>Ga0172379_10000036_pt1 | contig 335014 bp, 323 predicted proteins | sample GrowelOW334metaG_FD_119756 | JGI IMG/M metagenome (GOLD analysis project Ga0172379, IMG submission 119756) | Groundwater microbial communities from an aquifer near a municipal landfill in Southern Ontario, Canada - Groundwater well OW334 metaG | ecosystem: Environmental > Aquatic > Deep... | reverse complement strand
ATAGTGGTGTTTCTTATCTGAAAGATACGGTAAAGTACTGTGGTGTAAGAGGAGCCAAGTTAGATGACGGTGTTCCTTGTGATTTGTTTTTAAGTGATGTTACTTGTAGTCAATGTAAAAATGATTCTCATTGGTCCGGGGGCACGAAGTATTGTGGACCGGCGACAAAGATTAAAGATGGAGATAAATGTGAACCTTTTGGTGTTACTGCAAAGAGCTGTGCTTATTGCGAAAGTGGAGAATCTCATCCTCGCTTTATGGATGTGTATTGTGGACCGGTACCAAAGATTAAAATCGGAGATAAATGTTCTGCTGGGCCTTCAACCGGCCTACTTGCTGTAGCAGATAGCTGTGATTTTTGTGAAGGTGGTGAGTCTCATGCTAGGTTTATGGATAAATACTGTGGACCAACACCAAAAATTAAAACCGGAGAGAGATGTTCTGCTGGGCCTTCAACCGGCCTACTTGCTGTAGCAGATAGCTGTGATTTTTGTGAGGACGGTAAGTCGTATTCTAAAGAGACTGTAAAATATTGCGGGGAAAGGGGAGCCAAATTAGATGACGGTGTTCCTTGTGATTTAGCTTTAAGTGACGTGACTTGTAGCCAGTGTAAAAACGGGTTTCATTGGGGAGGAATTGGCAATGTTACGAAGTATTGTGGGCCTGACAATAGTAGTGACTTAGGTCCGTGCAAGGGAGGGGTGTGTAAGAGTATTTGCAATACAACGGATACACCGACAGGGGATAAATGTAGTAGCCAGACTGTTCTTAGTGGCCGTTGTTGTGTATCATCGGAGCCAACACCTGATCCAAGAGATATGTGTGGAAAATGGAGGAGTGATAGTTGTTCTGGAGCGACGTGTTCTAATGGTGCTTCTTGTATAAACAATCATGCCAATGGTAGTCCTTGTTCTTGTGGAGTAGAGCCAACACCTGATCCAAGAGATATGTGTGGTAAATGGAGGAGTGATAGTTGTTCTGGAGCGACGTGTTCTAATGGTGCTTCTTGTATAAACAATCATGCCAATGGTAGTCCTTGTTCTTGTGGAGTAGAGCCAACTCCGATTGCTTCAGGATGTTACTGCCTTCAGGGTTGTGAAAATAAAGATAGTTGTCATATAGGGACGCCGATGACGGGGGCAATGGATTGTCCAATGGCGAGTTGTAGCGGAACTACGCCGGTGACGACTCCGGGGACTACTCCTGGCACAACTCCAAATACAACTCCGGGTACTACGCCAGGGACGACTCCACAGACGACACCAAGCAATCCGCCGAGCACAACGGTGCCGGGACCAGGGCCAGGTAGCTCTTGTGACTACACTTCATTACAGCTGAGAGTTCAGAGAAGTGTGACGGAAGCCTGGACTAAAAGCTTGACGATTGCGGAAAATGAAACGATTAATGTTGGTTGTATGTTTAATAACAGTGGCCAGTTGGCGGATCAGAATAAAGTTAGAATGATGGCTCGATACAGTGATGGAACAGAAGCAGAAGTCGGCAAAAGTATTGTTTCGGCTTGGAAACCGGCAAAATCGGGAAGGGTTGACCTTCGCTGTGAGTCAACTGTCTCTAATTGCCCGTTAACATCTGGTGGAGATGGGACAACTTTGATAGTTACTGGCGGAAGTGCTTGCTATGAATGTCCGAGTAACTTTGAATGTTACAAGAAGGGGACTGACTATAAATGGTTTGTGGAAGGTTACACAATGACTGGCTATGAAAAAGTGACTGGGGAGACAGTGGCAGTAAAAGAGGCGCAGTGTACTACTGCCGGGGTGGCTAAACCGACATTTAAGGGCAAGGCTAAGGCCGATGCTAACTGCGATGGTTATGCCAATGGCTACGACTATTCGATTTGGAGGAAAGAGTATATTGATAAAGTAAAAAATAGTAGCCGGTGGGAAGCTGACTTCAGTTGTAAGGGCAATACTGATTATACTGATTACTCAATATGGAGGAGATCATCTATTGACCAACATAACGATAGATAGTTAATATGAATAATAAAAATATGAAAACTAAAAGATTGCCGATATGGATTTTTCCAATATTGATGTTGGTAATGATTGCTTTAGTAGCGATAATGCCCAAAAGTCAAGACACTAGAAGGGGAGCTTACTTTGCCGGGACAAGTTTGTTTTTGAATCCAGATAATGTGGGCGAGAAAGCAATAGGAGAAGAGTTTCCGGTACAGTTGATGGTACAGACACAGAATATGGTGGGAACATCAATTCCTGCTAAAGTTGACTTTGTGGAAACAACTTTGTGTTACGAGCCGACTAAGGTGTCGATTGAGGGTGATAGTTTGGCGGTTGGGAATACGGTGGCTGATTTATCGGGTTCGGCTGGTTTGTCGGTGGGAGTTTCCCTTCCGTCGATTGTGCTAGCGGATGTGGCGGTGGTTCAGAGTCAGAAATGTTTACACTTGGTTGTTAAGTCAGAAAGACCTAATGAAAGACTTGGTTCTGGTTTGGTTCATGTAGTAACAGTGAAATTTAAAGGTTTGATAGCGGGTAGTGGGACGATTTCTTTGCTTAAGGATGTGTCTAAAGTCGCTGGTTATAACCCGGAGGGAAGTGACTTGGCGATGGAGGTTGCTTCAGCAACGGGGACAAATTATGTGATTAAGGCTGGGGAGGCAGCAACGGTGTGGCCGGTATTGAATTATCGGGTGGCTTTTGCTGGAGTTAGACCAACCACGGAAACTGCTTGCGCTAACTGGCAATTGTCTGTTGTAGTTAAAAAAGGGGAACTAGCTAAAACCTACACTTCAACACCAGTAGCTGACGGCTCGGTAGCGGCAGTAGCCGGAGGACAATTAAGGGCCTTTAAAGGATCAGTTGAATTACGTGATTTTAATGAAGTTAGTGGAGTGGCGGTGTTTGTTAAAGGACCAAGACATTTGCAAACAAAGTATGGGGTTAATAACCAAACTGCCTTTTATAATCGGGCGGGAGGCGAGGTAACTTTAACGACAAGTAGTGCAACCAGCCCGGTTTATGACTGGACGGGTTATCCGATTATGGCCTGTGATATAGTTGGTGATTCAGCTACAACGGCTCCTAACGGCGTTTGTAATGCTAGTGATTACTCGGTGGTAAAGAAAGCCGCTTCAGAAACAAAAGTGGTGGCTGATGGCGGTAGCTTATTGGAAGATTTAGATGGAAACTGCAAGACGAATGTGGCTGATCTTAATCTTTTGATGCAAACGTTAAAAGAGAGACAGGAGCAACTATATTAAAAAATTTTCAATTTTCAATTTACAATTTACAATAAATTAAAAAAACATGGGGAACAAAAATTATCTCAAACTTATTATTCCGGTGGTGGCGGTGTTGGTGGTAGTGGAGAGTGTGGTGTTGGTAGGGAATTTGACTAATCGAAGCAAGGTGGAGGAGTCGATTTCCAACCAGCCGACAGTAACTTCTGTTGAGCCAACGAAAGCGGCGGCACCATTGATAATGGCAGTTAAATCAGACGGAGGGACGGTTAGGGTTGGCCAAACAGGCAAGGCTAGAGTAGAGTTATTACCGAGAGTTGCTAAGGCAGTTGATGGAGTTAGTCTTTACTTAAAATTTGATCCGACTTTAGTTAAGGTGTCGAATCTTGAGTTTAATGCCGATATGCCAAAGCCAATTGTGGGTAAAGTAAGTAAATCGGGTGACATGATAGTGGTTAATTATTTGATAGCAGCCAAGGATGGTTATGCGTTTTCCAAGGAGTTATCGGCTAATTTATTAACTTTCGACTATCAGCCATTAAAGACAGGAGAAGTTAGCTTTGATTTGCTGACTAGTAAAGAGTCGAAAGATTCTGCTACGATGATAGTAGAAAACGGCACTAGTTTAAGTTTGTCGTTTGAAACACAAAATTTAAGAATTAAAGTAGAAAAATAATGAGATTTATTTGGCTTTTTTTATGTTTGGTGGTAGTAAGTAGCTTGTTGCCTTCGAGAGTGTTGGCAGTGGGAAAATTGACTCTAACACCAAGCTCTGAAAGTAAGACGGTGGGATCTAATTTTGTGGTAACTGTCGGAGTAGATTCGGGGACTGATAAGGTAATTGGAATTGATTTGGTGGGAACTTTTGATGCGACGAAATTAGAGGTTGTGTCGATTGAAAAAGCCAGCGCTTTGGGTTTTGCTTATGATACAACGGCATTTACAACCAAAAAAGATAATACGACGGGAACTTTTGAAATGACTTTAACTCCGGCTTCGGAGAGTGCTTTGACAGGGTCAGTGGCGAAAGGGGATTTAGTGGTGATTACTTTTAAAGGTAAGGCGGTAGGTTCGGGGGCAGTCAATTTTAATTGTACGGCCAATTCGGTAAGGGAAACTAACATAATTAATGATTCGGCCCTGGATGTAGTTGATTGCGCTCAAAACCAAAGTGGTTTATATACGATCACGGCGGCGAGTAATGGCGATTCGACTCCAGCATCAACATCAACGCCGACTCCGACTCCAAAAACAACCGGAACCGTAACAAAAACAGAGTTGCCAAAAACAGGAGCAGTAGAAACAACTATTTTAGTAATGTTTTTAGGAATTACAAGTCTCTTTGGAGCGGTGTTGCTAAGATAGATGTCCGGAAAAGTGAGTATCAAAACAATTTTAGTTTTAGTGATTTTGCTTTTGGTTGGGGTATTGGGAGTGTTAGGAATGGACACAATGAGAACTTATTTGTCGGGAGCATCGGCGGATATGACTCCGTCGCAGGTGATGTCTAAAGTTGGAGAAGACGGTAAAAGTGCGACGATTTCCTGGACAACCCTTAAAGAAACTAAGGGTTATATTGAATATGGAACGACTCCGGCAAGTTTGTTGTTGAGATCAGAAATAGAGTCGGGGGCGCCGACCTTAAGCCATTCGGTAACAATCGAACCTTTGAAAGCAAATGTAAATTACTATTATCGTTTGAGAGCAGGTGATGAGAGTAAAGATAAAAATGAATGGGAAGTGTTTGACAATGGGGGTATACCTTATTCTTTTAATACTAAAACAGGCTCAGAAATAGCTGAACCGACGCCAACGGTGGCGTTAGTGACAACGGTCCCCCCCACAACGGTGACAACGGCACCTGCCAGTGGATCTGATGGTTGCCAGACGGGGATAGATTACAATAATGACGGGATAGTTAATTCAATTGACCTGATTACTTGCCGAACTCAAGGGGCGACAGGAGCTTCGGTGGCACCGACCTCGACGAGCGGTTGTAAAACTGATGTTGATTATGATGGAAATGGAACAATAAATAGCCTGGATAGAATAAAGTGTTTACAAGATGCCCAGCATTGAGGTAGAATCAGCCCATGCCGATAGTTGTAACAAAAAATAAAGGAGAATCTAAGGACGATATCATTGGTAAGTTCAGGCGCCTGTCGTTGGAGGAGGATATAACCGAGGAAGTGAGAAAGAGATCAGCCTATGTTAAGCCGTCGGAAGAAAGATATGCCCAAAAGAAGGTAATTATTTGGAGAGACAAGTGCCGACGTCGGTCTAAAAGCTCCCGAAAGTATGCTCAAAGATAAGATTAAAATCGAAGTAATTAGAGCTCTCAAAGCCGGGGAAGCGAATAGAGTTGAAGCATTGCGTTACTTAGTGGCCTTGATTGATAAGAAAGAATTACAGTTGCCACCGGGAAAAATGGGAGAGATAGAAGAAATTGGAGTATTGCAGAAAGAACTAAGAGATAAAAAAGAAAGCAGAGAGATGTTTCTGAAAGCCGGTCGGAATGACTTGGTGGAAAAGCTTGATGGAGAGATAGCTATTGTTTCGGAATACTTACCGAAGGCATTATCGGAGGTTGAATTAGAAGAGATAATTGACGAAGTGATTGGAGATAAAGGGAAAGATTTTGGTGTAGTAATGAGAGAAGTGTTGGTAAAAGTAGCAGGTAGGGCTGAAGGCGGGGTGGTGGCCGGAAAAGTTAGGACAAAAATCGGTGGCTAATGGAACTAAACTTCTTAATTAAAAATCATAGTCGGGGTAAAATCGATAAAATCGGATTTGAAAAAATTATAAAGCGGATTTTGGCAGATAAGGGAATTGGAGGAAAAATAGAAATAAGTCTATTGGTTTGTGGAGAGAGAACAGCTAAAAAATTAAACCAGGAATATCGAAAGATGAGTTATATTCCCCAGGTGTTGGGGTTTCCGATGTCAAAAGAGGTGGACATTGATGGTTGGTTGAGACTAGGTGATATTGTGGTTTGTTTTAAAAAATTAAAAGAAGAAATGAGAATTTATAAAAAAACAGAAGAACAGGTTTGGGAAGAGTGGCTAAGACATGGGGTTGAGAATCTTTTAAAATAAATTTTTAATTTTAAATTTTAAATTAAGATTTGATATTTGAGCTTTGATTTTTGAATTTTGATGAGTGATACATTAGAGAGTATTGTAAAGGAGGGGTGGGTTTGGTTAAATTGGGTTGATGTCTGTGTTTCATATTAAATATCGGCCACAAAAAATAGCGGAGTTAGATTCCCAAACAGCTAGAGAAACTTTAGCCAACTTTTTTAGAGGGACGCGGGAAATTCCCCGGGCTTTTCTTTTCTCCGGGCCGAAAGGATCCGGTAAAACTTCGGCAGCAAGGATTTTGGCTAAGGTAGTGAATTGTTTGTCGCCGGTTTTGGGCGACGCCTGCGGAGAGTGCAGTAATTGTTTGGAGATTGGTAAGCAGACAGTGGTAGATGTAATTGAAATCGATGCAGCCTCAAATAGGGGAATTGATGATGTTAGAAGCCTAAAAGATAGGGCCTATTTAGCTCCGACGAGTTTGAAATATAAGGTATTTATTATTGACGAGGTTCACATGATGACCAAGGAAGCCTTTAATGCTCTCTTGAAACTAATTGAGGAACCTCCACTACACACTTTTTTTGTGTTGTGTACAACCGATTGGGAAAAGATTCCAGAAACGGTGGTCTCGCGATTGGTGAGAGTGGAATTTAGACGAGGAACAGTGGCAGAAATGGTGTCATCGGCGAAAAAGGTGGTTGAAAGCGAGGGGTTGAAGGTAGACAACGAGGTTTTGGAGCTTTTAGCGGGGGTGGCCGACGGCAGTTTTCGGAATTTGCATCGACTGTTGAACGAGTTGGTTTTGGAGAAGGGTAAAACACTAAAAAAAGATGATGTAAACACTTTTTTGGAGCTCAGAGTAGGAGACTATTTGCCGGAGATGATGGCAAGCGATATGGTAAAAGGAGATTTGAAAATAGTTTTGAACAGATTGGAGAAGATGGCGGAAAAACAAGTTGATTTTGTCGGTTTTACCGGCCGTTTAATCGAGTACTTTCAAGCTTTGTTTCTGAAAGTGGTTGATGGAGAAAATGTGGATTGGACTATAGAAAGACTTGGTTTGTGGTTGCGACTGCTAATGGAGGCAAGTGATCGGGCTAAGGGGGTGGCAATTGGACAATTACCATTGGAATTGGCGGTGGTGGAGTTTATGAAGAAAGTTGAAAGTCAAAAGTTGAAAGTTGAAAGTAAAAAGGAAGAAGAAATTATTAAAGAAGAAAAACAAGAGACGATAGAGACAGTGGATAGCGTAGAGGTGGGGATGGAGCCGAAGGAGATTGTTGAGAAGTGGGGGGAGGTGTTGGCGGCGATCAAACCATACAATCATTCAATTGAGGCGTTTTTGAGGGCAACCAGACCAAAATCAATTTTGGGAAAGAAATTGGTAGTGGAAGTATTTTACCCTTTTCATAAAGAGAAACTTGAGGAACAAAGAAACCGGAAAGTGGTGGAGGAAGTATTAAGAAAGATAACCGGATCTGATTTAGAATTTAGCTGTGTTTTGGCAAAAAGTAAGATTGAACCACTGGTGGTTAGTAATAAAACGGCGATAACCGAAGTTGCTCCGGGCGATGATTATGAGGTGGCAAAACAGATATTTGGGTAATTGGTAACAATTGATAACTGGTAATTGGTAATTGGTAATTGGTAGAATACTTACTGGTTACAGATTACTAATTACTGATTACAAAACTATGTTTGATAAAGCAAAGATGGTGGCGCAAGCCTATAGATTAAAAAAAGCAATTGAGTCAGAGACAATTGAGATGGAAGAAAATGGAGTAAAAGTGAGTGTTACAGGAGATCAGAAGATAAAAACACTTTCGGTTAACGGAGCGGAAAATAAAATATTGGTGGAGGTAATTAACAAGGCAATGAAAAAAGCCCAAGAAACAGCGGCTAAGAGAATGAAGGAAATGGGAGGATTAGAGGGTTTGTTTTGAGATGAAGCTACCACTAGCCCTTGAAGAGTTAATTAGCCGGTTTGGCAGATTGCCGGGGATTGGGCCTAAAACGGCACAAAGATTGGCATTTTATATGATTTCGGCATCGGCTGATTATGTTAATGACTTTGCCAATAAGGTAAGAGAGGCAAAGGAAAAAGTTAGGTTTTGCCAAGAATGTTTTGGGGTGTCGGAGGGAGAGACATGCTCGATTTGTGGTGACGAGAAGAGACGAAAGAACCTAATTTGTGTAGTGGAACGGTCAACTGACGTGGTGGCATTGGAAGCGGTTGGAGGGTTTGAGGGTAGGTATCATGTTTTAGGAGGGTTGATTAACCCACTTGATCATATTGGGCCAGAGGATATCAAAATAGAGGAGTTGGTGGGACGATTGCAAAAATTAGGAGACGAAGAAATAGAGATAATTTTGGCCCTTAATCCGACAATGGAAGGCGAAGCAACGACACTTTATATTAAGAAAAAGTTAGAAAGTCCAAAAAGTCCAAAAAGTTTTAAAGTTACTAGGATAGGGAATGGCTTGCCGATGGGGGCGGATTTGGGGTTTGCCGATCAGGCAACGCTATCGAGAGCAATGGAGGGGAGGAGGGAAGTGTAAAAAATTTTTAATTTTAAATTTTTAATTTTTAATCAATTTTTAATTTTAAAATATGGTAAGCATTGCGAAGAGTGTTTTGAAGGGGTTGGGAAGTATTGGGGTGGAGACGGTGGAAAAAAGTGCTGAACATTTAGGTAAAATTGCTGAAACAATAATTACAGGACAGGAACTTTTGGGAGGGATTAAACCGATGGCTCAGGGAGAATACCAGAAAAAAGTAAGTGAGGATGAGTTAAGAAAGAAAGAAGAGATGAAAGAGATAAGAGATAAGATTGGAGGAGGAAGAAACGTGGAGGCAGAAATTGAAGAGATAAGAAAAGAGAAGGAAAAAGAGGAAGAGGAAAAAGAGAAGCAGTTTCTAGAGCAAATTAGACGGCAGAGAGAAGCGGAAATGGCCGAGAGACAAGCATTGTCGGGAGGTGAGTCGACCAATCCGGCTAAAAGAAAGAAGCAAAGAGGGAGTGCTCTGATGCCTCAAGGCAAGAAGAAACAGATGCAACCGACAATTGATCAACTAAGCCAGACGAGTGAATTTAAGGGAAAGGTGGATTAAAAGCAGATATTGACAGAGGAACGTACGTTGATGTACACTAAGTTATGATTGTAAAAACAATGACGGTAACGGAATTGAGAAAAGAGTTGTTTGATGTGGTGGCGGCGGCTAAAATTAACAAACAAATTACCAACATCATGTTGCATGGTGAGGTGGTGGCAGAGATTAGGCCAAAACAGACAAAGAAATTTGATTGGGAGAAATATGGGAAAGATATGGAAAGGGCGAGAAAATATTTGAATAGATTTGATTGGTCGGATGTAGAAAAAATCAGAGAGGAGTCAAAAGTTGACAGGTTCCCAAAATGGTAAATTTTGTTGTCGATACTTCTATTTTTATTGAATATATTCGCCGTGGGGAAATATTGCCAAGTTTAATCAAATGGGCAAGTAAGGGTGAGAGAAAGTTGGTGGTGCCGGTGGTGGTGGTTGGTGAACTATTGGCAGGTAAATCAATGAAAACGGAAAAGTTCCGGCGGGAATTAGTGTCAATGTTTAAGGGTATGGAAATCGTTGATATTAATGTTTCAATTGCGGCTAAATATGGGGAAATAAGGAGAAAAGAACAAGCCTTTGGCAACGATGCTTGGATTGCGGCCAGTTGCCTTGTCAAAAAAGCTAAACTGGCAACATTGAATAAAAAGCATTTTGAGAAGGTGAGGGGGTTGAAGATGTATAATGGAAAAGATGAAACTTTATAACACGGCGACGAGGACAAAAGAGGAATTTAAGCCAATAGTGGAGGGAAAAGTAGGGATTTATTCCTGCGGACCGACAGTATATTGGAATCAACATATTGGCCATATGTATGCCTACACTCAATGGGGGACATTGGTAAATTTTTTGAGATATATTGGTAACGAAGTAAACTGGGTAATGAACGTGACCGATGTTGGGCATTTGACATCTGATGCTGATACAGGTGAGGATAAAATGGAGAAAGGAGCTAAAAGAGAAGGACTTACGGTGTGGGAAATTGCTAGAAAATATGAAAGTCAATTTTTGGATAGTTTGGATAGATTTAATATTGTCCGGCCGGATGTGGTTTGCCGGGCGACGGAACATATTAGTGAGCAAATAGAACTTGCTAAAAGAATTGAAGCCAATGGATTTGCCTATATGACTAAAACAGGATTAGTGTTTGATACGGCTAAATTTATCGATTATGCTAAGTTTGCCAATTTAAAATTGGATGAAATGGATGCTGGAGCTAGGGTGGAGATAGATCAGGAGAAAAAAAACCCATGGGACTTTTTGTTGTGGGTGACTAATCAACCTAATCATATTATGAAGTGGGGTAGCCCTTGGGGTGAGGGCTTTCCGGGTTGGCATATTGAGTGCACGGCGATGTCAACAAAATATTTGGGAGAGACTTTTGATATTCATACAGGTGGGATTGAGCATATTGGGGTGCACCATACTAATGAAATTGCCCAAGGCTTTGGGTCTTTTGGTCATCAAACGGCTAATTATTGGCTTCACAATGCTTGGTTGGTAATGAAAGGTGGAGTGAAAATGAGCAAAAGTTTAGGGAATGGGTATACAGCAGAGCAGTTGGTGGAGATGGGGTATGATCCACTGGCGCATAAATATTTAGTGTTAACGTCGCATTATCGTAAGGGATTAGAATTTTCGTTAGAATCTTTAAAAGCCTCACAAACAGCTTTGTTTAAGTTAAGAGAGTTGGTGGCGGACTGGGAGGGTGGGGGAGAAGTAAATCAGGATTACAAAAAAGAGTTTGCAAGAAAAATTGGTGATGACTTGGCAACACCGGAGGCATTGGCGTTGGTGTGGAAATTAACAAAGGATGAAAAAATAAATGATAAAGACAAAAGGGCGACGATTTTGGATTTTGACCGAGTGTTGGGGTTAAAACTTGATAAAAAACAGGAAAAGGAAGAAATCCCTCCAGAGGTTTTGAAATTGACGGCTCTTCGGGAGAAAGCTAGAAGTGAGAAAAACTGGCCAGAGTCAGATAGAATAAGAGGGGAAATCAAAGACCTGGGCTGGGAGGTGGAGGATACTAGTAATGGATCGAAATTGAAAGCCGTTGTAAAATAGATTATACCGTGGTAAGCTAACTAGCATTAAATATGGCAGAGAAACAAAAATACGAAATTGTCTTGGTTTTTTCCCCCAAGGCCGGAGAAAAACCGGTGGAGGTGGTGGCCGAACAATTTAAAAAATTTGGTTGGAAAGACGGTAAGATGGAACATTTGGGAGTTAAACCTCTGGCTTACCCAATTGCCGACCAGAATAAAGGTGATTTTTGGATGTTTAAAGCTGAAGGAAAGGAAGATATCAATTTTTCCGAAATTAATTTATACTTAAACCGCAATACTGATATTATTCGTTATTTAGTATTAAAGAACTAACAAAAGGAAAACAATATGCCAAGCAGATGCTTAAACAAAGTAATGTTAATAGGGAATCTTACCCGCGATCCGGAGTTGAGGTATACACCCGGCGGGATGGCGGTAGTGAGCTTCGGAATGGCAACTAACCGAGTTTGGGTGACCAAACAAGGAGAAAGAAAAGAAGACGCTCAATTTCATCGAATTGTGGCTTGGAACAAGCTTGCCGAATTGTGCTCTCAGTTGTTGGGTAAGGGCAGGAGGGTTTACGTTGAAGGAAGAATCCAATATCGGGAATTTACCGATCAGGAAGGTCAGAGGAAACAGATTTCTGAAGTTGTTATTGATGATATGATGATTTTAGATAATAAAGGATTTGCTTCAAACAATAATAGAGAGGAACAAAATGTTGATTTGGCGGCTCCGGTGGAACCGAGTTTAGTGGCTGGGGGAGAAATTGGTGATATCACTATCCCTGACGATTTAGGCGAACCGATGCCATCAGTAGTGGAGCCGATAGCAGAAACTCCAACCGAAGAGGGAACAGGGGAGAAAAAACCAGAAGATAAAAGTGATGAAATGCCTTTTTAAAAAATATGGCCACAAAGAGATCGATTAAAGAAACCAATTTAGCCAGGAAAAGAGCTTTAGCTAAGTCTAAGGTTTGCTATTTTTGTGCGGAAAAGACAACTCCTTCGTGGACTGATTATGAAAAACTTGGAGAATATTTGTCGGGTAGGGCAAGAATAATTGGAAAAAACTATTCCGGAGTTTGTGCTAAGCATCAAAGACAAATAGCCAGGTCGATAAAACAGGCAAGGCATTTGGGCTTAATGCCGTTTACGACTAGAGCTTAGGGTATAATGGCTTTATGAAGTTGTCGGTTTTAGCTAAATGGGTGGTGGAGGTGCCGGATGGGGGCCGGGTTTTGGTAAAGGATGGTCAGAAGATTGAGCACGGGGAAACAATTGTCAAACTAAATGAACGGACCGATGTGGTGGATTCATCGGCGGTGGCTTTAGTGTGGAGATCCGGAGAAAAGGAAGATTGGTTACGAAAATGGGTTGGTAAGGAGATAACGGCAGGGGAGGAGTTAAGGAGCGGGGGCGGGTTTTGGAAACAGAGGAAGCCCTTGTTGGCAAGAGAGAATGCGGTGATTAAGGGAATTGATGAGTTTGGTAATTTGATTTATGAGATTAGGGGAAAAGAAATAGGGGTGGATTCGCCGGTTGATGGGGTGGTGAAGATACCGGAAAAGGGGAAGGTAGTAATCGAATTTAGGGCAGTTAAGATTGAGGGAGAAGGGGTGGGGTCGGATAAATCCTGGGGAACGATTGGTGGACAAAAAATAGTGGAAAAGTTATCTGACGTTTCGGCTGAGTTTGACGGAAGGGTGGTGTTGGTTTCAAAACTTGATCAATTACTAATTTTGAAAATGGAAGCAGTTGGAGTGGTGGGAGTGGTGGCCAAGGAAATAGTTGAAGAAATAGAGACTGATTTGCCTGTACTAAAAGTTAATAATAAAGATTGGATAAAGCTGGTGGAGGAATTTGAAAAAGACAAAATTTATCGTTGTTTACTTAATGCTACGGCAGGACGATTGTTGGTGGTAGAATCAAAAAGCAAATGAGAAGTTTAAGAAACTTATTAGTATTGATGGCGGTGGGGGCGGTGTTTTTTGCCGGTGGTTACAGATTAGGTGAGAAGCGGTTAGTTCCGGCGAATTCCTCAACAAACAACGTTTTAGATTTATCGCTAATGTGGCAGGTGAGGGACAGATTAAAGGAAATATATCTCGATAAAGAAAAAATAAAAGATAAGGAAATGACTTATGGAGCAATCGAGGGATTGGTGGCATCTTTGGATGATCCTTATACTGTTTTTTTGCCCCCGAAAGAAAATAAGTTATCGACTCAAGATTTGGCTGGTGAGTTTGGAGGAGTGGGGATAAGCCTTGGTTACAAGGACAAAAATTTGGCGGTAATGTCGCCATTACCAAAAACTCCAGCGGAAAAAGCGGGGCTTAGGGCAGGGGATTTAATTGTCAAAATTATAGACAAAAATAACAGTGTGGACAAAGACACGACAGGAATTTCATTGGATGAAGCGGTTAATTTGATTAGAGGTAAAATAGGGACAGAGGTTGTTTTGAAAATATATCGAGAAGGCAAGAATGAACCATTTGAGGTAACTTTGAAGCGAGAAAATATTGTAGTACCAAGCTTGGAGCTAGAAATGGTGACGAAAAATAATAAATCGGTGGCTTGGGTAAAACTCTATAAATTTTCGGAGAGGATTTATGAAGAATGGCCGACAGTGGTCGAAGAAATTAACGGAGAGAAGAATTTAGCCGGGGTGGTGTTGGATTTAAGAAATAATCCGGGAGGGTTTTTACAAGCCAGTGTGGTGGTAGCTTCGGACTTGCTTGAGAGTGGAGTGGTGGTGACCCAGGCGTCGAGCGGAGGAAAAGAAGAACAATATAAGGTTGATGAAACAAAAAGACAGTTAACTAAGCCAAAATTGGTGGTGCTTGTCAATGGCGGTTCGGCTTCAGCAGCAGAAATTTTGGCCGGAGCTTTGAAATATTACGGCCGGGGAAAGTTGGTTGGGGAGAAAACCTTTGGCAAGGGAACAGTGCAACAGCCGGAGGAGTTGCCTGACGGATCCGGGCTTCATGTGACGGTAGCTAAATGGTTGTTACCGGATGGGAAAAACATTCATGGAGTTGGGGTTGATCCGGATGTGGTGGTCAAATATGAGGCACCAAAGAATCCCGAAAGTAAGGTTGACAACCAATTTGACAAGGCGGTAGAGGAGCTACTAAAATAGTTTTTATGGAGACGAAGACGATTAGAAATTTTATTTTGGGATTGGTTTTGGGCGGAGTTTTGGTGGCTTTTGCGTTACGTGGGGCAGTAGTGGAGAAACCAATAACCAAGCCACTTGAAGTGGTTGATGAGGAGTCGGTGGTGACAAAGGTAGTGGAAGAGGCAACACCGAGTGTGGTGACAGTTTCTATTAGTAAAACAAATATTATTAATAATAATTTGTTCCCGGGCTTTGATATTTTTGGTGACTTTTTTGGCATGCAGATACCCAAACAGCAACAACAAGAACAGAAGATCGAGCAGGACATTGGAACGGGATTTGTGATAAGTAACGATGGGTTGATAGTGACTAATAAACACGTAGTTTCCGATACAACGGCCAAATATAAAGTAGTAATTGGTAAAGATGAAGTAGTGGAGGTTAAAGAGATTTATCGCGATCCGGAAAACGATTTGGCGATTTTGAGGGTGGATAAAAAAGGATTGACGCCAGTGAAGTTGGGAGATTCGGATAAACTAAAAGTAGGGCAAACGGTGATTGCGATTGGGACGGCCTTGGGAGAATTTCGGTCGACAGTGACTAAAGGGGTGATTTCTGGATTGGGGCGGGGGATAACGGCGGGGAATCCGTTTGAGGGGTCGGAAAAATTGGAGAATGTAATTCAAACCGATGCGGCGATAAATCCTGGTAATTCAGGCGGGCCATTATTTAATTCGGCAGGAGAGGTTATTGGAGTGAATGTGGCGGTGAGCCAGGGCGCCCAAAGCATTGGCTTTGCCCTGCCTATCAATTTGATTAGAGACTCGATTAATAACTTTAAAACTACCGGCGGATTTGAACGGCCGTATTTGGGGGTGTCGTACCAAATGATTACGAAACAAGCGGCGCTGTTAAACGAAGTCCCCGCCGGAGCTTATGTCCAGGCACTAACGGACAATGGGCCAGCGGCTAAAGCGGGGGTTAAAGTGGGGGATATAATTACGGAAATTGACGGGGTAAAATTGGTTGATAATAAGGATATATCGATTGTAAGTTTGATAAATAAGAAAAAAATTGGTGATGAGGTTACCATCAAACTCTGGCGAGACAAATCAGAGGTTAATTTGAGGGCGAGGTTGGAGAAGAGGGTATGAGAGCGGAAATCTTGATTGCTGATAAACCGTTATTTGTGGAGGAGGGGGATAGGTTGGGGCTGAAAGAGATAACTGATGGCTTGAGTGAATTAGGTGTTATTCTAGTTCGTGGGTCGGAGGCCCCCGTGGATTTAAGCGTTGAAGTCAGTGGGTCAGAAAGCGACGATGGGGTGTTTGTTGATGCGAATTCTGGAAAAGGTGGGTTTGATTATTATTCTGGAGATGGATCGCATACTCGCGTTTATGGCGAGGTAGAGATTTCTTTGGTGGCACGTGGGCAACATGTTGACTTTGTTGGTTTTAGTGTTGGGAATAAATCTAACGGTGAAACTGAGCCTGCGGTGATGGTGATTAGTCGGCGGGGTTGATGTAGTAGAATAATAATAATGAGAGCGAAAAAGATCAAGAAAAAAGGAAAGAAGATGTCTTTGATGGATTTTAGTACCATAAAGATAGTTGGAGATAAACCAATGGGATTAAGTGAGGACGACGAGATAATTTATGGTTAGGGTTGGGGAGGGGAGTTGAGGACGGTGAGTTCGAGGAGGAGGTCGACTAGGTCGCCGTCAAGGCAGTTTTTGAGATTAAAAGATTTGTCGATGCGATGGTCTTTGATTTGGTTGCGGGCGTAATTGTAGGTGCGGATTTTGTCGGAGCGAAGGGCTTGGCCAATTGAGCTTCGAGTGGAGGAGGCGCCGGAGTTTTTCTTGTCTTCTTCCATTTGCCACAATTTGGCTTTAAGTAAATTCATGGCAATTTCCCGATTTTGCTGTTGAGAGCGTTCTTGGCGGACGGAGAAGGTGATGCCGGTGGGTTTGTGAAGCAGACGGACGGCGGTGGAGACTTTATTAACGTTTTGGCCACCATGACCGCCGGCCCGGGAAGCGGTCATTTCCAGGTCATCGGGGTTGATGGTAATGTCGTTGCTGGTGACGTAGGGGAGAACCACCACCGCAGCGGTGGAGGTATGAATTCGGCCGTGTTTTTCAGTGACGGGAATACGTTGAACCCGGTGAGTGCCGGTTTCCCACTTGAGTTGTTCGTAGGCGTCAACGCCAGTTATTTTGACAACATCATCGTCGAGGAGGCTGGATTTCCAGCCAACTTTAGTGGCATAGCGGGTGTACATGTTCATCAGATCCTGAAGCCAGATTTGGGATTCTTCGCCACCGGGTCCGGGACGAAATTCGAGAACAGCAATATTAGGGTCAATAGTTGGCACGAATAAGTTTAAAGTTATAAAGTTAAAAGTTAAAAGCGAAGGAAGCTATTTATCTTTACTTTTTTTAGTGGCAGATTTGCGAGTGGATTTTTTGACAAAAGAAGCGCCTTGGGCTTGTTTTTCGCGGAACCTGTCAATTCTTCCTTTGATGTCAACAAACTTTTGCTGGCCAGTGAAGAAGGGGTGACATTTTGAACAAACTTCGACTTCGATTTTTTCCAGAGTCGAACCGGTGGTGAATTTGTTGCCACAGGCACAAGTGACCTGACAATTGTCGTAATATTTGGGATGAGTGTTAGCTTTCATAGGGAGGATTATAACAAAAATCGAATCAAGAAATAAGAGCTAAGAATCAAGATAGAAAAATACATAATTTGTGCACTAATTATTGACAATACAAAAATTATGTATTATGATGATTTTATGACATACTTAGTTTCGGTTTCAAGTAGAAAATTAGCCTATTTTCCTGAAATTTTATTAAAGAAGTTGAAAGTAAAAAGTCCGGGCAAAATGAGGATTGTTGAGGAAAACGGAAAATTTGTAATACAACCGATTAAGGATATTATGGAATTTGCCGGAAAATCGAAAATAAAGGCGCCAGCTGATTTTGATTTTAGAAAATACATGGAAGAAAACTACGATAGAGTATGAGGTATTATGTCGATACGAATATTTTAGCGAGATTGTATGAGGGGGTTGGTGAGACAAAAAGTTTGGTTAATTTTTTGAGACAGGGGGTTGATGAGGTATTGATCCCCGCTGTAGTGGTGGAAGAAATGGTTTGGCTTATGAGTAGGTTTTACAAGTCGTCGAAGAAAGAGATTATTGAGTTTCAGAGATCGGTAACAACTTTGGGAGAGATAGTATATGAATATAATATGGAAGACGCCTTGAATTTATTTGAAAAGGTCAAGGCAAAATTTAACGATTGTGTGATTTGGTCGGTGATGGGTGGAGACGGGGTGGTTGTTTCCTACGACAAGGAGTTTGACAAGTTGCCGGGAATTAAGAGAGTTGAACCAAGAGACTTGATAAATTGAGCTGTTTTTGTTCACCAGTGATCATATTTTTGAGAGTAATGGTGTTGTTTTTTAACTCGTCGGGGCCGAGAACGGCGACGTAGGGGATATTTTTGTCAGAAGCATATTTAAATTGTTTGCTAAGTTTCTCTGGAGTAGGGTAGAGGAGAGTGTTGATATTGCTTTGGCGAAGCTCGTTGGCGAGTTTAATGCTTTCGGTTTGAGTGTCGGGAGAAAAGACGGTGACTAGGACTTTGGTGTTGGTTTTGGAGTTTGGAAGAAGGCTAAACTGTTCCATTGCTTCGATGGTACGGTCAAACCCAAGGCCAAAACCAGTGGCGGCGATGTCTAGCCCGGAAATCTTTTTGGCAACACTGTCAAATCTTTCACCGCCGAGAACTGACCCGCTGACAAAGCCTGGTATTTTTACTTCCCAAATTGGTCCGTTTGAATAGGAGAATGATCTGGCCAGGGTTGGTTCGAAAGAAAACCAGTTTTCGTCGATATTACTGTCTTTTAGATATTTGAGGATATATTCGATATTATTGTTTGGTTTTAGGTTGGTTGCTTGGTTTAGATACTTTACTGCTTCATTTTTGTCAATTCCTTTTTTAACCATCTCTTCAATTACTGATTTTTCGCCGATTTTTTCCAGTTTATCTATGGCGATTATGGCTTCATAAGGTAGATTTTTTAGTAAATCTCTGTCGCTGACAAATACTTTGGCTTGGGGAAAGCCAAGTTCTTTGTAGATGGATATGGCTAAGGCGATAACTTCGGCGTCAGCGCTGATATCTTTAACTCCAAAAATGTCGGCGTCGCATTGAACAAATTCGCGATACCTTCCCTTTTGAGGTTTTTCGGCACGGAAGGCCGACTGTATTTGGTAACGTTTGAAGGGAAAGGCGATTTCATTGGCAAATCTGGCAACAACTCGGGCAGTTGGCACTGATTGGTCGTATCTTAAGGCTACTTTTCTGCCACCGTTGTCTTCAAATTTAAAGAACATGTTTTCACCTTCACCAATTTGATTTTCAAAAATTTCCAATGGTTCAAGAGTGGGAGTTTCAAGAGGTTCGTAACCCCATTTCTCAAAAATTTGCGATAGTTTATTTCTGAGCCATTGTCTTTTGCTGGCTTCTATAGGTAAAAAATCTCGAAAACCCCGTAATGGCTGTGATTTATTTTGGTTCATGGTTAGTTAGATTGTAACATCGTCAGCTTGAAATATGGCTTTATTGACAACTTTGCGGTTCCAATCCTCGGCGGCTTTGAGGACATAAATTACTGGAGGGAAGTTTTTGGTGGCTTGTTGGTCAACGACATAATTCATGTCTCGGTCGCGCCTTTCACTACTGATGAGAACAGTGTTGGGACCCAGGTTACTAAAAGTGGCTCCTTGGGCAGCATTAACAGCCCAGATGTTTTGAGCCACCCTTAATGATTCTTGTCTGACTCGGTTGGGAGAGCATAACTTTTTCTTGCCAAAAGTTTCATTTCTTCTTTCAACATCTTCTTCCCATTTATTGCCCCACTTACTATTAAAACCAACATCCCTTCGGGCGGTAACCCACCCAAGGACGCGTTGCTTAGTGGCAAGGTAAGTTGGATTATTATTGGTAAGTGAGGAAATTGGGGCGACTGAAACACATCCTTCAAATTTGACCACATATCTTTGGAGATTTTCTAAATATAGTTTAAGGTTTGTTAAATTTGGTGTGGTGACTGGACCATTGGCACCAATTTCGGTGTAGTCGGTGTCGGCGACGTACATAGTTAATTGGCAACTAACGCCATAGTATTTAAATAAAAATATGAAGTCTGCTATTTCGTCAATTATCAATGGAACCGGTTCGACCTTGGGGTTGGTTTTGTAGGTGTCGAGGTCTGGGTTGAGAGTGTAACCACCCTGGTAGTCAAATTCATTGATGGTACAAAGCATAGTTATAAAGTTGATGTTTCCACCTCTTAGCCCATTAACAATAATAGTCTGAAGCTGTTTGCTACCCCAAATTTCATCGGTTTGTCGGCGCTTAATTTCATAGTACATGGTAGCGAATTTAACTGCAGTGTCAGGAGAAAGTGACTCTCGTAGGCCGGCATTTAGAAGTTGGGATAGCCATTGTTGCTGTCTTGTTGCTTCTCTGGTTGATAACATGTCAATAATTTCGGCATCACTGACTTGATTGGCTATTTCAAGGTCAATCTGCCGATTGATGGATATTAGCTCGGCGGTGCTCAATTGATCAGCTCGTTGATAGACTAGGCGATTGTAGGCACTGCTGTACTCTGTGTCTGGTGTACGTTGAAGCTGTTTAATTTTATATCCGGCGATTTCTTGTTGGTAAGCTAACTTGCGGGTAGTGGCCATTGTTTGCTTTTTGACGGCGGCTCTAGTTTCGTAACCAATAGTATTGGCCCACCACTGCCTGGCGATAAGATTTGCGTTGACGGGATCGTTTGGACCTTGATTGTCGATTATTTCTTTGACGACAGCCTCCTCTTGTTGGGAAGTTTCTAAAAGTGAGGCTAAAGAGGTAGAACCGTTGTATGAACTGGCTTGAGCTTGATAGTTCCAACTTTCGGCTCTAGGGAGAACCTTGGCAGTAACATCGCTTGGGTTTAATGATATATTTTCGTTTAATTCAGTCACGATTTGTTGAGCCATTAATAATGAATCCGCCCTAACAGCTTCACCCACAGTTGAAGTAACCCCGTCTTTTGGATAGAGTTGACGACCTAATAAGGTTGAGAGTAAATCAGACCCCTTTTTTTCTATTGGTTTAAGTCTATCTGGTGACATAATATTTTTTGTTTTCATAAGTAATAATTTGGAGCATAAAAAAAGCCCCGGTTTACGGGGCTTTAGATAATTAAATAAAAAAGTTTTAGGTCGCGTTACCACCCCGCGGGGTAAGGGCCACGGTATGGGGATGATGAAAACTAGTTTTAAAGTTAAAAGTTATAAAGTTCATAAAGTAATTTTTTAAATTCTTAAATTTCTAAATTAAGAATTTGGGGTGATATACCGGATTTGAACCGGCAACCTCCGCTTTCACAGAGCGGCGCTCTAACCAATTGAGCTAATACCACCATGTAAAAAATTGTACAATACAATTTTTTAAAATTTTCAATATCCAATTTTCAATTTCCAATTAAAAAAGGATGTTGATTTAAAGAAACTAAAAAACCCCGCTTCGGCGGGGCTTGTTTTTGACCAAATCAGCACCGCCAGTTAGGAGCGATGATGATGAGCAGCGAATGCTTTGGTCATTGGGGTTATTATAACATCAAAAAATAAAAAAACAACCAAAATCTATTTTTTGAAATTTTAAATTTTTAATTCTAAATTTTAAAACAAGAAATTAAGGGGTTATTTGGGGATTTTGGAGCATTAGTCGGATGGCGGTGAAGTTGTTGGCTTTGTTGTCTTTGGGAATAAGAACAACTATGACTTTCTGGCCATTTTTGATGTCTTCACTTTTGACTGTTTCTCCTGAGAGTAGGGTAATTTTTGTTTTATCGGTATAAAATATTTGAAGTTGTTGGTTTTTGTTTTTGGTGGGAATTAGAGAAAAAACATTTGAAGTTTTGGAAGTATCAACAATTTGACCGATGACGGTAATCGGAGCGGGAAGAATGTCGGTGGCGAGTTTGATGGCAATAATCCGCTTAACAGTGAAGAGATCGGTTTCAGTTTGGTAGTTACCTAAAATTAGAACTTCTTGGCCGGTTTTAAGGTTAGTAATTTTGCTTTTATTTTTTTTGGCGTCAATGTAAACAACTTCTGGATCAATGTTGGCGGTTATGTCTTTGTTTTGATAAGTTATGGTGATTTGATTGTTGCTAGTGATGGCAGAAACAGTACCGATAATAGCTTTACGAATAGTGGTTGGCTTAACAATGTCAGAGATTTTTTCTTTGACTTTTTGTTGAACTGCCTCTCTAATCTGCTGAATTTCGTCCACCTTACCTTCAGTTGTGGAGGTAGGAATCGGAGATTGAGCAATTATTAACGTCGTAAACCGTAAACCGTTAACCGTAAACAGTAAAAACAAAATTTTAAATTTTAAATTTTTAATTTTAAATCTGGTCATAATTTTAAAAAGAGGCGGTGGAATAGGTTAAATTGATTTGGATTTCAGAAATATTATCGTTTGGTTCGATGGCACTAATAGAGATTAGATTATATCCGGCTTCAAGTTCAATGGTGGCAGAAAAAGAGCCATCAGCTTTGCTTTGAGTAGTGGTTGACTGGCTGTTGATGGCCACAATGATGGTGCTGTTGCTTGGAGCGGTGCCGATGAGGGTGGTTTTATTTTGATTGACAATTTGGCCGTTTTGATGGGATGAAATCTTAATGGTTGAGGAAGAGCTGTTTTGGTTGGCAGTAAGCCCGGGGGATGGAGCTGGAGAAATGGTTGTGGTGGGAGTTGGAGAAACTTCCCGAGTGGGAGGGGGATTATTTTGGCGACGATTAAGGGTAATTAGGCTACCGGTGAGTCCCAATCCAAGTAGGCCTCCAAGAAAAATAGCAATAAGGAATTCTTTTATCATGATGTCGAAGTTATAATAACACAACCTTGATGTTACAATTAGCTAATTATGGAGATAGGTAAATTAGAGAAATCTGGATTGTGGCTTAAAACAAAGAAAGGCTTGTGGTGGGTTGACCCACTGCTTGAGAAATCGGTTGACCCCGGCGTTGCCGGGTTGTTGTTTTCAAGTGGAGAGCTGGATGCATCTGATGTAGCTTATGGGAAATTAATAATAAGAGGACCGGGAGATTATGAAGTGGGCGGGGTGGAAGTTAAGGGTTTTTCCGGCGGTAAAGGTACTTTGGAGACAATTTATCGGGTTAGAGCCGATAGTTTAGGAATTGTTTTGGCTAATAGCTTTTCTGATAAGTGGGACGATAAAAGAGTTGAGAAATTGGGAAGTAATGATGTTCTAGTGTTGGGAGTGGATAAAATGACGGTGAAGAGATGTAAAGAAATAGTGAAGAAGATGGGGGTTAATTATTTGATTTTGTGGGGAGAAAGTGAGGCGCTAAAGAAGTTTGCTGATGAGTTTGATTTGGAAAGCCTCCGACAAGACAAAGTTAAAATAGAGGCAGAAAGTTTACCGGAAGGCTTAGAAGTGGTCATCTTGAATGGCTGAACAAATAAGAATCCCGCCAAATTCGTATGAGGCAGAGGTAAGTGTTTTGGGAGCGATTTTAATTGATAACGATGCAATGGTGGAAGTGTCGGAGTTTTTACGGCCGGAGCATTTTTATAATTCAAATTTTGGCTTAGTTTATCAGGCGATGATTGACCTTTATGAAAAAAGGATGCCGATGGATTTGGTGACAGTAACAGAGAGATTGAGAGAGTTGAAAGTTCTAAAGAGAATCGGAGGTAAGGCGTTTTTGGTGGGGCTGGCCAATGAAGTGCCAACTAGTGCTAATGTGGAAAGTTATGGGAGAATCATTAAAGCTTTGTCGGCGAAAAGAGAGCTAGTGACGGCGGCGGCCAGAATTACGGAGAAGGCGTTTGATGAAGGTTTGGCAGCCGAAGAACTGTTAGATATGGCGGAACAAGAGGTTTTTACCTTGTCTCAAAGACATTTAAAAAATATTCCGGTGTCGATGAAGGAAATTTTGACGGCAAGCTTTGACAGACTAGACGAATTACAAAAGATGGGGAGCGGGCTTAGGGGAGTTCCGACTGGTTTTGGCGCTCTAGACTCGATGTTGGCAGGAATGCAAAACAGTAATTTATTGGTGGTGGCGGCAAGGCCTGGGGTGGGAAAGACAGCGTTTTGTTTGAATATTGCCAGATATGTGGCAGTGGAGCAAAAGATACCAACCTGTGTTTTCTCCTTGGAAATGAGTAAAGAGGAGCTGGGTGACCGTTTATTGGTTCGACAGGGGATGATTGATGCTTGGAAGTTAAAGACAGGCCAACTTTCGGAACACGATTTTAATTCATTGTCGGAGTCGATGGGGGTATTGGCTGAAGCGCCGTTATATATAGACGATACCCCGGGGATGACGGTGACCGAGTTGAGAACAAAGGCGAGAAGATTGCAAGTTGATAAGGGGATAAAGTTTATATTGGTTGATTACTTGCAATTAATGCATGGAACGACTCGGGATAATCGGGTTCAGGAGGTGTCGGAAATCAGCCAGGGACTAAAGAATTTAGCCAGAGAGTTGGGAGTACCAGTGTTGGCAGCAGCACAATTATCGCGGGCAATGGAGGCGAGGGGTGGTAAACCGCGGTTGTCGGATTTGAGAGAGTCGGGGAGTATTGAGCAAGACGCCGACGTGGTGATGTTTTTACATCGAGAAGATGAGGAAGTGAGGGAGATAGTGACTTGCGCCATTGAGAAGCACCGTAATGGCCCCACCGGGCAGTTTAACTTGTACTTTAATGGCAAACAAGTAAGTTTTTTTGACGTGGAGAAGAAGGGGTAAAAGAACTAAGAGATGTGAACTAAGAGATAAGATTGGAAAAGTACTTAAAATCGGGGAGGGGACGTGAGATAATAAGAGAGTTTTTTAAGCCGACGTGGCGGAACTGGTAGACGCGCACGACTCAAAATCGTGTGGTGGCAACACCATCTGGGTTCAAGTCCCAGCCTCGGCACAGGTTAGTTGTTAGATTTTAGATCGTAGATCTTAGGTTGTGGATTTAAAATACTAAATTATGATGTGGATAATGGATATTGTGGGAATAGCGATGTTTATGTATATTGTTTGGCGGGGGTTAAAGGATGATTACGATGGGATTGGAGTGGTGGCGTTGGGATGGTTGATGATATTGGCTTTTTTTGTCGGAGGCAAACTAATGGGATTAGTTTTGACTGGGTTAAGTCAGGGATTTGAGTGGAAGGGATGGGTAAGTGTTCCTTTTGAACCGTTGGGTGGCTGGTTTTTATCGGTAGGGGTGGCTAGTTGGTGGGCTTGGGTGAATAACTGGAAGGTTTCTCAATTGGGTGAGGATGTGATTGGGGCAGTGGTGGGGTTGATGGTTTGGTTTGAGGTAAAGAGATTATTCATCAGTTTTGACTGGAAGCAGGTGGTGTTAGTTTTGGAGATGATAATTGCTTTGATTATTGCCGCTTGGCTAGGAAAAAGGTATCGAAGTATTGGATGGTATCGAAGTGGTAAAAAAGGTTTTATTTTCTTTTTTTTGGGCTTTCTGGTGTTGGAATTGTTGGCAGTTGCAGAGATGATTATGGGCGGGAGAGCTTGGTTGGTTTCTGTGGAAGCGATTTCCGGGTTGCTTTTTCTCTTGGGATTAATTATGCTTGGGAGAGAACAATGAACAATCTAAAGTTTCCCAATTCATTATTAGTGCCGATAAAAAAATTTTTGGAAGGAGAGGTCGTTAGACTAAAAAGAAGAGAGAAAAATTTGGGAAATGCAGACCCTTTTAATAATGAAGAAAGGCTGGTGGAGAATTCTTCAGACGAGGATGTAAATGAGCAATTGGGCCATTTTGAATCAACAATCAAGGTTAATTTTGTTAAAAAACAGGTGGTTCAATTTCGACGAGCGTTAACAAGATTGAGGATTGGTAAATATGGAACTTGTGAAAAGTGTGGCAAGATGATTGATACCGACAGGCTGGCGGCAAGACCAGAATCGACTATTTGCATCATTTGTGAGAGAGAAATAGAGAGCTAGTATTAATGGTGGAAAATTGCGGAATTAGTTTTGGTTTTAAGTTTGACGGTCTTTTTTGGATTATTGGCTTGATTTTGATATTTTTAACTATCTATTTGTTGTTTTTGACATTAAAAAATAAAAGATTACCCTTGGGGTGGGGGATTTTAACTTTGGGAGGATGGGCTAATTTTGGTCAAAGGCTGGGTGGTGGATGCGTGATTGATAATTTGAGTGTTCCTTTTTTGCCAATTAAAAATAACGTTTTTGATTGGTTGATATTTGGGGGAATGGTGTTAATTATTGGAGGAGAAATATGGAAGAAGAGAGAATAATTTTTGAAGATGATTTTTTGATGGTGGTTGATAAACCGGCCGGTTTGGTGGTGACAAATGAGGGAAAGAGAGCAGGGGAGACTTTAGAATCGTGGCTTTTACTGAATCGCGGGGGAAATGCTAAATTAGCCAGGGCGGGGATTGTTCATCGTTTGGATAAAGGAACGACAGGCTTGGTGGTGGTGGCTAAAAAAGAGTCGATTTTAAAGCAACTGCAGGGTGATTTTAAGGAAAGACGGGTTAGTAAAGAATATTTGGCGTTAGTATGCGGGAAGACAGTAGTGGAGGGCCAAATCAAAATGCCAATTGGCCGAAAAAGATTTGGAACATGGGGAAGATTTGGAGTTACAATTGAAGGGAAGATGGCAGTAACGAAATTTAAAAGAGAGAGATTGTACCAAAAGAACGAACTTTTATTTAGTCTGCTTAACATTTTTATAGAAACCGGCCGGACTCACCAAATTAGGGTTCATTTGAGTTATCTTGGTTGGCCGGTGGTGGGAGATAGTCTCTATGGTAAGGGAGAGGGGAGGAGAATTATGTTACACGCGAAAAGGTTGAAATTTAATCATCCGATTTCTGGAGAAAGATTAGAATTTGAGTCACCGTTAGGGGTTGACTGGATGGAAGAACAGGAAAAATATGAAGAAATGGCAGGTTAGTTGGTGGTTATTGCTAATCTTTTTAGTAGGAATTGGTTTTTTGAGATTAGCTTGGGGCCGGGCCGACGGAGATTTAAGAATCGCCAGTTTTGGTGATTGGGGAGTGGAATTAGTAAATATATCAATTCAGAGGAGGCTGGTGTCGGTGTCGCGATTGCCAGCCGATTTTAAACTTTGGATTCCCGGTGGCTACGGCTGGTATGAAGCAGGAAAAGTGGGGAAACTGTTGGTGGTAGCTAAAGAGGGGAGTGGTTTAGTAAACAAAATTCTATTCTTTAACTTTGGCTTAATACCGGACAAAATTATGATAGGAGATGATCCTGATTGGTGGCGGGGAAAATTGGCTCTGGCTAATTTGTCAAACTTAAGATGGTGGTGGAATTGGCAAGTTTCTCGGGGGGTGATGTTAGAAAAAAACGAGGTTATGGCAGAATTTACAGGAGAAAGAATGGAGAGGGAATATGCCAATATTGATTGGTTGTCTTTGAGTAATTTAAGATGGGTAGTGGTTAATCGATCGGGGTTGAGCGGATTGGCAACGATGGTGGCGAAGCGGTTGGAGTGGGCAGGAGTATTGGTGTCGGGAGTTGTCAATGATATGGAAACGAATACTAATTGTAGGGTAAAAATGATTAACAATTTAACTGAGACAGATGAACAAATAGTTAATTCTATTAATAGCATTCTTGGCTGTGATTTGGAAATTATTGATGACGAAAATGTTACTGAAGTGGTGGTTGAGTTGGGCAAGGATTGGGGCCAGATGTTAAAATACAATAACTATGTCCGGTCATTCTAAGTGGGCGAATATCAAAAACAGAAAAGGGTCTGTTGATAAAAAAAGAAGTGAGACTTTTACTAAATTGGCCAGAGGGATAATTACGGCCATCAGACAAGACAGTGGATTAAAAACAGCCATTGAAAAGGCGAGGATGGCTAATATGCCCAAAGATAATATTGATCGGCTCTTATCGAGTTTTGCTGAAAGGCAAAAAAATTTGATTAGCCTGACGCTTGAGGGCTACGCGATTTCCGGAGTGCCGATGATAATCGAACTGGAGACTGATAATAAAAATAGATCATTATCGGAAATTAAGCTAATTATTAAAACTCATGGCGGGAGTCTGGGGGAAGAGGGGAGTGTGGCTTATTTATTTGATCGGTTAATGGAGATGGAAGTGGAAAGAGAGCTTAGCGACTTGGAACAATTGGAGATGATTGACCTGGGGGTGGTAGAAATCGACGGGGTGTCGCTATTTATGACTAAGGACAGGGTGCCTTTTCTAAAAGAAAAAATGGTGGCTTTGGGGATAGAAATAAACTCTTTGACGCCAATTATGAAAGTTAAACTACCACTTCCGATTACTGATGAAGAAGTTGCCTTAAAAATTGCCGATCTTGTAGAGGAACTTGAAGAACATCAAGACGTAGTGGCGGTTCACTTGGGAGGAGAATATGTCGAAAAGACTTAAGTATGTAATTCTATCCTTAATCCTTTCTTTGGGTTTTATTTTTTTTGTTGGTTTGCCCTACGAATCGAGACAATACGGGGTATTGGTTGGGTTGACTTTAACTGTTTTTTGTTTTTGGTTTGGTTTGGGGCTTATTTTTAGCACTGATTATTGGCTTCGGCTATGGGTGGTATTGTTGCCATTATTGCTTTTTTTGGGGTTTGGAATGTTTGTGTCGCTTTTGGGACTAGAATGGTGGTGGAATTTGGGTTTAACGGCGATTTATGGAGTGATTAATTATTTTGTTTTTCTGGCGGAGAACGTGTTTATGGTAGCTTTGGGCTTTAAGACTGTGCCATTATATCGGGCAGCTTACACTATAAGCCTGGTAGTTTTGCTTTTGGCCAGCTTTTTTTTGTTTAATACTATTTTGTCTTACAGGTGGCCCTTTTGGATAAATATGCTGGCGGTGGGAGGGGTGGGAGTGGTGATTTTTGCCTATCATTTTTGGTCGGTGGCAATTGAATTACCCGATGATGGTAAAGATATTGAGAAGTGGCCGTTTTTGTTGGTGCCATCTTGGCTGTTGGCTGAATTGTCGTTGATATTTTCTTTTTGGCCGTTGGGAATTTTTAAGGGATCAATGTATTTGGTGGTGGCAATATATCTATTTTCCGGCTTAATTTGGGCTGAAATACGTGGTAGGCTCTTTAATAAGAATTGGTTAATGGCGGCTTGGATGGCCGGCGCAGCCTTGTTGTCGTTACTGTTGGTGGTGGAATGGTGAGCTTGGAATCAGGAATTTAAGAATCTACGAGTCTAGAATTTAGAAAAATTTAAGAATTTAAAAAATAATTTAGAAATTAGAAATTAGGATTTAAGAATTTTTCTTAGGTGGTGGGGGGGTGGGGGAGAGGGGAGGTGGGTAAAGTCGATTTTCACGTTTTATCCTATAATTTTCACAGGGTGGGACCTATAATAATTATAGGATAGGTGATATAGAGTGATACAGTCTTGTGGAAAAGTTAATTTGTCGCCAGAGAAGATGCGAGAGTGCTAGGTTAAGGGGATGGTAGTTCGTGATACGTAAATCGTGATCCGTAATACATGAATTGTCATTATTTATTTTAGGATAGGTGAGTAAATGTTTTCTGCTCTTTCCCCCGGGGCCCTAGCATGCTAAAATGGTATGTCGCACAATGTATGTTTTGCGACGTATGTTAAAATAGAAAGGGAGGGGAGGACACAAAAACTAATTTTCAATTTTCAATTTACAATTTTCAATTATTAAAAAATAAAATTTTATAATTAACTAATTAAATGACCATAATTCTCCGGTTTGGGGGTTGGTTGAAAAAATTTGTTTTTAGGCTCAAAGCCGATTTTTGGACTTCTCCAACCAGAAGTTGGCAGGGTATAGATAGGTTATTCCTTAAGATAGGTAATATTTAATATGGCTTCACCAGAGCCTCTAGAAACGTTTGTAAATAGATTCTTGGAGTATTTAGTAGTTGAAAGAAACTGTTCTCGGCTGACAATTAGAAACTATCGCCATTATTTAAATGAATTGTTGATTTTTTTGACAAAAGCGAGAGGATCAGTGCCGTTGATTTCAGATATCGATTCAGAAAGTATTCGAAGATTTAGACTGAATTTAGCTAACAGAGATTTGGCGGTGTCGACTCAAGGGTATTATATTATTGCCCTAAGATCGTTACTGAAGTATTTAGTTAAAAATGACATTAAAGCTATGGGGCCAGAAAAGCTGGAAGTACCTAAGTTTCGTGATCACAGCCTTAAGTTTCTAACAGCCGAGCAAATGGAGCGTTTACTTAACCAACTGATGACGTCGCAAAATAATGGCCCAAGAGATAGAGCAATTTTGGAATTATTGTTTTCTACAGGACTTCGAGTATCGGAGCTAGTAAGCTTAAACAGGGAACAGATTAATTTGAAAACCCGAGAGTTTGGCGTAATGGGAAAGGGTGGTAGATTTCGGGTGATTTTTATATCTCCTCGGGCAGGGGAAGCGGTGATGAAATATCTACGCGGGAGAGTTGACCACTATACTCCCCTATTCATTAGAAATTTAAGGAAGACTGATTTGGTGAGTGATGATAATTCGGTGAGATTGTCAGCCAGATCAATTCAGCGGTTGGTGAAAAAATACGTATTGGGAGCAAGGTTGCCAGTAGAAGCAACACCACATACCTTGAGACACTCAATGGCAACGGACCTATTGAGAAATGGAGCTGATCTACGTTCGGTTCAAGAAATGTTGGGGCATAAGAATATTGCTACTACTCAAATTTACACTCACGTAACCGATGCTAGATTAAGAGAGGTACACGAGAAATTTCATTTTCGTAATCCTCCTTTGCGGAAGAGTTAATAACTTTCCGCTTCGGCGGATTCGGCTCTAAAATTACGGAGCCTCAAAATTGATTTATATAGGTAGGCCAAAGGATAGGCTTAAATTGAAGATATTTGAGTGTAGAGGATGAGTAGTCAGAGTGTGATATAGTTGAGCAAGTAAGATCGTAAATTATGCCTGTTATAAGGTAATAAAAACTTTATATACCTTGTTAGCAATCTGACTAATTAACTGCTAGTCGTGGGTTAGGTTTGCCTGTTATCTTATAATATCTTATATATCCCCTACCCTGTTTTAGATGGCTGGTGTCTTATAATATGTTAGGAAGCTGACTCGTTTGTAGTATTGTTGGAAAGTACCGTCATAGTACTTAATCTATCATCTTTATCTTTAAAGCGCATGAGAATGACTCCGCGGGTGTTGCGATTGAGAGTGGGAATATTGGAGAGAGACATGCGGATAGCGATAGCCTTTTTGGAAACAAGAATAACCTGATTATCGGTTTCGGAGACGACTTGAGCGGCGGCGATGAGCCCAGTTTTATCGTTAAGATTGGCAACTTTAACTCCGATCCCACCACGTTTTTGGAGAGGGTAAAGATAGACATTGGACCGTTTGCCTATCCCCTTTTCGGTGACGGCTAGAAGATGACGGAAAGTTTTAGTGGCTTGGGGAACAATATCTAGGCTAACAAGGTAGTCGTTTGGCTTGAGAGTGACTCCACGGACTCCGCGGGTATTACGACCCATGGGGCGGGTGTCAGTTTCATTAAAGCGGATGCATTTACCAAGGTGAGTAACGAGAAATATCTGATCGTTACCAGAAGTTGACTTGGCCCAAATAAGCTGATCGTTTTGGTCTAACTTAATAGCAGTTAGGCCATTTTGACGGATATTGGCGAATTTTTCAATAGATGTTTTTTTGATGGTGCCACTTTTGGTGGCAAGGAGGATATACTTGACACCGACTTCTTTGGTTAGAGGTAAAACGGCTTGAATGGTTTCGCCGGGGACAATGTTGATAAGATTGATGATGGATTGACCCTTGGCCTGACGGGTACTTTCATTAATTTCCCAGACTCTGGTTTTAAAGACTCGGCCACGATTGGTAAAGAAGAGGAGAAAGTCGTGAGTGTTGACAGAGAACATATTTTCAATTTCGTCTTCAGTCTTGGTGGCCATGCCCAAGACACCAACACCACCACGCTGTTGATTGCGGTAACTGTCGCCGGACATTCTTTTGATGTAACCGCCGTGAGTGAGCATGACCAGAGTAGGTTCGTTGGGAACCAGATCTTCTTCAGTAAAATCATTTAGTTCGCGAGTATAGATTTTGGTTCGGCGGGGGTCCTGGTAACTTTCAATGACCTGATTGTTTTCCGATTTTAAGGTATTAATCATTTTCTCCGATTTGGTAATAGTACTGGTTAGATCCTCAATGGTGGCTTGGACAGCCTTGTATTCATCGTCGATTTTTTGGCGTTCGAGGGCAGCCAGGCGACGAAGTTGCATTTCCAGGATGGCTTGGGCTTGGAGATCGGTAAATTTGAATTTAGAAATAAGATTATCTTTGGCGACTTCAACGGTAGCCGAAGCTCGGATAGTTTTAATGACTTCGTCCATATTGTCGAGAGCGATTTTCAAACCTTCGAGAATATGAGAGCGAAGGTAATTGGATTTGAGATCAAAGATGCACCGGCGACGGACGACAGTTTGACGGTGACGGAGGAAAAGAAGGAGAATTTGGCGGAGATTCAAGGTTTGAGGAACACCGTCAACTAGAGCTAAAATATTGGCAGAGTAGGAAGTTTGAAGCTGAGTGTATTTATAAAGTTTATTAAGAACACTTTTTGGTTTGGCAGTTTTGCGCATTTCGACGACGACACGAATGCCATGACGGTCTGATTCATCACGAAGATCGGAGATACCAATGATTTTTTTATCTTTAGCCAGGTCGGCGATTTTTTTAACGAATTCGGATTTGTTTACTTGGTAAGGGATTTCGGAAATGATAATCCTGATCTTGCCGGATTTAGTTTCTTCGATAACGGCTTTGCCACGGAGCATGAATTTTCCCCGACCGGTGGTATACATTTCAATAATCCCCTTCTTACCAAATATTTCACCGCGGGTGGGGAAATCGGGGCCAGTGATGATTTGAGTTAGATCTTCGACAGTAGCGGAGGTTTCAAAATTGAATTTTATTTTTTCTAGTTCGTAGATTGGTTTGAGAACCAGGTCGAGGGTGGTGGGTTTTTTGATAGCGGATATGGCGATTTCTTCTTCAACTTTTTCTAGCCGACAATGGTCAAGAACAAAGTTTAGGGCTTCACAGATCTCTTTAAGATTATGGGGGGGAATTCTGGTGGCCATGCCAACAGCGATACCGTCGGCACCGTTAAGGAGAAGGTTGGGGATTCTGGAAGGTAAAACGGAAGGTTCGACTGTAGTAGCATCGTAGTTGGGGACCATGTCAACAACTTCTTTGTTGATGTCGATGACCATTTCCGGCATGATTTTGCTCATTTTTACCTCGGTGTAACGCATGGCGGCGGGCGGATCGCCATCAATTGAGCCAAAATTTCCTTGACCGTGGACAAGTGGGTAACGGAGAGAAAACTCTTGAGCCATGCGGACTAGAGAGCCGTAGAGGGCAATGTCGCCGTGAGGGTGATAAGTTTTGAGAACTTCACCAACTACGGCGGCCGATTTGACATTTCTGCCGGTGGGGCCTAGCCCCATTTTTTCCATGGCATAGATAATTCGGCGGTGAACAGGCTTAAGACCATCACGGACATCGGGTAGAGCCCGGGCAACGATGACTGACATGGCGTAGTCAAGATAAGACTTCTCCATCTCGGGAACGATATCAACCGAAAGTACCTTACCGATGGGATTGTTTGAGACTGGTGGAGTTGGTTTTAAATTATCAGCCATAATTTTTTAAACATCCAAATTGGCTAAATGGGCGTGGGTGGTGATAAATTTTTTGCGGGGAGGAACTTCCTCGCTCATAAGTGTCCGAAAGACTTCGTCGGCTCTTTGGGCATCAGCAATATCAATCCGTTTGAGAATTCTGGTTTGAGGGTCCATAGTAGTTTCCCACAGCTGTTGAGGATTCATTTCACCTAAACCCTTGTAACGTTGAACACTGACGTTTTCACCGGCGGGAAGCTCCCGAAGATACTTTTCTTTTTCTTCTTCGGTGTAGGCATACTTGATTTTCTTGCCTTGTTTAATAGCGTAAAGCGGAGGCATGGCGATATAAACGTGACCTTTTTCAACTGAAGGAGTGAGATGACGGAAGAGGAGGGTGAGCCAGAGAGTGTTGATGTGGGAGCCGTCGACGTCGGCGTCGGCCATGAGAATAATGCGGTGATAACGGAGTTTTCCGGCATCGAGTGTCTCCCCTATTCCCATGCCAAGGGCAATAATTAGGTCTTTGAATTTTTCTGAGCCGACAATTTTATCGAGTCTCATGCCTTCAGTGTTAAGCCCCTTACCCCATAAGGGCAAGATGGCCTGATACTTGCGATCACGGGCTTGCTTGGCGCTACCACCGGCAGAGTCGCCTTCAACAATAAAAATTTCACTATCGGCCGGATTTTTTGATTGACAATCAGCCAGTTTTCCCGGCAGACCGAGAGAATCAAAAGCACCTTTGCGCATGATAGCATCTTTGGCAGCTTTGGCAGCTTTACGGATTTGAATGGCGAGAAGTGATTTACCGACAATTGCTTTGGCAACATCAGGATGTTCTTCAAAAAAGATTTCGAGCTCTTCTTTGACAATTTTATTGACAATCGGCTGGACTTCAGAATTGCCTAACCTGCCCTTAGTTTGACCTTCAAACTGAAGGTTTTTACTACCCATCTTAATGGAGATAACGGCCGTTAAACCTTCACGAACATCATCGCCGGTGATGGCGTCGTCTTTACCTTTAATTAATTCTTTCTTAATAGCGTAGTCGCGGACAACTTTAGTGAGAGCAATCTTAAAACCAGTGAGGTGAGTGCCACCTTCGTGGGTGTTGATGATATTAACAAAAGAGGGTGTGTTTTCTTTGAAGGTGTCGTTGTATTGAATGGCAACTTCAACATCAACACCGTCTTGGGCTCGATGGAGGTAAATAGGTTGATGGACAACAACTTTACCGAGGTTTAGCTCTGAAAGTAGAGAAATAATTCCACCTTCAAAATAGAAGTGCTTAATCAAACCGGTTCGGTCGTCATAAAAGTGAAAGTAAATCTTACTGGTAAGATAGGCGCGGTCTTTAAGTGAATCAATGATTGTTTTGGCATCAAATTCAGTGGTTTCTTTAAAGATCTCAGCGTCAGGGAAGAAAGTAACCGTGGTGCCGGTAGTGTTCTGAGGAACTAATTTGGCAAGGCGAGGATTGGAAGTTTGGGGGACGACAGTCAGTGGCTTAGTAACTTTGCCTCGGGAAAATTCGACGGAGTAAATTTTTTGATCGCGACAAATTTCAATTTGGAATTTATCGGATAAAGCGTTGACACAAGCGGCACCAACACCATGAAGTCCGCCGGAAACTTGGTAGGCTTGACCTTCAAATTTGCCACCAGAGTGGAGGGTGGTCATAACAACTTCAACAGCGGGGCGTTTGTATTTGGGCATGATATCTACGGGAATGCCCCGGCCGTCATCGGCGACGGTAACAGAACCGTTGGTGTTAATCAAAACCCAGACGTTTTTAGCAAAGCCAGCCAGGGCTTCGTCGTTACTATTATCAATGAGCTCGTAGACGCAATGATGGAGACCTCGAGTGTCGGTAGAGCCAATGTACATGGCTGGCCTTTTTCGGACCGGCTCAAGGCCCTCGAGGACGATAATTGATTGACTGGTGTAATTGTTGGGATCTGGCATCTTTGGCCGATTTTCAGTTAACAATTCATTGTAGCAGAAAAGAACAGCTTAGCAATAAGCAAATATAACCTATGTATAGGTATAATCTAGTTCGTTTTTAGACGGCTGGAAAGGTGGTAGCCAATGACGGCGGCAGAAACTAAAACATTAAGAGATTTGTTAATGCCAAACATTGGTATTTCAACTATTTTATCGGCAATTTTAATAGACTCCGGTGAAGCACCGTTAGTTTCACTACCAAATACTAGGGCCAGTGGTGGGTGGTAGTCGACTTTTAAATAATTCTGACTATTTTTAGCCTGTTCACAGGTGTAAATACTGTATCCTTTGGATTTTAGCTTTTTTAGACACTCCCCTACCCTATCCACTTGTTCCCAGTCGACCCATTTCCAGGTGCCGATACTACTACGATGAATCTTAATATTGGGCGGAGTGACGACTGGTCCGCAGAGATATATTTTCTGAATAGACAGGGCGTCGGCTAAACGGAAAAACGATCCTATATTATAGGTGTCAACAATGTTGTCGAGGACAAAAATAATTGGCTGGCGTTTGAGACTTAATCTATCGATTAACGCCTTTTGGGGGCGACTGGCTCTGATTTGGTGAGAATTTAGTTTAGTAATCATAGGTGTCTAGAGACTGGTGGCAAACTTTGGGAGTAATAGCAAAACTTTGACAAATGACTAACTTTAGATTATCAAGCTGAAAGTTAGTGATAACAATTTGATTATTTAAAAGAGCGGTATTAGGTTGTGGATCGTCTAATTTAGAGGTAATTGCTAATTGAGATTCGATTAGAGATTGGGCTTGTTGATTAAAGCAGTCGGTGATGGTATTGGGATTAAATCCTGATTTAGAGGCAGAGTCTACCCAGCAGGTATCCGGATTTCCGTGACCTGGCTGGCAATTAGCGGAAAAGTCGGTGATAAATTGCCACCATTGGGAGAGATTTTTGGCTAAATCAAAAGCGCAAAGTTCGCGAATGTTTTGATTAGCTTCACTACGGCCGTTGGTAGCGGTGTAGTACTGGCCGTTACTGAATTCAAGACTATTGGTTTTACTAAAAAGATAGACAGGGGTAAATTTTATTTCATTACCGAAGTGCTTGGTGATGAATTCGACGACTTGGGTGTTTTCATTACGGCTAAGACTGGAAAGGAAAAAAACAAATTCTAATTTTTGGCCGTTTGTTTTCTTAGGGAGAAGTAAATAGATGCTGGTTATAAAAATCAGGAATAAAACTAAAGTTAGGACTATTCTAGGCCGAAGTTTTTTCATCTTCGATGACTTCTTCAATAGAAATAGCGCCAACTGGACAAGAAGAAATGGTGTTTTTAGTGTTGTCGGATATTGGGTCGGGCTGTTGTTTGACCTTAGCTTTATAGCTGGTTTGATCGAGCTCAAAAACGTCGGGGTCTAAAAGTGGACAGGTGTTGCAACCAATACATTTATCTTGATTGATGACGATGATTTTTTTCATATCGAGATTATAACAAGTAATTCGTAATACGTGAACCGTGATACGTCTATTTGTTAAGTAAGATAGAGCGGTCGTTTTGGTGACGAGCGTAGAATTCTCCTGACTCGATAATGGCTTTAAGAATTAGGCCGATGCGGTTTTCGGCTTCAGGGCGATCGAGGCTTTGAAGACTGTTGGGAAAATAGTGAAATATTTGGTTGCGGCCAAACTTCCAGGCGTCCCAGAGAGTTTCGGCTAGGGCTTCACCGTTGTTGTCAATATCGGCCAATTTTTGGAAGATGGAGAAACGTTTATAGCGAAGAGAAGGGTTTAGAGTTTTACCAACACGAAAGCGGTCGCTTTGGTGGGTGTATTTATCGATGAGGCCGATTTTGAGGAAAAAATCTTTAAGATAGCCTTCGTAGGCCTTGGCGGCGGGAGCAACAAGGAAAGAATAATCACTGATATGGTCAAAGTTTTCAATTCGACTGAGAACAATTTCGATGTCATTGATGAGAAGTTTTTGGGCAGGATTAAGAAACTTTTGAGCAGCGAGAATATTACTAGTAGAAATATCGGTCATATTTTGGATCGGATAAGAAGAAAAGTAAAAAGAAGAGTAGTAAGAAAAAACAGTCCGAGATAATAGCGGAGGTATTTCTGGGGAATTTGGCGGTTTTCTCTGGCAAACAACCAGTCTTGAAGGTGGTGTTTGTTGTGCTGATAGTCTTCGAATTCGTCGACAAGAAGATGAAGATTCATGGCAATAAGGAAACCTTGAGTAAATTCGTTATTAGAGGAGGTGAAGACAAAAAGAGAGATGAGGACGAGAATAATTTGAGCAAAATAATGGTGAAAGATGAGGCTAATGTGTTGTTTATGGGTAAGTTCAAGAAGTTTGATTAAGCCTTTAAAATCACGACTATTCCAGAGGATTTTGGCTTGGCGACTTTCATCAAGATTGGGGCGAAGATAAAACCAGTAAATAAGATGGTCAAGATCAAGAAAGAAAGAACCGAAGGCTAGGCCAAAAAATAGAAAAACAAAGTGAAACCAGGAAACTTTGCCAAAAACCCAAAAAAGAGAGGTTAGGGTAAAAATACCCAATAGGGGCAAAAAATGGCGCTTAATTTCCGATTTCACTACTAAATATTAACACGGGCGCTTATTCGTAGCGGAGGGCTTCGATGGGAGAGAGCTGAGAGGCTTTGCGGGCGGGGGTGACGCCAAAAACTATACCGACAAGTGAGGAGACACCGAAGGCAAGGAGGACAGAGCCGACAGTAACTTGAGCGGGGAAGAAATTATTAATGGCCAGAGTGCCAAGAAAACCGAGTAAAATGCCAATAGTGCCGCCGACGGAAGAGAGAATAACGGCTTCAAACAGAAATTGAAGTAAAATGGCTCGAGGGTAAGCGCCAACGGCTTTGCGCAGACCTATCTCTCGGGTTCTTTCGGAGACGGTGACCAACATGATATTCATAATGCCGATACCGCCGACAACAAGGGAAATAGCGGCAATGCCAGTGAGGGCAATTGTTAATGTGCCAATAATAGAATTGATAGAACTTAAGAGTTGACTGCTATCAAAAACAGAAAAAGCGTCTTTGTCGAAAGTTTTGAGAAGAATCTGTTCAGTTTTGGTTTTGGTGGCGGTGACTTGGTCTTTAGTGGGGGTTTTGATAAGAATTTGCTGGATTTTTTCACTACCGGAGAATTCTTGGGCCAGGCCAATGGGAACAAATGATTGACTATCAGTGTCTGGGCCGCCAAAAGAACCACCTTTTTTATCGTTAATACCTATTACTTTTAAATTCTTGCCTTTGACAATGACTTTTTTACCGAGAGCGTTGCCACTTGGGAAAAGATCGGTAGCGATTTTGTTACCTAAAACAATAACTTTACTTTTTTTGCTCTCTTCTTCTTGGGAGAACCAGCGACCATTAGAACTGGAGGGAAAATTGTTGGTGGCCAGACCATATCGGTAGGTTGAACCGATGACACTCTGCCCCTTTTTAGTAGAGTTTGGCGACTTAATGTCAACCTGGGCGACAGAGATAGGAACAATTTGAGAACCGCGGAGACCTCTTTCAAGACTAGTAATGTTCTTTTGATCAAAACTAGTAGAAACTAGCCGGCCACCGCCACCTTGACTGTTAAAACCGCCATTGTCATTGAAAATTTTGCCTGGAGAAACAAAAATGCTGTTGGAGCCTAAACTTTCAAATTGAGAGTTGACGTAGATGGTTAGACCATTGCCAATTGAGGTTAAAAGAATGACTGAAGTTACACCAATAATTATGCCAAGAGAAGTAAGAATGGTGCGACCTTTGTTTTTGAGAATAGATTGAACACTGCTTTTGACGAGATCACTGATTGAGGGTTTGAAGCGGTACATGGTTAGGCAATTTTGCCGTCTTTGATAATAACGATTTTTTGAGCTTGTTTGGCTAATTCTATGTCGTGGGTGACTAAAACAATGGTTCTCCCCTCTTTATTTAGTTCGTGAAGAAGGGCAATAATTTCTTTGCCGGATTTAGAGTCGAGATTGCCAGTAGGTTCATCGGCGAGAATGATTTTGGGATTATTGACCAAGGCTCGAGCAATGGCTACCCGTTGCTGTTGGCCGCCGGAAAGCTGAGCGGGCGTATTTTTGAGTTTTGATTCGAGACCAACTCTGGTTAAGAGTTCGGTGGCTATCCGTTTATGTTCTGATTTGGGAATATCAGAATAAAGAAGTGGAAGCATGACATTTTCCAGCGAGGAAGTTTTGGGAAGAAGGTTGAATTGTTGGAAGACAAAGCCGAGAGTAACATTTCTGACTCGAGCCATTTCATGTTCCTTAAGATGGGAGATATTTTGACTCTCGAGGAGAACTTCTCCGGAGGTGGGGTTGTCAAGAAGGCCAATAATGTGCATTAGAGTGGATTTGCCGGAGCCGGAGGGACCGGTAATAGAAATAAATTCACCTTTACAGATAGTTAAGGAGACGCCATCAAGAGCATTGAAAGTAGTGTTGCCAGAGGTGTAAGTCTTAACAATATGGCGAAGTTCGAGGACCGGAGGAGATTTACTTTTTCTTGATGACAATGGATTCATTGGGAGATAAGCCTTCTAAAATTTGAACATCGGTGTCGTTTTCAATACCGGTTTTGACAGGGCGACGGGAAAGTTCGGTTAGGGTATCTTTGATAAGAACGTATGAAGAAGCACTGGTGTCGTCGGTGTAGAGAGCATCAAGAGGGATAGTGAGGGCATTGGCGGCTTGTTTGAGGGTGGTGGTGACATCGCCACTCATACCGAGGCGGTAAGATAAATCTTGGTTGCTAATGATTGGGAGATTAAATCTGGCTTGATAAACGGTTGAAGATTGGCCGGCAACTGGGACAAAGGAAATATAGGTAATTTTTGATTCCAGAACTTGGCTGGGAAAGCTATCGAGAGTAATGGTGGCAGAGTCTCCTATTTTGACTTGGGAAACCTCTTCCTGATCAATGTCGGACTGAAAATAAATCGATTCGGGATTGATAATAACAAAGGTGTCGGTTGGACTAACATTGACGCCGGCCAGAGGTTTGTCGATACTGATAACTACACCAGCGATAGGGGTGGTGAGAGTTGAATCGGCAATGGCCATATCGGCGATTTCGTAATTAATAACCGAATTATCAAGAGAATAATTGGTGCGTTCGAGAATTCTCTTAATAGTGTCGGTGACTAAATATTTGTCGCGAGTTTGCTGATACTGATCTTGAGTATCTTGAAATTGAGAAAGACTGGTGCGGTAGTTGTTGAATTGAGCTTGGAGATTTTTTTTAAGTTGTTGTTTGTCAAGAGAGGCGATGGCTTGCCATTTTTTGACTCTATCCCCTACTTTGACGCCTACCCAGACCATTTTGCCGGCAGTGGGGAAATGAAGGGTAGCGACATCATTGGCGGAAATTGAACCAGCGAGAGTTAATTTCTCGGAAATATCGGCTATTTTTGGAGTGACAACGACATCTTTAGGGGTGAGAGTGGTTTGAGAATCTGGTTTGGCTGTTTTGGCTTTAATAATATTAAAAACCAAGAAACCAACGACAATAACCGCGACAATTTTTAGCCAATTTTTCTTGAGGAAATCCATAGGTTAGTATTATACCCTATTATAGGGGGTGGTTGAGTTGACCTAATTTCCACATAAAGAGTTTGACTTTAGATTTAACTGTTCCTCGAAGCTGGTCTTTAACAAAAAGACGGGCTTTTTCTAAAACTTGCTGATCGGTGTTTTTGGCCAGACGAATGTAAAGAGCGCGGTTTTTCCAGTCGTCAAGCTCTTCGGCCAGCATTAGGCCGTAGGCCTGATGCTGATTTTTGACATACTTTTTCCGTTTGGCCAGGGTGTCTTTGAATTTAAAGAGTGTATCGGCTAGAAGGGTGGGTTTGGTGAGGGACATTGATCAATTATACTAGTACGGTAATGGTCGGGGTTGAATTGCTGTTGTCGCTAAAAACTCTTGGTATTGAAGAGAAATATCAATTCCCTGGTTTAAAACTTGTTCTAGTTTTGTCCGGGCCATACTCGTTGTTTTATCTATAAGTTGGGTAGTTCTATCGGCAAGACCGAGGTTAATTAGACCGTCAACGATTAAAGTAAAAGCTAGGATGCCAATTGTATAACTAGCAATGGTTTTTGGGAGCTCGCTTGGGTTGCCTCGGGAAATAGCAGACATGATTGGCAGGCCACTGATAAATCCGCAAGCTGTATTGATTAAGGCTGCCTTAAGGCAGTTGTTGTTTACGTCCAGAACTTTTTGAGAAAATGGATTGGCTGTTTGACCGGTTCTGGTGGCAGTAACGGTGTCGGCGCCAATTTGTAAAGCGATGGCAATGGTGGTAACAAGGAGGGGAAGAGTAATGGGTTCTTGACTACTTGCAATTAGTTTTTCCATGGCGGTATTAATGTCAGGTTGTAGAAGAGACAAAGGTACTCCAAGTTGAGACAGGGCGACGGCAATGGGGATTCTATCAGAAGGAACAGTCAGGCCCTCTAATGTGTTCATGTCCTATAATTATATCAGATGAAATATATATTATATATGTACAGTGGATATAGTTGTTGAAGCAGAAACGGAGGGGAGCGGGTAGTAGATTTTATTCGATGATAATTAGCGGTACGAACATTTCTTGGTGGCTCATGCCACCATGACGGCCGATGTTGGCGTGTTGGATTTCTCCGAGAACCTGGTCTTTGATAACATAATCTTTTTTCATAATTAAAACGTAATCGCCGATTCTGTCCTGTAATTTTGGATTGGGCTCAAAGAGGCCAAAGAGGTTACGTTTGATTAAATCTTCGCTTTTAAAGAGACGGCAATATTTTTTGAAGTTAGTGGCAACATATTTTTTGAATTGTTTGACTTTGGCCGGCCTAACATAACAGTAAACCGCCCGTGGCTCGCCAGAGAGTGGGATGGCTAAAGTTTCGGTGAATTTAGGGTGATCTTTTAAATCGATAATTTTTTCTTTACTAACATCGATTAAGCCATGATCGGCAGAAACGATAAGAGTGGTGTTTTTATTGACCAAAGATTTGGCTAAAAGTTTAATTTTACGATCTAATTCGTCAAAATGCTTTTTGGTTTCCAAACTTTCAGTGCCGTATTTGTGGCATAAATAATCGAATTTGGCCCAATAAGCGAGAATATATTTTTTGTCTTGGCTGGTGGTTAGGGCCTTATGTATCTGTCTAAAAAAACCATTGAGATTGGAAAACGGCAACTGATTAGCGCCTTTGTCGACCAGGCGGGAGTAGTCGGAATGGATATAGGCTTTGTCTTTGACGGAATAGGAAGTTACCGGGATATTTTCAAAGATGGTTTTTTGATTGTAAATATCTTGATAGTTGACGTTGCCTTGGTGGAGGGAAAGATTACCTGTTCGAGTAGTGAAGGGCAAGATAAGAGACAGGGCACCGATTTCTTTGAGGTACATGTACCAGCCAGTGAGAGCGTGTTGCTGGGGAGGCAGGCCAGTGAAATAGGTGGTGATGGCGGCGGCAGTGGTGGCCGGAAAAACCGAAGTCATTTTTCTCTTCAGGTTTTTATATAGGAAGCTGTCTTTGCCATATTTAAGGAGATAGTCGTAGCCCAGACCATCGATTATTACCAAAATAATGTTTTGTGATTGGGAAATTTCAAAGTCTTTGAGAGGTTGGTAGAGAGATTTTCCACCCAAGGCGTTTTTAATTGAAGCCATGAGGTTGACGATGCTGCCGTTTTGATAGTTAGGTTTAATCATGTGGACCTTTCCGCAACTCTCCTCTGCTATCGCTTCGGCGGGCGCAGTGCGAATGCGGTGGACCTACTGGGAATTGAACCCAGAATATACCCATGCGAAGGGTACGTTATACCGTTTAACTATAGGCCCTTAGAGGAAAGCTTGTCGATTTCAGTGACTATTTTATCAACAACTTCCTTAATAAGCACTTTTTCAGCTGGCATAAAGGGTTTGAGGACGTAGTCCTCCACCGGGATGTTTTCCGGAGGACGGCCGATGCCAATGCGGAAGCGCCAAAACCTTCTGGTACCAAGATGTTGAATAATTGATTCAACGCCATGGTGGCCGGCAGGGCCACGGTCAAATTGTAAGCGCCACTCCCCTACCCCGAGGTCGAGGTCGTCGTGGATGATGTAAAGATGGTCGGGAGTGATTTTGTAAAAATTGACAGTTTTTTGGACAAACAGCCCGGAGTTATTCATGTATTGATCGGTCTTTAAAAAGAGCGAGTTTTGAGGTGAATCCCCTAGCCTATCGATGATGGTCTGGCCGATGTTATGACGGGTATTTTGGTAAATTTTGCCTGGATTTCCCAGACCGATAAAAAGTGTTTTCATGATCTAGTTAGTATATATATTATATGGATTGATAGGCATTAATAGATTTTGACTAGGTATTAGCAGTCGACTGTGTTGGCTGCTAAGTTAGTTTTCTTGGTAGAATTGGTTAATTGAGAAAAAATAAGGATCGGCATGAAGATAAATAAGGGTATCACAATTGGCTTCGAGTTGGGATTTTTCTGATTCGGGGATGACAGGAATAGCAATGATTATTTTGGTTTGAGGAAAAGTCTTTCTAATTCTGTCAGTAAATTCGTTGTATTCTTGGGAATTGGTAGAACCTTCATCGATTATTACGAATCTACGAATTAACGAATCTACGAATTTATCCGTCTGAGACGGACTCCGCTTCGCTTCGGAATTTGAAAAAAGATCAGGAAGAAATTTGGGGTTTGTTTTTAAGTTGTTGGCGAGGAGTTGGGCGAAGGACTGGGAGTCGGGACTGATGTAGGTGAGGGCGAAGTCGGCTCCGATTTCCTCCTTAATTTTTTGAGAAAGGAGTTGGGCAGATTCAGAGCGGTTTTTAAAAACCATAGATGTTATCGCCGAGGAGTTATTGTAACTTGTCCGTCGCAATTAGAGATGATTATGCTTGGAGTGCTAGTGATAATCGTTCTGTTTGGTCGCCTAGTTTTATTGCCCCTAAGCCTAAATTCTTCACGAATATTTTGGTGGTCAGCTTGGGCAAAAGGGCAAAGAGTGCAAGGAAGTTCAGGGTTGGGACATCCACGTCTGATTAGAGTTAGGCAGGGCTCGATTGTAATGTTGTTTCTGTTCAAACGGTCAGGATCAAAAGTTTCCATTTTTGTTTAGGAGTTTACTAAATTCGGCCTCAGTGATGATTTTAACATTGAGCTTTTGAGCGGTGAGATACTTACTTGAGTTAGAGGGTGAGTTGGTAATTAAATAAGAAGTATTTTGGCTGACGGCCGAAAGAACTTGGCCACCATTGTCTTCAATTAGTTTTTCGATATTTTTGCGGGGAACGGAAAGATCGCCGGTAATAACAAAAGTTTTGTTGACTAATTTTAAATTTGAAATTTTAAATTTTAAATTTTTAATTTCTACTTTATCGAGTATAGATTTTATAACGGGTTGGCGCTGGTTTAGACCGTCGATGATTTTTTGGGCTAAGGTGGATTTGAATCCGGGAATTTGAATTAAGTCGGACAGATTTAATTTTTCTAGTTTTTCGGGGGTGTCGAAACCGGCATTCACAACTTCTTTGATGCGTTTGGCAGAAAAATTGGGGATAATGGCGGAGTCAAATATTTCGACTACGCTCAATATTTTTTTGGCTTGGATTTGATTGATAATATTGGCGCCGGACTTTTGCCCAAGACCAGTCAGATCAATAAAATCGCCGATTTTTAGATCGTATAAGTCACCCGGAAGTTGAATTTTGCCGGCAGTAGCCAATTTTTCGATAGTTTTGTCGGAGATACCTTTAATCTCTAGTGTTTGGCAAAAGAGACGGAGGAGGCCAAGAGTTTGGGCGGGGCAACCGAATTTGTTGGGACACTTTATAAACTTGTGATCTGTGATCAGTAAACTGTGACAAGTGGGGCAAAGTTTTGGAGCTTCTAGATGACCTGGTTTGATTTTATTAACAACTTTATCGATATGGGGAATAACGTCGCCGCGACGGCTAACTTCGACAATGTCGCCTAGATTGAGGTTTAAATCTTTGACAAGATCAAAATTGGCTAAAGAGACGTAGGAAATAATGGCGCCGGAGATTTCGACGGGCTCGATTTTGGCTACGGGAGTGATGGTGCCCATGGGGCCGGTTTGCCAATTAACTTCGAGTAGTTGTGTTTGATTGGTGGAGGCGGGGAATTTATAAGCGACTTGAAATTTGGGGCGATTATTTTGAGAACCGAGAGTTTGGGCAAGTTTCAAATCATTGATTTTGACTACTAGGCCGTCGATATCGAAGGGGTAAGTCAGCCGGTCCTTTTCCAAAAATTTTTGGTAAATTTTTTCGATGGCGTCAAAGTTATTACAGATGTGGGAGTCAATGGTAGTAAACCCATATGATTTTAGATAATTAATTTCGTCGTTGATGGTGGCTAAATTGGGGAACATATCGACGGCAAAGAGAGAACAAAATTCTGAGTATTTGGAATCTAGTCGTTGAGATAGACCCGAGGCAGCATTGCGAGGATTACTGTATTTTTCGTCGGATATTTGATTAAGATTTTGAAAATCTTTTTGAGTAACGACGATTTCGCAACGAACGGAACATGACAGATGGTTTGGTAGGCCCATCACGAAATTTTGCATTTTGACGACGTTTTGGGTAATAACATCCCCTATTTGCCCATCACCCCGAGTAATGGCTTGGACGAGCTGACCATTTTTATAAATAATTTCTAGAGAAATGCCATCACATTTTGGTTGTATTACAAATACAGTGTCAGTGGAAATTTTTTTTAATTCAAAATAGTGAACAAGATCAGGAAAACTGGTGACTTTATTTTGGGATCCCATGGGCATGATATGGTGTTTTTTGGCAAAACCGGTGTCAAAATTTGCATTACCAACTTTTTGGAAAAGCCGATGGTGGGGGTTTTTTTGACGTAAGATAGCCTCGAGAGTGTCGTAGGTGTGGTCTGACATAACCGGTTTGCCGGAAGTGTAGTAGGCCTTTTTAGCGTCGATTAAAATCTGGCCGATTTCTTCAGGAGTAGTTGTTTGAAGATCAATATCTTTTAATTCAAGCCACATGAGACTATTTTACATTAAACCAATCTCCCCTATTCCCTCTTTAACCCTCCAGAGGCGGGCAGGCAAGAGGGGGAATAAAGATAATTTGATGATAAGATTTTAGTATGGACACGGAGAGAACTAAGGCTTTGGTGGCATGTATTTCGGAAAAGGTTGGTCGAATAATAGATGAAAATATGATTGATTTAATGACTAGGATTTACAATCGGCTTGATGAATTGGGAATAAAAGTCCCACACAAGAAGTTTAGACGGAGGTGAGGCAGTAGTAGGCGCCTTTAGTGGAGCCTTTTTTCTCAACCACTTTGTCGTCGACCAGTTTTTTCAGGTCGCGCCAAATGGTGTCGTCGGAGACCATGGGAAGAAGCTCCTGTGCATCGGGCATACGCAAACCGCCGAATTGTTGCATGTATTCGACTAATTTTATTTGTCTTTCAGTGAGAGGAACTTGTTTGCCACCAAGCTTTTGCTTTAAGCGGAGGTCGCGGGAAAGACTTTGAACTTTTTCTTTGACCCGAGTGAGCTCAATGCTTAGGGCTTCGGAAAAGTATTCAATCCAGGCAGTCAAATCACGCTTAAAAATGTCGGAAGAAAGTTCGTGGGTGGCTTGAATGGTATTGTAGTAACTTTCAGCATTACGATCGAAATACTCCTCGAGGGAAAAAAGACGTTTAATGTCATAACCTTCGGAATAAAGTGGCAACATGGCAAAAGCCCGACTGGTGCGACCATTGCCTTCAATAAAGGGATGGATAGCAACCAGGAGGTATTGGCAGATAGCTGAGCGAATAACGGGGTGGATTTCTCTGGCTCCGGGAAAGTTGAGCCAAGCGACTAGATCGGCAATGAGATAGGGAACTTCGAGGGCCGGTGGCGGGCGGTGGGCGATTTCTCCGGTTTTAGTGTTTTTCAAAACAACTTGTTGGTGGCGATATTTGCCGGTTTCTGATTCGGGGATAATTTTTTGAGTGGTTAGGGAGTGGATCCTTTTGATGATTGTTTCACTGTAGAAGAAAGGGCGACGGGAATCAGTGGTGGGTACCGATTTTTCTTCGGGGAGGGGCATACCAGCGTCGTAAAGGGACCAGAGTTCTTCAAGGTAGGCAACAACGCTTCTATAGTTGATAACTTCTTGAATATCACGGTCGGTGGCGGTGATGGTTTTACCTTCGACTAATTTGGCAACTTCCTGGAAAGTAAGGTCGTTACCTTCAATTCTGGTGCCATAATGGACGGTTCTGACAACGGCGTCGAGCTGGAATTGTTTCTCGTAGGCAGGAATCAGTGGAGCTTCCTCTATAATCGCTTTAGCGGCTTCAGTTGAGCCGATGTTTTTTAAAATCCGGTGATTGATGGTAAATATGGGTGAAAACACTCTGGGTTATTATAGCACTTTTGGTTTTGACGATGAGGGGATAATGCGGGAATAAGAATCCAATCCTCCCCTAACCCCTCCTTTGACAAGGAGGGGGAAATTTTATGTTTTTTATTTAAAAGACAAGAGATAGAAGTCGAGGGCGGAGCGGGGGTCGACTCTGTGGTTAATCATGTCAATAGCCTTGATTATGTTTTTAATGTTGGTAGAAATTTCCGGAGTTGGCTGTTTGACTAAAAGTTTTTGGAGGGCAGACAATTCCGATTCTAACCAGGATTTGATGGTGGTTTTATCGAATCCAAGTTTGTCTGATAAGAGTAGGCGTTGTTTTAATTCTTGAGGAATGGGCGTAACTGAATTAGTGGTGATTTCTGATTTGAGATTAATGACGTGACAACGGGAAAGAATGGTGGGAAGAAGACTGCCTAGTTTTTGGCTATTTAGGATAATGTAGTTGTTCTCCCCGGGCTCTTCGAGGATTTTAAGAAGCGCGTTTTGGGCTGGATTTTCCAGGTTTTCCGCGTTAAAAACTAAGCAGAGGCGAGTGGAATGGGAAAATGGCTTTTGACTAAAAAACAGCCTTATTTGACGGATTGTTTCAATTGACCAGCCGGACGAATCATTAATCGTGAGAATGTCTGGGTTTGAGTTTTGGGAGGGATGACCAAGTTGTTTGAGGAGATCGTTAATTAGACTCTGTGGGCTGGGGCCGACGATTAGAGTAGCCGGGAAGATGTAATTTGGGGTAATATGATTATTAGACATGGCCGATACCAATAATAAGATCTATCGAAGTATAGCGGAAGCGCTTCTTGAATGGGGAATGATTGACCAGAAGAAGTTTGAGGAGATTGGATTGTCGGTGGTGAAAACGGGGCAGGCAGAAGAAGAAATAATTAAGTCGTTGCGGGTGGTAAATGAGGTTGAGTTTGTCAAGGCAAAGGCAGCGTTTTTGCGGGTGCCGTTTGTGGACTTGGAAACAATTGGTTTTTCCCCGGAGGCAATTACTTTGGTTCCGGAGAGTGTGGCGGAAAAATATCGAGTTGTTCCTTTTGATCTGGATGCCAAAAATCAGACATTGATGGTGGCGATGGTTAACCCGCTTGACTTGGAAACAATTGAATTTTTGGAAAAAAGAACGGGATTTAAGGTAAAAGTTTCAATGGCGGTGGAAAAACAGGTAAATAGCTTTTTGGTGGAAAAGTACCAGAGAGAGAAAGGAATCACGTCGGAGGTTACCAGGGCTTTGGATGAGAGAAAAGAAGATGAAGAAAAAATGGCGGTGGAAATAGGCAAAAAGGTTAGTTCTGAAGCTCCGGTGGCCAGAATTGTATCGACGATTTTGGAATATGCAGTTAAGTCGAGGGCGTCGGATGTGCACATTGAACCCCAGGAAGAAAATGTGCGGATTAGATATAGAATAGACGGTATTTTACAAGAAAAATACATATTACCTCGGAATGTTCATGATGCGGTGGCATCGAGAATTAAAATTCTGTCAGCTTTGAAAATTGATGAGAAAAGAGTTCCTCAGGACGGACGATTTTTCTTTAGTTCGGATGGTAATGATGTAGACTTGCGGGTATCAACTTTGCCGACAACTTATGGGGAAAAAATTGTAATGCGGTTGCTAAAAAAATCGCAAAAAGTGCCGACACTACCGGAGTTGGGCTTAAGGGGTCTAGCCCTTAAGAATTTAATGACCAGTATTGAAAGGCCGCACGGAATTATTATTGTCTGCGGGCCGACAGGATCGGGAAAAACAACCACATTGTATTCGGTTCTAGATATTGTATCGACGTCGAAGGTAAACGTGATGACAATTGAGGACCCGGTGGAATATCAGATGAAAGGGGTCAATCAAGTTCAGGTAAATGTTCAGGCAGGGTTGACTTTTGCTTCGGCACTGCGATCTTTTTTGCGGCAGGATCCAAATGTAATCATGGTGGGAGAAATTCGGGATACGGAAACAGCAGAATTGGCAATTAATGCGGCACTGACCGGGCATTTAGTGTTCTCTACTCTACATACTAATGATGCTTCGGGGGTGCCACCGAGACTTTTGGATATGGGAGTGGAGCCATTTTTGTTAGTGTCATCTCTTAATTGTGTAGTGGGCCAGCGGGTGTTGAGAAAGGTTTGCCACGATTGTGTGACTCAAGCAGAGATTCCGCCGGAGATTGAAAGTGAGCTTAAAACAACATTGGGGCCAATTTATAAAATGATTGAGGAGAGGTGGCAAAAAGACGGGAAAAAACTAATGTTGCCCAAAATTGTGGGGTGTGAGAAATGCAACAATACTGGATACCTAGGAAGAATCGCTATTTATGAGGTAATGCCGGTGACAGAGAGGTTGAGTAAATTAATTGTGGAAAAAGTAGCGGCTTCGGAAATTCAAAAACAGGCGATGGAAGAAGGGATGCTGACGATGAAGCAGGATGGGTATGTGAAAGTTTTGGAGGGAGTAACGACTTTGGATGAAGTGCTACGAGTAGCGCAATATTAATAATTTTTAATTTTAAATTTTTAATTTTTAATCAATTTTTAAATTCAAATTTTAAATTGAAATTCTTGTAGTATTAACATATGGATAAAAGAATAGAAGAGCTTTTGAAAATGGCGGTGGCCAATAAGGCGTCAGATATACATCTGTTGGCGGGGGCGACACCAAAATTGAGAGTTAATGGTGAGATGATTGAAATTGCCAATTTTAGCGCTGGAAATGAGACGGAAATGGCACAAATAATTTTGAGTTTGGCCCCCAAAGTTTTAGTGGATGAATTTGAAAGTAAAAAAGAACTTGATTTTTCGGTAAAAATTGATGAGGCTCGGTTTAGGGCTAATGTGTTTCTGGTTCAAGGGCGGGTGGCAGCAGCCTTGAGGGTGGTGGCCTCAGTTGTTCCGCCATTGTCGGAATTAAATATGCCAGACATTTTACTAAATATAATTGACAGAAAGCAGGGCTTTATTTTGGTAACCGGACCGACGGGGCACGGCAAGTCGACGACAGTGGCTAGCCTTTTGGACTCGATTAACCACAATAAAAATGTTCATATTGTGACGATTGAAGATCCAATCGAATATCAACTTAAGCCAGTTAAGGCGTTGATTTCCCAGCGGGAAGTTGGCTTTGACACTAATGGCTTTGGGCCGGCATTGCGATCAGTTTTACGGCAGGATCCGAATGTGGTATTTGTGGGAGAAATGCGGGATTTAGAAACAATTGGCTCGGCACTGACGATTGCAGAAACCGGACATTTGGTGTTTTCTACCTTGCACACTAATTCGGCTTCACAAACGATTGACAGAATTGTGGATGTGTTTCCCGAAGGATCGCAGGACCAGATTCGGGTCCAACTGGCCGAGACGTTGACGGCGGTGATTTCGCAGCGGTTGGTGCCGGCAGTGGATGGAGGAAGAATACCGGCGCTGGAATTAATGGTAGTGACACCGGCAATTAAAAACATAATTCGGGAAGGGAAAACTTTTATGATCGACAATGTTATTTCCACCAGCGCTGATGCGGGGATGATTAGCCTGGAGGCATATTTGGCGATGTTGGTAAAGAAGGGTAAAATAACTCAAGAGGTGGCAGAAAGTTATTGTTTGAGGCCGACGGAATTACAAAATCGACTGATTGGAAAAGTAACAAAAGATGACAAAGTTTTTATATAAAGCAAAAGATTGGACGGGTAAACAAGTTTCAGGAGAGCTTGAGATGGGTAGCCAGGCGGAAGTTTTGGAGTCGATTAGGGGTGGTGGCCTGATTCCCCTATCGATAAGCGAGTCAAAAGATAGTTTTCTTTCAGAGTTAATGTCGAAGGTGACAGGAAGAGTGGGTTTGAAGGAGGTGGCAATGATGACAAGGCAATTATCGACGATGATGACGGCGGGATTGCCACTAACGGAGGCATTACAGCTTTTGAAGAGCCAATCGGCAAAGAGAACAAAAATGACGGAGATTATGGAATTTTCATTGGCTTCTGTTCGGGGAGGGAGGCCGTTGGGGCAGGCCTTTGCCAAATATAAGGATGTTTTTGGGGAGGCCTATATTGCTTCAATTGAAGCCGGAGAAGAAGGAGGGGTGATCGATAAAGTATTGGTGAGGCTGGCAGATGACTTAGAGAAAGATGCCGAATTTCGGGGAAAAGTTAAAGGAGCAATGATTTATCCGGTTATCGTAATTTTGGGAATGGTGGTGGTGGCGATTATTATGATGGTGTTTGTGGTGCCAAAGTTGATGAGCCTTTACACCGATTTTGGCTCGAAGTTGCCGATGGCAACTGTAATATTGATGACGCTTTCTAACTTTATGATCAAGACTTGGTTTTTGATACCAATTGGGGTTTTGGGCCTAGTTTGGGGAATGAAAATGGGAGACAAGATTCCGGATTTTCGGTTAAAACGAGACGAATTGCTAATGAAGTTACCGATTGCCGGATATTTGGTAAAAATTACAGTGGTGGCTAATACTGTCAGAACGTTGTCGATGTTGTTGTCGGCGGGAGTGCAACTGGTGGATTCGCTAAAAATTGTGGCCAAGGTGGCGGGAAACGAGGTTTTCTACCGGGCTTATGGGCGGATATCGGAAAGAGTCCAGAAAGGTTTTTCAATTGCTGATTCGTTTGCTGAGACAGCGGTGTTTCCAATGATTGTTAACCAGATGGTAGAAACCGGCGAATCGACTGGAAAACTTGATGAGGTCTTAATGAAAGTGGCTGATTATTTTTCGGTGGAGGCAGACCAGTCGGTTAAATCTTTGACTTCGGCGATTGAGCCATTGATTATGATAGTGCTAGGGATTGGAGTGGCTTTTTTGGTAATCGCCGTGATTATGCCAATCTATAACTTGACATCATCGTTCTAATTAGTATAAAGTTTATAAAGTAAAAAGTTTATAAAGTAAAAAGAAAAAATGCACAACCAAAAAGGTTTTACGTTAGTCGAACTTCTGATCGTCATTTCGCTGATTGCCATTCTGTCCGTCGGCGTTCTGGCAACCATTAATCCAATCGAGCAGAGGAATAAAGCAACCGATGCTAATACTTCCAACGATGCCGGTGAAGTTTTGAACGCTTATGAGAGGTATTACACTAACAATAGTTCTTATCCATGGGGTGTAATTGATCCGAGTATTTTGACGGATGATGCTTTTGGTGCGATTAGTAACACGATTGGTTTTGGATTGTGTGGAATGGGTGAAGGGTCTACTGGTGCAGATGTCACTACTCAGTGTTCGTCGTATGACCAAATGGGGGCTTTGGTTTCTTCTGATGAACTTAAAAATTCATTTTTACAAAAAGGTTACGGCAAGGTTGTTGGTGGTGGAGCTGGTCAAGTATCGTTTGATAAGTTGTTATATATGTACAAGGCCGATGCTCAATTAGGACATAATTCTATTTATGTTTGTTTTGTTCCCAAAGCGAAATCGAATCGCACTCGGGCAAACAACTTAAAACAAATTACTTTTACGGGGTGTACAGGTGCTTCTATTGATCCAAATCTTTGCATACCAAGCGCTGTGTTGGATGCCGGTTCAACTATGTTTGATACTACGGGAAATGCTGTGGTTGCTTTTACGAATCCAACGACTTCGTTGTTTAAGTGTGTGCCGTAGGGGGAATTTAGATGGAAATGAAAAACCCTCCCGACGTAAGTCGGGGGGGTTTTTGGTGGTCCAATCTTCCCCCTTTCCCCCTTCTTTGACAAGAAGGGGTATAAATTAAAGTACTAAAAAGTACTTTTATTGGTGTATAATTGGTTTATGATTACAAAACAAATTCAAGTTAAATTTAATTTGCCGGTTGAGTTGAGAGATTTTGCTTTGGCGGAAGCTAAAAGTAATGGATTGACGGTGTCGAGTTATATAAGGTATCTATTGGTGGAGAAGAAAGAGGAAAAAAGTGGAAAAATTTATAGAGCGACAGAGAGGTTGGAAAAAATAGTGGCCGAAGCGATGAAGAATTATGACAAAAGGGTTGGAATGGATAAAATTTTCAAGAAACGGTAAGATTGGTGGTGATTCTTTTTTTTCAATTCATTGTTTTTATTTTGGGATTGTGTGTGGGGAGTTTTGTGAATATGGCTGTCTATCGCTTTGCGATAAACAATAAACTAACGTCATCGCGAGGCCGAAGGCCGTGGCGATCTCAACGGGATTGCTTCTCCGCCAGCCGGCGGATCGCAATGACGAACAAGAGGTCGTTTTGTGATGGGTGCGGGAGGCAGTTGAGATGGTTTGAAAATATACCGGTAATTTCTTGGTTAATACAAGGAGGAAGGTCGAGGTGTTGCCAGACTCCCCTACCCCTTCAATACCCTATAGTCGAATTTGGTAATGGGATGCTTTTTTTAATAAGTTACAAATTACAAATATACAATTTCCAAACAATTTCCAAATTACCAAATTTACAAAATTTACTTTTGTTGGGGCTAAGCTTAGTAATGATTGGAGTAATAGTGTTTGCGACAATAATTGATTTGAAGTATATGATTTTGCCGGATGGGGCGACGGTGGCGCTGATAATTTTGGCGTTAATGATGGGCTTTAGTGTTGATAAATTGCTGGCAGGAGCAGGCGGAGTGGCGTTTTTGGGCGGGTTACATTTAATAACTAAGGGCAAAGGAATGGGGCTAGGAGATGTAAAGTTAGCCTTGTTTATGGGTTTATTGTTGGGTGGCCGGGGGTTGATAATTGCTTTTTATGTGGCATTTATTGCCGGAGCGATAGTAGGGGTGGTGATGTTGGCCTTTAATAAAAAGAAACTAAAATCACCCATCCCATTTGGCCCATTTTTGTTTTTAGGAGTGTTAGTAGCTTTTTTTCTAAATAAGATAGAATAAAGATATGAGAAAGGGGTTTAGTTTGGTGGAGATAATGATTGTGATAGCGATTTTGGCGATCATGATGGTGATTATGGTGATGACAATTAACCCGATTGCGATGATACAAAGAGGGACTGACGCCCGGATGAAAAAAGATTTGAGCCGAATAAGAGTGGCTTTTGAAGAATATAGAAATGATAAAAAAACTTTTCCCAATAATTCAGCTCCTGATTTTTTAGTGAACAAGCTGATGGATAGAGCTAATTGCGGAACCGGTATTTTTGCTCCGTGGCTAAATAGTTGGCCCTGCGACCCACATGGTAATCCTTACAAAATAATGGTGGAGGAAAACAGCTTTCCCCAGTGGTTTAAGGTTCTGACTAAACTTGACAATAAAAAGGACGCCGATATTCCGGCGGGAAGAGAAGACAAGACTTATAATTATGGTGTTTCCAGTACCAATGTATTGTGGTATGACTTGGCGGGGTGCAAGCGGACACTTGGCGGATCGGGCGACCAGGAAGGAGTGCCACAATGCTACATTAAGCGGGGTTTGGGTTGTGGCCATGTTGCGGTTGGATGCTTGGGTGAATCCTGTTACGCTGATGATGCCTGTTCGCCTTTTTGCCAAACTGACTGCTGTGGAGGCGGTGGTGACAATAACGGCGATGGTGAGCCTGATGGTTGTAACTAGGTAGAGATTTGGTATATGATGAATCAAGAATCTACGAATCTAGAATTAACGAATTTGGAAAATTTTAAGTTCTAAGTTTTAAAAGATGAATAAAAAAAGAAGAGGGTTTACGTTGGTGGAGTTGTTGGTGGTGATTGCGATTATCTCGATTTTGACAGTGATTACGGTGTCGCAATTTGAAACAGCCAGGAAGAAGGCAAGAGATGCCCAAAGAAAGGGTGACATAAACTCAGTAAGTAAGGCATTGTTAATGTATTATGCCGATTACAACAAATTTCCAAAAAAATCGGCGATAAACTCCCTGTTGGTGATGAGTCCGGGGGAAGCGAATGAGTTTAAGGATGATCAGCAATATATTTATATGAAAGTAATGCCCAGAGAAAGCCGAAGTGGTTGGGCTCCCTATTGCTATGAAGTTGATGATACTAACCCGACTAAATTTGCTATTTATACGATGTTGGAGAATACGGCTGATTCGGATTGCCATCTAAAGGATGGTTTGCCGTTGTATCAGGATAAATGCGGGACACATGATTATTGTTTTGCAATAACCAGCCCCAATGCGAGATTAAATTCAAGTACTGGGGAACTTGAATAGAAAATTTTTAATTTGAAATTTTTAATTTTTAATCAATTTTTAATTTGAAATTTTTAAAACTAATCAAACATAGACGAGGGTTTACGTTGGTGGAGTTGTTGGTGGCAATATCGATTATTGCGGTTTTAAGTGCGATTTTGTTGCCAAACTTTATGGGAGCAAGACAAAGAGCAGAAGATGCCAAGAAGAAAGAAGACCTGGTGGCAGTGAAGAATGCCCTAAGAATGTTTTATAATGATACCCAAGGTTATCCCCTTTCCAGTGTTGATGTCGGGGCGACACTAACCCCTTATTTACCTAATATTGGCCAAATCGGTTTTACTTATAGCCAGATTAACGGTGGTGATGGATTTCAGCTGTGTGTGGGGCTGGGAGGAGAGGTGGGCGGAGACAATAGTCGATCGCAACTTAACTGCCAGGATGCAACTCACAAGGTTTGTGGGATTGGATTGACAGTGGAGACTAATTTATATGTTGTATGCGGGAATTAGTTTATAAAGTTACAAGTTTATAAAGTTTATAAAGTGAAAAGAAAGAATGGGTTTACGTTATTTGAATTATTAGTAAGTATTTCGATTATTGGAATTTTGACGGCGGTGGTGGCGTTTTCATTTTCCAGCGCCCAAAAGAAGGCGAGGGATTCGCGGAGAGTGACCGACATGAACACGATTCAAAAAGCGGCGGAACAATATTATTCGGCTAACAATTACACCTATCCAACAAGTATAACGATGCCTTGGGCAGAGGCAAGCGGGACGGCGATAATGTATAATTTTCCGGTTGATCCAAAAAATAGTGGTGACTATGTTTATACTTCGAATTTTCCCGATGGTATTTACTGTGTTTGTGCCCTGTTGGAAGAAGCGGGTAAAGGGAATGCGGCGAATTCAGTATGTGGTTTTAGATCGGCAGGATTAAAGAATTATTTTTGTGTTAAGAGTCAACAATAAACAAGTTAAAAGTTTATAAAGTTTATAAGGTGAAAAGCAAAAGAGGGTTTAGTTTGATTGAATTGGTGGTGGTGATAACAATTATGGCGGTGATTACGGCACTAGTGTCGGTTAGCTTTGCCGGGGCGGGGAAGAGGGGCCGGGATTCGAGAAGAATGGCCGATTTGGAAAAAATTAGAGTGGCGCTGGAGATGATTAGACAAGTAGGAGTGACTTATCCAAGTGATGATGATCGCTTGGTGCCGGATTATATTCAGGCACTGCCGAAAGATCCAAAAGGTGGAAGTTATCTTTATTCTGGTGGCGGTTATGTCTACACTTTGGATGCAACGATGGAGGATGTGGGGTCGACGACGGGAGATTATGGAGGTGGATATAACTATCGGGTGACGAACCCATAATTTAGTCCAAAAAGTTAGAAAGTTAGAAAGTCCAAAAAGTGAAAAGAAGAAAAGGAATGAGTTTGATTGAATTGGTGGTGGTGACGGCATTGATCATGGTGCTGGCGGGAGGGGGCGGGGTGGCTTTAAATACTTTTAACGAAAAACAAAAAGTAGTGACAGCCAGAGATGAGTTGGTGGCCAGTTTAAGACTAGCAAGGAATGCGGCCAGAACAGCCAAGGGGCCAACAAATAGAGAAATTAATTACGTGGCGGTGACGATAGCGACTAATGGGTTAATTCTGGCGGTTGATGACTCAGAGGCGGTTACTTATGTAAGTAAAGATGTGACACAGGAAGGAGTTACTATAAGCCAGACACCGAGTGGAAGAATATTATTTTTGCCATATGAAACTAAATTAGTGATGATTGATGGAGCAGGAAAAGTGGTTGATTTTGGAAATTCTTATACCGTAACGGTGACTTCGGGAATGGGAACAACAGCGACGGTGGTTATTAGTTCTAATGGACTAATTGATGGCCAATAAAGACAAAGGACAGAGTTTGGTGGAGGTGGTATTTTCGGTGGTGATAATTGTGTTGTTTTTAACCGGGGCCGTGATTGCTCTGTTGATGTCGGTATCGGCTCGAAGCCAGGGGTTGGCGAGAAAAAAGGCAACGAGATTGGCAGAAACGGTAATGGAAAATTTAATTAACGATAAAACCAATAATCCGGCGATTTTTTGGCAATTGAACGAAGTTAGTTCCCAAACAATGAGTAGTTTTAATAATTACACTTATTCGATAGGTTTTTCCTTGTCCAGCGCTAGCCCGAGTTGCAATATCGGAGTGACTGACTGTGTTGAAGCAACGGTGGGAGTAAGTTGGACAGACAAAAAAGATAATTATTTAGAAGTTAAGAGGTTTTTCAGTAAAAATTTCTAATTTCCAATTTCTAATTTCTAAACAACTTTAAATTCTAAATTTTAAAAAATGAAAAAAAATAGGCGGGGATTTACACTGATTGAAATGGTGGTGGTGACGGGGATAATTGGATTGATGATGGTGGCGGTGACGGGAATTTTACTTAGTAGCCTGCAGGCCAGAAACTTAACTAGGATGACTGATTTATTGTCGGCTAACGGCAATTATGCTTTGGAAGAAATTAGAAAAAATTTACTTAATGCCAATAAGGAGACGGTGGTTTGCCCTGTTGGGGTGGGCAGTAGCTTAAGTTTTGATAGTGTTAGGGACGGCGAGGAAACACTCCTCAAATGTGATAATGCCGGAAGGGTAGCTTCAAATTCGGCCAAATTAACCGGAGGGGAGGTAATATTGTCGGGATGTGATGAGTTTGTGAGATGTGAGAACGGGGCGCTAGGGCCAGTGTCGGGAATAGTGGTGAAATTTGTATTGAGCGCGGGTAATGCCAGTGGCGGGGTCAAAGATTTTGTTAGTAAGGTTTTTGAATCGAGAGTAACACTGAGGAATTAGATCTTAGTTCTTAGATCCTAGATCTTAGATATTGGTGGTGATGGAGTCGTAGATTTGGTTTAGGCCTTCAACACATTTTTCAAAGCTGTATTTATCGGCGATTAACTTTTTGGCATCATCCCCTATTTGCCCACGATACTTTTTATTTTTAACCAGTTTAACGACATTTTTGACAATGTCCTTTTCCGGACAAACAATGGCGTGACGATAATTTTCAATGTTTATGCCACCCATGCCGTCTTTGGTGGTAATGATGGGGAGACTAAAGGCCATGGCTTCGAGGAATTTATTGCGGGTGCCGCCGCCACTGGCCATGGGGGCGAGCAAAAGCCAACTTTGCTGGTAATAAAACTGAGGATCGTGGGCTTCTCCATCAATATCAGCTTCGGTGACTATGATATCTTTTGACTGGTATTTACCAAAGAATTCCGGAGCAAACCGGCCAACAATATAGAGCTGGCAGGCAGGAATTTGTTTTTTGATTTTACTCCAGTATTTTTTAAGAATTAGGTCAACTGATTCGCTGTTTTGCATCCACTTCATGTTGGAAACACCAAAAAGAATGGATGGCTTTTTAGTTTTTGGGGTTTTAATGGAAGCATCAATATATTTCTGGTCGACACCGTTTTGGAAATATTGAATGTCTTTTCGGCCGGTGACTTGAGAAATAATTTTTTGATCGTCCTGACCAAAGGCAACAACGGTGTGGGAATTTTTCCAATAATGGGTTTCCCAATATTTTAATTTAAGAACATCAAGCTGAAGAATGGGAGTGAGGAGTTTTTTAATACCTTTAAGGCTTTCAACAAAGTGCTGATAAACAGAATATTCAATGGTAAGATCGACTAAAACGATGGGAACCTCGGTTTTGGGAATATTGGGCATAGGGTAGAAACAGTCACAGTGAATGAGGTCGAAATGGTGGTGATCGAGCTCGTTTTGAATAGTTGTTTTTAGTTCCTGGCTAATGTAGTTGACAACCAGGAAGGGGTAAGGACTAAAAGCGGCCATGAGAACTTTTTTTAGGTCCCAGGTTTTTCCCCGTTTGACGACGATAACCTTGTGACAAAACTGTTTTATGTCTTTCAGGCCGTCTTCGTCGCGACTAAAACAAATGAGAGTGATTTTATTTTTTGGAGCCAGATATTTGATTGAATAATAGGAACTTCTTTGGCCACCGGATTGGGAGAGGCGGGGTAGATAGGGGCAGATCATTAAGATATTGCGTTTGTGGGACATGGGATGATTATACTAAGAAATAAGAGACCCGTCAGTAGACGGGTGCAGTAAGAGATAAGAAATAAGAGATAATTGGTTATGGAAAAGAAAAAGGCGGTTGAAAGGGCAAATTTTAAAAAAATAATAAAAATGCTGCAATTGTTTAAAAAAGATATTAGGGAAAGTGGCTGTGCTGATGCGAGGTGTGTTTTGTTTGGGTCGTGGGCTAAGGGCAAACAAACAAGAGACAGTGATATTGATGTTTGTGTAATTTCTAAAAATATAAAAGACAGATATGACGATCGGGTAAAAATGGCAATGATTGGCAATAAATATAATGTGTTAATTGAGCCGGTGGCGATGTTGCCACAAGATTTGGAGGATAGGTATTACACTTTGGCTAGTGGGTAAAAAAGTGGGGAATTGATATTTAATACACAGTCAATATGTACATATTTTCCTGCTTGATTTGGGGGTGAAATGATTTTTCTTTTCTCTATATAATTTGATAAGGAATATCTACTCCCCTTTTCCTCAGTTTGTTAGCCTAAGGAAGGAGGAAGGTTATAATCCAGTATATAATTACCGGTAGTAACCATTGTTACTACTAAATGTTTGTCGAGATTATGGATTTGGTTGGGAAGACAGATAACTTAAAAATATCTACGTAACCACAGGATATTTGATACAATATGTCATGTCCAAAAGTTCAGAAATAGAATTGTATCAACCGACACTTTACGTGTATTCAAAAGGTTATTTTCAAGCACAAACATCTTTTGCAGACAGAGTATTACAATTAGGATTGTCACCCGATATTCAGAGTTCCATTCTCAACTATACAGTTATATACCGTCATTTGGTTGGCAGAAATCCATCTTCAAAAGGATCCGACCCAAAATGGATCGAATTTGCCAAAGGACTGTCGGAAGATCAAGACACCACCGATCAAACTTGGCAATTTTATACTAGACAGCCTCACAGTATATATAACGACAAATCGAATCAATTTGAGGGTGAATATTTTGGAAGCTTTGTCCAAAAACTGGCAATTGACCGACCAACCGGCGACCAAAAAGTAGAAATACATTTCGTAAACCAGCGTCGAGGTCAACCCAAAAGTGATTTTTCAAGGCAATTTACATCGGATAGAATCCAAGATTTAACTAGATTATTTCAATCTGTCCGCAATCGAATTCAAAACAACAATTCATTTAATCCTAAATGGGTAACTTTAGTTTCTTGGATGAATAGCTTTCCAGGGGTCATAGCCTCGTTACCATCTGCTTTCGTTGATAATGCTACAACCGTCCGACCTCCTGAATTAAATTTTCGCAGCAATTCTCTTTGGGGACAATTTTTGTCCAATGATGGAGGTGTAAACATAGAAAGATATCGACAATTCCAAGAATCATTACCTAAAGCTAACGACCTAAACCAACTTGTTGATTGTTTTCCACTCCGAGTTTTATCTTTTCGTTCTCCGATGGAAATATTTTTCGACCATTACGGGATTAAGTAATACATACACGATACATACTAACCAGATATATTGTAAATTACGTATCTTATGGTAGAATATGATGTCGTGCAACTGAAAACGCTCAGCATGCAAAACGACAAAGGTTCTTTTACAATCGGGTTAAACCCAGAAAGGAGTTGTTTATCGAAAGATAAAAAACAACCAAGAAACCACACCTCAGTATCTCGTTGATCGATCAAACCACAAGTCCAGTAAAAGGAGAAAATCATGTACAAGCTTCACAAGTTTTTGATGGCATGTGATCCAGGCGATGGCGATACCGGCTCTGATATGGGCAATGGTCCATCGAGCGATGGTTCAAGCGCCGGCGACAGCGACAGCAGCTACGACTCAGGTAGCTACGAAGGCTAGTCTGGTCAACCCGTAACGGTTGGAGTGTTTGGGAGAAATTCCAAGCACTCCTCCCGCTGGGCGGGAGGAACAAAAATAAAAAAAACAAAACAAAATTTTATTCCAATTCCTCCCGCTCTTCACACACAAATGCTATTATTGTCATATATATGCTTAAATTAAGTGATCTTAATCTTTCTCTCGAAACAGTCAAATTAAAAAACGGTATTAAAATTGTTAATTTTCGTCGAAGTGGCGCACCATTGGCCATACGATGCCTTTTTTTTGCTGGCTCCCGATTTGACGATATTGAAGGTTCTTCTCATTTTTTAGAACATCTATTGGTAGCTGGTACTAAAAAACATCCATCCAAAGACAAACTGGCTTCTTACGTTGAAAATAATGGCGGAATTCTTGGTGCCGTCACTGGCATGGATAATTTAACCATCAATTTGTCTCTTGGTGATCCCCACGACATCCCCATTGCCTCGGAAGTCCTAAAAGAAATAATCTTTAATCCGATCTTTGAAGATAAGATAATTGAAAACGAACGCCAAGCAATCTACCGTGAACTTTCTGATCGAAAATCAAATCCTAGTAAGGCAATTGGTACCGTAAATCGTCAGCTATTTTTTCAAAACACCATTTTAGGCAGATCAACTTTGGGAACAGAGGAGTCAATTAAAAGTATTAAAAAAGAAGACATCCTATTTTATTATCAGAATAATATACTAACTGGTCAGATGGTTCTTGTCACCAGTGGCGACATTTCAATTGATGTAATCAAAAATGAATTCGCATTTTTGGAATCGATAAAGTTTATTATCAAAACTCCCAAAAAAGATTTAGAGATAAACCAAAAAAAAAGAGTACTGATTGAAAAGTTTAGCCAAAACGACCAAATCACTTTTTCCTATGCCTTTAGGACTGGTAATATTTTTAATTCCTTAAATCCTGCCTTATCTATTATGATACAAGCTTTAGCATCCAGTCGCTCTTCAAAGCTAATTACCCGACTTCGTTACGAAAATGGTTTGATCTATGGTATCAATTCATGGCACGACCAGTTATTTGACGGTGGTGTATGGGGTTTTCAAACTGCAACTTCCAAGTCCAACTTTCAAAAAGTCATCGAATTAATCGAGTCAGAGTTAACTACTCTGACAGAAGTTGGTTTATCAACACAAGAACTTGAGTTTGTAAAAAACAAGATTATTAAATCAAGCCGACTTAACCTTCAAACATCTGAATCAATCGTAAATTTCCATGCCTACAAACAATTTATCGACAGTAACAAACCGTGGACAGTTCAAGAATACACTAAAGATCTTGAGAAAGTCGATTGCGACCTGGTCAAAACTACAGCAACCAAATACCTCGATCCGGCCAGATCATTGCTTGCCATCTGTGGCGATATCAACGAAAAAGAAATCGATCTGGCAAAATAGTTTTTATATTGCTTCTAGTAACTTAGATTAGTAAACGACTAATAGTATGATTAGGTATACACAGTTGGTATGTACATATTTTCCTGCTTGATTTGGGGGGAAAATGGGGTATAATTTGGATGTTAGATTATAGGATATGAATAGGATGAATAAGAGTCCAGAGATATCTTTTGGTAATGTTTTGAAGAGGGGTTTAGGGGCCTTGGGTTTTGTGGCCACGACATATCTTACTGGTGGTTGTGCTGGTGGGCAAGAGGCGGTGAAGTCTCTTGAACCGACAACTCCACCGGCGACTGGAGCACCAAGCCCGACAAGAGGAGAACCGAATGGAGTACCAACAGAAGTTAAACCGATAAGTGCTCCTTATGTGGCGAACACACCAGTTAAGGAGAAGGCAACCAGGCCAGTAATTTTGGATCACAATGTAAAAAGGTTAGCAATTGGAGCAGAGGGGGTGGCGTCTGCATCTTTGAGTACTGACCAAATTGGTCAAACAACTAATTTTGGAGAAGGGAGAACTTTGGCGACACTGGGAACCGGTGAAGGTTCAACTAGGCTTTATGATGGCGGAACAAGTGCAAGAATACTTGACGCTCCGAATAGTCTTTCTTTTGGTGGACAGACATACACTTTTGTAGAACATACGGGTAGTGGGGGTTTGGCTAGATATAAGAGTTCTGATGGGAAGGAATACTTGTTACCAACAGACGTTGACTCTGAAGCTTATGCCATTTCTGTAGCAGTATTTTCAACAGGAGCCGATGGTCCTATGGTTCAAGCATGGGATGGAAAGGGAAACGCAGTAGCTCCAATTTTAGCGGGATGGAGAGAATTCAAGCCTGGAGAGAAAGTGATGGTTGACTCTTTGGGTAATCTCTCAATTGTTTCGGTTGATGGAAAGATTAGTTGGAGATTTGACTCGTTGGATAGAGATTGGGAACAGGTGGCGTTGGCACAGGTGGCTACCGCCCAGGTTCCTCCAACTTCTGCTCCGACTCCACCCGCCTCCCCTACTCCAGCTAAAGTCGACGCGGCGCCAACGGCGGTAAACAAAGAGGTAGAAAGCCAAAAGATGGCTTTATACCCGATAGCCTTTGAACTGCCATTGAGTGCGGAGGTGGATGGAATACAGGTAAATTTATCGGTTGGTTACACTGATAGATTTGAGGCAGAGCGGGATTATAAAGGGATTGTGGTGGCTAGAGAGGATGCAGCCAAAGAACATGTGGCGATGGCATTAAAAATGGTTTGGCGGTCGTGGGTGAGCGATGATGTAACCGGCCGAGCTAGTGTTACTTATAATCAATGGGTGGGGATGGTGAAAAAAGGAGAGGTGGTTCTTAAGATTCCGGCAGTTGATGGTGGCGTCGATAGTCCCAATAAAAACCAGGACAGACAAATTCGTGATTGGAAATTAGAAGTTAAGAATGGAAAGCCGACAGTGGATGTAGGAGTAGTCTTTGACATAGCGACAGTGGAAGGCGGATATCCAACTTTACCACTTAATTTGTCGACACAGAGCAATATTAATTTAGTTTTGGTTGGGGGAAAGTTGCTTATTGTTGGCCAGTTTTTTGATACAGAAGTTTCTGTTCAAAAAGACTATAAGGTTCCGGAGCGTGTTGCTAGTGCTGCGGTCGATATGCAGCTTTCTAGTCGTGTTGGTCACTTACTGTTGTCTGCCACTAATAATGATGGTAACGTCCTGAGTGGAAGAGGTGATGTTTTGGCTGTTGATAATTCTGGCGAACCGACACGTATTTTGAGAGAAATTAGCTCTAAGGTGTGGGATGGGAAAATGGAGTCTCTAGAGACAATGAAAACTCTTTTGAAGATAGTTAGGTAGTTGATTTTTTGTTATTATGAGTGTGTGAAGAAGTTATTGGTTTTGTTGTTAGTATTTTTGTTGGTGGTTATTGGCTATGTGACGTTAACACGAGTGAAGCTGGTTTCGGAAGTACAGGAATATGAATTACAAATAATTGATTGGAGACAATTTAATGCTTTTTTGGGAGAGATTAATTATTGGGGTGGTGGGGTGCGAGAGCAAATTAGTAGGCCAAAGATTGTTTGGCCATTGCGACTAGAGATAGTGCTGAGTGGTAAGGTCGAAAATGATTATAAATTGTTTTCGAATGTTAATAAACCGCCATTTCAAGCCTTTGGCTTTAGATATCAAAATAGAATTTTGACTAATCAGGCCAGAATTTATTATTCACCGGAGACATTGGTGGAGTTGACGGATCGAAACAATATACCGTACATTTGGCGGAGAACGACATTTGGCGTGTTAAAAATGATTTGTTTTCAGTCGAGATATAACGACAGATTTGACGATGACACCCGATGTAACCAGGTTGCCGGTAAATATTCCAGGGAGAGCCAATTTATTCGCCTGGTTCGTAAGTCGAAGGTTGGCTGGAAACTGGTTAGACCAGCGATGGCTGCAGGAACTTGCTGGGGAACATATGAGTGTGGAAGTTATGTTTATAGTTGTACTCCTGGTGGTGGGACTTGTGACAATGTTTCTGCACCATGTGGGTTAGGTGACTTGGGTACTTGTACCCGAGACTGTGTAGCGGGGGCAGGGTCGGGGGCGATATCTTGCGGATTTACAAATCGGGAGGATTGCCAAATGTCTCACTGTTCTTCGGCGTCTTGCCCGATTAGAGATTGTAGTTGGACTTGTACTCCTGACTGCGTTGGGGTGGCGGATGGAGGGAGTGATGGATGTGGAGGGACATGCGGAGGAGTGGCGCCGATAGCGACGAATACACCGGTGCCACCGGGATGTACGTCTGATTCTCAGTGTCCATCTGGAGAATGTTGTCGTTATAATGCGTGTACTGTTGATTGTGGCCCGCCGGCTTGTGCCCCGGCCAGAAACACTGATTGTTTTTTGGATAGCCAGTGTGGAGACGCTCCCGGACAACATGAATGGTGCCCTTCGGGAAAAGGTTTGGACGGACAAAATTGTAGTGAAAGTAGTGATGGTGATAATTATTGCGAAAGAAATGGAACGCAGTATTGTTGTGGAAAGTTACCAACGTTTGCCCCATGCAACCCAGTTGATTACCCGAGCAGATCAACAATTGTTATTAACCCTAATATTAGGACAAATAGAAGTAACTCTGACAGGTTTGATGTTAGGGTGGCGGATATTCCATCAAAATTTGGCTATTCACCTAACCCAGAGGCGGCGAGAGATGCTGATCCAAGCGGTTGTTGTAATTTGGAAACACAGATTAAGATTGGCCCTTCTACAAGTAGTTTGTACACTCCCCGCGGATATGCTGAAAGTTGTACTGTTTCAGGAGTGATGTGTACGGGTGAAGATGGTGAGCCGGCGCAAAGCGCGCCTTGGGGGGCAGATTGGAAATACAGTGGAGGGAAAGTTTGCGCCCAGGCTTATGTGAAAGGGACGGAGGTGGGGAATATTGTAACCAATTGTTTTGACCCAGGAAGGGCAAGTGGAGTGATGAACACACCAAAAGTTTTACCGGGAGGGAGTGTGAGTTTTACGGTGACTGTTGCCGGAGCAGATGGGGTACCGGCGAAAGTGAGGTTGCATGATACGACGCGGGGTGGAGAAAGTAATGCCAGCTATTATGATGACAATAATATTGTGTGGAGAGAAGACGGAGGAACCATACAACAGAATGCAGATGTACTTTTACACGGTTGTACGGTAACAAAAAGTGGAAGTTATACCTGGAATTTCACCTGTTTGGCTGGGACGAGTAATATGTGGAATGGGACGAGTAGCTTGGGGACACACAAAGTGGTTTTTTCTAATCAATACAACGTAGAAACAGAGTTGAGTTATGAATTGGTGGAAGGTCCACCGAGTTGTAATAGTTGGAGCAGTGTGAAGATTAATAACTGCGATAGTGCGATGTATAACTCTAGTCCGAGGAACGCTTCTTGTTTGACAGCTTCAACCACCGTGCCGGTAAATTTGAGTTGGGATTTGGGGGCAACTCATGTTCGGTTTGCAGAAGTAGGAGGTGCCGAAAACTGTAGTGCAGTGGACGGCTTTCCGGTGATTGTTGATGGTGATTCGGAGGATAGTCGGTGGTCGGCTTGGGAGACGGTGGCAGCAACAAAAAATAAAGTCTTGAGTTCGGGATATGGGGAGAAAAAGTTGTGTGCTCAATACAAAAATACCTATGGAAATAGCTTGCCATGCGGAGCGATGACAGAGTATTATGTGGCCCTGCCGGTGTGTGATAGCTGGGGAAACATAAAAATTAATAATTGTAGTTGGGCGATGTGGAACAGTAGCCCGAGAAATACGGCTTGTTTTACTACCTCGACAACCGTGCCGGTGAATTTAAGTTGGAGCGCCGGAGTGACTAGCTACCGATTTATAGAAATTGCCAGTGGGGATTGCGCTTCGGTTTCTGATAGTCAGACAGGTTGGACGACTTGGAATCCGGTGACAGCAACGGTTAACCGGACCTTGTCGCTTGGCGGGTATGGGGAAAAGAAATTGTGTGTGGAATACAAAAATAGTAACGAAGATAAGGCTAAATGCGGAGCGATGACGCAGTATTACGCCAAGCCGAGGTGTGTTGACTGGAATGATGCCAATTTTAATGGTTGTAATTATAGCCAGTGGAGCGCAAGCCCAAGAAATAGTGCTTGTTATTTGAGTTCGCCGGCGGCTAGCATAAACTTGGCCTATGACACGGGAGTAAATCAGGTGAGATTTTTGCAGCCGGGGAGTAGTGAAAGTTGCGCTGGGATTAGTGCTGATGATTCCCGCTGGCAGGAGGATTGGGAGCCAGTGGTGGCAGTAAAAAGCAAGTCTGTTTCAGCAACTTATGGCGATAAGAAAATGTGTGTTCAATATCGGAACACCAATTTGCCAGTAGATAGTGATATTTGCGGAGGGATGGCAACCTATTGTGCCCCACCTTCGACACCAGTGTTTGGCAGTATTAGTGGGGTAAGTACAAACGGAACAACAAGTTGTGGCGGGAGTAGTGCTACTTGCGTGTCGGCGGGGACGCCGACTTGGAATTGGACGGGGGTTGATGTGGCTGGGGCGTGCGCTATTAGAGAAACTTATGTTACCAATAGTGATATAGCTGACCCGGTAATTAAGGCGGGAAAAGTGGATAGTTACACTGTTCCGATGAGCTTGGCTCAAAATGCTTGTGTGTCGGTGACGGCGAGATATAAAAATGGATCAACTACTGGAAGTGGGTTTACACCAGTGTGGGTGAAATCAGACTCGCTGGGGCCAATGACACCGTCGCTGGCACTATCTTGTTCTTATTACGGACTAGTAGGTGGGGTGAGGAGATTTAATGTAACTGGTAGCTGGGGGGTAGTGTCTGACAATGGTTGCGCCGGGGTGAAGAATTATCAGATAGATACAGCCAATACTGTCGATTTTTCGGGGACAAGTTTACAGCAGTCGGTGACAACAGCAACTTCGCAAAGTTACACTAATTTGATGAGTGAAGGAACGGTTTACGGCCGGGTTAAAGCGACGGACAATTTCAGTAAAGATTCAAGCTGGTCGGCAACGGCAAATAAGGTAATTAGTTGTGATAACTGCGGTGGCTGTAGCTGTGTTTGTAACGCTCCTTATTGCGGACAGGAAAATGGCTGTGGTGATTTTTGCGCTAACACTGATGCAGGGATTCCGCCAACACCAACAACCGTATCTTCGGGGACAACGTCGGGCGATCCGGAAACAATTGTTAATCCGGCAACAACAATAACTTTTAGATGGAACGCTAATACTGACGCTTTAACTGATGGCTATTACTTTGCTGTTTATCGGGAGGGAGTGATGGTGACAGAAATGACTTTGGCGGGGATAGCGACTAATCAGTATGTGGTGAACAGCTCGATTTTCTCTGATAACGTGGTTTATTACTGGCAAGTAGCGGCACAAAACAAAACCTGTAGCGTTGAAACAGCTTGGTCTTTGCCACGTTATTTTGTGATAACTCATCCGGTGGCGCCGGTGGCTAATGCGCCAGAACTGGTGTCGTTTACAATTAAGAATTCTGATGCAACAGTGGCAACAACTGGCGACGGACGAAACCATATTTGTGAGTTAGTTTTTCAGGATTCAGACATACCGAGAAGAGTGATATTTGAAGCAGGGGTGAGTGACAGTAATGGTTTGGCGGATATTGCTTCGGTGGTGTTGGGGTGGAACGGGAAAAATTACAATATGACTTTGGCCGGGGCAGTTGCCCGGGCTGAAGTGGACTTTGCTGGTAGCGATAATGGGACTGGCACCTATCCCCTATCGGTGACAATTACTGACAAATCGGGGCTAACCAATAGTAATACGGACACTAATAGGGATTTTAAAGTGTGGAATTGCGAGGTGAATGTGTCCGGGAGTTTGTATGACGGGTCGGACGCTCCTTTTGGGACACCAAACTGCGCCAATGGGAATGGATTTAATACTTTGTCGACAATTGATTACAGCCTAAGATATGGTAATAAAACAATGACAGTATCGGCGCCAAACTACTCTGACTCGGCCGGAGAAAAACTTAATTGGGCCAGGACATATGAAGTTTTTATTTATAGCGGAGTTAATCGTTTGTCACCGCAGATGTGTGTAAATGGGGACTTTAGATTAGTATTGACTCCAGGTTTCCTGGATGCTTACGCGGTTAGCCAAAATTTGGATGTAGATTTTTCGGTGGTGTTGACCCAGGATGCTTGGTATCAAGTGGTAGGAGGAGGAATTAGAGCGAGTAGTGCAATTAATAATCGAATTCCGATGACTTGCGCATCGGCGAGCGCTTGTAAGCCAGCAATGACGGTGGAAAGCGCGACGGGGGCCAATGATAATGGCTTGGTAACAGCGATAGATATTAACAAGGGGTTGGCTGGCGACAATGCTTTTTTTGGCAGTCCCAACAATTGGTCTTGGAAAGGACCAAGTGGGAACTTAATGGGATCGAGTATTTATAATCATGCTTATTTCTCTCAAAGTCTAGTGGGAAAGTTAAATTCAATTAAAGTGGTGGGGGCAGGAACAAGTTTGAGCTCGGTGATAGCCGGAATTGGAGGAACGGGAATAGTTCTGGTTGACGGAAACATGACGATCGATGTAAATAATACGGTCAATCAAGATAAATTTTTAATGGTGGTAAGTAGTGGAGATTTGACATTTTTATCGGAGGTAACAAATTCGGAAGGAGTTTTTGTGGCCGACAAAAATATTAATATTGGGGGAGATTTAGATAGTGGTTTGACAATCAGTGGGATAGTACATTCGAGCGGAGGGACAAGCCAGATTAAAATCGACCGATCGTTTAGCGATAGTGGAGACAATAACGAGGCCCCGGCAGTGACAATAAAATATCGACCCGATTTTGTGTTTAGTATGCCGTCAATAATCGGACGGATAGTGTCGGGGTGGAATTATAATTAAGGCAAAATTACTAATTTCCAATAACCAATTTCCAAACAAGTTCCAATGAAAAAATCACAATTTCCAAAAAATAAGGGGCAGGTGTCGCTGGTGGTATTGCTGGCGGCGGCGGTAATTACGACTTTGGGGTTGTCGCTGTCTAAAAAAACTGTTTTGGAAACAAAGATCGATATTGATGACGAATTGCAAAAACAGGCGTTTAATACCGCCGAATCAGGAATTGAATACTTTTTGGGAACGGGGACGACGACTTCTTTGGGAAAGACAGAATATCGAAGCTCGGATGGTAAAAGTAGGGCGGAAGTGACGATTGAGACGATTGGCAATTCAACAACACTTGATTTTAATGAGCTAATTCTACCCGGTAAATACCAATATTTTTGGCTAGCCGGACATGATGCGGGAGGAGAATTAAATTATAGTAGTGGCTACTACAGCGGGAGTAGCGTTAGTGTTTGTGCTGGCAGTTATACCGGGCTAGCAAGCGTTAATTTTTTCTATAGAGAAAGTGGAGTTTCTAAGGTAAGAAGGGAAATGATTAATTTCGATGGGGCGGGCGGGTGCCTGGCGGTTAATTTGACGGGAGTGCCGGTGTTGTTGACGGTGTCGCCGGTGGGGTTATCCTCGGTTAATTTTAGTTTACGGGGAACAGTAAATTTTCCCGGACAGGGCAATCAAATAACAGCGGTGGGGCAGGCGGGAGATCTGACAGGAGAAGCAGTTAAAAGCCGGGTGAGAACACTTGATCGGTATAGTATTTTGCCGTTTATGTTGGAGCCTTTGTCGGCGATGGGAGGAATTGGATATTAGATCCTAGATCCTAGATCCTAGATCCTAGATCCTAGATATTAGAGATAAGAGACTTGATACTTGATAGTTAATACTTAATGCTCGATACTTAATTATGGCTCAAGTTTTTGGGGTAGATATTGGTGTGGGATCGGTAAAAATAGTCTCTTTGGTTAAAGAAAAGGAGAAGGTGGTGTTGGGGGCGATTGGAGAGGTAAAAAGCCCACGGAATGACTGGCTGGCTGACTCAAGTGACGAAAAGGCAAAGCGGGAAGTGGCCGAAGTGGTGAAACAACTAATGACAGATATGAAAATTAAAGGCGGGCAGGCGGTGACCTGTTTGCCGGAAGATAAAATTGTTAGCCGATTGGTGAGGTTGCCACCACTAAAAGAGGCCGAGATAATGGATGCTTTGAAGTTTGAGGCGGAAACCTTTGTCCCCTACCCTTTGGATCAAGTGTCGATGGATTATGAAGTAGTGTCGACTGATGAGGCGGGAAAAATGGCGGTTTTGGTGATAGCCTCCCGAAATGACTTAGTTAAAAAATACGTTGACCTGTTTAAAATAATTGGTACCGATCTACTAGCCATTGAATCGCCAGCGATTGCCATGAAGAGAGCAGTTAATTTTAGTGTCGGCAACTTGGTAGAGAGCGCGATTGTGATAGATATGGGGGAAAAATATTCCGATATGGTGGGAATAAAAGATGGCGAAGTTTATTTCACTAGATCGATTTCAGTGGGAGGAGAATCATTAACCCGGGCAATATCGGTTAATTTGGGTTTGGATATGCCATCGGCGGAAGAATATAAAAAGGTTTATGGGATGAGGGAAACGGAGCTCGAAGGGAAAATTAAGAACGCAATTTTGCCGGTTTTTACCAACATGGCGGAGGAAATAAGAAAGGCAATGGCGCTTTTTAGAGAGGAGGAGAATAGGATGATTAACTTATTAATTTTGAGCGGTGGCGGGGCGAATTTACCGGGTTTGTCGCAAGAACTGAATAGAATTTTGGGAGTAGAAGTTCAGGTGTTACAGCCATTTTTAAAAGTTGACCGAGGAGTGGCAACTGTGCCCTTTGATTTGGACAGTGAGGGTTGCCGATTTACAGTGGCGGCGGGATTGGCAATGAGGGGGGTGGAATGAAAAGAGTTGGTTTAAATTTACTGCCCAGTAGTGCTAAATTTCAGGCGACGAGGGTGAGGTGGAAAAAAAGAATAAAAAAAATATCGATAGTGATGGGGATGGTTTACGTGGTTTTAGGGTTGGCGGTGACAGGCTGGCTTTTGGTGTCGGAGAGAATCAATAAGTCAATTAAGGCGGAGATGGCGGGACTAGCTACTAGGTTGGTGCCGTTGGCGGCCAGGGCTGACACTTCGCAACAGATAAAGTATCAGGCAAAAGTGGTGGCCGGAGTATTGGCAAACAGATTTGAATATAGCCGGTATTTAATGCTAATGCGCCAGGAAATAATGCCCTCCGGAGTAAAGATAGAGAAATCAGAGTTAATGGAAAGGTCGGGGATAAAGATTGAAGGTTTGGCTGAGAGCCGAGAGATAATGGATGCAGTGGAAAAAAGAATGCAGGAAATTAACAGTGGTAAATTAGACAACTTTTCTCAAGCCGAATTGAAGTCATTAAGTTATGCTAATGGAGTTTGGAGATTTTCAATGGAGGTAAAGATAAAAAAATGAAAAAGAAATTACCGATATTTAGTTTAGATTGGCAATTAGTGAAATTGGCCTGGTTGCCGGGCGTAATTTTAGGAGGAGGGGTGTTGTTTTATCTAGTTTTGGGACAAAGAATGGTGGCCAAGATTATGGAGTATTCCCAGGATAGCAGTAGAGCAAGAACAGAATTAGTGGCAGTAAAGGCTAAAGTTGATTATCTGGAATCGGTTGATCAAACAGAAATTGGGAAGCTGGTTAATTTGTTGAACGAAGCTGTTTTTTCCGATAATAAGGCTTATTATTTATTAGATACGGTTAGAAGTGTGGCTGGGGTGTTTGGCTACCAAGTTGATAGCTTTGATCTTTCTCCGGGAGAATTGGTTAGGGGTGGAGAAATGGTTAAGGCCAATCAGGCGGTGCCATTGAGAATCAAAGTCGGTTTGGTTGGGCCGAGGGAAAAATATGAAGATTATTTAGTGGCGATGGAGAAGGGCTTGCCGGTGGTTTCAATTGAGAGTTTGAAAGCCAAATCGAGTGGTGATTTAACCTCTCTTGAAATGGAAGTTAACGCTTATTTTGTACCAGCAACAACACTAACCAAAGTAGACAAAATAGCATTATCGGAACTAAAGCTAAGTGCTTCGGAAATGGATTTATTATCGCTTTTGGATGGATTTAAAGTTGTTTTGCCAGACAAGGTGGGTGACAACAAAGAGAATCAGGGGCAGTTTATTAGGTATGATCGGGCTGATCCGTTTGCGTCGCAGTTTTCGAATCCGGATTAACATCAAGAATGTATCTTTGGGTGGGGTAACAGAGATTAAGTATGGCGCGAATTGATTTGATTATCTTGCCTTCTTTACCAATTATTTGGCCAACAATTTCGTCGGGAGCGGTGACGGTGATGGTGAGGGGGTTGTCGGTTTCCGATTGGGTGATGGCGATTTGGGAGGGATCGGAAACTATACCGTTGATGATGTGTTCAAGAGTGCTAACGAGGGAGTTCATTTTGACTTTGATTTAAGAAGTTTGTCGACACCGGCAGTCGCCTTGGCGCCTTTTTTAATCCAGGAGTTGAGTTTCTCTTGATCGATAGTTAAAGTATCGGTTTGAGGAGTGAAGAAACCAATGTCATCGACAACATTTCCATTATATTTACTTGTATTTTCGGCAATGACAATACGGAAGGTTCGTTGATGTTTTTTGCCTTTGGGGAAAAGTTTGATTTTCAACATACTGGGGAATTATACCAAATATCGATTAATATCCAATAACCAAAATTAATAACTTTACGTCATCGCGCCGCGTCCGGCTCAGACGGAAGGCCGAAGGCCGTGGTGATCTCGACGAGATTGCTTCGTCCTCCGAAAGCTTTCGGAGTCCTCGCAATGACGTACATAGAGTTTATCTGGTTTCAAGGGTTAATTCGGTGGCGAGAATGGCGGCGGATTCTTCAGCTTTTTGTTTTGAGTTTCCCGAGCCTTGGGCAATAAGCTTATCTCCAAGATAAACACCAACAACAAAGGTTTTGGCGTGATCGGGGCCGGATTCGGAGAGAGAAAGATAGTGAGGGGTGAGGTTAAATTTGTTTTGGGCAATTTCCTGATAATAGCTTTTGGGATCTTTGATGTTTTTTTGGTTGCGGATAACTTCAAGGCTGGGGAGAAGTAGACGATCGAGAAAAGCATCACTATTGGCAAAACCGCCGTCGAGGTAAATGGCACCAATAATACTTTCGAAAGTATCGGCCAAAATTGACTGATTAAGACGACCGCCGTGGGCCTCTTCACCTTTACTTAGAAGAACAAACTTGCCAAGGTCGATTTTAATGGCTGTTTGGGAAAGACTTTCGGTGCGGACTAAAAGAGAGCGAAGATTGGTAAGATCGCCCTCAGGAGAGGTGGGAAACTGATGGTAAAGGCGAATTGAGGCCCAGGTTTCAAGAACGGCATCACCTAAAAACTCAAGCCTTTCGTTGGAGACAAGGTTGAGACTTCGATTTTCATTGAGATGAGAGCGATGAGTTAGAGCCTGTTGAAGGAGAACTTTGTCTTTAAATTGATAGCCGAGGTTGGCTTCAAGATGTGGGAGTTGATTCATGGGGATTAGATAACTGTTTTAAAACGGCGCCAAGAACGCCGTTGATGAAACCCGGGCTGGCATCATTACCAAAGGTTTTGGCCATTTCGACAGCTTCATCGATGATAACTTTGGGAGGAGTTTGAGTTTCATAATGTAGTTCCCAAATACTTAGACGGAGGATGGCCAAGTCAATTTTATTTATTTGATTTATTGGCCATTTGGGAGCATAGAGAGTGATTTTGGCGTCGATTTGGTCGAGTTTGGCGACAATAGGATCGATTTCCGGGTTTTGAGAAGCACTGGAGAGACTTTTGGCAAAAAGAGAGCGCATTAATCGAATCCGGTGGAGATGGCGTGGATCTTTGGAGCTTTTCACTATTTATTGCAGTTTTGGCAACGGAAGTTAGGCCTTTTGGGCTGACCGCAGTTACGGCAAATTATGGTAGTGGCGACTTTTTTGGTTTTGAATGTAGCCCGACGTTTTCCCTGTCGGCGGGAACTCGGCCAATGTTTAGGTAAAGCAGTCATGGGGGAATTATAGCGTAAATCAGAGATAAGAGACAAGAACTAAGAAATAATAAAAAATGATATATCTGATATGTATGGGCCGTACTGTTGTTTTTAGCGGTATTTAGTGGTAGAATAACGTTAGATTAAAAAAGACATGTATAGAGGTGTTGAGAGGCCCGCAGAGCCATTGGTGGATAACCAAAAGAAGGTGGAGCTGTTGCGACAAATGGATTTTATTTTAGTTTCAGATGGTGATTTGGTATTAGGAACTAGAAAACCTTTGTCTGGTGGGGTGGAAGGTTATCGACACAATGAAACACCTGTCCACATGGCAGCGGTTGACTCTTTTTGGATTTGTAAGTTCAAAGTAACGAATGAAGATTTTGAAATATTTTTTCCTAAACATAAACGATCGCCACATTCTCAACTAGATGATCATCCGGTAGTTGATGTTACTTATAATGAGGTGATGGAATATTGTAGAAGATTGAACGAAGTGACCGGAATGACTTTTCGTCTTCCGAATGAGGTTGAATGGGTTTATGTGGCTGCCCCTTATGGTTGGGAATATCCGCACGGACAAGAACCAGATATGGGTGCTGGTCATATTTTTAATGATGGTCACGAGTTTGGATGCGCTCCTGTTGGGGATTTGAGATGGAAGCCGAATTATCTTGGATTAGATCAAATAGGATACAATGTGATCGAAATGACCCAAGGTACATATGAAATACCTGGAACCAATGGGTTTGAATCTGATGGAACTTATTATATTGCGAAGGGAGGTTCTTGGGGGAGGTGTAAATTTTCTCCCGGAGTCCATCGTCGCCGTGTTTTTGACGTTATTGATAGAAATCCCCGTGTCGGATTTAGGTTGGCACATTCACAATTATGATTGAGTTAATTAAGATTGGTAAACAACGTACCGTTAGGGAACCGTTTATTGTTGATGGTCCAACACCATATCTAGACAACCATACTACTCGGGTTAAGGTTGTGCCCGCCCAATCAGGATTTAGGTTTTTTGTTAGAGGTGGAGAGATAAAAGTTATTGGTGCCAATACTAAGTCAACGGATGGAATACATGCCACTTATTTGACCAACAGAAGTGGAAAGGAGGTTCGATTAACGGAACATTTGTTGTCAGCCTTAACTGGTATGGGTGTCACTGCGGCGGATATTTATTTGGAAGGTAGTAGTCAGGTTCCGGTTCCAGACAGAACTGCCAAAATATTTTGTAGGGAGATTAAAAAGGTCGGAATTAAAGATACGAGGGAGGATTTGCTGTGTGCCAAGGTGGTGAAAGATATTTATTTTACTGATGGGTTAGGGTCTTTTGTTATTTTCCGGCCGTGTGATACGACAAAAATTTCGGCATTAATCCAATTTTCAAGTTTATTTGAAGATCAATATCTTAAGATAGAATTAAATCAGGAAAATTATTGGAGTGAGATTATGTGGGCGAGGCCGTTTGTCAGAGTTGATTGTCCGACCAATGACGATTATTTGAAGGCAATCAGATTACTTAGGGCTTTTCCTAAAAAAATGGAAGATTCCCCTGCCATGGTTAGAAGCAATGGAGTTTGGGTTACTGGAATAAAACCAATGGAGCCCGTTCGTCACAAAATACTTGATATTATTGGTGATTTGACTACGTTGGGTTTTCCGATACAGGCAGATATGAGTTTTATTAGGCCGGGACACGAATTTCATAGAAAACTTATCGGATTTCTATGGGGATTGGTAAATAAATAAATGTTTGCTTTCCCCAATTGACTTAATTGGTGGTGGTGTAATGCTGGGAATGGGGGAGATTTGTGATCAGTGAACTGTGATCAGTGACAAGTGAATTGTGATTAATAAGAAGATGCTGAAAGACGTCTTTGGCGAGGGAGAGGAGGGCCAGGTCTTCGATATTGGCCAGCTTGAGATTGGGGAAACCATGCTGGAGGGAGGAGAAGACTTCTCCCGGACCACGGGTTTTAAGATCATATTCGGCAATTTGATTGCCAGAGTGATGAGAGGAGAAAAAACTAAGACGTTGCCGACTTTTAGGGCTGGTAGAGGAGGCAAAAAGATAACAGAAACCGGGGTTTTCTCCCCTCCCCACCCGCCCCCGAAGTTGGTGGAGTTGAGCCAGACCAAACCTTTCGGCGGATTGGATGACAATAATATTGGCGTTGGGAATATCGATACCGACTTCGATAATAGGTGTGGTGACGAGGATATTAATTTCGTTTTTAACAAACTTGGCCATTAATTCTTCTTTATCCTTAGTTTTTAACTGACTATGAAGAAGACCAAGTTTGAGATTAGGAAAAATATCTTGCTGGAGACGTTTGAATTCATCGACAGCGGATTTAACACCGAGAAGATCGGGAGAAGTTTCAATAAACGGGCAGACAATAAATGCTTGTTGGTGGGTTGAATTGATAGTTTTTTCCATCCAGCGGTAACAGTCGATTTGTTTGGAGCTGGGAACAAGAAATGTTTTTTGGGGATGAGAGTTTTCCCGAGGTTCAAGACGGGAGACGGGCAGGTGAGACAAGAGGGTAAGGCTGACGGTTCGGGGGATGGGAGTGGCACTCATGGTGAGACAATGAGGTGGCGAGGAGGTAGAAAAAGCTTGCCTTTGGTCGACGCCAAATTTGTGTTGTTCGTCGAAAATAACCAAGCCGAGACTTGAGGAAAGAATTTTGGAACGGTGGATAGCCGTATGGGTGGCAATAATAATTGAACCCTGGAGAGGTAGATGATTTTTGACTGTTTTGGCGGTAATTAAAGAAAAAGGAAGATTGGAAAAAAGTTTTTGAAGATTGTTGAAGTGTTGATGACAGAGAATGGTGGTGGGAGCGATAATTAGCGAGGTGGCATGATTGAGGTGGGCCAAATAACAAGCAAGGAGGGCAATGATGGTTTTACCGGAACCAACGTCGCCAAGAAGCAACCGATTGGCAGGATTAAGGGAAAGAAGATCGGCTTTTATTTCTTGCCAAGCTTGAAGCTGAGAGGGGGTGAGAGTGAAAGGAAGAGAACTAATTAGTTTGTCAATTTTTTTATTGATAAGGGGGCTTTCTTTAAAGATTTTGGCGGGAGACAAATCTTGACCCTTCTTTTTGAGGAGATAACTTTGAGCTTCAAGAGAAATAATTTCGTCGAGGCTTAGGCGACTTCTGGCCTGTTTCAAAAGAGTTAGATTTGGGGGCTGGTGGATGTAATTTAGTGCCTGATTTAGGGGTAAGAGTTTAAATTTATTTTGAGTTTCTAGGGGAAGGGTTTCTGTTTGAGTGGAGAGAAGAGAGATGAGATGGTTTTGAAAAAGACGACGAAACCAGGCGGAGGTAAGCCCGGCCGTGGCGGGGTAGATGCCGATGATTTTGCCAGCACTCCCCTGCCCCGAATAAGGGTGGATAAGGGTGGGGTGATTGTTGACGAGGACAATGGTGCCAGCAAAAAGATAGGTTGCGCCTATAAAATAATTTTTAATAAGATAGGGTTGGCTAAACCACATCAAATTGAGACTACCGGTTTCGTCAGCAAGGGTGCCAATTTGAATATTTTTACCGGTTTTAGTATAGATATTTTTAAGGCTAGTTAGTTTGCCGGAAACGGTGATATTTTGATTAGGAGTGGCTTTATTGATGGGAAGGTGGTGGGAAAAATCGAGGTAGCGATGGGGAAAATGATAAAGGAGATCTCTGGATTCAATAATTTTGAGGCGGGCCAACTTTTGCCGAGAGCCTGGCCCCACTCCTTTTAGTGTTATCATCTATATATGAGTGTTAAACGCAAACAACTTAAAAAGCTAGTTTTAATTATAACGATGTTGGTGTTGCTTCTGTCGGGTTTGGTGCCAACCTTTAGTGTTTTGCTGGCGAAGTGAGAGAGAAACTAAAAAGTAAAAGGTTTTGGTTGCGATTAATGACCGGTTTTTTGGTGGCGATGGTGGTGGGATATATTGGAATAATAGTGGTGTTTGCCTGGTATTCAAAAGATTTGCCAACGCCAACAAAAGTAGTAAGAAGAGATGGCTTTGCTTCAAGAATTTTTGACAGGAATGGTAAATTGCTTTACGATGTTTATAAGGATGAGAAAAGAAATCCGGTAACTTGGGAAGAAGTTTCTGATAATTTAAAGAAGGCGACGGTGGCGGTGGAAGATAAAGATTTTTATAATCATCAAGGTTTTGATCCGCTAACACCGCTTCGAATTATAAAAAATGTGGTGGTTTATCACCGGCTAATCGGCGGCTCGACTTTAACCCAACAATTGGTCAAAAATGTTTTACTAACATCGGAGCGGAGTGTGACAAGGAAAATTCGAGAGTTTATTTTGGCGGTTCAAATTGAGGCTAGATACAAAAAGGATGAGATACTTTTAATGTATTTAAACGAAGCTCCTTATGGGGGGGCCGATTGGGGGGTGGGAACGGCTTGTGAGCATTATTTTGGTAAAAGTCCCAAAGACCTAACTTTGGCGGAAGCGGCGATTTTGGCTGGTTTACCCCAAAGACCAAATGTTTATTCGCCATTTTCAAAAACCCCCAAGGCTTATGTTGATCGAACTGATCACGTGTTGGATAGGATGGTGGCAATGGGAAACATAACTTTGGAAGAAAAAACAAAAACGATGGAGGAAGTAAAAAATTATAATTTTCGCCAAAACAAGACTATTATAACGGCACCCCATTTTGTTTTCTGGGTGAAGGATTTACTGGAAAAAACCTATGGAGCGGAAATGGTGGATGGCGGGGGCTTACGAGTAACAACGACATTAGATTTGGAAATGCAACAGGAGGCAGAGAAAATAGTGGGTGAAGAAATAGATAAAGCAGAGAGTAAGGGAATTAGTAATGGGGCAGCTTTGGTTTTGGACCCAACGACGGGAGAAGTATTAGCGATGGTGGGGTCGCGGGATTATTTTTCCGATAAAACTGATGGTAATTTTAATGTGGTGACTCAGGGATTAAGGCAACCGGGAAGTGCTATTAAACCGGTGACTTATTTGACGGCAATTAGGCGGGGGTGGACAGCCAGTAGCCTGGTGATGGATACACCAGTTACTTTTCCGGGAAGCGGAGGGCAAAAAGATTATAGCCCGCAAAATTACAGCGGTAAATTTAACGGTCCAATGAGTTTGGGGGAGGCACTAGGGAATTCGATTAATACGGTGGCGGTAAAGATGCTGGCCAATGTTGGCTTGACAAGTATGTTGCAACAGGCATCGGATATGGGTTTGTCGACTTTGGAACCGACTCCGGAAAATCTGAAGAGGTTTGGTTTGGCGGTGACCTTGGGAGGGGCGGAAGTAAAAATGATTGACTTGGCGGCGGCTTACTCGGCCTTTGCTAATGGAGGGAGGAAGGTGGAAGCGGTGGGGATACTAAAAGTTGAGGATAGAAATGGTAAGGTTTTGGAAGAGTTTAAATCAGTGCCGGGAAAACAGGTGGCCAGCCCGCAGGAAGTATTTATAATTTCTAATATTCTGACTGATAACGCCATGAGAGAAATAACTTTCGGGGCGGTTAACGGACTGATAATTCCTAACTATCAAGTGGCAGTGAAAACAGGAACGACGAATGATAAAAGGGATAATTGGTGTATTGGCTGGACGCCGAATTTGTTGGTGGCGACTTGGGTGGGCAATAATGATAATAGCCCGATGCTGAAGGTTGCCTCCGGAGTAAGCGGAGCCAGCCCGATTTGGAAACGAATAACACAGAGCGTGCTACCCAGACGACCAAAACAGGATTTTCCCATTCCCGCCAGTATTGTTAACATGGAAGTTGACCGGGTTTCCGGGTTTGTGGCTCATGACGGATTTGCTGCTCGAGGGAGTTATTTTATTGAAGGGACGCAACCAAAGACATCCGATCCAATTCACCTTAAATTAAAAATTTGCCGGGGACAGTCAGGGTTAGCGCCACCGGAAGATGTGGCCAATGGCAATTATGAAGAAAAAGAATATTTCCGATTTAGGGAAGATGACAAAGTGTCGACTGATGGTAAAAATCGCTGGCAGGAGGGAATCGACGCTTGGATTAATCAACAAAGTGATAAGGGAAAATATCAGCCGCCGGAGAGTTATTGCCGACAGGATGGGAGGCTGGTGGTTAATTTTGATGCGCCATCGGATAAATCAACGGTGGGTAACGATGTGACAATAAGGCTTGGAACTAGCTCTTTAACAAAGGTGGTTGAGGCTAAACTGTGGGTCAATGGCGAAGAGAAAAAGACGTGGACAGAAAGACCATTTGAGGTTAGCTTAAAATTGGATGATAGTTTGTATACCCTTAAGGCAAAGATAACTGATAAAGATGGAAATACGGCGGAAAGAGAGATAAAGATTGGCGTCAATAAGCCTTGGGATTGGACGCCCTCCCCTACTCCTACCCCAACCCCCCTACCAACTAATACCCCGGTGCCGACGGTGACAGTGGCGCCGACAGCAGTGCCGGCGGTGAGCCCAACGGGAACGGGTTCGACTCTTCCCTAAACCCCTCACCCTGATTTTCAATCTTCCCCCTACCCCCTTCTTTAACCCGTCTGCCGGCCGGGCAGGCAAGACGGGGGTGATGTCCAATCTTCCCCCTAACCCCCTCCTTTGACAAGGAGGGGGAACAATATATATCTATATATTATGATATAGAAAGTGCCGATGTATAGGAAAGATTGAGTTTGAGGTAGTTGTTAGCAGTCGAGGTGGGAGAGTGCTAACACCCCGGCCGAAGCCGGGGTGAAGCTTTACCTATTAGAACCAAGTGGGTAGGTCAGCAAGATTTTGTCTGGAAAGATTGGCGGGATTTAGTAAGCCAATCTTCATCTCCTGACCTTCAGGACAACGTTCTAATTGGAGTTGTCGGGCAACTGCAATCATATTGGTTTCATCGGTAATTTGGCGATTACCAATTCGCCGTTGGGCAATGCCCAAGACATTGCAGTTGACACAGGCGCCACTGCAAGTTTCAAGTTTTAATGTTTGAGACATAATTAAAATTAATATATAAAAAAGTTAAAAATACTTTCATGTTATCCCCTTTCGGGGAAAGAACAGAAAGTAGAGATAATAAAAAAGCTCCCATTTGGGAGCTTTTAACTTGATCATTGGATGTTTGAGGTTAAGTTAAAGTCTCCCACTTGAGGGCTTTGGGGAAAAACAAAATAGAACGGATAATGACTTTCATAGTACTTGGTAGGATATTTTACACTGATTTTGAGTATTTTCAATGGCGGTAATTTTAACTTGGCCGATTTCTTCGGTTGATTTGACTTGGACACCGCCGTCAGCCATACTGGGAAAGTTGCCGATTTTAAGACGGCGGAGTTTTTTGTGAAGGGGGAGATTTTGGGGGACCGATCTGGCATCTTTTTTTAGCGTTTCTAAATCGGTATAGTCGCAAATGATTGGTAAATCGGCCGTAATGGCGGTTGATAATTTAGATTCAATTTGAGAAATGGATTTAGGATCAATATATCCAGAGTAGATTAAATATGATTCGTCGTGATGGTAGCCCTTAAGAGGGACAAGAGTAGAATCAACTTCCATTAAAATCTCATGGAGCAGGTGTCCGGCGGAATGAATTTTCATGTATTTGTATCGCCGATTCCAATCTATCTTTAGATCAATTTGATCACCAATCGAAAGGGTGTTGTTGCTGGTGGCATGTAAGATCTGACCATCCTTGTATAAAATAACTTTAATTTTTAGGTTATTTGAAGAGTTGGAAATCGTGCCCTGGTCGCCGGGCTGACCACCGCCTTCGGGGAAGAAAACGGTTTGGTCTAGTATCAAATAATTCTGATTATTAACCTTTCTAATATCAATAATTTGGGCTTTAGCGGTGGTTTGGTACATATCATCGTAATAGAGAAGTTTAGTTTCAGTGTTGGGGTCAATGGCGATGGTGGTTGTTTTGGTCTGGTCGAGTAGTCCAAAGGCGGAAAGGTGGGTGGATTTGGCCAGTTTGTCGGTGCAGTTGTAGTAGGAAACACGGAAGGTGTATTTGTTATTAAAGATATCGACGATGTCCATCGACCATAAAATATTTTCACTGATTTTAGACCGATATTCGCGGATCAATTCTTGATGATCGCGTTTTTGGGGAAGAGTGATATTGGCGTCGAGAGTAATGATTTGGGAGGTAAGCTCGATGGCCTCATTGTTGATGGTTTGGGGGATATAGCTTTCGGGTTTGGGGAGATTGTCGAGGATTATTTCGGCGAAGTTATCTTGAAAGAGCCAATTTTCAGAAGAAAGGCATCGTAAAGTGTCGGTATGCAACTGATCGGAATCCTGATTGTATAGAGCGAGAGAAGTTTGTTCGGTAATTTTGTCTCCCTCTTTGGAAAAAACTTCACCAATTTCAAAAAATTGGGGACGGGGAAGATTGTAGCGGGTATATTGATCCAGTTGACCACGAAGGGATTGGGTCATACTTTGACGAAGATAAATGGATTCAGAGTTGATGCTGTTTTGAGTGGTAACGACAGTTTTAGGGTTAGATGGTTTTGAAATAATTGGCCAAGATAAAATTTCATCATAACCTAATGCAACTAGTTTATCCTTAAGTTCCTCAATTTGGTAAATTTCTTTGGGGGTAATATCTGGAAGTTGTTTAAGAGTTAGTGGTTCATTTATGGGAATTTTGTTGTAGCCATAGAATCGAACAACTTCTTCAACTAAATCCTCTTCTTGGGTAATGTCTAGACGGAGACTAGGAGGAGTAATGAACTTACCTCTAATAGTGCAACCAAGACGTTTTAATATGTCCAGAGAGACATCCTGAGGTATGTTGATGCCAGACATGATTGATGGTAAATCTAAATTAAATTCAATGGTTGGCGGAGTGATGGGATTGGGGTAATAATCAAAAACTTGCGAAGTAATTTGGCCACCACAATTTTCATTAATTAATTTAACTAAATGGTCAAGAGCAGTAGGAATTAAATCGGGGTCCAATTGTTTTTCAAGACGAATTGAAGCTTCGGTAACACTTTTTAAGCCACGACTGTTTTGACGAACAGTGGTGGGCTTGTAGATAGCCATTTCAATAATAGTACTGGTGGTTTGATTGTCGATAGCACAATCTTCTCCTCCCCAGAAACTAAGACTCAAAGGCCGTTGGGGATTATTGATCATTAAAATACTGGGGTCAAGTTTTAAAACAGTACCATCAAGACTAGTAAATTCTGAATATTTAGAATTCATTTCCCAAATAAGATTATCATTAGATTTAGCGGTATCGAAGGCATGATTTGGTATACTATACATGAACATGACATAGTTGGTTAGATCAACTAATGTATTAATTGAATTAACTCCATGTAATTTTAAAAAAGTTTGCAACCATTGAGGTGAAGTTGAGTTTTTTAGGTGGACAATTTTAACCGCCATGATACGGGTGACATTGTCAGTAGTAACTTGAATTGGTAGGGAACAATTAGATGCAGGATAAGAAAAATTTTGGGGTAAAACCAGTGGAATATTGTAAAGAACAGAAAGATCGTTGGCTAAGCCATAATAGCCAAGGCAATCGCCGCGATTAATTTTAATATCTAAATCAAAAACAATTTCATTATCAATTTTTTCATAAAAATTGGTGAAATGGCCAATCATGGTCAGATCATCACGAAGCTTTTGAGGTTCGACATTTAAGTCAGGAAGAAATTTTTGGAGATAGGAATAGATTAATTTCATAATTAGTTGGGTTTGTAAGCGAGATTTCCACCCATAAGGGTGCGAATATCTTTAATATTTTTTTGAGCCATAGTCCAACGATCAAGACCCATGCCAAAGGCGAAACCAGAGTAAACATGGTGGTCGATACCAGCCATTTCCAGAACTTTAGGGTGAATCATACCCGAGCCACCCATTTCGATCCAACCAGCGTACTTGCAGAGAGCGCAACCGGTGCCCTTACAATTAAAGCATTGCATGTCGGGGCCGACACCGGGTTCAATTTCTGGATAATATTTACAACGATAACGGACGATGACGTTGGGTCCATAGATGGTTTTAAACATTAGATCCATAGTGCCGATTAAATCTTTCATGGTAATACCTTTATCAACGACGACAGCCTGATAATGATGAAAAACGAAGTGATTGCTTTTGGTAACTTTTTCGTTACGAAAAACTTTACAAGGGAAAGCACAACGAATGGGGGGTTTATGACTGGCTAATAATTGTGATTCAATAGCTGAACCCTGAGTTTGTAGAAGCAGTTCGGGTTCTTTAATGTAAATGGTGTCTTGCATGTCGCGGGCAGGATGATTGACAGGAACATTAAGGCGTCTGAAATTATATTCGTCAGTAACCAGCTCTGGTCCACCGTAAATAGAAAAGCCTAACTTACGGAAAACTTCGTTTAGTTCACGTTCGGTTTGGGTGATGGGGTGCAAATGACCTATTTTTGGAAGAGAAATAATATTTTTTTCCCTTTTTTCAGGTAGATACTTTGTGGGCAATGTCCTTATGGTTGATAATTTATTTTTAATTATTCCTTCAACGTTGTTTTTTAGTTTGTTCAATTCTAGACCAAATTTTTTTGGATCTGTAGCAGTTTTGATTTTGGAGAATTCTTGGTTAATTAGGCCTTGGCGGCCGAGATATTTAATTCGAACAGCCTCAAGGTCAGATTGATTTTGACAATCGTTGACTTCGATTTTAATTGTATTTAGATCCATATTTTATATATTTTAACTTATTTTAAGGTTGGTGCCGGAGGTTGGAATCGAACCAACATCCCAGGTTTTTCAGACCAGTGCCGTGACCAACTTGGCTACTCCGGCCAACAAAAAACCTCCCTTGCGGGAGGTCTTAGTGATTTCTTGTAATGACTAAGCAATTCTCCCGCGAGGGCCGGTAAAGAAAAAGAAAGCAAAAGATAAAGAGACTGCTTTGGTCATTGGGGGTATGTTAAAGCGGATAAATAGTGAAGTCAAGAAGATGTTTCCTACTTAGTAGGAAAAAGAGTGTTGATAATTGATTTGAAGGTAGCTGGGTCAGTGACGGAAATATCGGCCAACATTTTTCGATTAAGCTCGACTTTGACTTCTTTAAGTTTGGCGATAAAGACTGAGTACTTTAGATTGTAGGAGGCAAGAGCAGCATTGAGCCGAACAATCCAAATTTGGCGCATGTCACGGCGACGAATACGACGACCTTCGTAGGCGTATTGGCCGGAGTGCATAACAGCTTCTTTGGCGACCTTAAACCGTTTGTGGCGGGTCATCCAAAAACCCTTGGCCTGTTCGAGGATTTTTTTATGTTTTCGGTGTCTGACGATACCTGTTTTAACGCGCATATTTTATTTAAGTTCCAAAGAACAAATTTACAAGTTCCAAACAAATTTCAAATTTACAAATTCCAAATTGGAAATTGTTATTTGATTATTTGTTACTTGTTTGGAAATTGTTAGTTTGGAAATTGTAATTTAATAAATAATTTTGGGTTTAGGCCATGCCAAGTATTTGTTTAACTTTTTTGGCAAATTTACCTAAGACTAATTTTTTACCTTTAAGACGGCGAAGTTGTTTTTTTGATTTTTTGGAGCGAAGATGGCGGTCGAAAGAACTCCGGCGAAGAACTTTGCCGTTTTTAGTGACCTCAAAGCGGTTACTAACCGACTTTCTAATTTTTAGTCTCTGGCTTGCTTTTTTCATTTTTTTTCTTGACAGGAGTCAAGGTTAGAATTAGTTGCTTACCGATAAGCCGTGGCTCGCCTTCGCGAGCGGAAATATCGGATAGCTCCTGAGTGAATCTGTCGGCTAACTGATAGCCAAACTCCTTACGCTGGATTTGGCGACCTTGGAATTTTATACTTAATTTAACTTTATTTCCAGTAGTTAGAAATTCGCGTGAGCGTTTGACGCGGGTGATAAAGTCTTGAGCGCCAATAAAGGGGGTCATTTGAACTTCTTTGAGCTCACCACCACGAACACCTTTCTTTTCAGCCTTAAGCTTTTTTGATTCTTGATATTTAAATTTGGCAAATTCAATTAGTTTGACAACCGGTGGTTTAGCTAGCGGGGCGATTTCAACCAGATCAAGGCCGGTTTCGGCTGATTTAGCCCGGGCTTCGGCGATAGAAAGAACACCGATTTGTTTGGCATCTTCGTCGACCAGACGAACTTCGGGAGCAGAGATATACTGATTAATTTTGTAAAAAATTTTGCTGTGATTAGTTTTACGGTAAGTAGCCACTATTTAGTTGAAAGTTTAAAGTTAAAAGTTATAAAGTCCAAAAAGTTATGGACGATAGACTTCATTATTGTATCAAATTTAAAGACTTGGTGGTGATTTGGTCCTTAACTTTGGCAATAAAGTCATCAATACTTATCGCCCCCAGATCTTGGCCGTCGCGTTGACGAACGGCGACAGCACCAGCATCGATTTCGCGTTGGCCAATAATTAACATATAAGGGATTTTTTCTAATTGGGCATCGCGGATTTTTCCCTGCATTTTTTCACCACGGTCGTCAATTTCGACTCTAATCCCCTCCCCTATCAATTTGGCCAAAACTTTATTGGCATACTCGTGTTGAGCATCGGTGATGGGAATAATTTTGGCTTGGAGTGGAGAAAGCCAGACAGGAAACGCCCCGGCAAATTGCTCAATTAAAATTCCCATGAAACGTTCAAGCGATCCATAAATTACCCGATGAATGACAACTGGAGTTTTTTCGGTGCCGTCAGAGTCAGTGTATTTTAGGTCGAAATTACGGGGTAATTGGAAGTCGAGTTGGATGGTGCCGGTTTGCCATTGGCGCCCAAGGCAATCATCCATAAGAATATCGAGTTTAGGGCCGTAAAAAGCTCCTTCTCCTTCACCAACAAAATAATCGAACTTGTTGTCGACTAAAATTTGTTCCAGTTCTTTTTCGGCTTTGTTCCAGGTTTCGATGTCACCCATAAAATCATCTGGTCGAGTGCCTAAACGAATTTTAAATTTAATGCCAAAAATGGAATAAAAGAGGTTGGCAATTTCAAGTATTCTTTTGTATTCGTCGGCAATTTGGCTTTCAGTGACGAAAATATGAGCGTCATCTTGGGCAAACTTTTGAACACGAAGAAGGCCATTTAATTCGCCAGATTTTTCGTGACGATGAAGAGTGTCGCAATCGGAGAGACGGAGGGGTAACTCTCGATAGCTATGTTTGCTTTTAGAATAAATAGTCATGGCGTTGGGACAATTCATGGGTTTAAGACAGTAAAGGCCGTCTTCTTTCATATCGGCGATAAACATGTGTTGGCGATAATGCTCCCAGTGGCCGGAAGTGATGTAAAGTGAATTTTTGTTCAAAAGAGGAGTAATAGTTTCAAGATAACCACGTTTGGCGTGTTCTTGACGCCAAAAACTTAATAACTCGTTGATGATAATTGTGCCCTTGGGTAGCCAGTAGGGCATGCCTGGAGCAGTTTCGTCGAGGAAAAATAAGCCTAATTGCGGGCCTAATTTGCGATGATCGCGTTTTTTGGCCTCTTCAATCATGAACAAATAGGAATCTAATTCTTTTTGAGATTCAAAGGCGGTGGCGTAAATACGAGTAAGCATTTTGTTTTTCTCGTCGCCGTGCCAGTAAGCGCCGGCAATAGAAAGAAGTTTGAAGGCTTTGATTTCACCCGTAGAGGCGGCGTGGGGGCCGGCACAGAGGTCAAAATATTGATCGGCGGTATGGTAAACACTAATCACTTCTCCCCTATCGGTAATGGAATTAAGCCAGTCCATTTTGTATGGATTATCGGCAAAGATTTTTTTGGCTTCATCTAGACTAATTTCTTTCCTAACTATAGGTAAATTGGCTTTGATGATTTTAGCCATTTCGGCTTCGATTTTAGGAAAATCAGCATCGGAGATTTTGAGATCGCCGAGAGGTTCGAAGTCCATGTAAAAACCGTCATCGGTGGCCGGACCCATGACTCTAACAGTTTGATTGGGATAAAGTGTTTCGACGGCTTGAGTCAAAACGTGTTCGGCGCTGTGACGAATTTTATAAAGTTCATCATTTTGATGGCTTTTGGCATCTATTTGTGACATAGTTGTATTTTAACAAAAAATAATAACTAATCCCGATATTATGCTTCGCACCATCGGGATTGTGTCTTTAGGAGAATTTTGTCCTTTTAGTCCAAAATTCCACCTAAAGAAACGAATAAAAAACCTCCCGTTTTTCGGGAGGCGTCTTAAAGGTTAAAATTTTGGTTTTAGCCACTAACACATCCCCCGAAAAGGGAGTTGGTAGTGGTAGTAGTGACTAAAACTTTTGAGTACATTGAGAGATTATAACATTAAACTTGTGAGTCTGGAAGGGATTCCGCCAAAGGCGGATAAACTCCCCTTCGACTTTGCCTTCTTGTGACCGCTAGTGGACTCGGACCACCGACCTTTCCGATGTCAACGGAATGCTCTAGCCAACTGAGCTAAGCGGTCAACAAAGGGATTATAGCAAAACTTTTAGGTACCGGAACGGGCGGCGGAGTGCTCATTGCTAAACATATATTGTTGGCCACCTTTTTTCTTGTCCTTGGCGGTTGACCAAAAATAATTTTTCTTTTTCTTTTTACGGTTGAAAGTTTCCATCCAAATAGTGGCCTGATTGATGTTTTGGCGGAGAGATGAGAGAAAGTTTCTGATACGGGAAATAAAATTAAGCTGATATTCGCTAATTTCAGAAATAGGCTGGAGAACAATCTCGTCGCCAACTTTTTCCATGGTGCCTAGGGCGGTTTTCATAAGTTTTATTTCTTCCTGAAGCTGTTTGATGACTTTTTCCAGATCTTCTTTTTGGTTGTCGCGGAGGCGCTGAATTTCAACATCAAGATGATTGCCTCCAAAATAAAGCTTTTCCCCCCAATTGGTTTTAGGAGAATGGCTAATTTCTACTGACTGACCAAGACCGAGGATACCACGGAGAGAAAATTTGGGAGTGTCGGGAGAATTTTGAGACGAGTAAGTTTTCGAGTCGAACTCGCCACTTAAACCATTACGAAGGTTTTTGACCTTATTGGGGTCTAGCTTTACAGCAAAACCACCTGCCATTGGCAATGATTCTAGCAAACTTAGCTGATTTTAGCCAGGAGAAAGTCGATAGCTTTCTGTTGCAAGAGAAGGTAATAAACAAGATTTGGATTTTGGGACAAAGAAGGGTTTTGAGAAATGACAGCTTTCATCTCTTCTGGAGAAACACTAATCTTTTCGTTTGTGGCGATTTGATTGATGGCCAAATTGACAGCCCATTCATTGGTTAGTTTAGCCTCAAACTCAGCCTTGTCTTGGGGAGTTGGTTTTTTTGAATCTGGCTTTTGTCGAGAAAATTCATAATCAAGAAGAATTTGAGGAACAGTGATTTTGGTGGACTTTTCTAAAAGTGAAATTACTTTTTCTGTTTTGGCCTTTAATTCTAATTTCGAGTCGAGTTTGGCAATTAGAGAATAGAGGGTGGGCTTGAGCTCTATCTTGGGAACAAGACAGGAGGTTATTTCAAGTGGCCAGTCTTTGTCGAGTTCGAATTTGGTGGAGAGAAAGCTAACCTGGGGCGGGATAATAGGTTTTAATTGATGGTGGTCTAAAGATAATTGGTAAATTTGAGAAACCGATTCGTTAATAGTTTCTTCAAGTAATTCTTGGGGATCGGTGTTTTGAGTGACGAGATTTAGGGGAACTTTGCCGGGGCGGAAACCATCAAGTTTTAAATGTTGCTGATGATGAACGAGGTTTTTTTGATAGGCAGAGCGAACATCTTCGGCCTTAATTTCGCCAGTTAAAGTAAATTTTTGATCGGGATCAAGTTTCAATTTAAGTGGGGCTGACATCATTTGGTGGTTATGATACCATAGATACAAGGTGAGATTTATTGCGAGAATTTTCTTTGTCATAATGGTGGTTTTGGGTGGTGGTGGCCTGATGTATTGGGAGGCAATGAGCTTGATTGGACCAAAAAAAGTAGAATCAGTAGAACTTGGTTGGCTGGGGTGGCAAGAGCCATCACAACCGGTGGAAGTGGCCAGAGCAATGGAAACGGAAAATAGTGAAGTTGAGGTTAAAAGTGACATTAGAGGCAAAGATGCCAGGGCAGAGATAGTCAGACGGTATTTGAAAAAATATAATTCCCCCCTATTGCCTTATGCAGAAATGATAGTGGAGTTATCGGACAGATATCAGTTTGATTTTTACTGGATGGTGGCGATTGCTCAACAAGAGTCGAATTTGTGTAAGAAGATTCCTGATGGTTCCCACAATTGCTGGGGTTATGGAATTCATAGTAAGGGGACATTGGGCTTTGATAATTATGAGCTAGCGTTGAATAGTTATGCCGAATATTTAAAGAAGCAATATTTCGATAAGGGCCTTAATACGCCGGAGTTGATTATGAAAAAATATTGCCCGAGCTCTAATGGATCTTGGGCGTTTGGAGTAAGTAAATTCATTGGACAATTGAGTACGGGAGATTTTTAGGTGATGTGTAACAATTGGGTAGTTGACAGTTGTAGTAGATAGTGCTATAGTGACTCCTTAGATCCCGGGGTGGCTCCTCTAAAAGCACGCTCTGGGATTTTTTTTGGCCTAAACCCTTTCCCCTACCCCCTCTCCACCATTGGTGGATAAACTTTGACAAGTTTGTGTTCAATCTTCCCCCCTACCCCCTCTTCACCATTGGTGGATAAACTTTGACAAGTTTGTGTTCAATCTTCCCCCCTACCCCCCCCTTTGACAAGGAGGGGGATAATATGAATACAATTGTGTTGTGAGAAAGAAAATTGAATCGGAGGCGATACATTCGGAGAGAGGATGTGTGAGATATTTGAGTCAGTTGGCTTTTGTGGCAAAGAAAAATAGGAACAATCCAACTGAGGCAGAACGTAAAATGTGGGTTGATTATTTGGCTAGGAATAAGACAGGGTTCAGATTTTTGCGCCAGAAACCAATCCATAGATTTATAGTTGACTTTTACTGTTCAGAGTTAAATTTAGCCATCGAAATTGACGGTGGTTCTCATATTAAAAAAATAGAATATGACCGCAAGCGAGATAAGTTTTTAGAACAAATTGGAATTAAAACAATTAGATTTACAAATGGTGAAGTGTTAAATGATCCTGCTCATATAAAAAATGTTTTAGAAGTCTCCCTTGTCAAAGGGAGATTAGAGGGATTGAAAAAATAGGGGTGGGAAATTGGTGGCGGTTGAGGTAAAATAGGCCTTATGGGAATGATAAGCACGGCGCAATTCAAAAAAGGCATTTATATTATTTTTCATGATGAGCCACATATTGTGGTGGACATTGGCTTTGTGTCTCCGGGAAAGGGGTCGGCATTTTATAGAACGAAATTAAAATCATTGTTTACAGGGAGGGTGGTGGAATATACCTACAAATCGGGAGAAAAAGTTGAAGAAGTGATGGTGGAAACACATGAAGCAGAATATTCGTATTTTGACGGTAGTAATTATGTTTTTATTGAGCCAAGAACTTTTGAGCAATACCCGGTGCCATCCGAAATTGTGGGAGATGATAAGGTTTATTTGAAAGAAGGTCTTCTTTACCGAATTAAGTTTTATGAAGAGAAACCAGTAGGATTGACTTTGCCAAAGAGTATTATTTGCAAGGTGGTGGATACGGAGAATTCAGTTAAGGGAGATACAGCGACCAATGCCATGAAAACGGCGGTAGTGGACACGGGAGCGAAAATTCAAGTGCCATTATTTGTGAAGTTGGGAGATGACATTTCAATAAGTACGGAAACAGGAGCATATTTGTCGAGGAAGTAATTAGATCTTAGTTCTTAGATCCTAGATCTTAGTTTAGGCCGATGTCTGGGTCGATTTGGTGGATAGGTAGAAAGTTGCCCGGGTTTTTGATTTTTTGATCAATTGAATCAAACGATGGCTTGAGCGTTTCGGGAATAAGCTGAAAGTTAGGAGTCGGGAGGATAATTGAAGGAATCGGAGTTGGAGTAACTTGGTTGACAGTGACTTTTGTTTTTTTGCCAGCACTGACAATAGTACTAATAAGAAGAAGAATTAAAGTAAAACCAAAAAGGCCGATAATGGCGATAATTTTTCGGTCTTTAGGAAGATTAAACTTTGATTTAATCGGAGTTTGAGAACCAACTTCAGTGGTTTTAATTGGAGTAGAGGAAGTATAGAGGGGGTTTTGGTAGGTGTCCATTTATTTTTGCCAAAATTTAATGACGATTGATTTAAGGTTGTCGTTGATTTCGGTAAGATAGCCGGTGGCTTTATTTAGCTCAACTTTGGCGCTGGGGTAGAAATTAATAAAGTTGTTTTGATTTTGTTGGCGTTGGCTTTGATTAAAAGCGTCATTGGTGGCGGTTTTGACTAAATCTATTTTAATGGGGAGGTTGCTAAACCAGTTTTGACCTTCGGGTTTGAGGTTGGGGTTTGATTGAATAGTGGTGGCCAGGGTTTCGATATCGGCAATGATGGAACTTTTTTGATTGACCTCTTGGCGGACTAGGGCGGCGTAAATAACCTGCTGGATGGAGATGTATTTAGTTTTGAAATCATTGGCCCAACGGCTGATGTCTGCTTCGTTATTAAGAGCGGAGACAATCGAGTTCTGTTCGTCAAAATAAGTTTCCCATTTACTGATTTCAATTTGATTTTTCTCGGTTTCAGTGGGGTTCTGAGTTTTGTAGGGGTCAAGGCTAACACGGAGGGCCAGAAGATAACTTTTGAGAAGATTGTTTCTAGCCAAAAGGGCGTTTTTAGTGGCTTCGAGCTTGTCTTTTTGAGTAGTTAGACTTTGATATTTGGTGTGAACTTGGCGCTTATTGATGTAGGTGAGGTAGGCTTGCTGGTAAAGATCGCGCTGATATAGATAGTCGGTTTGATATTGGAGGAGGATGTTTGGGGTTGGTGTGGGGATTGGTTCTTGGATGGTAGATCCTAGATCTTGGGTGACGAGGGGGCTGGGGATATTCTGGGCAAAAACCACCGGGTGACAAAAGAAGGTTAAGAGGATTAACCAGAGCATAAGAATAGTGTAGCAGAAATGTGCCGCAGAGAGGACTTGAACCTCCACGCCTTTCGGCATACGCTCCTAAAGCGTACGTGTATACCAATTTCACCACTGCGGCTCGTGTGTAAGCCTATTTTATCAATATTTTGCTACAATAAGCTGTCTTGTCCCCATAGCTCAGTTGGATAGAGCGCTTCCCTTCTAAGGAAGAGGTCGCAGGTCCGATTCCTGCTGGGGATACGCGCCTATAGCTCAATGGATAGAGTACTAGTCTTCGGAACTAGTGATGGAGGTTCAATTCCTCCTAGGCGTACGGGTTGCTAGCTCAGTTGGTAGAGCAATCGCCTCTTAAGCGATCGGTCGCGAGTTCGAGTCTCGCGCAACCCACTAATAATATGCAACATAGTCTTATTTTTAAGAAAAGGCCAACCCTTCAAGATTTTCAGAAGTATGTTGGAAAAATGGTTAAGCAACGTGGTTTCGATAAAGAAACTGTTCCTGAGATTTTTATGCTTTTTCTTGAAGAATGTGGGGAAATGGCTAAGGCGGCAAGAAAGACTCAAAATATAAAGATTGATAATAAGTCGGAGAAATTTTTACTTGAACACGAAGTTGCTGATGTATTTTTCTATTTGTTATGTATTTGTAATCGATTTAACATCGACTTGGAAGAGGTTTTTCGGGAGAAAGAAGAAATAAATAAGAAGCGGGTGTGGGTTAATAAGGGTTAAATTCGAGTAAAAAGCATTTTGAGGGATTGCCAGAGAGAGTATTGAGGATGATAGATGGTGGCGTTGGTATAAAAAGCTTCAATGGGGTATTGGGGAGTATTTTCCCATTGGAGGAAGGAGTGGGCTTTGGGGTCGACAATCTTAAAGTTAAAAACAATTTCGGTGCTTTTTTGAGGAGGAATTAGATTGTCGTCGACACAGAGATTGGTAACGGAAAGATTGGAGCTGGAAATGGATTTAAGACAAAACTTTGTTTCCCCTGCCCCCCAGATACTCTGGCCGGTGTTGGTGAGAATAATTTTGCCCCGATAGTCAACATCAGGGAAGAGAACAAGTGGAATTAAAAAATTACCGATTTTATAGCTATTGGTTTGGACGGGGGCGTTGGCGGTTTTAGGGAGAGATATTAAATTTTGATACGGTGGATAAAGAGATTCAGAGCGGTCGAGCCAGGAAAAATGATCAAAAGGCTCATTAGGATAATTAAATATAAATGGAGTTATGGCGACAACTTGCGGATCCTTGGACCAGAAGCTTATAGCTTGTTCGAGAAACTTGGCGCTGGTAGTGACCGAATAAAAAGAGTTGTTTTTAACGACCCCTTCCCGATGAGGCCAGCCGGTTTCGGTGATGTAAACAGGAAGAGTTTTTGAAACTCCGAGATTTTTGAGGAATTTTAGTTCCCAAAGATAGCCTTTAATACTGTGTTGGCCAGTGTCGGAGGGAGTGCCAACATAGCCATGATTAGGGTAAGAGTGGGAAGCCAATCCGTCGACTTGATTGAAATAGTCTGGATTATATTGGTAAATTTGATTATAAACATCACTGGCAGAAAGAAAATTGGGGGGAGAGCTGGGGGCGGCCAGGTCGAGCCCAGCTCCCATAATAAAGAAATTAGGGTCAAGGGATTTGAATTTACCGATGGCGTAAAGAGCCAAGTCAACGTATTTCTTGACATCGACTCCCCCACCCCATTCGGAGGCGTGGTTAATTTCATTAAAAAGAATGATATGTTTTTGAGAGGTTGGCCAATTAAGAGAAGCCAAAAAGTCAGCTTGGTTGTCGATATTAGAAAAGGATGGCTGAATCCAATCGTCATTATCGATAATGGTGGCTAAGCGAACAATGGGAATAAGGTGGGAGGAACGGCAATTGTTGAAAAAATCCTGCCAGGCATTTTTATCCATTTGGTTTAAGGGAAGAACGATAGTGACATAGCCCCAATCGCCACCACTACTGTTAATGATGTTTTTAGCCTTGTCAACGTCGGAAATTTGGGTAAGATGAAGGCCAAAAACATTTTTGTTATTAGCAAAAATGTTAGAAACCAGAAACATGAAACAAGAAACTAGAATGGAAACAGTAAGAAAAAGCTTTTTCATAATATAATAAGTCTTGACGATTTTACCTTAAAGATGATTAAAGAGGAAATATCAGCCAAAATAATAGCGGTGGAAAAGGAGATCCATGACACTCCTTATGACAAAAGTAGCCAATTTCATCATGGAGTGTTGAAGGCCAAGTTGGCCAAATTAAGAGACATGTTGGAGGCTAAAATTGCCAGCGGAGGGGGTGGCGGAGGCGGGTATGCAATTAAGCATTCAGGCGATGCTTCGGTGGTTTTAGTAGGTTTACCATCGGTGGGGAAATCAACTTTACTTAATGCGGTGACTAACGCTGAATCGAAAGTCGGCAACTATGATTTTACGACTTTAGGAGTGGTGCCGGGGATGATGGAATATAAGGGAATAAGAATTCAGATGTTGGATTTACCGGGAATTATTGAAGGGGCAGCCTCGGGTAAGGGTTTTGGAAAAAAGGTGCTGTCGGTGATTAGAGCCTCGGATTTAGTGGTGTTGATGATTGATATCAAGAGAATTGCCTGGCTTGACAAGATTAGGAGGGAAATGGAGGAGGCAGGGGTGAGGCTTAATCAAAGGCCACCAAAAATGCAAGTTGATCGAAGTGGAGCGGGGAGTATTCGAATTATGGATGCTTTTGGGGTATTACCGGTGGAGATGATGGAAACAGTGGCCCGAGAAATGGGGCTGGAAAATGTAGTGATACAGCTACAAGAAAAAATTGAAACTATAGACCGATTTATCGATGGTTTGGCCAAATCGAGAACATATATCCCCTTACTGGAGGTAGTAACTAAGATTGACGAAATTTCTAATGCCAAATTTCCAATGTCAAAAGATAGAGTGTATATCAGTGCGGATAAGGGAACAGGGATAGAAGAGTTTAAGGAAAAGGTGTGGCAAAAATTAGGACGGGTGAGGGTGTATTTGAAAAGAGAGAGAACGAGCGAAGGAGATAGAAAAGAGCCATTAGTGATGAAACGGGGACAGACGTTAAAAGAGGTGTTGAGGAAAATATCGGGACAAATGAGCGAGGATGTTAATCGAGCGTTTGTGTGGGGGAAAGAAGCGCGCTTCGCCGGCCAAGAAGTGTCGTTTAGCTACCCGGTGTTTGATGAGATGGAGGTGTGGTTTGGGAGATAATTAAGAATCTACGAATATACGAATGTACGAATCTAGAATTTGAAAAAAATTACGAAACTAATTTGCGGAGGAGGCGGGAGCGGGAGTTGATGTCGGAGGGTTTGACGGGGAATTTTTGGTTGAGATCCCAGGCAGGGGTGCCGGGGCGGGGGGAGAAACGGAAGGTGTGGATTTTAGTGAATGATAAAGATTTACACAAATTAAGGGTTTCTTGAAGATCATCCTCGGTTTCGGAGGGGAAACCGATGATAATGTCGGTGCCAAGTTTTAAATGTTTAATTTTTAATTTTAAATTTTTAATTTTAAATAAAATATCTTTTTGAGTATAGGGGCGGGACATGAGTTTGAGAATACGGTCGGAGCCGGACTGAATGGGAATATGAAGAAAATTTTTAATTTTTAATTTGAAATTTTTAATTAAAAATAAGAATTTGTCGTCTATGCAGAGGAGGGGGAGGGAGCCAAAAGAGATGAGAGGGATTTGGGTTTGGGTGAGGAGGGCTTCGAGCAGATTAGAAAGGCCAGGAGTATATTGAGCCAGATTAACGCCGGTGATAATCACTTCTTTATAGCCGTTTTCGACGGCCTTATTGACCGTAATGATGGCCTTATCGATAGGTAACGATTTGAGATAGGAACGACGGGTGGGGACGACACAATAGGAGCAATTGGCAGTGCAACCGGACTGGATTTTGAGAAGAAAACGGTGACTATGGGTGTATTTATCGGTGATTTCTGGAGAATAGGAACTATTGAGGGCATCAAGCAGAGCTTCTTTTTCGGTGTTGGATAAAACAAAAAGACGGGGATGCTTGATCTTTAGAGAAGCACAGCCGGTGGCGATAATTAGAGATTGAGGGTGAAGATCTAAAAGGTGGCGGATTTTAGCAGTAGATTCATACTCCCCTTTTTGGGTGATGGCACAAGTATTGATAATAAACAGATTGGGATTATTACAACAGGGATAAAGACCATTGTCGATTAGTAGTTGGGAAAATTGGTGGGATTCGGCGGCGTTGACCCGGCAACCAAAAGTGATGGTTTCAAAAGTGGCATGGGGTGGGAGCCGATTAAGAATTCGGGTTAACTTGTTCACGGATTTTGTCCATTAAAATCGAGTAAAAACGAAGATTGTGAATGGTGGCCAAGCGGCCGGCGGTCATATCGCCGATACGGAAAAGATGGCCTAAATAGGCTCGGGAGTAGTGGGTGCAAAGATGACAGTCGCAGGCAGTACTAACCGGCTTCTGACTGCGATAATGAATTTCTTTGTCGGGGGTGTAATAGGAGTAGAACTTAGATTGATTAATATCTATATGATCTATATTATCGGCATTATAAACATATAGACGGCGGTGACGGGCATCGCGGGTGGGCAAGACACAATCAAAAATTTGCCAACCCAGACGAGCGCAACCGGCGATTTCGTCGGGTTTGCCAACTCCGAGGCCGTAAAGGAGATAGTTGTTGGGGGAATTTTTAGCTATAGTTTTGGCAACGTCGTAATTAAAGCCATCTTCATTAAGAGGCCAGCCACCATAACCAAGACCGTCAAAACCGATATCAACTAGACGCTCTGTGCATTCGGTTCGAAGCTTTAGATCATCACCACCCTGGACAACCCCAAGAAGATAGGGTTGATTTTCGGGGTCAATTTTTCGTTCCTGACAAGTTTTAGTAAATATCTTTTTGCAAACTTTGGCCCAGAGAATAGTTCGCTCAACTGTTTCTCGACTTTCGGCGGGACTGGCGTTGGGTGGGGTGAAGTCGTCTAAAGCGACGATCATGTCGGACTTAATGGCAAATTGCATATTGATCGACATTTCCGGAGTAAAAAAAACTTTGCCAAGATTTTGGGTTTTGAAAGTGACACCCTTGTCGGTGACGGCGTTTTTATTGCCGTCGGCCTTGGCTAAAGACATGACTTGAAAGCCGCCGGAATCGGAGATGACTCCCCCACCCCAGTCCATGAAGGGCCTGACACCTTTGAACTGCTTAATTACCGAAAGCCCAGGTTGAGAGAAAAGATGAAAAGTGTTGACTAAGATACCGGGAGTTTTGGTGCCGACAATATCGGCGCTGTCAAGAGCCTTGAGAACGGCCCGAGTGGCATCGGGAAAAAAGACAGGCAAGGGGATACTCTGGCCGGTGATGGTTTTGAAGTGGGTGGGGCGCATAAAATACAACCGCCTTCGTTTTAAAAACTACGGCGGTCGAAGTCGGGGATACTGGATTCGAACCAGCAACCTCACGGTCCCAAACCGTGCGCGCTAGCCAATTGCGCCAATCCCCGCCTACGTCCCGCTACTGCGGGACTACGGCGGGTAAACCCGCTAAGTGTGTTTGCAGTAACAGACGGTGTGCCGCTGGCGGGAATCGGACCCACACGGTTTTTGAGACCACAAGATTTTAAGTCTTGCGCGTATACCAGTTTCGCCACAGCGGCCTAGGTGTATTATAAAGCAGAAGTTCTGATAAAATAAGCAGTAGTGCGGGTATAGTTTAGTGGTAGAACGAAAGATTTCCAATCTCTCGGCGGGGGTCCGATTCCCCCTACCCGCTCTCGTCCTACGCTAAAGCTTCGGACGATTGCTCTATTTAAAGCTTCGGACGATTGCTCTATTTAAAGCTTCGGACGATTGCTCTATTTAAAGCTTCGGACGATTGCTCTATTTAAAGCTTCGGACGATTGCTCTATTTAAAGCTTCGGACGATTGCGAAAGAAAATGTATTACGTTTATATACTTAGGAGTTTGAAATCTGGACTTTTATACTATGGGTATACGAGAGATGTAAAAAAAAGAGTTGAGGAGCATAATAACGGCCAGTCGAAATTTACAAAAGGTCACGTTCCTTGGAAGTTAGTTTGGTTTTGTGGCTTTAAAGATAAGCAAAAAGCTGAAGAATTTGAACTTTACCTTAAGTCGGGATCTGGTAAAGCTTTTGTTTATAAAAGATTGGTCGAAAAATAATGAAGCAAAAGGCTCTTAATTCCAGTGAAATTCGATTTTATGAACTATTAAAGGGAGATTCGAGGTTTGATTTTGTCTTGTTTCCGGAAAAAATAGAAAATAATATTGGCTATTTTCCCTGGTTTGAGGGAGGAGATTTAATTGGTAAAGAAAAGAAATATTATCTAATGGCGGTTGAGGCTATAGCCAAATTTCACCATTTCGTTAAAGAAATAAAATGTGATTTTATTAAGTTTGATAAAAAGTATTATGCTAATTCGCTTGATTTGAATTTGAACTTACCAGAAAAGCAGATGAATGAACTTAAAAGATCACTCGAAATCATTGAGAGTAATTATCAGTTGATTCATGATGATTTCCTACCTCAAAATGTGGTTACAGACGGCCGGGTGGTTAAAATAATTGATTGGGAAAATATGAGAGGAGGGTTTGCGGAACATGATATTGGCCGATTTTTGGGTGATTTGCATTGTACGAATCCAAACTGGCAGAAAAAATATTACCCTTTGGGCTGGCAGGACGAACTAGAGGAGTGCTATTTGACTGTTCGAAAAAAGCTGGATACAAAATATGACATTGTTTTTGGTAAAAAGATGATTAGAATTGGAAGAATGTTTAATTATCTTGGCCCGATTGAAATGTGCTCAAAATCAGGGGATGTAAATAGTCCTTGGTTTTTAGCTAACTTGGAAGCGTTTGAAAATGCTTGACTTGAAAATGCATAAATAGGAGTTGAGGTGAGTTTGGGGTAAAATAGGGGGTAAGCCGCTGTGGTGAAATTGGTATACACGTACGTCTCAGAAGCGTATGCCGAAAGGCGTGTGGGTTCAAGTCCCACTAGCGGCACTAGATCAATCTTCAATCTTCAACTTAGAATTACGAATTAAAGATTGAATTGATATAATAAAGTCACTTCTAGCCGAAGTAGCCAAGATGGTCACGGCACTGGTCTGAAAAACCTGGGATGTTGGTTCGAGTCCAACCTTCGGCACATTACCGTTTATAGTTTACCGTTAACAGTTAACAGTAAAAAGAAATTTTACGGTAAACGGTGAACTGAAAACTGTTAACTGGTTTTGCGAGAGTAGTTCAGTTGGTAGAACGTCTCCTTGCCAAGGAGAAGGTCGCGGGTTCGAGTCCCGTTTCTCGCTCCATAGCGAAATGGTTTTGTGTTTTCTCCTATTTTCCTCAAGAAATCAACATTATCCCGAGTTCTAGCCACTATTTTTAGCGTTTTGTCTTTAGCCTGGAAAAATTCATACCGGTAACCGGAGTCGGACCTATATCTGATAATCCAGTTTTTAATTTCAATAATATGTCCCACTTTATTGAGTACTTGTCCCATTGTTGTTAATATGGTTAAATTAATTTACAGATGCGTAAAAAAAATATTTTGAATTTAATAAAATATCATGCCGAGAAAAACGAGGCTGGTTTTAGGAACGAAGCTTATGATATAGCTAGATACCTTGACTCTCTTGGTGACTCGGAGTTGGCTCAATATATTATGGCTTTATTATCTGGTACAAATACCTTTGTTCCACAGAATAATGAATATAATTCCTCATTTTTTACAAAGGTAAACTTAACCAATGGAAACTCTTTTCCTCTTCCGATTTTAATAAAAAATGACATTGTTGGTGTTATTAATTCGATTAATCACAATGCAGGAGTGAACAAATTCTTGTTTGAAGGTGACCCTGGGACGGGTAAAACGGAGACTGCAAAACAAATTGCTCGTATTCTTGAACGTGAATTATATGTAATAGATTTTGATAGTATCATTGACAGTAAATTGGGACAAACGTCGAAAAATATTGCTTCTGTTTTTATGGAGTTGCGAAGTCTACCGCAACCAGAAAAGGTAATTATTTTATTTGATGAGATAGATGCAATAGCTCTAGATAGAGTAAATTCTAATGATTTGCGAGAAATGGGACGAGTAACATCTTCGGTTCTAAAAGGTCTAGATGGTTTAACTGACAGTGTCGTGCTTATAGCCACGACCAATTTATTTGGGCAGTTTGATAAGGCACTACTTAGGAGATTTGACTCGATTATTAACTTCAATAGATACAGTAGAGAAGAATTGCTTGAAGTTGCCGATTCTATATTGAATGATCTGTTGGTGAGATTTAAGTTTGTTGGACGTAATATGAGGCTATTCAAGAAGATAATCTCAACCATGAACGATATTCCTTATCCAGGTGATTTAAAAAACATAATTAAGACTTCCATTGCATTCAGTGATCCGACTAATGAATATGACTATCTAAAAAAATTGTACGAATCTATCAACTCGAAAAGAAGAAATCTAGACTTAAAAACATTACAAAATGGTGGCTTTACCGTCAGAGAAATAGAAATATTGACGGGTGTCTCCAAGAGTCAAGTATCAAGAGAGTTAAACACTTAATATATGAATAACATTCTTCAATTGAAAGGAACATTCCAACAGCGATCAAGTGATAACAAACCAGGTTATAGAAACATACCCAAGAATGCCACGCCTATTACCTCCAAAAAACTTCAGTCGTTGTTGGACGAGTTTAAGAATTTGTATAATTATTGGGTAGGTCAAAATATTATCGGGGGTTGTCTTATTGATGTCTGTTATACCGATGTTATAGCTAAGAGTAATAGAATAAAAGGTTTCCTTTCGGGAGGCGGTGACTCTATAAATAATACAGTTGTTGGTGCGAGATTTGCTAATGATAAGAAGATAAAACATATTATTACTCATTATGTTGGCAAAGAAGTTATCAATCATACAATTGAAAATATACAAAGTTGCATAAAGCTCTTGAATGAAGAGTTTGCTGGATCAATTACTCATGACTTGATTGAGAATCTACAAAAAAAAGATATAAAATATTCGCATTATAGGATTGCTAAAACTACTTTTTGCAATCTGATTGTCGACTCTCACTACGTAGAAGATTTTACTATACCTGACAATAGTGCAAACACTACCAACCAGTCAATAATTACTATATATAAAACTAGTGTAGATTTGGTTGGCTTAATGAAAAAAATTGGTATTAATGTACAGCCAGATAAAATAATAAGTGAAACTACTCTACTCCTATACCCAGATCAAATTACTTTGTTGTCTGAAAAGGCGCCATATCTAATAGCTATGGCAACTGAGGATTTATCTAAACTAAGTCATGATGATATTGTTGGTAGTACAGTGAACGATCCAACAATTACAATTGATCCTCCAAATGGTGAACCTATTATTGGTGTTATTGATACGCTATTTGACGAGCGAGTCTATTTTTCTGAATGGGTTGATTTTAGAAAAATGATTAACGATGAAATACCAACAGTTTCTGATGACTATGTCCATGGAACCTCTGTAAGTTCAATTATTGTTGATGGACCGACCATTAACCCTGAATTAGATGATGGTTGCGGAAGATTTAGAGTGAGACATTTTGGTGTAGCTGCTCAAGGCCAGTATAGTTCTTTTTCTATAATGAAGGCAATAAAGGAGATTGTTGTGGCTAATACTGATATAAAGGTGTGGAATTTATCGTTGGGATCTGATAGGGAAATTAATCCTAATTTTATATCACCAGAAGCGGCAATATTGGATCAGATTCAGTATGAAAATGACGTTATTTTTGTGATTGCTGGAACTAATAAGCGCTATGATGATCCTAAAGTTGAGAAGATGATAGGTTCACCAGCCGATTCAATTAACGCTATAGTAGTAAATTCGGTCAATAGTGCTGGAACTCCTGCATCTTATACTAGAAAAGGCTTGGTTTTATCATTTTTTAACAAACCAGATGTTAGTAGTTTTGGCGGTGACACAAATGATTATGTTTGTGTTTATACTCCAACTGGCAGAGAACTTCATTGTGGTACTTCATTTGCTGCACCATGGGTGGCTCGAAAAGTTGCATACCTAATAGAAGTGCTGGGTCTTAGTCGTGAGGTTGCGAAAGCGTTAATTGTAGATGCTGCAGCTGGATGGAATGGTGTGGGAAACGATCTTAAACTAGCGCCACTGGTAGGACATGGTGTAGTGCCAAAGAAAATTGATGATATTGTCAAGTCAAGTGATAGCGAAATAAAGTTTGTCATTAGTGGTATTTCAGAAAAGTGGGATACGTATACTTACAATTTACCTGTCCCTATACATAATGAAAAACACCCCTTTGTTGCAAAGGCCACTCTGTGCTATTTCCCTAGTTGTTCAGTCAATCAGGGTGTTGATTATACGAACACCGAATTAGATATATATGTAGGAAGAGTGGTGAAAGATGGGATTAAATCTATAAATAAAAACGTACAAAGTGCCGACGACGGTGAGAGACATTATATATATGAGGGTAATGCAAGGCAATTCTATCGAAAATGGGACAATACGAAACATATAAGTGAATTGTACACAGACAAAATTGGTGCGCGTAAAGTTTACGAACATGGTTTGTGGGGAATAAGTATCAAAACAAAAGAAAGGCTAATTAAGCGGCTTGGAGTAGGTACGAAATTTGGTCTAGTAGTGACGCTAAAAGAAATTAACGGAGTTAATAGAATTAATGACTTTACTCGTCAATGTGAGCTGCGCGGCTGGCTAGTAAGCAGAGTTGATATAGATAATAGAGTTGAAATTTTCAATAAAGCTAAAGAGACAATTACGTTCGACTCATAATTAGTTTTTTGCATTTAATTTGCAAAAAGTGACGTGGTGTTCCAATATTGAATCTGATTATCACCATAAAAAGATATCCGGATAATTGGGCCTGGGTATGGTCGGCTACTTAAACCTTCTGGTAATTTGTAGTTTTTATCCTGCCAAAGCCATTCGTGTGATTCGCCGTTGTTTTGGGAGGAATAGACGAATTGATCTTTAATTTGATCGAAATTTGGTAATGCTCGTTTTAGATAACCCATGGCAATAGTTTCTGCCTGTGTTTTGGTTAATTTTTGAACATTTTTAGAATTGAAATCGCACGTTTTTCCTGAATTTTTAAGGTTTTCAATTTCATTTTGTCGCAAACCACGGATAATTACGGCAGTTAAATTGTGATTTCTGGCATCAGTATTAAATTCATAAACAGAACATTCTTTATTAATTAATTCTTTCTGGTCATAGACGTTAATGTTGCGGGTCCAAGTGTCAACTGCATCCATATTTTCACCGTTCCCTACTTTTGTGATTTTCCCGACTCTAAAATATTGTGTCGGTAAACCGATGTTGATGAAAGATAATTCAAGATTGGGCTCACTCATGAAGGATCTTATCGCGTCAATGTCTTTTTGTTGGGAGTTTTCTTCCTGAAGAGGGGTAGGCTCAGAATTTGTAGTTAAAGATTGAGTCTTTTTTCCTGAATTCCACAAGATGATTCCTCCTATAACGACCACTATCAATAATCCTAGTAATAATTTTGTTTTCATATTGTTATCTTCTTAATACGATTATACGACTTTGGATAGTATAAAGAAATTTTTTCGAAACTTTCGATATTTAGATGGTCTTTTAGAACTTGAAGTTGTAAAATAAGGTCAGCTGTAATGTAATAGCGAAGACCGATTTTTGTTTTAAAAATAAGTGGCAATTCGGGGTCGAGTAGATATTGTTTGATATCGTCATCAAGATCAAATAGGTCCGAGCCAATTACGGTTACCAGCTCTTGTTTTTTATTCGTATCTTAGGGCGTTGAGGGCGGAAATTCTGGTTGATCTTTTGGCGGGATAAATGCCGGTTAATAGACCAACTAAGAGAGAAAGGAAAACAATAGTGATAATAAAAGGAGTGGGAATGTGGGCAACATCGATAACTCCAACTCCCTTAAAAAAAGAAAAGAAAGAGAGAGAAAGACCAATAAATTTTCCTAAAATCCAGCCGAGAAGAATACCAAAAACACCTCCGAGAAAACCCATAATTACTGACTCTGCTAAAAACAACTCCTGAACTTCAGAAGATTTCATGCCCATTGCTTTCATTAATCCAACTTCACGGGTTCTTTCTAAAAGAGAAATAGTTAGGGTGTTGAACATTCCCAAGGCAGCAACTCCCAGGGCAACCATACCTAAAACCATGAGAATAGTTCGGGCGGTGGCGAACAGTGAATTGATTTGGGCAACAGTGTCAGCAACAGAACGGGTGATGTAGCCCATTGATTCGATTTGGCGCCTGGTTTTGGAAAGTTCGTTTTGATTTTTAACGACGACTTTAACTTGAGAAAAGTTGGTGATACCGAGGGTTCTAAGGTCAATGAACGGAACATAAAAGACAGGTGTTTTTTCGTCGGGAGTGACACCAACAATGGAATATTCTGCCTGACTTGACTCGATGTTGGTGGTGGGGTCGTTAAGGAGATCGCTGACAACAATAAAGGAGGCGTTAAACCTTTTAGTAAGGGCCTCGCTTTCTTTAATTCCCAAGACAGAGAGCATGGCCCGGTTGACAACGGCTTGCCGTTTGGCTTGAGAAGAGAGATCGACAATTTTTGTGGCCGGAGGAGACAGAGTGGCTGATTCTGAAGCTATCTCTACCCAATCGAGATTGCTTTGGTTACTGACAACCCCTAAAACATCAGGTTCTTTTAGACTGGCGCCAGAGATTTGTAAATTGATTTCGGCAAAATAGCCAGTTTCTTGAATTTGGCTGTTGTCTTGGCCGTTGATAACTAAATATTGAGCTCCCTCTTTCTTCCAGAGAAGAACGGGGGCTTTAATCCATTTTTCAAGCTTTTGGTTGTTATCGATTTGGTATTCCCCTCCCCATACTTCCTGCCCGCTTGATTGGCCTTCAACTCTTTTGGTGTAACCTAAAATTTGAGAATTTGTGTTTGGATTGGCCCGAACTTTAATCCAACTTTCCGGATTAATAGTGAAGTCAACATCTTGAATTTTTTCACCGATGGTTCCAACTTCTGTTTCGCTGGTAATTCCGGCAACTTTTCCAATTGGCTGATAAACATCAAGAGAGAGATCGTTACTATTAAAAATTTGACCACTAACGGGTTTGATGGCTGATTGATTGAGATACTCACTAGTGACACCGTAGACGGCAGTGTCGGTGACCGATTTCTGGTAACTGACACGACCGACAACAGCAATTAAAGGAAAAACGGACTCGACGGTTTGAATTCCTTTGAGATCGGAAAGGGTTTTGTCGTCAATTTTCACTTTGCCTCCGAGTTGGGTGGTGATGTCTGCCTGACGCATTTCTTCGAGCCTGGCAACTCTGGTGATGACAAGTTTTTCGAAACCATAACCAATAGAAACAAGAAAAACAATAGCGCCAATGCCTAGAGTCATTCCACCGATAGTTATTAAAGTTCTTGTTTTCTTTGATTTCATGTTTCGTAGAGCAAGATCAATAATCTCGATACCGGAAATGGAATTGGAGCTGTGGATGTCTAAAATGGAGATTAATCGTTGATTAAGCCTTAGTTTGGGAAAAATATATTTTCCTAGTTTGGTAAATAAATAAACAGTAAGAAGAAGAATAAAACTGATAATTTTACGTGTTCTATCGATCATGTTGCTTTTGTTTATATTTACTGACAATGTTGCCGTCGAACATTTTTAGTATCGTTTTGGCGAATTTAAGGTATTCAAGATCGTGAGTAACCATAAGAATAGTTTTGCCTTTTTGATGGTTAAGATCGACCAGAAGTTGCATTAGTTCCTGACCTGATTCAAAATCCAGATTACCGGTGGGCTCATCGGCAATGATTATTTCGGGGTTGCTAATTAATGCGCGAACTAAAGAAACCTTTTGTTGCTGACCGCTTGAGAGTTGAGTGGGAAGGTAGGAGGCCCAGGGATCCATTTTGATGGCGGTAAGTAAGTTATTGGCGTTGATCAAATTTTCGGAGTGGGGTTTGCCCATTAAAACCAAGGGAAAAGCAACATTTTCCAGAACAGTGAGTGACTTTATCCAATTTGGCTGTTGATAAATCATGCCGATATGGTTTTTACGAAACTCACTTATTTGGTCTTCATCCATGTCGTGATAAAGGTCTTGTGATAAAAGGTGACAGGTGCCCCAGGTGGGCTTTTCCAGCCCAAGAATAGTGTGAAGCAGAGTTGATTTACCACAACCAGAAGGACCGACGATAATACAGAAGTCACCACTTTCAATCCCGAAGTTAAGATTTTTAAGAACCGGCACCTTTTGATTGCCGACAGGAAAGGATTTGGAAAGGTTTTGGATCTGAATGACAGTTTTGTTCATAAATTAGTCTTTTAACCCCCCCAAAAAGCTGAAGGCTTGTTCAAGGTTGGTGATAACGAGATTAAGGGCGTTTTCAGTGGCCTTAGGAGTGATGGTGACAACATCAATCGAGCTACTTAAGTTCTCGGCTTTGTCGCGGGAAATGGCACGGAGGTGATAAACCTTTGAGGGAGAGAGATTGGAAATAATGACGATATGATTGAGGGTTAGATTGCTGTCTTCTTGGGTTTTTTGGCTGTAAGTGACGCCAGTACCTTCACTGAATTCAACTTGGGTGGTAGCCGGCTCGTCGGTGTTCCAAGAAACTACGAGCTGGGCCGTTTGGTTTTGAGCGGTTTGAGTTACGGGAGGAATATTTGAACTTTCAACCCGAAGTTCAGAAATTTGTGGCGGACGAGTGTCGGTGGCGGTGGTTAGACTTTGAAAATCGCTGGTGGCTTCATTGCCAATTTTGTCACGACCTTTAACTACTAAAATATAGTCGGTTTCGGGTAAAAGACCGCGAATAATCAAACGGTGATCGCCTTTAATAAGAGCGATGTTGACTTCATCTTTGGCACCATCTGGTTGATTCTGAGGGTAATAAGTGATAATTGAAGAGACTTCGGTGTTGGTGGACCAGGTAACCAGAATGGTAGATTGGGCGGTATTGGCGACTTGCTGGATTCGAACATTACTGATTTTGGGACGAGGAAGGGTGGTGAAATCGAGAATAGTTCCTTCATACTCACCCGACTCGCTATCGAAAGTATTAATTTTGTAATAGTATTTAGTGCCATCGTTGAGGCCAACTAATTCGGTAGTATAGGTAGTTTCAGTAGTAGAAGTAGAAATTTCTTTGCCACCTCCAAAACTAGTGTTTGTTCCGTAATAAATTTTGATTTTGGTGGCGCCTTTGGAAGTAAATTGGATGGTAGCAGTGGATAGACCAATATTTTTTGCTAAAACGTCCTTGACGGTGGGAGCTGATTCGGTGGTAAAAGTTTTCTCGTCGGAGGTGCCGGTGTTACCATCTTCGTCTGTCCACTTGGCTTTGTAGTAGTAGGTTGTTCCTGCCTTAAGGTTGGTTAGATTGACAGTGTGAGAAGTGACTTGGGAGGAGTTTGAGACTTCGTCGGATCCATAAGAATTGCTGGCTGTGCCGAAAGCAATTTTTGAATCCGAAGAACGGTCAGTACTCCAGGTGATAGTGGCTTTTTTGGTGGTAATTGATCCGGCTGCTGGACCGGAAGTGAGGCCGGCTGAGGTGAAGTATTTTCCGGTTGGAATCTTGGAAACAGTTGAAGAATAGGCAGAACAATTTGAGGCACTGTCACAGGCTTTAATGCAGTAATAATAAGTAACTTGAGAGAGACTAATGTCTGAATAGGAGGTTCCGGCACTGGTTCCAATTAAAGTAAACAAGGAAGGACTGGCGGAACAAGTGGTGTTGGTGGTTGAACGATAAATTTTATATGAGGAAACTCCGGCGCCAACCGAGGAAGGAATATCCCAAGAAATAGCTAACTTCCAGTTGGAAGTTGACTTAATAGAGATGTCTGAGACGTCAACGTTTCGTGGCAACCCCGGGGCAGTACCGGAATAAGTGAAAGCAATGGAGGTATAGGCATTGTAATTAATGTTGCCTGCCTCGTCTTTGGCGACAAGGTAAAGAGTGTTTGTTTCCGGCTGGGTGGCAAAGGCATCAGCGGAAAGTGAGGTGGTGCCAATTCCGGTATATGTACAGGTGGTGGAAGTGGGAAGAGTATTGATGGTGTAACAATAACTAAGATTGCTGGCTTGGCCGGTAAAGGTAGAAGGAGTGTCCCAAGTAAAAGAGTAGGAATTACTGGTGTTGTCGGTTGGTTCGACATTTAAATTTCTGGGGGCAGAGGGAGAGATGGTGTTGATTTTTAAAGTTCCGGAAATATAGGAGGAGGAGGCGTTTCCGGCGTTGTCCCAGGTGCGTAAATAGATATTGTTTGTTCCTTCAGACAGAGAAGTAAAATCAGGAGTCTGTTGGATGCTGTAATTGCCGTCGTTGGCTAATAGGTCAGTGTTGTCTTGTGTTCCGGAATGAGAATCACCATACCAGAGACCAGTGGTGCCGATTCGATATTGGAGGCCGGCAATATCAGAATTGCTGTCTTGCGGGCCATCGTCGCCTGATGAGGCCCATAAAAGTGAGACGGATCGGGTAGAAACCCAGTCGCTGGGCATGGAGAAATAAGTGGGGTTAGTCGGATTAGTGTTGTCAAAACGAAAATAGAATGAGGTGTTGGGATCGGGGGCGATATTTCCGGTATTATCGATGGCTTTGATATATAGATAGTAGGCGGTATTTGAGGAAGTTAACCATGATTTACTTACGGCGGTTCCCCGGTATTTAGTTTGAGCAAAATCAATGTTGTTGGTGGTGACCAGAAATCCGGCGCCGTTGCCACATTGAGTGCCGGCTGATGAAATATGAGTGCTATCGAGAGTGGATGGGGTATTGTCGGAGAGAAAGTCACTAATTACGGTTCCCAGATTGGGGTTAGTATTGCCGGCAGTGATAGAGAGACAGTATCCTTTAATATTGGATTGAGAGTCGGCTCCGGCGGTCCAGGAAAAGTAAGGAGCGGAGTTGTTGGTCCAACCATTTTGAGCGACAGCTGATCCGCCAACATCGCGAAGCATGACAATGTTGGTAGCGTTAGTTTCCGGGCCAGAGTTGTCGGAAAGATAGGAAAGAGTAAAACTATGTAATTGAGGAGTGATGTCGGAAGTTTGGGCAAAAGTGGCTTTGACCTGAACATATCTGGCCGTGCCGGTGGCAACGCCTAGGGCATCTAATTCAGCCTTTGTTTTGGTAAATGTGGTGCCGGAATTGGCCGTGCCGAGATTAATGTAATTGGCTGAAGTGAGGTTGGCGACTGAATTGGCTGTTTTGATGGCGAAGGCGATAGTGTTGCTGGCGCCAACACCGGAGATTGTTGCCGAAAAGGCGGTAGATTCACTTGTTCCGATACCCCAACCACCATTCCAAATTAGATCGATAATATTTGAATTTGTTGGCGATTCCCAAGTGCCGGAAGTGGCTAAAACTGATTCTTCCGAACCGAAAGAAACAAAAGTGGCTGGAGAAAGCTGGTTGTTGTATTCTGTGGTTACCCATTCGGCGGTGCGGGCAACACTAGAAAGACGAAATTCATCAAAAACACCATAGGCGTTATATGGACCGTCGTTGGTATATTGGCCGATTTTTTGACTATAACCGTTCATATCAGCCGTTGTTGTTGGTGCCGACCAGGAGCCAAACGAGAGTGTTTTTTGGACTCCGTTTTCGTAGATTTTCATTCGGTTGGCGTTTCCAGTTTGAGTGCCATCAAAAGTACCTACCAAGTGAACTTGTCTGTTGCGAAGGTCGGTGGCGAGATAAGAAGGCCCTCCGTCGGCGCCTTTGTCAATTTGAAGGTTTACAGATGAGTCATTACCGACGAAAAATAAAATGTCGTTAGACCAGTTATTGATTGACAGTTTTTGAAAAAAAGCAGTTCCATAAGAACCATAGGCATTTAAGTTTGTCCAAAGTTCAATGGTGAGATTACTAGCGTTGTCCAGGGCAGAAATGTTTGTTCCAATTGATAAATAGTGATTACCGTCAAAATTGGCTCCACCGTTGATGGTGCCTGATCCGGCGGTGACTCCATTTAAAGTCATGTTGTATTCATTGGAAGTTGAATCTATTCCGGAAAGGCCGGTGGCTCCGGTAGAAAAATGCCAGATACCAACATAACCGTTACTCCAAACATCGGTGGGGTTTTGCATTGAAGCGGTGCTGACATTGCCGTAGTAGAGGTAGATGGTGGTGTCAACAGAGCTTGAAAGAGTGGGTATTTTGACCCAAGTAGTTAATTGCCCAGTGGCGCTGTCATATTTTTCAATTTCGTGACTTAGTTTGGTTAGATTGTCGGAGGCGATAAATAAGATATCGTCACCATCGTCTTGACTGACATGACCGCCGTTGGAGGTGCTTTTGAGGCTGGCGTTGGTTATGGAGATGAGGACAGGGAAGTCCGTTAAATCGGCTGACACTTTAGTGTGGTCGATTATTATTTGTTTTCGATAACCCCAATTACGGTTATAAAATCCACTTGTTCCGGAAAGGAGAACGGTGGCAGAATTTCCGGTACCGGAAATTGAAAGTGAGGACAATGTTCCCTGATTAAAATCAGTATCGGTAGTTTTGGTTATTGAAGAGTTGGAAGTGGCAAAAATGCCCGTGATTCCTTTTAGGGCGAGATAGGATCCTGTAATTAGACCGGTGGTTAGACAAATAAAGGCAAAGAAATTAAGTTGCCATCTGGCAATGGTGATTTTTTTGGTTAAAAAATGATGAAAAAGGGTTATGGGCATGACAAAAATGGTCTGAATAAAGACCATTATCATTGTGTCAGTTATCCGAGAGAAAGGCAAGTCTTTTGTCCGATGTTTGGGGAGATAATAACGTATATCTAATATGTATTTTATACATAGTTGATATTGCATATGGCTTTGTTTTTAGAGATTATTAATGGAGAATTTGATAAAATTTGGATGTTTTAACCTAATAGGCTGTTTAGCTCAGTTGGTAGAGCATCCCGTTTACATCGGGGCGGTCGGGGGTTCGAGTCCCTCAACAGCCACTAGATCGGTTTACAGTTTGCAGTTGTCGTAAACGTGTTGTCAGATTACGAAGAAGTATAAAATTGATAAATCATTAGGTATAATAGCGACTAGAGCCGGGATGTTGAAATTGGTAGACAAGCACGCTTGAGGTGCGTGTGGAGCAATCCATGGAGGTTCAAGTCCTCTTCCCGGCACCAAAGGAGCAGACCTCTGCTTCAAACATACGAATTGATTTATATATCGGGCTAATCTCGGTGTTCGAGTAGCTTAAATTGTCCCACTTCAATCCAGAGGGGCATATTGAACACAGAAGCATTCTGATCTGGTTTAGGTTTGACATTTGATACGTTCTTCCCAAATTGGCGAATTTATCCAGCATAAATTTGACGATATCTTGGAGATTAAATTTTGCAAGTAATGTGTCATCTTTGGTAACTTGGACATTAGCAATCTGTTCCTCAATCAGTTTATTTTGTTCACGAAAAATCTCGTCTGAATATATTCCGTTAAGATTCTTTTCAATTAAAGACTGTCGAAGGGTTTTTAAGCGTTTCAACTCGCCATCTGCCTCATCTTTGCGTTTTTGGAGTCGAGCAATCCTTTGATAGTAAGTGTGACGAAGAAGACCAACAAAAGCTTTAAGAGCCTCGTCAGTCGGAGAAATGGTTGATAAAAAGCTAATGGCGGAATTGTTAATTTTATCTGCTGGAATTGATGGAGCTTTATTACATCTTTGACAACGATAATAAGCATAGCGGGCATTTTTCCCTTTGCTCCATCCAGCAGTCATAGGGTTGTCACAAAGACCACATTTTACGATTCTTCTAAGGGGAAATTCCGGGTTATCACGATTATGTCGTACGTTTGGTACATTAATATTGGTATTTCTACCGTCAATGATGGCTTGAATGCGATAGAAGAGGGCTTCTGTAACCATGGGAAGATGTTGTCCTTTGACTTCTTCGGGATATCTCTCTGAAGTCAATATACCGATGTAGTATTTGTTCCGAAACATTCGACCAATGGCCTGATGCCTTACAATATGTTCCTTGCCATGAAAATGCTGCCTTACTCCCCATGCATTCATGATAACAGCCATTTCTTTGAGTGATTTTGTTCCTGTTCCCATGAGTTCCCAGGACTTTTTGATATTATCCCAAGTTTTAGGGTCTTTGACTGCGTAGCCATTTTCGCTTATATATCCAATTGGTGGTACGCCACTGGTTAAACCAGACATAAATCGTGCTTTTAAGCCATTTTTTGTTCTTTCACTTCGGACATCGTTATCCATTTGAGCGAAACTCGCCAACATCGTTTCAATAAATCTTTCTGTCGGGCTGTTTCCTGTTGGCTCTGATGTCGAAATAATAGCGATTTGATTTTCTGATAGTTTTTTCCGAATAGCGAGGAAGTCAACGGTTTGACGAGAAAGACGGTCTAAACGATACACGATCAAAGCATCAACAGTCCGTTTATTTTTTCGACAAAACTCAAGCATTTCAATTAATACGGGTCTGCCTGTAATGTTTTTTGCTGATCGACCTTCCTCTTTAAAGATTTGAATGACTTCCATGTTTCGACGTTCCGCTTCTTGTCTACAAATCTTTTCTTGAGTTTCCAGCGAAAAATTATCGACTTGTTCTTCGGTCGATACCCTTAGATACATGATTGCTCCTTTAATACTGTTATCGCTTTTGATGATTTCCATATTCAGCCTTCATTTAAAATTTCTTTTAACGTCGATCCACAAAAGACCTCCTTTTCGAACTCATCCATCCAGGAGTCAATTAAAAACTGAAATTCTGACGTGATTGTTTCTATTTGTTCGTTTGAAAGAGACTGGGCAGATTCTCCCAAAGTTTTTCTCATCCTTGAAGTTTTGTTTTCTTCTGACTGTAACGGGAATATGTTATTTATCGCTGTTTCGATTGATTGCTGCGGATTATACGAAGTAGCTAACTTCTGCGGTGTTTCAAATGCTGGATATTGTTGTAGTTTTAGTGTTTCCATAACTATCTCGTTAGAGATAGTATATATCTTGTTCGGGATAGTTGTCAAGTGGATTTATGCACTACGTCGCTTTAATATTCTTATAGGATTTGGTATACTCCACACTAATTTAACGGGAAAGATTGTTCTGCCAAGTCTTATTAAATTATGATGGACAGCAACATTGCCACTATAGATTATTCCAAAGTTTTTCCAAGCTATCTCTCATGGTTATTTACCGCACCAATTAGCCAATATTTATCTGCACTTCCCGTATTACTGATAACGATATTTTCCTTTTTAGGAGTTGTATCTGTCATTTTGCTCTATATCAGGATAAAAAAAGCAATTACAGAAAGCTATGCATACCTAGAAGTCAGACCAACAGATAAAACCTTAAAAAGCCCCTTATCAACCAATGAGCTTTATACCCTATTTCATTCGCTGGGAAAACAAAATTCATTTATTGAGCGGATAATAGGTTTTAAAAGAAAACTAACTTTTGAATTAGTATCCACCAAACAACTGGGTATTAGGTATATTCTACGAATTTCAGATAAAGATAAATCCGTTGTTAAAAAAACACTGTTAGCTTATCTTCCGGGAGTTGAGATCAGAGAAACTACCGATTATTTAAATGATAGTTTAACTAGTTTTCCTATTGGTATCAAAGAAATTAGTTTAAAAAGCTCTTATGTATATCCGCTTCAAAGCCAAGCATCTCTTAATGAGTATGATCCAATTGCATATGTGACAGCCCACATGACTAAACTGCTTGAGAATGAGCTAGTTTCTCTTCAATTCATCTGTTCACCGATTCAAGAAAATACCTATCCGAGAATTACTCACCACAACAGGGAAATTAGCGAGTTATTTATGGGAAACACTGATATCTCACACAAAATTAGAAACGGTTTGAATCTTTCAGTTGTTAATTTACTTTATGATGCTATTAATCTAATTTTTAGACTATTTTTGGTTTTAATTCTTTCACCATTTACTCTTATCGATTGGTTTCTCGATAAAGATAATCATGCCCAACTTCTCGCTTGGTGGGTCTTTGATGGTGGTAATAATAAACGCTTAAACGAAATTGGTTTACCAAAACAACAGCTTTATCAAACCATTCAAGATAAGATTAACCAGCCGTTATTTGATGTTACCATTCGGTTTATTTCCCAAACTAAAGATCAAGAAAACAATAAGAGACGTTTAAGCGGTCTTACCTCGTCTTTTGACACTTTTGCCACTCCCAATCAGTCGTTTCAGGTTAAGGATTCATCAGCTTTGATTTTTCATAATAAGGTTTTTGACAACATTTTCAAAATTCTTTTAACTGACCGCCTATCTGTACTTACAAATAGCTCGATTTTATCGGTAACTGAACTTTCTTCTTTGTATCACTTTCCTTTTACTACAACTACGCAAACAGAAGATTTACAAAAAATAAAAAGTCCTCAATTACCACCTCCTTTATCATTAAAAAAAGCCGATATTGGTTTTGACATTACTTTTGCCAAAAACAAATACGGCGAGACAGAAACAGTTATTGGTCAAACACTGGAAGAACGAAGACGCCATACCTACATGATCGGAGCAACTGGTACAGGTAAAACTACCTTACTTCTACAAATGATTTATCAAGATTTAGGCCATGGTAAAGGTTTGGCAGTGATAGATCCTCATGGAGATTTATCAAAAAGACTTCTGGAAATAATCCCCAAAGACCGAATCGAAGATGTGGTTTACTTTAATCCCTATGATATCGAATATCCGATTGGTCTAAATTTTCTGGAATTACCTAAAGATTTACCACCAGTTGAAAGAGAGCGGGAAAAAGATTTTATTACCTCAAGTCTTATATCCGTATTTCATAAGCTATACGAAGCCAGATATTCCGGTCCCCGAATGGAGCATATATTAAGAAATGTCATTTTAACTGCCTTAGAACTTGAAACACCGACTCTATTTACCATATATGAACTTCTAACTGATACCAAATACCGTAAACGAGTTGTAAATGAATTAACTGATGAAGTCTTAAAGACCTTTTGGAAAAATGAGTTTGGGGCTGCCGGAAGTTACCAGAGAGCGGAACAAATTTCACCCATTACCAATAAATTGGGTCGATTCTTAACCACTACCCTAACGCGTAATATTTTGAATCAACCCAAAACTAAGCTGGATTTTAACGATATTATGGATAATAAGAAGATACTTTTATGTGATCTGTCCAAGGGAAAAATCGGTGAGGACAATTCTTTCTTTTTAGGTAGCTTAATAATTGCCAAACTGGAACTGGCTGCTTTTCGAAGAATTAATCTATTGGAAAGTAACCGAACCGACTTTTTCCTATATGTTGATGAATTCCAAAACTTTGCTACAACCACCTTTGCTCAAGTGTTATCTGAGGCTCGAAAATACCGACTATGTGCCATTCTAGCCCATCAAAACACTGTCCAGTTAGATGACGATCTATTGGATACGATCATTGGAAATAGCGGAACAATTATCTCTTTTAGAACCTCAAGCCCTAAGGATGAAAGTAAAATCCTGCCAATTTTTGCGCCCCAAGTAGAAGAAGGCCAAATTGGCAACCTACCCTCATATCATTTCTATATCAAAATAAACGCCCTCGAACCTCAAGATTCTTTTACTGGTGAGATTGACGATTTTACAATTACCGGAAGTAATGCCACAAAGGAAAAAGCTATTAGCAACTCAAGATCATTGTACGGCACTAAAACAGGGATTAAACAAGGTGTACCAGTAACTCTCAAAACAAAGAAAACTATCGCGGGTAATGAGAATAAGTTTGAACAAATCAAGGCACTTTGATATCCCAGCAGGCTGGGATAATAGGATATAATATTAGCGCTATATAAAGGCAATAAATAAATATTCTGTAGTCTCTATATCCTTATATATAAGGAGAGAACACACTCCTCCCTAAATAAAGGGAGGATACAGGTAGGTTACTAAAAATTAATATGACTATACCTAATATAACTAATAAACAAAAAGAGATTATTCTCTTGTTATATAGATTCCGCTTCTTAAATAGAATTCAAATTCAAAAACTACTTAAAAATAAAGATCACCGAAATATCAATGTCTGGCTAAAAGATTTAACTGCAAAAAACTATGTTGGCCGTATCTACGACAACTCTTATCAGAAAAATACACTACCGGCTAAATACTACTTAACAACTAACTCGATTAAATATCTCAAAACTCTAAAAGATATAAATGTTTCCTTACTAAAAAAATTTCGTCAGGAAAAACGACGATCAAACGGCTTTATTGATAAGTCAATTTTGATCGCGGATATTTACCTCAAACTCTTAAACATTGATACTTTAGACCATGCTGATTTTAAATTTTATACCCAGCAAGACTTTCCTATAGACGGAGTTATCAGGGTATTACTCCCTGATTTTGCCTATGTATATAAAGCTGAAAAACACTTAGAGCATTTTGTCGGGGAGATATTTAGCGAAAAGATGCCTCGCTATGCCATTAGAGGCAGAATTAACAAATTTATGGAGTACTTTGAAAATGATGAAGACAGACCTACTAATATCGTCTTTATCTGTAGGAATGATTTAACTAGAGCATTTATAGAAAAACATATCTATAGACATATCAGAGATGAAGGCGGTATCAATGCCAATTTCTACACAACTACTACAGATCAAATTGATCAAAATGGTATGGAAATCAGCTTGTTCAAAAAAGCAGAAATCAATTAGGACTATAAAAAAACCGCAAGCAAGGTTTCCCTCGCCTGCGGTTTAGTTTTAGGACTTTCTGACTTCTGATAGTCTTTTGGGTGTAAAGAATCGATCCCGTTCTATCGGAAGCCCAAGCTGACCTCTGTTAGCCAGAAGTTCAGTAAGAGTAAAGTATCCCAACTCTTCCTCAAAGCCGTCCACTAATCCATAGAAGGTATCTTTACCGTCAAACTCGATTACATACCAGGTCCAGCTGAAATCAGGGAAAAAGAATTTACAGATTACCATCGGATCCGGCTCATTTTCTTGAGAGTAGAGCGGTGGCAATTTATTTATTATTTCTTTGGTAAGTATCATCATAGTTTGTTCCTTTCTATATTTTGAGAGCAGGTTTTTACCCTTAATGCTCTTGAAACTTATAAACTCTAAACTTTCACCGTATTTTGCTTTGCGAAATTCGCTCAGTCTTTCATCTACGGTGTAACCTTTGAAACTAGGCAGCACATACATACGCTTTTCACCTCCTTTCTTAAAAACTAATAATGATCTGGATAGACATGTTTTTGTCCTGTCCATTGAAAGAGGGGTATGGGGTGAAAAACAGATGTCAAAAGTTTTTTCGAAAAACGGAGTTTGAGAAAAAAGGATTTTAATGCCTGTTAGAAAAATGCATTCCTTAAATAATAAGCATTATTCCTAATGGCATTTTTCTACAGGCTTAAACACCCACCTTTTGATAGCTGGTTTGGACCCCATATAATGAGAAAGCAGGACAGGACAAAGAATCAAAAAAGAGTTATAAATACTTAAAAAGGCGTAATATATTGTTATGAAGAAAAACTTTATACGGACGAGACTAATACTCGGGTTAATCCTAATCATCTTTGTATCTATTGGCGTTTACAAAATATTTAATAGAGAATTTAAAAACGTAAAATTAGTCTCTACTCAAGAGCTCAATCTAAAAAGAATTAAAGAATTAACCGAAAATAGTTTAAGTTCAGCCGGATATCCAGACGAAAAGAGTGCTCAAGCTGCCAGGAAAGAAATCTGCCAGTTAACTGCCCGGACAGCAGCAGAACAAAATCGGGCCATTACCGCCATTAGAAACTTTTTGGATAAACCAACGGTTGAAGTGAAATATCAGTGTAGTGACGCTTTTTATGACGCAACAAATAATAAATTGGTACCAGCCCGATCCGAAACTTATACTGTTGGCTTAAACACCTTGTTGGTTAATCCCCAGACTAATCATGTCGTTTCCGCCAATATCCAGGAATTTGAAACCGTTGCTAAAGTTCTGTCTGCTAAAGAAGCAGAAGACTTGGCAAAAAGTTTTATCACTAACCACAGTTTGGCTTTGGGAAATATCAATATTGGCCAATACACGTTAGAAACAGGTCAAAAAGTCACTAATTACTTTTTTACATGGAAGGGAGCAAAACAAATTGTTAAGCTTGATCCGCCATCGGTTACCTGTAGCAAAGACATTGCTAAAGATACCAAAGGTATTTATTACCAGGCAGACGGGACGCCATGTTATAAAACCTATGAGGATATGAGACAGCTAATCATCCAAATAGCTTTTAACAGCCATGGGCAATTGTTAAATTATGCCAATAGTTTTGAAGGTGAAGTTGGTAGAGAAGTTAGTTTTTAATCCCTTTCTAAATTTTTAATCGCGGCGCTTCAAGCGCCACTCGAAGAGTGAAGATCGTTTGTTTTTAGTTCTTTTAATTAGACATAGGAATTTTTCTTACAAGGGACTACACTGGAAACATGGGTGCCGAAAAACTTATCATTTTCCAGAAAATTTACGACTTTCTCCTTTGGCTGTATCCATTGATAAATAGGATTCCTAAAAGTCATCGGCTGGTTTTGGGGAAACATTTGGAAGAGTTGGGATTAAAGATTTTACTTTCTTCGGTTCAAGCTAATAAAATTAGGGACAACACCAGAAAGGTTATTCAACTTCAAATGTCCGATCAACTGGATGAACTAAGAATTCTTATCCGTTTAACAAAAGATCTTCACTTCATGAGTATTATCCAATACAAACATGCTGCTGAAAAAATAAATGAGATAGGAAAAATCCTCTACGGTTGGACAAACCTAAACTAAGCTGCCAGATAACCCTGCATAAAAAGTTAAATTCTGTTATTCTAAATACTTAGGGAAAACCGTAACGCGTTCTAACGCGGCAGCAATTGGAACAATACCACAGACGCGGGTGTGTTCGCCTTGAATCTGAACAATGCGCCCACGAATACGAACAACAATATTGGTTTCCGCTGCGCCAGTGACCAAATAATGCGCCAGGATGGAGTGGTATATGTCCAAGGATATATACTCGGTGTCCAAACGATCACCAGGTTTTCTCTGTCCTGCTTATGGCGGGAGAACATAAAGCCTGTATTCTTATTCTTGTATTAAACACCAGGGATAAGGTAAATAGGTACCTGATTAAGTGTATGTGGGCCGGCTTAACAACCGGCCCGCTTTTTGTTGAATCAATATGTATGAAGAAATCTATGATTTTAACAACCTGCTATCAGCCTACCAGGCAGCCAGAAAATGCAAACGGTATAAAAGTAATATCGTCAATTATGGCTTTTTTCTGGAAAGCAACTTGTTTAAATTACAACGGGAATTAATACTGGAGACTTATTTACCTTCATCCTATGTTTGTTTTACCGTATCTGATCCTAAACTAAGAAAGGTGGCGGCACCGGCATTTCGCGACCGAGTGCTCCAACATTCTTTAGTTTCTCGGATCGAGCCCCTTTTTGAATCAAAATTTATTTACGATTCTTTCGCTTGCCGAAAGAATAAAGGCACCCATTTCGGCTTATCCAGAATTAAAAAGTTTTTACAGGCGGCCAGGTCAATTTACGGAAAGGACGCGCAAATTTATTGTTTGAGGATGGATATTCAAAAATATTTTGCCAGCATTTCCTGGGATGTCTTACTGACACTTGTCAATAAAACCGTGCCTTGTGATAAGACAAAGAGGCTCATTGAAAAAATTATCACTAAACATAAATGTTTTAATATCAAGGGCCGCCCGATTGAAGCACCGGAAGATGTGGTTAATCCGGATCTGCGCCGGGGTGTACCGATTGGTAATTTAACCAGTCAACTGTTTGCCAATATTTATCTTAACGAGCTTGATCATTTTGCCAAAGAAACCTTACATATCAGATGGTATGCCCGCTACATGGATGACTTTTTGGTTATTGACTCTGACAAAGAATATTTGAAACAGACTAAAGAGGATTTTAAATCATTCTTGGAATGTCATTTACATCTTAGTCTTCATCCTAAAAAAGTCATAATCCAAAATGTCAAAAGCGGGATACCGTTTGTCGGCTACCTTATTTTCTATGATCATGTCCTTGTTAGAGGGAAGACACTTTTAAGAATGAGACAAAAGCTGAAGTTGAGAAGAAATGAAAACTTAAAGAACGGCGAGGAGCATAAACTTGAGGCAACTTACAGCTCGATTCGGGGGCACCTAAAACGTGCCAATGCTTATGGGTTAGAAAAAAACCTATTTGAAAGAAATATCACTACTGAAAAAACTATTATTAAATCAAAAGAGAAAATTAAAACCAAAATTAATGAACAACTTAAGTTGTTCTCAATAATACTCTGGTTTTTATTTATTTCTTAAAAACACACCTTTAGTTTTGATCAGCTATTTGTTATGCTGAATCTGTAACACGAGGGGAAGATATGGGGGTTAAAAAGAAATGGCAAGCCAGAAAAAATTTGCAAATGTCTTTTTAGTCTTTTAGACATTATTTATCAACCTCAAAAAAGGGAGAAGTCGGGATGAGTAGATATCTCAAATGCTATTGAATATACATTGATAATTTGCCATACTGATAGCAGTTACATTTATATGTAACTGAATTGACCAACATGAACCTAATTCATAACATTAAAAAGTATTTCTTTGAGCCGCGATTTCATTTTTCCAGGTTTCAGTTTAACCTGTTGGCTATATTGTTTATTACAATCGGACTTTTTGGCGGTTCCTATCTGGCTTTATCAGAACTATTTCCCAATGTATTTGCCCTAAATGACAGCAAAAAAGAATGGACATTCTCAAGCGCGACCGCTTCAGACTACACGACCAGTTTAACCACGGTTAATGATACTGGTGCACAGCCAACGGGCGGAACAGTTGGCGCTAATAAATTCGCTAATCCGGCCTTTACAGATAATGCTGATTCTTGGAGTGTGGCCGCGGTTCCCCCTTCCGGCTGGGTAGAAGTACCCGCCAACGCAACCTATAATCCTCCTACTGGTAATTTTTTGGCAATGAAATATGAAGCCAAATGCGACACTGACGGCGACAATGTGGGAAATACGGTCGCTTCAGGTAATGTCTGTAATGGCTCGGCAGGTGCAGATGGCACGGGAGATCAATACGGAACGTACCGAAATAATGGAGCTGGATGTAGCTGTAGTAATAGTACTGGGGCAAAACATGTTGTTTCAACTGCCCAAGGTTTTCCTATCGCCTATATTCCTCAAAACGACAGCACCGCCAACGATGCGGAAAGCTACTGTTCGAATATGTCATTGGGAGTCGGAGTTACTGCCCCTCATCTGATTACGAATAACGAATGGATGACAGTTGCCCGCAATGCGGAAGGTCAAAGCGCTAACTGGTGCACTGCGGTTGGCGGTTATGGCGTTTATCCATGCGGCAATACGCCGGGAACCGGCATGCTAGCCTCTGGCCACAATGATAATGTAAGCGAAGCCATAAACGGTGATACGGGGCTGGCGCTTGATGCCAGTACCAACGACACCTATGCCTGTTATAAAACAACCACAGGGGCAACAGTTTGCGATAATACTTCAGGCAAACAAAAAAGAACTTTTACTCTATCAAATGGACAAATTATTTGGGATATGGCCGGTAACGTCTGGGAGTGGACAAATGATTCAATTTTAGGACAAAATAAACCTGATAGTGCTCAGACTGCTGCTTATGTTGATTGGCCGTACTTTAACAGCGCCGGTAACTACGGTACTTTAGCTTATGATCTTTTAAGGCCATCTAATACTGCATGGGGCTCTGCTCAAGGCATGGGTAAATATTATATGGGGGCTCGAACAAACGGCACTAATTTCGCGTTCTTACGCGGCAGCGCTTGGAACGATACCACGGGCGCGGGTGTGTTCGCCTTGCATCTGATCTATGCGCCCACGGGTACGGCCTACAGTCTTGGTTTCCGCTGCGCCAGTGGTCCCGTAGCAATCTCTCAATCTTTCTCATCTAGTTCCGGGTTTCCCGGCGCCGGTGGAAATACAATTACTATAGGCTCTATTGTCGATGGCAAACTCTATCAATCAGTTAATGTTGGCGATACTGCTCCTTACACCATTTCAGCATATGTCTATAACTTGAGTTCCGATCCGGTTGGTGGAGTGGTTGATGACACCGTGGCTACTCTTTATTACGGCGGCAACACCATCACCAGCCCCACATACACTTCGGTTACCGGCAACTGGTACAAATTAACCGGCACGGTTACCGGTGTTAACAGCGCAGTTGATGCCGGAGTTTTGGTCAAAAGAGGCAAATCCGTTAAAGTTGATGAGCTGACTTTGATAAAACAAGGCACCTACAGTGTTTTCAATAAAGACGGTTATTTTAATGGTCTGGTTAATACCTGGGACAATTTGTGTGAAGGAACTCTGGTTGGTTCAGTTTGTACGGCTGATGCCACTCATACTGGCAACTCCACCATCAAATACCAATTATGTACCGATGATTTGGGCGCGGCTGGAAGTGATAATAAAAGTGTCGGGCAGGGAACAGCTTGTGAGTCCGGCAACACTTGGAAATATTGGAACGGCAGTTCTTGGGTGGTAGCCGGAGCAACGGATGGTAATACGGCAGCACAACTAATGGACGCACAAAACCCGATTATGCAACATGCGTCACTTATTGCCACTTCGCATAAAATTTCAGTTAAGGCTATTTTTAACTCGGAAAGCGCTGATGTACCAAAACTGCCTCATATATCAGTTGGTTTTACCACCGACACCAACCCGCCAAACGTTGCAAACGGGGGAAGTAATGCCTCTACAATTTTAATGTCTCGGTCAAACGGCGGAACGACGGTGGCTTCAAACGGTTGGACGAATAACCCATCTCCTTACTTTTCCTGGACAGCCGGAGCCGATAATCCTAACGAAAGTGGAGTTAAAGGCTATTGTTTGTCATTAAGCCTTGATAATAACGGAGATGATATCCCAGATAATGATCCGGCAACAGCCAAGGGACTTTTAAGTACCAGTCCGGTGCCAACAGACGGCACGACCTGCCAATTTATTGTGACCGGAACCAGTATTGATTTAGCAAGTCATTTTACAACGCCTCTGTCAACCTCACCTAAGTCTTATCTTTTTGCTGTCAAGGTAGTGGATAAATCAGGTAATATTTTTGCCGGAAACTCGGCTACTTTTAAATTCAGGTATGACGATACTCGGCCTTTAAATACTGCCTATATTTCCTGCGCTTCGGGTAGTTTTTCCAATGTTGCTGATATGAACTTTTCCTGGCCGACAACTGACAGCGTGGCATCCTCTGATACGGTTACCGAAGTGGTTGGATCGGGAATATTAGGTTGGCAATACCAGATTAATACTACAACTGGTACATGGCTGGGGACAACCACGGAAGCACTGGTTGGTATCAATAATTACGTTCCCACAAGTGCCACTTCGCGGACATTAACCCAGGCCCAGGACGGTAAGTCTGATAGTTTGCCGCACGGAATTGATTCTGGCAATAACATCATTTATTTCCGGACAGTCGATATTGCCGGTAATATTTCAACTGATGCGACAATCCGAACCTGTAATCTCAATTACGGCGGGGCAGCTCCGGCGTTTGACGGGTTAGCGACTGTAACCGTAACCCCATCAACTTCAACTTCTAATTCATATGCTTTATCCTGGCCAGAGGCAACACCGACCAATGGTAAAACTGTGGCCCATTATTATTATATGATCAACACTTCGCCGCCTTCAACCTTGGCGACTTTACAAGGAAACGCCACTACCTATATTGACAACGGAACATCACGAACGGTTTCGGCCGCAGCCTTGCCCGGTGTGAACAAAGGCACAAATACCGTCAATGTTGTGGCAATTGATAATGCGTCAACTCCCAATTATTCGCCTTCAAACTATATTTCGGCGTCATTTACTCTTGACTCGACTGATCCTGACAATCCCGGGAATCTGGTGGCTTCCGATTCTTCGATTAAATCTCAATCCCAATGGAATGTGACCCTGACTTGGACGGCGCCAACTTATAAAGGTGCGGGAAATCTGACCTATCTTGTTTATCGCTCAACTGACGGCACAACTTTTGCTCAAACCGGAACAACTTCGGGCCTTTCTTATGTAGATAACACTCCTACATCGGCCAAATACTACTACAAGATTTACGCCAAAGACGGCGCTAACGCCCAATCATCGGGATCTAATGCAGTTTCAATCACTCCTACAGGTAAATGGACATCAGCCCCTAGTCTCTCAACCGGACCAGACGTCGGATCAATTACCACAAAAAAAGCCACAATTACCTGGACAACTTCCAGAAGCTCGGATTCCAAAGTGCAGTACGGCACAACCAGCGGTAGTTATAATACGGTTGAGCCCAGCAACTCCTCTCAGGTTTCTTCGCATTCAATCCAGTTGACCGGCTTAAATCCGGGAACAACCTATTACTATAAAACCAAATGGACAGATGAAGACGGTAATACTGGAGCCAGTGAAGAAAAAAGCTTTTCTACCTCTTCGGCGCCAACCGTTAAAGACGTCAGCGCTAAAAACATTGGTTTAACTACCGCTATTATCCAGTTCACTTCCAACAACGCCTCAAAAATCAAAATATACTATGGCACCACCACCAGTTTTGGCGGAGCTAAAGAAATTTCAACCTCAACTACTGAGACCACTTACACAGCCGAACTCACAGGACTTTTGGATGGGACAAAGTATTACTATAAAATCAATACCTTTGACAGCGAATCAAGCGAATACGAAGGCACAATCTTGGACTTTACTACCCTACCAAGGCCAAAAATTAGCAATGTCAGGATTCAGCAAGTAGCCAACACCGCTCAATCAACTCTTTTAGTGACGTGGATTACCAACACCGAAGTCTCTTCAATTGTCACCTACTATCCTGAGGGTAATTCCGCTGACGCCCGCGATGAAGTTAATGTCGCTTTAACGAAAGGTGACCACCGAATGATTATCCGCGGACTTTTGCCCCAAACAAATTATATTATGGTGGTAAGAGGGCGCGATAAAATCGGCAACGAAGCTGCTTCTGATTCGCAGCGGCTGACAACAGCAACCGATACCAGACCGCCGCAGGTTTTAGAGCTTCATGTTGAAGGTGCAACTATCCCACCCACCGCTTCAACCGCCCAGGAATCAACCGCCCAACTAATCGTATCCTGGAATACGGATGAACCGGCAACTTCTCAAGTAGAGTTTGGCGAAGGTACCGGCACAACCTACTCACAAAAAACGCAAGAAGATACTAACTTGACCATAAACCACTTGGTAATAATTTCAAACTTAACGCCAGCAAAAGTTTATCATGTGCGGTCAACTTCCAAAGACAAAGTGGGTAATGTCGGCAACTCAATTGACACGGTAACGATTACACCTAAGGCCACCGATAACGCTTTAAATCTGGTGATTACTAACCTGCAGCAAGCCTTTGGATTTATGGGAGGAACTAATAAATAACTATGAATGATTATCTTTTTAAAATACAAAATGTGGCCAAGTCGTTCCATATCGGCGACCAAGATGTACCGGTACTTAAAGATATTTCTTTGGAAATTAAAAGTGGTGACTTTGTCATTATTTTTGGCCCATCCGGTTGTGGTAAGTCAACGCTGTTACATACCATGCTGGGGCTGGAAGCACCAACTAAGGGAAGTGTGTATTTTTCCGGTAAAAATCTCTACGATGGATTAACCGAAGATGACCGGTCGGATTTTAGAAAAGAGCATACCGGCATCGTCTATCAACAGCCAAACTGGATTAGGTCGCTTACGGTTGTCGAAAACGTCGCCTTCCCCCTGCAGCTTTTGGGACTTGACCGTTTTCATAGTTTGGAAAAAGCCCGAGTTATATTGGAAACGGTGGAAATGATCAATTGGGCAACGTACATCCCAACTGAATTATCAAGCGGCCAACAACAGCGGGTAGCACTAGCTAGGGCCTTGGTTACCAATCCTGAAGTAATTATTGCTGATGAACCAACCGGAAACTTGGATTATGAATCAGGACAAGGACTAATGAAACTGTTAACGGAGTTAAATAAAGAACACAAAAAAACCATTTTGATGGTCACCCATGATTTAGAGTATTTAAAGTATGCCATTACGGCGGTAAAGATGTTTAACGGGAGTGTTGTTGGTGTCTATGACAAGGAAGACCAAAAAGAGTTAATGAGTGAAATTAAAAGTAAGCGAGGTAAAGATTTAAAAATCCAAGCGTAAAAATAACAATGCAAAATTACCAATCAAAATCTAAATTTAGTTTTTTAAACTTTACCGGTGCTTTGTGGCATGCGGTAACGTTTGCCTTGCTTATCATGCTTTATGTGACCGCAAATGGAATAATTACGATTTCTAATTGGAAATTATTTCCCAAAGGCGTAAAAGCACGATTAACCTCTCCACTTCTATCATTTTACGTCAAAGCAACAAAGCTTTTAGACCAACATCGCAGCAACACGATTTCAAGAGTTGACCTGATTGAACTTTCGGTTCGAAATATGAAATCCAAAAAAACGAGAACTATAGTTACTATCGGCGGGATGATGATTGGCATTGGAGCGATTGTGTTTTTGGTATCCATTGGTTATGGTTTGCAACAACTGGTGATTACCCGGGTGGCCCGACTTGAGGAGATGAGACAAGCCGATATAACCACTCAATCGGGAGGAAAAATAAAAATTGACGACAAAACTCTTTCCAACTTTAAAGATATATCGGCGATTAACATGGCACTACCCTTGATTGCCGTTGTTGGCCGAGTCAACTATCAAAATTCGCAGTCCGATATGGCAGTTTACGGAGTGACGACCGACTACCTCCAACAATCAGCCATCAAGCCAGTTGAGGGAAAAATCTTTGACAGCAATGAGCTGACGGCAGAATTATTGGAAAAGACCGGGCAGGTGGCCGGTGCAACAACGGAAAACCGGATTGGTAAACAAGGTGAGTCAATACAGAAATTAGACTATGCTGTAGATGCTTCTTCCTGGATTAGGGTGCGGGAAAACCCATCAACTACCGCTAAGGTTTTAGGGTATACCAAGCGTGTTGAAGGAACGTCTGCGGGCGAAGAAGTTTGGGGTGACAGTTATTTATCAGACTACGGCGCAGGTGAATTCGGCAATACAGAAGAAGGATCATCATTGGGGAAATGGATCAAAGCGCCAGTGCTTCTTTGGAAAGAGGAAAAATGTGATTCAGAAACACAAGGAGATTGTGAGGAGGGAAAATATGTTGTTTTACGGGATGAGGATAATAAGCAGGTGCAAAAGACCGGCTTTTTTGCCGAGATAAATATAAAAATCTCTGGTGTAAATGTGACTGAACCACAGGTTTTAGGTGTAACGACTAATAACTCAACTGCTTCAGGTAAAAAAGTTGACGATATGGTTGGTTGGGTAGAAATTGCCTCTGAAGCCGGCGTTATTGCAACCCCGGAAACAAAAACAATTGAATTAGCTGCTGAAGCAAGAAAGCAAGCGGTGGTCAACCGTGCCATGTTATCGGTTCTTGGGATAAAAGAAAGTGAAGCAGTCGGGAAAAAGTTTACGGCTTCGTTTGTTGTTGTTGGCGATCTTCTGACTGATCCCACCCAAAAAATTGAATCGGCTCCAGCAGAATATACCATCATTGGAGTGACGCCAGAGGAAAAAACACCGGTTTTTTACGTGCCTTTTATTGACCTTCGCACTTTGGGAATTACGAACTACTCACAAGTAAAAGTAGTGGTTAATAACCAGACAGACCTTCCCAAAGTCAGAAAACAAGTTGAAGCTATGGGGTACGTAACCAGATCGGTTGCCGATACGGTAGAACAAATTAACTCGCTTTTTGCGACAGCCAGAACTCTTTTGATGCTTCTGGGTATGGTAGCTTTGTCAGTAGCCGCTTTGGGCATGTTTAACACCCTCACCGTATCGCTTCTGGAGCGAACTCGAGAAGTAGGGTTAATGAAAGCAATGGGAATGAAATCTTCTGAGGTACAGGAATTATTTTTAACAGAATCCATGATTATGGGATTTTTCGGAGGGATTTTGGGAATTATTTTAGGATTTATCTTGGGCAAGTTTGCCGGAATCGTTATTTCCATTTTTTCGATCTTTAAAGGGATTGGGTTTGTCGATATCTCATATTTACCACTATCGTTTGTTTTTGTAATCATCTTTCTCTCACTTTTGGTCGGGATTATTACCGGTATTTATCCGGCCAGACGGGCCACCAAAATCTCTGCTCTTAACGCCTTAAGATACGAGTAAAGTTCTTGATAATTCAAACGATTATTGCACATTTATGTTTATAGTAATAACTTCCAAGTCTTAAGTAATTTTGATTGCAAGAAGCATAAACATTGGAGTTTATTGCATAAATCATTGTCGCTACGGTCTTATTGTTGACATACCTCATATTATTTAGTATAATTCGCACAAATAATATGGCAAACGATATTACAGCTTATAATACAGCTCAACCCATCCAATTTACTAGTCTTGATCAGTTGTTATGGGGCGTGGTTAAAACACTTCAATATTTTTCACTCCCTGTTATGGCGCTTTCAATTGCTGCACTCGGTATTGCTCTTATTGCCAGTGGCGATGATACCGAAAGAAAATCACGACTTAAAGGATGGATCTTTAATATTTTAATTGGAGGTCTTCTAGTCTTTGGTGCGGCAAGTTTGGCCAGTATTTTGAAACAGTTTGTCGGTGGCACTAACTAAGGACCAACATAAGTCCATTCTGCCGCCTTATGAAAATAGCATTAATAATCGCTTTTACAACAATTGCCTTTCTCTTAACTTCACAAATTGTATTAGCTCAAGAAACCCCGACTCCAACACCTGCTCCCGTCATTCAGTATACAAATGAATTTACTGTTCAAAACGAACCGTCTTCAATAATCTCACTGCTAAAAAACTTTATTGCCGGATTTGATTCCTTTTTAGGTGGTTTTATTTTCTATACTCCCGATCCGCTGGCTAACACCATCAAGCTAAAAGATAACTCTGAAATTCCGGGAGTTACCAAATATAGAGATATGTTCTATCAAATTGCTATCCCAATACTTGCCATAATCATCGCCGGTATTGCCATGACAAAGCTCGGCTCTGATAATGCTCAACAACTAAAATCTTTTTTTGTTCGTTTACTTATAGTTATTGTTCTTTTTGTCACCGTACCATCAGTACTTTCTTACAGTATCCAGTTTAACAATCTTTTGGTTGATAAAATCTCAACTACCCAAAAGTTTACCGGGTTTTTAGATGACTACTTTAATAAATCTCAAGAAGCGATAAGTGAAAATAACAATCCGTCAGAGACTTTTGGTATCCCCTCATTTGATATCTCGCTACGGGGTGGAATCTTCCATTCACTTGGTAAGTTTATTGTCCAAATTCTTCTTTTTGCTTTAACCTTTGTCTTTTTACTATGTGGCTTTATTTACATAGGATTTCAGTTTGTAATTCGCTTCGCCTCTTTATTATTTTTGGGAGTGCTTTATCCGATTATTCTCCCTTTTGCCCTGTCAGAACGAACAGAAGGGATCGTGCATACCTTTTTTAAATCGTGGTTTACCTTTCTCATCGAGCAACCTGCCTTTGTTTTGGGGTTTGCGATTGCTACTGATATTTTTACCAGCATTCTAAATTCTAAAGGTCCAAGTGTGGGTATGCTTTTCTTTTACACCGGCTTCCTATTTTTTTTAGGTAGTGTTAATGTGCTGGTGGCTAAAATGTTTGGAGATGTTTGGACGGCTATGTCTGGAAACATGTATGCAGCAATATCGTATCGGGGATTATCTAAAGCGGTAACATCACCCATTAGTAATTTCTCCAGAGGCTTTATCGGTGGAAATATCAGCAGTCAATTGGGACATAAAACCAGATCGTTATTTCAAAACAGAGACTCGGGTGGTGATTATAATAGTAAACAAACCGCAACTTCCGATAATACCAACTCGAATCAGAAAACAAACATCTTTAATAAGGGTAACAATCAAAATCCCCAAGGTAAAGAAAAAGTTACCGTTCCTCCTTTTTCTCAAAATTTAACAGGTAAAGGATTTGTGATAGAAACAGAAAACCCAAAGCAGGGAGTAGTTTCGGTAAGCGGCGATGCGTATAAATATGAAGACAAGAAAAATGCTTTAGTTTCATACTATCCATCCAGATTAGAGGCAGTACAGGATGGCGTAGCAGAAGATAAACTGCAAAAAGTGACTTTTGATCACGAGCAGTTTATTGATCTCTCCAGTTTTGGCAAAAACAACCCTAACCCTCATAATTTTAATGCGATGGAAGAATCAAAACGACAGGGTAAAGAAATTAATTATGCCTTTATCAATCAAGCTAGCCCACCCCACCGAGTTAAAAATTTCTTGGAAATAGCAAAGAGCAGAAATCAAGCATATGGTATTTCGGGTGTGATAGTTGAGCGTCAAGCTAAAAAAGGGACTGATCCAATAATTAGGATTTATTCTCATAAAAACTATGAAAAACGTAAGAATATATAAAGACGATATTAGGGTTCATATACTGCGAAGTCTGTTTTTTACAGACTCTGTTCTGGTGATTGCTGGGACTGTAATCATAGCCATATCTTTATATTTAGTTTTTCACCATATTCTCCACTTGTTTCAGTGGAGCTATTACATTTCATCGGTGATTGTAACGACCATCTTTTTTGTCGCTTTTATTACCCAAAATATTGATAACCAGCCAATTTATAAAGTTGTACCACGCCTGCTTACCTTTAAATCTGGAAGAAAAGAAAAACGCTTCAAAGATATTGAGCCGTATTTTACTGACTTTACCATTCAGGATAATCTGATTGTCAGAAACGGCAGTATTGTCAAAATGCTAGCGATTGAACCATTTGATGTAGCTTTGCTAAACGAACAAGATCGCGAAAACTTCTTTATTAGACTTAAACAAGCGATAAATATACTACCTGCACCGGTACAATTGATTGTCCGAAAAGAAAAAGCCGAAATTAAGGATTATTCTAAACACTTCTTTTCACTTTATGGTGGGGCGAAACTTAACCGCGAATCCCTTATCACCCGTTATATCAATGATTTGTCAAAATTCATAAGTACTGACACCTTATTTATTACCCGCCATTACGCGGTGTTATCCATGGGCTGTAATGCCAGAAAAACTTCGGAGTTTACTATTGCAATTAAAAAGCTAAACGACTTAAGCATTAGTTTTGCCGGAGCATTATCAGCCTGCAATATAACGGTCAAACCACTAGTCAATCAAGAATTAATACGCTTTATGAGTTCTACCTTACGACCATGAAAACAAATCTGATAAAAAAATTCCATAAACGAGTTATTAGGACATATAGATATATTCGTAATTTTAGTTTAACCCAAAAATTAAAGGAACAAATTACCGATCTTTCCTACGATAAAAATATCGAGATTGAAGAACTTGCCAAATTGAAGCAGGAATACAATCTAATAAAAAGGAAAAATGAAGGGTTACTAATAGCGGAAAAGGAATTTTTTAATGGTCAATCCGATATCCCTAAAAATGCAACTGCCGAGGCCTTAAAAGAAGAAGTTAAACGGCTAATGGAGATAGTCGCCGGTCAAGAGGAAATAATAAAAAAAGATAATTTCTTAAGTAGTGATATTTCCAACATTCGCAGACCTACTCTTAGGCCAAATAAGAATCCAGTTAAATTGATTAAAAATTACTTAGATTTCCAAAAAGAGTTAAAAAATTATAAACAAGCTGTCGCAGAGAGCGGAAAATCAGAGTTTCATCTGACCTTAGAAAAAAACATCGATACTTTGATGGTTGAAAAGACACAGAACCGATCATATAAAAGTGAATATATTAAAGAGACCAATTCTTATGTACAAACCGGCGACAGGATAAAAAGCTTTTATTATCTGGCGGATATTCCGGCGTACCTTAGCCCATATATATTTTTTAGATTGCTGACTTCTTCACTTCCATTTACTTTAAGTATTTTTATTGAGCCCTCTCCTTCAAGTGAACTACTCAAAAAGGCCAAACAACGTCTTTCAGTTTTGGAAATGCAACAAAACGAACGACTTAAGCTAGGTAAAATCCGTGACCAACAGATTGATAAAAATATCGAAGAGGTATCCAGTTTTGTAGATGAATTAATTCATGAAGCAGAAAAAGGAATTATTTATTCACTGTATCTTCAACTGGAAGCAAAGGACGAAAAAGAATTATCCCTCCTTCACAAACAACTCCAAGATTTAAGCTTATCAATGGATCTAACTTTTAACCGCTATAGTTTCGGTCAAAAAACCGCCTACAAAAACTTTTTACCCTTTGCCACTGATCATCTAAAAGAAAACAGAATTCTGCAATCAACCGCGACTTCTTATTTGATGCCTTTTGTTTCCAAACAACTTCAAGATCCAAACGGGATATTTATGGGAGTAAACGCCTACAATAGCTCTTTAGTTTTTATTGATCCTTTTACCTCAAGAAATAATAACGTTAATATATTCGGTGTTTCAGGATCGGGTAAAAGCGTCACTGCCAAGATTTTAATGAATAGGCTTTATATGCGAGGAGTTCAAATTCTAGCTATTGATCCTGAGGGGGAATATGTAAATTTGGCTAAAGCTCTAGGCGGTGAAGTTATTCAGTTTTCAAGAGAAAATGGCATCAATCCTTTTTATATTAATAGCTCAAAAGAAAACGATATCTTAGATCATATTTCTACTTTAAAAACATTCTTCAAGTTCTTTATTCCTCCAGCTCATTTTGACAGTGCTTTGCTTGATGAGAAGTTAATTAAACTATATGATGCCGGAACCCCAAGCTTCGAAAATTTACTTGATCTTCTGGGAGATCATCCCATGCAAAAAGATTTAAGCGTCTTATCCAGTGGAAGTTTAAGAGGTGTATTTAATTCAACCAGAAGATTAGAGCTGGATAATGACATTATTGTGCTTGATCTTCACGATTTGAAAAAAGATGAAAAACGAGATCCGGCAATGTATTTATTAACTTCTCTTATTTGGAATTTGGTAAATAATCACAACGGCAGAAGACGAGCATTATTTATTGATGAAGCTCATAAGTTATTAATTGATCCAGAAGTAGCCGTCTTTTATCGTGAATTAGTCAAACAAGCAAGGAAGCGCAATATTGGTGTCATTTCTGTGACTCAAGATGTGGAGGACTTTTTACATAACGAATACGGTAAAGCAATTATTACTAACTCGGAAACCAAAATTCTTCTTAAGCAATCATATGCCGCTCTTTCAGAAATTGGAACTATATATCCAATGACTGATGATGAAAAACAGCAACTAGGGTATCTCAACATTGGCGAGGTGGTTTTATTCAGAGAGGAAGAGCATATCCGGTTAAATATTGTTGTCCTGCCTTTTGAAGAACCCTTAATATTTAATGGCGGAAACAATGGGTTATGAAAGTTGCCAAACTCCCACTGCAACTAAATAGAATAAAAGATGATCCCTTTGGATTTTTTATAGATAAGATCATTGCTTTTATCGTTAATTTACTGATTCCACTTCCTTTAGCCGGTGATCTGGTAGCCCAGTTTAAAAAGCCAATCGCTACCTTACTGGTTACTTTGCTTATCTTTTTCTTATTTATGCTTACTGTTATCGGCACTATTTTTATGTCACCCGTAATTTTAGGATCGAGTATCTTAACTAACATTACATCGGTGTTTGGTTCAAACAACTCAAACATTCCATCAGATTCTAGTTTTGGAGACACTCAAGTACCTAGGAAAAACCCTTTTGGTGGTAGTGGTATGTCTTACACTACGATTACCTCGTATTTTTTGGACCCCGGCTACTACCTCCAATACGGGAAAGAACATCCAGCGATAGATCTTGTTCCTAGTTCAGCATATTATGAAAATAGCTTGACTTATAAAGAAACGCATAAAGTCGTTATATTTGCTACGATTAGTGGTAGTGTTAATCACTATATTGATACCTACGGGGGAGAAACAGTAGAAATAACAAATACAAATAATACGTTTAGAGTAAAGTACATTCATTTCAGCTTGGCTTTGGTTGAAAATGGAAATATGGTTAGATCAGGAACACCAGTCGGAATTATGGGGGATACCGGCTTTTCAACCGGCGATCATGTACATTACGAAATACGTATTAAAGATGGAAATACTTGGAGAGCGGTTAATCCATTGGGTTATATACAATAATGATATGACAGACATTGAATTGAATCCTTTAAATTTAAAAACACGAAAGCTACTCCAGCTTGGAGTAGCTTTAATCCTGTTGTTATTTTTAATCGGCTACTTTGTATTAATAAAGAAAACTCCGGAACCTAAACTAAAAAACACTACTGTATATTTGGAAAATGCAAAGTTATATGTATTTGATGATACCTATTCACTAAGCCAATATCCGGATAAAATCTTGATGCACTATCCGTATTTGTTAGTCATAAAACCTTCTCAACAAATTAGTTATATTTATAATCTGCCAACCAAAAACAAGGAAAAGGAAATCAAACAATCGCTTTTAGATTATGATGGTAACAATACTCTCTATAACAGCGGTAAAAGTACACAATTTAATCAGGATAGCTTAGGAGTATTGTGTGATTTGGGATTTATTAAAAGCACAAGTGAAGTATTGTGTGTTACCAAAGTAGACCCTAATTTTTCAGAGAATAAATTGATTAGTATCGATATAAAAACAAAAAAACAAAAAGAAGTTTATACCTCAAAAAATCTAATTACCGCCGTATCGATAGTCAACAATATAACCTATCTTGGCGTTAATGATTTGTATACTCACAAAAATTATCTTTTGATAGGCAAAAGCCAGGTTGAATTCCCAGACGTAGCGAGCTTGATTTATGAAATGGATTCAAAGCCCTTTGTAGCTTCATTAAAAAGTGCTTTTAATAACAATACGGAAAGTTATTATCTTATAGAGGGTAGTGTTATTCTAAAACAAAAAGTACAAAGGGTTTACCTAGATTGGTAATCTTGTTTTATTGGGCGATTTCAATTCGCTAGTTTTCTTTGCTTACCACTTACTTCAGCGACAAATAGTAAGATTATACTTCCGAATATTTATCGCCATAAAGAAATCTATCTTTTTTGGTGAAGTTTGCTACTCTGTGTTCTTTAATATCTAATTCAAGCAATTTGCTTTGTTCTTCATTTTCTATTTTGTCTCTATTTAATGTCAAAATATACTGGAACTTTTGGCTTTCTTTTCTAGAGAGATAATTTAGACTTTTAATTAGAGTGTCCTGATCAACGTCAAATATGTTGTCGTGAATCAGAAATTTTGGATGTCTTTTATTTGTATATTCATTAAATAACAAAGCTAAGTCATATATAAAAACCTTAGTTCTATCTATACTATGGCTTCCGTCATCATCAATCCTCATATCAAACGAAAGTATCTGTTTACTTTTACTTTCATTCACAGTCTTAATATCGAAAGAGGCTTCGTTGCTATCCATGATGTAAGAATGAATCTCAACAATAGTATCATTGAAATTTCCGATTATTGTTCTAGCGTCAAAAATCTGCGCATCCAACTTTAAGAACATTTGGTCCTTCTCTAGCCTAAGTTTTTTCCAATCGCTATCTGCTTTATCATATGCTTCATATGTGTTCTGAAGATATGAGTACGAATCTCTTTTCTGATGATAAATCGCATACCCATTTTTTATGTCTTTTAATACACCTTTCTGATCAATTACTTTTAATTTATCGACCTTACTATTTTCAAGATTCTGCAATTTTGTAGTAACGATATCTAATTCTTCTTCTAGTGAAGCTACCTTCTCCACTAACAATCGTTTTTGAAATTCGTCTATTTTTTCTTTAAACCCAACGACTTCATCGATTGATTTTGAAACTATCTCTCCGAGACCCGATTTGAATTGTTCATAGATTATTTCTATCTCTTTCCTTTTAATTACTTCAAGAGAAGGGAAAGATTTAACTTTTCTCAATTCATATTTGAGAGCAGTTTGTCTAGCACGTAAATTCTCAATTTCTAGTTGGATCTTACCCAAATCCTCCTGCATTACTTCATATGCCTCATTTGTTTTAAAGCTCTCTAGCGCTGTGTCTATTTTTCTCAAGTCATCGTTTAAAGAGTTTAAAACTGCCTTGACGTCCCTTATTTTTCTTGTTTTGTTCTCAGTTAAAGATTTTTGTAATTGTAGCTTGTGAGTATTTACTTTTTCTATCTCTTTAAATAATTTTTCGATACCGTTGATAATCGAAATATCAAAACCGAAAAGAAAAGCATGAGGTTTAACAGACGGCGGGATTCTTTTTGATAGATCATAGCAAGACAGAATATCCTTGTATTCAGATTCTTCATCTCTTACGAACGGCCCTAAAAACTCCCTAAATCCCAATGTTGCATTTTCTACATTAGAAAATAAAAGTTCTTTTAAATATTGATTTGCATCTTCTATGCTTGAGAATTCAGTTTCAACACCATCTTTCACAATGGTTGGATTGTCTGGCTTTTGTTTGGTTCTTGTGATTTTTATATAATTGGAATTAATTTCCAAATCTAATATTATCTGCGTGTCCTCCATAAATTTATCAAGCGGAATTTTTGATACCCTACTGTCTGATGTTTTCTTGAGAAGACAAAAATTAATAAACTCGATACACATCGACTTGCCTACACCATTAGTCTTTTTCCCCTTTTTAACACTCTCGTCTTCAACCTTTTCTCCCATTATTAAATTTATACCATCAGTAAAATCAATGGGTTTAAATATTTCTGGTGATGAATAAAGACGTAAAAGTTTTATCCTCATATACGATAAATATACGGCTCAGTAAAATTAATGACTCCAGCAGTATGCAAAAAAACCAATGATAGTACTATTTGACGATAATGGATTACCTTTAGTTCTCTTTTAAGGTGGTCGGTCACATCAAAAATAGTAGCTTTATCGTCCTTTTTTGTTTTTAAAACTTTCAAAATTAGATACCCAATATATATTGGCGAAGTTTTAATTGTCTCGTCCTTAGTTATTAAGTTATTCATAATCATTTGGGAATACATTACACTTAGGTATCTCTGCTATTAAATAATACCTTATCGCGTTATGGTCATAATGTTTATTTACTTTTTTTAAAGCATCTTCAAAATAATCTGTTAGTTTATTTAACGCCACCATAGGGTCACTACCATTCTCACTCAAAAATCTTAAACTAATTTGTTTTAAAAACCCTACGATTTTCCCAATCATAATTTTGTCTAGACCAATTACACTTTCGGCCTCTTTTTGTGCTGTTGAATACATCCAACTATCCACAATTTCCCGTTTTAGCTGAACACAATAATCAGAGAATCTTTCTAGCTTTTTATCTGGATCAGGTATTGAATTCTTAAACCCCTCCTTTGTGAGCTCGTTATTATCTGATATATAATATATTAAATCCATAATCGTCTCTACCTCGTTTGGATTTGTATTTGAAGTTAAAGGTGTGACTATCTGCATTTCAACCGCCTGATAAACATTTCCTTTTGTAGCGTTGCTAATAAATTGATTTTGTATGTTTTGGCTTGAGAGACTACCTAGGTCAAAAATTCTATTAAGATCTTGTTGTTTTAAATCTAATGTTAGTTTTACCAACTTGTCCAGACCCCACAACTCTTTAATGACATTATCACCATTACTATTCAACTCTGCAATTTTTTGATTAGGTAAACCCATCAAATTATCTGAGGTAACAAACACCCACTTTGTAAACTTAAATTTAGTCAGCCAATTATTAAAAAACTTTTCGTAATCTCCTAACTCCTCAGATTTTCTAGGATTAGGATTCGAAATTTTCTTTAAAGTGGCTTTGTTTTCATAATTCAAAGAATCTGGTGCATAAACAGCAAAAAATGTCTTACTACTAAAATCGTGACCATCACTACCTAAATCATGTAGCATCTTGGGCAAAGTAATATTTGGATAATGACAAGCCAAAATGTCCCAAACTAACTGCTGGAATTGCTTACCAGATGACATTCTTATTCTATCCCTAATTATTTTTTCATTTGAATTGGCCATATAATTACTCTCTACTTCATTGTATACAATCTGTCAAAATAAATACATACGAATGGGTTAGGTCTTGCTCTCGCCTTTATTACTAAAAATTTTCAAACTTGTTTCAAAAAAGAAAAAATCAGGCAAAAAATGGGGCTAAATGAATTTTAAGGCTAAATTTTGAATCGGGAGACAAACTATCTCGAAAAGTTGTATAATTACGGAGTAGGATACAAATATGGGAAAAGAAGACCAACAATTAGCCAAAATTCTTAAAACTGCTCGCGAAAAAGCCGGATTAACTCAGGCTGAAGTAGCTGAAAAGGCGGGTATTCATTTTAATTACTACGCCAGAGTTGAAAGAGGCGAAGTAACCCCTCGTATTGATATTGTTGAAAACATAGCGAAAGCTTTAAAAATAGAAGTAAAATTACCCTTGAGAAGTAAGTAACTAATTTTTAAAGCTTTAAAAACTTTTGCATTTCCCGAACATATTTCTCGCCTTCAATTCGTCTCATTATCTCTCTGCTGTTACTAAAAGATAAGATATTCAAGCTCCCTTCCCAAAGAATATTGTTGTCAATAATTGCCAGTTTCCGGTGATGATAGCCTTTAAGCAGTGCCACATCAATTCCGAGCTCTACGCACTGTAATATCTCATTGGTTGCTTGGTGTTTCATGAACGCATCATCGTGATTGCTGGGGTCTCTGGTAACGATATGTAATCTGATTTTGTTAGCAAGTAACTTCTTAAAAATTGGATAAAAATACACCATGCGTGAAAATGTAATATAAGGGCTTTCTATGACCACTTCTTTATGACAGTTTTTTAGATCCTTAATGAAACTGTCATAAAAACTGTTCTGATCGTATAACTTGGAATTAAAAGAGTTTCTATGAAATAAAGCCATAGAGGTATTCATCTATTTAAATCAATTAACATTTTTTGTATAATAACCCTTAGAAAACATGGTGCCTTTGGGTGGAAATGGATCAGTTTCATCTGTGCTTCTGATCTCATAGGCAAGCATGATTTTCTGAATCCAGGGGAGAAAGTGTTCAAATACAAGCTCCTCCGGGGCACTATTACCGTTCACCGTTAACAGTTTACCGTTGGCAGTTGATGGTAGAATGCCCGATCGTCCCGTCTTGGCCGGGCAAGTCCGTCAGTGGACGGACAAGCTAACGTCCCGCCTTCACCAAAGCTACGGCGGGTAAATAGGACTTAAAAATTATTGCGGGATCGTCTAATGGCAGGACATCTCCCTTTGGAGGAGAATATTCTAGGTCCGAATCCTAGTCCCGCAACAAAATAAAATATTAACTAAAGATACGTGGTATGAGGTGCGTATTTTGGTAGAGTATAATCAAGTCATGAAGATAGTTTCTACTGATATTCTTGAAGAATCTCGAAAATATTTGAAAAATAATTGCCGAAAGTTAGAGGTTGTCAGATTTGAATATCTGTTTAATAATGGTGATTTAGAAAAAGTATTGGAAGAACTGAAGGGTTTTCAAAACAGTGACGGTGGTTTTGGAAACGGATTGGAGCCTGATTCGACACATCCACAGTCATCTGTTTTAGCTTCAACAATTGCCTTACAGATAATAAGCGAAGGTAATATTGTCGATTCTGTAATGGTTGGTAATCTTGTTGAATATCTGGAAAATAGTTATGTTGCAGAAAGAAAAGGTTGGTTGGCGATGACCGAAGATGTGAATAATTATCCGCATGCTATTTGGTGGAATTGGGATAACAATAAAAAACAAACTTCGATTGATGAACACTGGGGAAATCCGACTGCGGAAGTGGTTGGCTATTTGTATAAATATCGTCAGTTTTTAAGATCGCTAGATATAAATGAATTGTTAGAAAATACAATTTGTTACTGGGAGAAACTTGATGATTTTAAATCTGAACACGAGGTTTACTGTTATATTAGACTACATAAATTATTGCCAGTGGAGTTGGCTAAAAGACTAGAATCGAACTTAATAAATGCAACAAGAAAACTAGTGGTAACGGATTCAGATTTATGGAAAACGTATAATCCGCAACCAGTAAGCTTTGCTGATAATCCTAGCTATTTTTTGTATGATGTTGTGAATGGTGGAATTGAAAAAAATCTTGATTTTTTAATGGAGACAATTACCGATAATGGGGTGTGGTTTCCGAACTGGAATTGGTATCAGTATGAGTCTGACTGGGAAAAATCAAAAATGTATTGGGTTGGTGTTTTGACCATTCAAAATCTTAAAATACTTCGGGCATACAAGAGAATAAAGGCGGGTGAAATGTGGAACGTCTATGTGCTGAGGAGTCTGGTAAATGGCAAGTTTTATACCGGCTATACCGGCGACTTTGACAAGAGATTAAAGGCGCACAATAGCGGACGGGGAGGGAGGTTTACCAAATTAAACAAGCCGTTTGAGTTGGTTTACAAAGAAGATTTTGAGGATAAATACACGGCTCAAAAAAGAGAGCGGGAGTTGAAAACTAATAAGGGCAGATATTGGGTGAAAAAAATAGTAAATTCAAAACCAGTTGGTTCATGACTTCACTTCTAATGTTATTAAATTCCATAACATTAAAATTTTGGTTGTGCATTTGTTTTATGCCAATTGCGTTTACTGTGGTGATCCACTTTTTTTCTTAACCCATCGAATTTGATGGGTTTGAAGTTTGGATTAATTTAACGATGCTGTTTCTATAAAAATTATTCAACAAAATATTTTTTGATTAATTTAAACCAGACATTGTTTTGAGAATAGTTTGGGTAATTATTTTTATCGATCCAATGAAAATCCATATGCTCTTGGCTTAACTTTATTTGGCCTGAAAGATACGAACATTTATAGGCAACAAAAAATACGCTTTTAGCGGGGTTCTTAACTTCAATTATCCAATTAACAAAAGGTTTATTAACCTTAATTTCAAGATTAGTTTCTTCCTTAACTTCTCTTTGGAGAATTTTTTCTAAATTGTTCTCCATTGCTTGTATTTGACCTCCGGGAAAATCAAGACCGTGATCATTATTAATTAATATTAGGAGTTTGTTGTCTTTTTCAATAAAAGCCTTTAGTGAAACATAAAATAATTGATTTGGTCTCATGTTGTGGAATATATTATATACTTAATCTAATAATGAAAACAAAAAAATATTGCTATTTGGAGCCGGAGTTTCCCGATGAGGGGTTTTTGGCATTGGTGCTGGTGGTAAATAAAGAAGAGAAGAAATTGTTGACGCCGATGAAGCCACTGTTTGGCTCGACCCAAGAAGCAATTAATTATGTGACGGCCCAAGAAAAAGCAATTAAAAAAATTGGTTACGAAATTTTGGGAACAGTGTTGTACGGCCTGAAATTAAAAAATAAAGTGCCATTAATTAGGGATTATTGGGAAAAGGGAGAGGGTAAAATTGGCGAGGTGGAAGCCTCCCGAGCCTTTATGAAATTTATGAAAAATCCACGGCTTTACCAAGTCTTGGTGGTGCCAAGAGAAAAAGGCTTTGTGGTGGCTTACCCGTTTTACGTTTCTGATGACACAAAAATAGTAGAAGATTTTATGTATTTATCAAAAGAGGTAGTGGATATGAGAGCCAAAAATGCCATGATGTACACCATCGAAACCAGTTTTGGGGTTAATTGGGAGGACAAAAAACTGCGGGAGAACAAGATGGTGTCGAGTGAAATGGAGGTGGTTAATTGAGGAGTTGGGAGTTGACGGAGAGGCTGATGAGAAGAAAAAGTTGGGATAACTCGGCGGAAGTTGGTTGTTGGGACTTGGGGATAAGAAGCTCGACTAAAACCCAATCCTGATTGGGGCGATTAAACTGTTGCCAAACACGCTGGGAATAATCAGAAATAATGTCGTTTGAACTTTGATACCAGTAATAGGCAAAACCCGGATCGATTTCAATTTGCTTGATAAAGTGCGATGCAACCATAATATTTTCTTCATTGGCTAATTTATAGCCAAGACTTTGGAGACAGATTTGAGGATCATGGTGGCTACGGGCTGATTTACTTTTTACTAAAAGAAGACTGACGTTTTTGTTGTGCCAAACAAATTGATATTTGGCGGCCAGGCTGACATCGGGAGTAAAGAAGAGACTTTGTTCTTTAGCAGTTAGAGGAATAGAGGCGAGAGTAAGTTCTGGGAGAGTAAAGGAAACGTTTTGCGGGAGGACGGCTGGCGGTTGAGGCGACTTGAATAGATAATTTAAAATAATGGTTGATAGTAAAATTAGAATAATAAATTTTGGCGAAGCGGAAATTGTTGATGGAGATTTGGTGGCGGGAGGTGGAGAGGAGAGCTTTTGACTTTGAAACCAGAGAAATAGACAGGAGAGAATAAAGCCGATAAGGCCAAGAGTGAGATGAATACTATCCCCTACTCCGGAGAGCTTGAGAACACCGTAAATGTAGGTGAGGGAAAATACCCGCCAGAAATTAAAAAAGAAAAGAAGGACAAAAAAGATAAGGCCAATAGAGAGAGACTTGAGGGATAATTTAACCCGATTAAGAAAAAAGCTAGCCAGTAAAAAGATAGCGCCAAAATAAATGCTTTTGACACCACCACAAGGGAGATCGATGGTGGTGGCGTGATTCTCAGTGATGATGACAGTGGATTGAGAGAGGTTGGCAACTCCGATTAATTGCAAAAGAATGCTGACAAGATCGGCAGTAAGAAGGCGAAGGGGAAAGCCGATAAATTTTTGGAGACGTTCAAGAATGGGGAGAGTAAGGATTAAAAGAACAAAGATAGGAAAGCTTCTTTGCCAAAAGCCGTAGTTGAGAATCAGGCCTAAAAATAAATAGATGGCCAAATAGGCTAAAATCGGACTAATAATTTGGAAATTGCCAAGACAATTATTTAGGATTAAAGCCAGGGAAAGGATAAGGAAGGCGGGTGGGAGAATCTTGGGACAAGTTTTAACGTTGATTTGTTTGCGAGCGAGAAAGAAAAAAAGTATGAGGATGGCAGAGGCAGTTAGGGCGTTGTCGAAAAACCAAGGGCTAGTGTAAATTCGAAAAATTTCAGTAAACCCCGGCCAAAAGATAAAAATAAGCAGAAGAGCAATAAGGCTAAGCATGGGAAGAAACTAGAGCCTTGATTTGATGTCGACCAAGAAATCCAAAAAGCAAGAGAGAGGTGATGATTAATAGCCACTCGTGCGGTTCGGGAACAGCACTGCCGGAGAGAAAACCGCCGGACTGGGGCTCGATAAGTTGCTCTTCGCCCAGATTGAAGTTGGAAGTAAAGCGGTTTTGACCAAGCGAGGCAAGGCGAAGCTGTTCTTTTTGCTCGGGGGTGGTGAGGACAATAAGAGAGGATAAGGGAGTGACGATGCCAGCTGAGGCGGCCAGAGAGTTTAGGGAATCAAAACGGGAGGAATCCCCCATTTGAGTTTCGATTTGGCGGTGGAGAGCTAATTTGGCGGCAGGATCGGACGGTGATAGCGTCTGGAAATTTATAGGCGAACTAATGCTTGTGGGCATGGTTACCCAGGAGCCGGAGTCGGTAACCAAAACAGAAGAATTGGCAAATTGATTTTTTAGAGTGAGGAGATGAGCATAGTTTTCCAGAGCTAATTGACCGCTGGAGGTAATAATAGCCCTGTTGGCTTGAAGATAAAAAGTTAATGGGTCGGGGAACTTAGGAAATTGATTGTCCTTAAAAATTAAGTAAATAGCTTGGTTGTTTTGGAGAGAAGGGCTGGTTTGAGAGGAGCTGTCGGCCGGAGAGGGGTCGGTAAACATTAAAACTAAATCATATTTACCTTGGACATATTTGAGAGCCTGAAGACGGTTGGTTTGGCCGAAAGCAACTTGGGTAAAGGCTTTGGGGTTATTGATTTGTTGATTGAGATTAACAGCCGGCGAAACCAGGTCATTAAAATAGTAGAGATCGACGATATTGGTTTGAACAAGGGTGGATAGAGGCAGTTGTTGACTTAGAAATGATTGCCAATCTTTGACCCCCATAGTGTAAGAAGAGTCGGCCAGGATGGCGATTTTTTTGTTGTCAATTGAGACTAGAGAAGTGTTGGGTTGGTGAAGATAGAGGGTTTGGGTGAGGCCATTAACGAAGCGGAGATTAGGAGAATTAGGAGAAAAATTGGGAATTGGTTGGGAGGCGGCAAAAATGGTTTTGTCGCTTTTGACTAAATTTCTTTGTTCCTGAATTTTGGGGAGAGCAACTTGGCCGTTTTGATCGATGACAGTGACATAACTATAGCGAACTTTCTGATTTCTGACTGGAGCAGTAAGATTGTCTCTTTGCCAAGAAGAGAGGTTTTTTTCAGTTACGGGAATAGGATAAACTCGAAGCTGATAGGAGACTGGACTAACTTGCTCGAGAATGGCCGGATCGATACGGAATCGGTATTGGTTTTCAAAGGTAGAATCGGCAGCACCTTTGGGGGCGACCTGCCCTGAATCTTTTTGTTCGATGGGTTTGGGGATTGCCAGAGTTGGCTTAAGGCTAACTTGGGGAGCCGGAGTGGGAATAATGGGAGAGATAGTTTCAAGATGATCGCTGGTTAGATTTAGATCGGGGCCAAGTTTGAGATCAGTAATAACCGAATCTTGGGGAAGAGAGAAGAGGTAAAAAACTTCCTGATCGGCGGGGGTGAGATTCTCATATTCTTCTTCGATGGTAACGGTGGCAAATTGATGGCGGGAATCGGGGGTGACGCTAATTTGGCGGTTTACAAGAAGTACATCTTGGTCCTCCCTATCTAAAATTGATGATTTGAGTTGGTCGGAAGAAATATTAAAGGAAGTAGATAGAATAGATTTTACTTTTTGGCTTTGAGCAAGTTGAATGGGTTCGTCAAAAATTAGTTGATAATTTTGGTCGGCATTTTTAACATCTTCTTCAAAATGACCTTGATAAACGAAGGGGTAGGCCAGGGCGAGAAACCAGTTTTGGAGGTTATTGGCCAGCGGTTCTTTAATGTTGGTTTGATCAAGATAAGCTTGTTTTAAAACAGACATTTGGCTGTCGGTGAGATATTGATAATGAGCCAGGTAGGTGTCGACCAGGCGGTTTTTTATAAAGTTCTGATTCTTTAAAATTTGGGAAGCGATTTTAGAACGTTGTTTGAATTCGGTGGTATTTTTATAGACATCAATTTGACTGTTAAAAAATATAAGGCTCGATTGATAGGCCAGAATCAGAGTCAAAAAAACATAAGCAGAACTAAAGCCGAGGCGGGCCGACTTGAAATGTTGGTCGAGCCGGGCAGAAGCTTTGAAATAGGCAACCAGGCCGATAAAAGGACTACAAATTAAAGACAGAGCGAGGAGTGAGAAGGCGAAAAAGCTAATTAAGCCAGTGGCTAGGATCCATAAATTGGGTTCGTTGCCAAAACTAAAACCAAGATGAAAAAGAGAATTGATGATTTGGAAAATAAAAGCGATAAAAATAGGCAGAAAAAAGAACATTAAGAGAGAGGCATAAACGCCAACGACGACAGCGGACTGGAGAGCGAGAGTGTGAAGAATTTTTAAAAGCCGATTGTTATATGATTTTTTGAAAATATAGATGATGTAGGCGAAAATGCTAATAACGGCGGTGGAGAGAAATAAGATATTGGTGGGGATGAGGGTTTTTAGGAAGATGAGTCTGGCTATGGTAAAGGCAATGGTGGGCAGTTCAACACCAAGCAGGAGTTGAGAAAGTTTGGTGGAGTTGTGTTGGTTTTTGGTGATAAAAACAAGGGCGATGAGAAGAAAAGGCATGGCCAGAACCACGACGATAGTAATGGCGATGTCCAGTGGAATAGAAGAAAAAAAGCTTTTAATATCGTTGTAACTAGCTTGGCTTAGTATCTGCCAAACAAAAGTGCCAAGCCAACCAAGAACAGTAGTAGCTAAACTTAGATTAAGGAGCCAGAAGAAAAAGGCGGGGATGTTTTTTAACCGAGCCAACATTAGGTTATTTTACCAAACTTGGGTGGTGTTTGTTTTTTAGTGGTTTTGTTGTTAAACTTCTTTTACAAAGACCCAATAGCCGAACTGTCACCGTATGGTGTGCGTTTTTGACAATCGTCAAAATAGGCGTTGGGTCGATTTATTTACTGAAACTCCCAGGTGTCTTCTTCTCTGTGTTTGATTATTTTTCGGTAAATATTCCAATCCGTAGTTGAATGATCAAAATATCGACGAAGACTGCCAGCTATCATATCTGCGAGTTGAATTAGGACATCACTTTTTGAATTTCTGAATTTAAAGTTCTTTATTACTTTTTGGGTATTTGTATTTAAATTTTGGCGTAGGTATAGTGTTAATTGCTTTTTGAATTCTCTTTCTCCGGTACCATCAAGTCTTATTTTGGCATTACCAATAGTGCGACGATTATGTTGGAGAACCATTCGTAGGGAAAAGGCGTAAAATAACTCTTTTTTAATCTCTTTATTTTTAGAGCTGTTTCTTCGGCATCTAGTTCATCGTCGAAAATAACTAGAGATATGACAAAGTGGGCAGACGAACCTTTTTGGATTCTAAAACCAGCATCACCAGATTCGTCAATGAAAATAAGCATATATTAGAACGTATTTTATTTCTTTTTGGCCTTAAGGAGGGAGATTTTGAGATAGGGCTTTTGGGTGGCCAGCGGGGCGAGCTTGGCAAGCAGGTCTTGGGGGAGGGCTTTTTTGTCGTAGGCCTGGCCAAGGCTGATGGTTTCCAAAACCATAAAATCGGAAAGTTTGGGATAGTTTTTGAGGATGGCTTCGAGGGTTTGGCGTTCGGGGCTACGTTTGCTGGGAAAAACGGTGCGAAGTTTTTGAATAACATAGAGAAGATGAGTGGGGGTTTTGAGAGTTTTGCGACGATTTTGGCGACAAAAGGCGGCGATTTCCTGCTCGAGTTTCGAGAGCTTAGAATCGAGGGTGGATTTTTGAGTAATAAGAGAGATGTATTGACTGACGAGAACTTGTTGTTGATCGGGCATATTATTATTAATTTTTAATTTGAAATTTTTAATTTTTAATCAATTTTTAAATTCTTTCCGTCTGAGACGGACTTCGTTTCACTTCGAAATTTTTAAATTAAGAATAAAATTAAAACTTTTTATCATAGCAGTTTTGGGATTTTTGGAAGCCGGATTTGACGGCTTCGGCTTCGGTGCAAAACCAGCGGTCGCCGAGATTTTTTTCGACAATAACCCGGTCGTAATCACTACAACCGGGGAAGAAATAAATATTGCGATTATCGCGGGCGGCATTGCCCTTGATTAAACATTTGGGATTTTCGGGGTTAGTGGCTTGACGGCAAAGGGGGCTAAAGACTCCCCTACCCTTGTCTTGGGCTTGGCGGGAATAATATAAAAGAGTGTTGCTTTGGCTGGTGTTAATACTATTGTATTTACCCCAGCCGGATTTAACCATTTCGGCATTAACCGAAGTCCGGCCTTGATAGACTAGAGCGACGACACGGCTATAACTATCGGCGATAACCTCATGGAGTTTGACCTTTTTTCCTTTAACTAAAGATTCGAGTTTGGTTTTGGCCTCAAGACCACCACAAAGATCTAACTCGGGTGCATCAACACTTAATAATCTGACTTTTTGGGATTTGTCGGTGACGATAGTGTCGCCGTCAATGACATCGACGATTTGATAGGTTTCAACGGGGGGTTTGGGAAGAGGAGGGAGGGTAAAGAAAAACAATTTTAAATTTTAAATTTTAAAAATAGTTTATGGATTAGGAGAGGCGGAAGGAGAGGCCGGGGTGGCGGAGGAGGTGGCGGGAGCAGGGAGAGCTAGAGGGGTGGATTCCAGACGTTTCAAAACATTCCAATCGATACTTTGATAAGACAAGAAGCCGGCGTAGGCGAGAAGGAGAAAAAGAGTGAGAAGAAGAATGCCACCGATAAAATCAATTGGTTTGTCTTCCATAATTTATTTTACCCGAGAAACGGTGTGGGTGGTAGGGAAACTTATAAAGATGGCGGGAGACTCTTCGAGAAGAAATCTTTGAAAATCAAAATAAATCCTTTTTCTTTCCTGGGGGTCAGGGGTGACTCTCCCCTCTTCGAGAAGTTTATCGATGCGCGAATTGTTAAAGTGAGTAATGTTGGTGGTGGTTTGGGTTGAATGCCAAAAAAGATATTGATCGGGGTCTTGAGGGAGGTTGCCGTAGGAGAGAATCATGTCGTAATCCCCTTTGGGAATGTTGCCGACGGCGGTGGTGACGGTAATGCCCAAAATTTCTTGCCATTCAGTTTTAATTTTTTCGGAAAGAGGGAGAAGATCGCGGGAGGTGACAATCAATTTAATGTTTTTGGGATCATCTTCGGCAATCAATTCTTTGGCCCGGATAGGGTTGTAGTTGTATTCCTTAATTTGAGGATTGTAGGCCCAAGAATTAGGAGAAATTGGGCCAAGGCAACGTTCGTTTTTATCGGCAGGCTTGGAAGTGGCATAAGCCAGACTTTGACGAAATTGTTTTTTGCTAAATTTTTCAGTGTTAATAAAAAGAGCGGTATAAAAACTGTTGGTGTCGATATTGGTGGTGATATTGACTTTATGCCAAGTGGCAATAGATTCAGGAAAAGTGTTGGTGGTGAACTGTTCAATTTCGCCGAGTTTGAAGGCAGTGATGAGATCGTTTTGGCTGGAGTAAAAACGATAAATAGTTAATTTACCGGTGGCGATGTTTTTTAGAGTTAGATTTTTGATATAGCCGTCACGATAATTAATGGCGATAAGTTGATTTGGGCCGAGACCACTGTATTTGGGACCGACTAGCGGTTTGGAGAGCAGGGAGAGAAGAGGGGCAAATTCCTTGTCGAGGTTGACGACGAGGGTTTTGGAATCCGGGGCAGAAAGAGTGGCGTTGCTGATCTTGTAGAGACGGACAACATCGTCGGCGGTAAAAGTGGTGCCGTCATGCCAGAGGAGTGAATTGAGGTGAAAAATATATTGTTTTTGATCGTTTTTTACTTCGATTTGATCAATTAGGGGCGATTTTTCCGCCCGATTGTTGTCGCTGACTTGAGTTAAGCCGTAACTAATTTGGTTGGCAATAAGAGGCGGAAGCTGGTTGGCAGAGTAGAGGCCTTCGATACCGATAACTTTAGGATTGGCGGGGATGGCTTTGGTGAGAAAAGCAATGATGGGTGAGGAAAAGGCGAGGAGGAGAGAGCTGACGGCGGCACCGGCTAAGATGAGAAGAAAATAACGCTTAAAATAGTAAAAAAGCAATTCTAGTTTAAAGCGAATTTTATTGATCAAGGTTAGAGAATGGTTTGGACGATGGAAGAGATGATAAACAGACTAAAGACAATTAGAGTGAAAGTGAAAATAACTTTTTCCCAACCGCGCCGTTGAGGACTGGTGGTGGAGAAAAGATTACCACGAGATTCATTATCGCCACTGGACTGGAGAAAAATAAGAACAATCAGGGCAACCGAGAGAATTATTTGGAAAATAACAAGTGCGGTTTTCATTTTTTAGTGCAAATTAGCTTGAATAGATAAAATATAATACTAAAAGTAAAGGAAGAAACGAGGATAGCAAAAAAAGCCTGAAAACTAAAGGCGGGGATGACAAAACCCTGCCAGGAAAAGCCGGAAGTGGCAATGTTGCCAACCTTGAATTCGGGAACAAAATAAATGGCCAGGTAAAGACCGAGAGTATTAATAATAATGCGGAAAAGACCCAAAGTTAGGATATTGATTGGCAAGAGAAGCAATTTGACAATCGGCTTGAGGATAACTTCAAAAAGAGAGAGAACCAGGGCGGATTTAAGGAGGACAAGGACAGGGAGGAAAGAAAAGTTGCCCCAAATTTGATTGACAGTAATTAGGGCAAAGACAGAGAGGAGAGTGTATTTAGCCAGTCTTTTGATCATGGTGAGATGTAGTTAATATTATACCTCCAATACTTAGGCCAACAATAGCAATACCAATAAGTAGAAAAAGATTGGAAAAATGACGAGGATAATTGAGTTTGAGATTGGTGGTGTTGACGCCGTACTCGAGGGTAAGATTGAGCTGGCGATTTTGAGGCAGAAGTGAAGCCAGCCAGGAGGTTTGAGGGGGAGAGATGTTGGTGATAGAGAGCGGAGGGAGAGAGGGGCTTTCCCACGACCAACCTTGACTAGTGATTTTGACGGATTTTAGGGAATGGAGATTGGGGTTGGAAAGAGTAAGAAATAACTTTTTTTGAGGAGAATTGGTAAAGTTGATGATGGGAGGAAGGTTGGTGGCGGGGATTTTGGTTTTGGCAAGAGAAAAGTCAACCGTTTTGTTTTGAGTTAGGCGATAGGAGCCGGGAGGCGGGGGGTTAAAGCTATCGAGACCGTGAATAACCAGGGTGACGTGGTTTAAATCAATATCGGAAAAATAATCGACGCCAGCAGTGGTTTTGGCCCAAGTCGGGTCGATATCAATCCAGGATTTTCTGGCGAAATCGAAGTATTGAGGCCAAGCGTGGAGGATGTCGGAGACGGGGTTGACCGGCTTGATTTTGGAATCGTTGGTGAGGGCGTAGCCTTCAATTTCCCGGGCGGGAATACCTTTGGCCCGGGCAAGAGTGACAAAGAGGTCGGTAAACTCGGTGCAAAGAGAGTTCTTGGGATCAGCGAGAGCAGAAAGGGCGCCTTTGCGGGAGGGGTTATTGATGAGGTCGTAGTTATAATCAAGATGAGAAACAACAAAATCATAGATGTTTTTGGGGGTTTTGAAATTGGCAATGGTGGTTTGAATTTGAGGATTATCGATGGGCCAGAGCGATTGGGATTGGGTGTGTTGAGGAAGGGGTGAAGTTGGCTCTAAAACAAGACTAAAAGTTTGTACCTGGCCGGAGGTGGTGACAGTAAGATTTGATTGAGGCTCAAGAAGATAGGTGGCTAGCCAGTTGCCGTCGGGATCGGAGGAAATATTTTCCGGCCGGGGAGTGAGATGACTAAAAATGACCCGTTGATGGCTAGTGTCGGGAGGGAGGGGAATTTTGAGATAACTTGGGGACGATTGTTGGTTTTGAAGCTCGTAGGTGAGGTTAAAATTAAATAATTGGTAATCACCAAAAGTGATTAAAATTTTGTTTTTTGGCTGGGGAGTAAGGCTGATTTCCTGGGAATCGACTTTTTCCTGGGAAGTAAAGGGAACTGAGGCAAAAGCGACCGGGCCAAAAGAGCGAGGGATAGAGATTTTGAGGCTTTTTTGAGTAACTTCGGGCTCGATTTGGGGGAGACTAATTTCCCAGGTATTGCCCTTAAGCTTGGCTAAATTATCTAGTTGGTAACGGAGCTGAAAGGTGGTGTTTTTGTCTTTGCCGACTCCGGGATGATTGAATTTAAGGTTGATAACAGTGGTGTTGGTTTGGGAGTCGGTAGTGGTGTTTTGGAGAATATTTCCGGATGAATCGTTGGCGATAATATTTTTTAAGGTGGTGCTGGTTAAGGAGAGAGAATACTGGGTGGGGTAAATTTGGGAATAATTATTTTGAAGGTCGATGGTTTCTTCGACGGTGGCCAGGCCGGCTTGATCGAAGTGGTAGGAGGTGCTTTTGGAAAGAGAAAATTCGCCAGTGGCAAGCGTCGGACTAGTAAGAAGTAGAAAAAGAAGAACCAAGACGATCATAGTTAAGAATAGCAAACAAGCTGGTTTAATTTTTAATTTTAAATTTTAAATTTTTAATCAATTTTTAAATTCTTAAATTTTTAAATTAGGTAAAACAGGGTGTTGCATTCGGGTATTGTTCGTGTAAGATTACTTTATGGCAACAATATTGTATAAAAGGCAAAAACAGATTCTGGACTACGTTAGTAATAGTATCGACAAATACGGTTATGCGCCGACGCTGACGGAGATTGCGGAAAAATTTGGGCTGTCGTCTTTGGCAACAGTTCATGAGCATTTGTCGACTTTGGAAAAGAAGGGCTTGATTAGGCGCTATCGAGGGGCGGTGCGAGGGATTGAGATTGTGGGAGATAGAGGTGGGGAGAGATTGATTGAATTGCCGGTGATGGGCTACATTGCCTGTGGAGCGCCAATTGAACCGTACAATGACCCAAATGCAACTTTGGCGGTTAATTCGAGCTTAATGACGGCGGGAGGGAAGTCGTATGTCCTTCAAGCTAAGGGCGATTCGATGGTTGACGACGGGATTTTGAGTGGCGACTACGTGGTGGTTAAAGAACAAGGCGAGGCCAATGATGGCGATATTGTGGTGGCAATATTGAAAAATGGTTTTGCTACTTTAAAGCGGTTTTACCAGGAAAAAGACAGGATAAGATTGCAACCGGCCAATACCACCATGAGCCCGATGTATGTGACAAATGTGGAAATTAGGGGAAAAGTTGTTGCCGTGATACGGCAATTCAACTAATTTTTAATTTGAAATTTTTAATTTTTAATCAATTTTTAATATCAAATTTTAAATGGAATACGACTTGGAAGAGAGGACGATAAAATTTTCGGAAGATCTAATCAAGCTATGTGGAATAGTTAAAATAACATTAACCAACGAAAATATCGTTAAACAGCTGTTGAGATCGGGTACAAGCGTTGGGGCAAATTATAACGAAGCTAATGGAGCAACAAGTAAAACGGATTTTAAATCAAAGATTCATATTTGCAAAAAAGAAGCAAAAGAGACAATTTATTGGTTGAGATTATTAGCAGGTGTGGTTGATGAGGGTATTAAAAATAAGATAAGAGTTTTGTGGCAAGAGGGAAAAGAGTTGACGTTGATATTTAGCAAAATTGCTTCGAGTTCGAAAATTTAAAATAAAAATAAATGACGGAAAAAATATTTACTAATTGTTTTTTGGTTAGGAGAGATGGAGAGAGGATAAGTGAAGTTTGTTTGGGGATGAAGAAAAGAGGCTTTGGTAATGGTTTATGGAATGGGGCGGGAGGAAAGCCGGATGTTGGCGAGACTTTGGATGGTGCGGCCAAAAGAGAAGTTGGTGAGGAATTTGGGGTAGAAGTTACTAAAATGGAAAAACGAGGAGAATTTCATTTTGTCTTAAAGCAAGAAGAAATGGAGGCGATTATGCACGCCTTTTTGGTAAGTGAATGGGAGGGAGAACCGACTGAGACAGAAGAAATGGCGCCGAGGTGGTTTAAGGTTGAGGAAGTGCCGTATGGGGAAATGTGGAAGTCGGATAGAGAATTTTTACCCCGACTTTTTGCCGGCGAAAAAATAAGAGGACACTACGTGTTTGAAAAAGAAGGTGGAGAGGTGTTAGAAAGTGAAGTAAAAGTAGTGGAGGAATTTTAAATGCTGTACATAATCGCTACACCGATTGGGAATATGAAAGATATTACATTGAGGGCGGTCGATGTGATGGAAAAGCTGGATATATTGCTATGCGAAGATAGCCGTAAGACGGGATTGTTGCTGAAAAATTTAGGGATTAAAAATAAACCAAAACTAGTTTCTTTTTATGATGAAGTGGAGGAGCAAAAAATTCCTCAAGTGATAAGTTTTTTAAAAGAAGGGCTTGAGGTGGGGTTGGTAAGTGATGCCGGCACTCCCCTGCTGTCGGATCCGGGCTGGCTACTGGTCCGGCGATGCCAAAAAGAGAACTTAGAATATACGGCACTGCCGGGAGCAAGCGCCGTAATAAACGGCCTAGTATTGGCCGGATTGCCAATGGGCCGATTTAGTTACCTTGGCTTTTTGCCGAAAAAAGACGGGGAGAGAAAAAAGATTTTGGAAAAATATAAAGAGATAGATGGGGCGAAGGTGGTGTACGAATCGCCCTTGCGGGTGGAAAAGTTGGTGGTGGAAATAAAGGCTGTTTACGGAGAAAATACGGAGATTCGGGTGGTGAGCGAGATGACAAAGATGTTTGAGAAAGTGAGTAATGGGGTCGGAGGGGACACCCGAGGCGAGGCTGTCGTTGTGTTTTGTGAGAGGTTTTGATATAACAGCGTTGTATGCCATGTATGGTAGGAGAAATACCAATGACTGTAATATCAGCAAGTAGGAAAGGTCTCTTTTGGGTTGAGCGGGATGATGGGGTTGGTTGCTCTAGGTGTTATAGGACTGATCTTGAGGCTGTAAGGTGTGCGGGGGGGAGATTGAGTAGGCTTGTTAGAGAGGGTGTTGTGCCTCGATTGGAGGTTGGTCAAAGGGTGATATGTCCCGGACCACAAAGTAGTGAGGGGTTTAGGATTGCGGCGTAAGCTATTTAATTCTTCTTTTTTCAGCCCAGGAGACAATGGTGCGGGTGCGGTCGATGGCATCGGGGGAAACGGAGATACTGGTAATCCCCCACTTGACGAGTTTTTCAACTAAATCAGGATGATTGCTGGGGGCTTGGCCGCAAATACTACTAGTTATCCCCAGCTTTTTGGCGGTTTTAACAGCGCGGCGCAACATCCAGAGGACGGCGGGATCAAGCTCATTAAAATCGGCGGCAACTTCGGAATTATCGCGGTCGAGGCCGAGGGTTAACATGGTTAAGTCGTTACTACCAATTGAGATGCCATCAATGCCGGCACTGGCAAAGTCTTTGAGAAGGATGACGTTGCTGGGGATTTCGACCATTAAAAAGATTTTAAAAGAGGGCGAGCGGATGAGGCCGGCAGTGGTAATAATTTTTTTAACCTCGATGAGTTGATGGACGGTGCGGACAAAGGGAATCATCAGCCAAAGATTTTTTAGGTTTAGTTTGTTTCTGACAGTTTTAAGAGCTTCAAGCTCCATTTGAAAAACATCGGGGGTGGCCAAATAGCGGGAGGCGCCACGGAAGCCAAGCATGGGATTGGGCTCGACTGGCTCGTATAATTTGCCCCATTTAAGATAACGGTATTCGTTGGTTTTAAAATCGGTGGCTCGGTAGATAACAGGCCGAGGATTAAATGACTTGCAAAATTTGGCGATATTATCGGAGAGTTCTTTGATGTAGGCTTTTTGTTTACCATCGGCGATAATTTTTTTAGGGTGAATGCCAATATTGGCCATGATGAATTCGGCCCGAAGAAGGCCAATGCCATCGACATTGCGTTTGGCAATTTCGGAAGCTAGATCGGGTTCACCGAGATTGACGTAGACTTTGGTGGCTGTCTTTAATTTAGATCCTAGATCCTGGATTTTAGATCCTGGATTCTGAATGTTAGATTTTAGGTCTTTAAACCAGACTTGGCCGGTGGAGCCATTGAGGGTGACAATATCGCCGGTTTTGATTGATTTGGTGGCCGACTCAGTGCCAACCACACAGGGAACACCAAGCTCACGGGAGACGATGGCGGCGTGGGAGGTTTGACCGCCTTTATCGGTGATGATACCGCCGGCAATTTTCATGGCGGGAACAAAATCAGGGCTGGTCATGGAGGTAACCAGAATTTGACCTTTTTTGACTAAGTTAATGTTTTTGGGCTGGGCCACTAGAATAGCGACGCCGGAAACAAAACCGGGACTGGCACCTTGACCGGTTAAATCTGGTGGAGGAAGAGTAGTTGGGGTAGAAGTGGGATTAGCAATAGTGGTGATGGGACGGGTTTGAACAATAAAAAGCTCATTGCCCTTAATGGCAAACTCGATGTCTTGGCCACAGCCATAATGATTGTGAAGTTTTTGGGCTACTTTGGCAATTTTGATGGCCAGGCTTTCGGATATTTTGCGTTTGAGCTGGCGAGAGGCGGGAGTAGAAAATGATTTATTGCTGTCTTTGAAACGACGGAATTCAACCGTTTGCTTGACGGTTTGGTGAGAAACTATCTTCCAGGTGTCTTTAGAAACAATGGTTTGATCGGGGGTGACAATGCCCTGAACAATATATTCACCTAGACCCCAAACAGTTTCAATAATAATTTGGGTTTTGTCGCCACTGACAGGATTTTGAGTAAAACAAATGCCGGAAATGTCTGACTCAACCATTTTTTGGACAGGAACGGCGACGGCAACAGTCAGATGGCTAATTTTCTTCTGATGGCGATAAAAAATTGAGCGGGGGGTAAACAGACTGGCCCAACAATCGCGGACACGATGAATGACATTGGCTTCGCCCAAAACATTGAGGAAAGTTTCTTGCTGGCCGGCAAAGGAGGCATCGGCTGAATCTTCGGCGGTGGCAGAAGAGCGGACGGCGACGGGGACATTTTGGAGTCCACCGTAGGAACAGAGTTTTTTGTAGGCCTTCATGATGGCAATGGCTAAGTCTTCGGGAATAGCTTTTGATTTAATTAATTTTTTGATGCGAAGGGAGACTTCTTGGAGCTCGGCGGGGTCGGTTAAATTAACAGTGGCAATGATCTGGCTAATTTGCTGATCGAGATGGTGATGGTCAATGAATTGGCGGTAAGCGGAAACGGTGACGACAAAGCCGTTGGGGACGGGGACGCCGAGGTTATACATTTCGCCAAGATTGGCGCCTTTACCACCAACTAAGGGAGTATCGGTGCGATGAATTTGGTTAAACCAGAGAATCGAATCAGGCATTAAATAATCATAGCAGAAGGCCAGCAAAAATGGCGCGGACTTGGTTTACCGGCTCGACTTGAGACTGGCCGGATTTAGTGAGGTAATCGGCGTTAATGAGGGAGAGATAGGTAGGTAGAGAGGTTGGAGTTAGATTTTTGCGAAGATGCTGGCGGAGGAGATAAAAGAGAAGTTCGGGCGGTTCTTCTTTGATAACCGCCTCAAATAATCGGGCGAAACCGACATAATTTTTGGGGCGGATGGCGTTTAAGAGTTGCCAAACTTGGCGGCTAGTGTCGGCTTTAAAGATCTGGGCTTTAGGGAATAATTTTAGTTGAGTGAGAGTTAAGCCCTTGTCTTGCCAAAGATAAATATTACGGGTAGATTGGTTAAAGAGTGGGGCAAATTTTTGAATAGTGGGTGGTGGGAGGCTAAAAAAGTTGTTAATAACCAGGGGCTCTTCGAGGGCAAAAAGAGAGGAGCCACTAAGTAGATTATTGAGTTGGTTTTGATCAAGGCTCTTGGCCTCAAGGGAAATGGGGGGCGAAGGGCTTTTGGCAATTTGGCTGGTGAGCAATCCCCGACTTTTAGTAAAATTGGAACCGTGGAAGATGAAGATCATGAGTTATGATATCAATTTTAAATTTTTAATTTGAAATTTTTAAACAATTTTTAATATCTAATTTTTAAATTTATTTTTTTGTTTGAGGATATAGACGACGAGGAGGACAATTATGAGAGAGAGGGAGGTGGTAATAATAATAGTAAAGCGGGAGATGGAGACAGGATTGAGTTTGATGGAAATATTGATGTCAACTTGCGGAATGTTGCCGGTGAGAAAGAGGCTTTGCTCGCCTTGATAGTCGTTGTAGGCAATAAGAACCCTATGGTTTCCCGGCTCGACATTGGTAAAACGAGCAATCCCCTGCCCATCGGTGTAGGCTTTTTGAGTTTTGGAATGAATAGTAACTTGAGCGCCAACAATTGGCTTTTTAAGGTTGTCGACAACTTTGATTTGGAGTTGATAGTCGGCGGGTTGGGGAGGAGAAGGAGAAGGATTAGAACTGGGAGTTGGCGAAGGGTTTGGTTTTGGGGGGATAGTTTCGAGAGACAGAGCGGTTGTTTCAATTTGATTTAAAGAAATATTGGACATAGTGGTGGCGGAAATTTCATTTGACCAATTGCCGGTGGCACAACCATTGCCGGGCCTGATTTTGAAGTAATAGGTGGTATTGGAAGAAAGATTATTGGCTTGATATTGACTGATGTCTTTGGGGAGATTGGTGGCGCCAAAAGAATATTCCCCTGATTTTAGACCAAAGGAGAGATCGTAGTGATCAAAAGGTAGGTCGGCGCCGGAAAAATAAAGAGTAATGGAGTTTTGGTTATTGGCGCTGGCGCCATATAGGTGAGGAGCTTTGGAGCCGGGGGTTTGGTTGTTGCAAGTTGGAGCCTGATTGATTGAAACACCGGCAACAGAGCCGGAAGTGTTGGATCCAACATCTTGGATGCTAGATGTTGGGGTTGGAGTTGGAGTTTCAGTGGGAGTTTGAGTTGGTGTTGGAATTTGGGTTGGGGTTGAAGTTGGGACAGAAGTGGGAGTTGGGGTTTGAGTTGGCGTTGGTGTTGGGGTTTGAGTTGGGGTTGGAGTCGGAGTTTGGGTGGGAGTAGGAGTGGGAGGGGTAGTGTCTATTTTTACGGTATTGGCGGCAGTTTTGATTGATTCACTGTTGCCGGCGGTGTCTTTGGAAAAATATTTTATGGTATAAACACCGTCGGCTGACAAAACAATGGTGGTGCCAATTGAGGAGCTGGTGGTGGGATTGGCGCCATTGGTGGTGTAATAGGTATTGGCACAAGTTGAACCACCAGTGTCGGAACATTCCAGAGTAACAGTGACAGGAGTGTCGTGCCAAGAAGTGTCGGTGCCGGAACTGGTGGTGACGGGGGCGGTGGTGTCGACGACAAGAGAGCCTGGTGACTCGCTACTTTGGTGGCCAACATTATCCTGACTTTTAACAAAGAGACTAAAAATACCTTGAGTTAGATTTGAAGTTAAAGAAGATAGGGCAGTGGTGCCGTTAGTGAGAGCATTGCCGAGATTGTCGGTTATTCGCCAAAGATAAAAAGCAATACCCGATAAGGCGTCGGTGGCTGAAGACCACGACCAGGTTTGGGTGGTTTGGTTGGTGGGAGAGGTGGTGGAGGGATTGCCGGGATTGGTGGGGGCAGTGTTGTCGATGATAAAAGCGGGCGAGTCTCCGATACTGGCGGTAGTAAATGAACTTTGATTGTCGTTGTTGTCGACGGCTTTAACCCGCCAATAATATTGGCCCTCGGGGAGTGCTTGATCTTGGCTAACGGTGAAAGAAGTTGAGCCTTGGGGGGCAAGATCTGAAGTGTAGCTGATAAGTGGCGAAGAGTAGTTGCTTGAGTCGTCGATTTCGATTAAATATTTAACGGTATCGGCGGAATCGGGATCGGAAAGAGTAAATTCCAGGGTAGGGGTGGTGTCGCCTGAATAATTGCCATTAATAAAGCCGGCCGGGCCAAGAGAGGTGGGGCCTTGAGGGGCTTGATTGAAGCCCCAGCCGGTGTTATTGCCCAAATCAGTGACATTAAGGCCAAGAACGGGAATAGAAGTAGAATTAATATTATTAATATCGTGGACGGCCAAGTATTGGACTGATCTGGTGGATTGAGGGTCGATTTTGGCTTGAGTTTGATGGAGAGAGGAATTGAGAGTTAAGAGATGATCGGCAATACCTCTTAGATCAAGAGTACCGGCAAAAGTTTGAGTTTTGGTTAGATCACCTGGGAGAGTAAGAGTATAAGCAGAAGTAACATTTTTAGTGAAGTTATAGAAGGTGTTGGAGCCAGATATTTCTTGGTTACCGCCGGTAAAAACAACAGAACCGTTATTGTGAGTAAAGAGGCCGGTGTTTGACCAATTGCCGGCGATGTTAAAAGTGGTGGGAGAAATAAAAGTTCCACTGGTAATAGTGAAGTTTCCGCCAACAGTAATGGCGCTGATAACTGATGGACCGATGTCAGAAAGGGCATAAATTTGGTTGTCGGACAAAACAGTGTTGTAAACTCGGACATCGTCGATATAGCCGGCATACCAACCCATAGACCCACCACTATTTGAACCGATAGCCCAGCGGTCGGCGGTGGTGGCTAGAGTGCCGACGGTGTCGGGGGTGCCTTCGCTGACACCATTGACGTATAGTTTGGCTTGACCGTTATTTTGGGCGGAAACGCAAACATGGTGCCATTGATTGGCGACGACGGTGGAGGTGCCGACAACCCTGACGGAGGCGCCGTCATAGGAGTAATATTCGAATTTACTATTGGAGTCAATCAATATTTGGTCTTGATAAGTGGTGGTGGGAACGGCTCCGGATCTTATAATAATACTAGTACTGGTAACGTCTGAGGGGCGAACCCAAGCACAAATAGTATAGGCGGTTGGATCGATAGCATCGCTGACAACAACCTGTTCGCTGGTTGAACCATCGAAGGCGAGCGAATAACCGTTGGTGAAGGGCAGGGTGGCTTTTATGGATGAATTCCAATCGTCGGCCTCCATGTTTTGTAAAACTCCATTGACACTATTTCCGGAACTGTCGACAGTACTTGTTCCGACTCCGTCGTCGAATTTCCAATAGCGATAAGTAGCACCGGGGAGATAATCAGTGACGGTAGAGGTGATGATATCTTGGCTATTGGTGGGGTTAATAGTTAGATTGGAATAATTCCAGGCTTTAACTTTGTAAACATTTTGATTTTCTCCACCGTTTCCTTTGTAGATAACATTTGATCCCGAATCAAGAGTAGGAGTGGTAGGTATTTCAGAGCCAAATAAGGTAAGAGTGCCACCGTCTTCGATGGTGAAAGTTGAGCCACAGGTAAATAACTGGCCATTGAGATTGAAGATACCTTCAGTGACAGTACAAGTTGAAGTGGTGGTAAGCGGAGTTGAAAGTGACAGAGCATTTGAGCCAGTTTTATTAATTTGGAGGGGGGAAGCAAGGGTGCCACCGACTTTTGAGATAGTTTGGGCCAAACTTCCGGTAAAAGCCAGGGTAAGATTAGAACCACCAACAGATCCGGGAGAGGCTTGAGAATAGTTTCCAGTAATATTGTATGAATAAGCGGTGGCGGAGTTATTGATAACGCCGGTGGTGATAGTTAGATTGCCGATATTGCAATTACTAACAGGAGTGATTCCCCCGACAGTTCTGTTTAAAGTAATACTATTGAAGTTGGCATTACCACAAGAAATATTATTAGTACTTGACCCAGTTAGAGTAAGATCAACTCCATTGGGGATGAGACTTTGGGAGTTGTCAACAACGCCATTTTCAACACTAATAGTGGTGATGTTTTGGGGAAAAGAACCACCGGAAAGAGTTAAATTTCCATGACCGATAGAAAGAGAAGTGCCAGAAATTTGAAGAGAAGCGCCAGAGTTTTGAATGTAGCCACCATCTATAGTTAAATTGCCAGTGGCGCCAATCGAACCATTGTTGGTGACTCCGCCGGAAATAGTCGGATTAGTGCCGGATAGAGGAACGGTGCAACCGGCGGAAATACTGATAGTGTAATTCCAACCGTGAGAAAGAGAGACAGAATTAAAGGTGGCGTTGGCACAAGTAAGAACAGTGCTACTATTTCCGCTGAAAATGATGTTTTTTGAAGCGGGAAAAGAACCGCCATTGATGACAAGGTCTCTTTGGAGGGTGAGATCGGTGCCCGACAGGGAAAGTTGGCCTCCGGTTTCGCTTTGATAACTGCCGTTGACGGTCCAATTACCAGTAACAGTGAGATTGCCACTATTGACTATTTTTCCGGTTGAGGTGGGATTGGTGCCAGCAATAGAAAAAGCACAATTGTTGGAAATATTGACATCGTAGTAGCCAGCCTTGCTGATGGTAAGGGAAGAAAAAGTGGCAGTGCCACAATTTAGGGTGCTATTGACGGAGCCATTAAGGATAAGATTGGTGCCGTTGGGAAGAAGATTGGCGGTATTGGTTAGATTGCCACCGAGGGTAATATCGGTTATTCCTTGGGGAAAAACGCCTCCGGTTAGGACAAGATGGCGGGCGGATAGAGTAGTGCCGGTGACGGCTAGTGATGATCCGACGTTGGCGGTGTAATCGCCGGTAAGTGACCAGTTACCGGTTATATTTACCGTTCCGTTGTTAATAATGGCGCCGGTTGAACTGGGATCGGCGCTGGGAAAATTAACAATACAATTGGCTGAGATGGTAACTTGAATACTGCTGTTGGCTTTACTAATGGAGATGGTGTTTAGAGGGCCGGCAGTACAAGTGATGGTGGTGGAATTAGTAGTGGAAAAAACGATGTTACCGGAGTTGTGGCTGAATATTCCCCCATTTAAGGCTAAGCTACCGCCAATAGTAGTTGTTACTGAGGAGGCAGTCAGGGAGCCACCGTTTAGAGTTAGTGATGCATTGACGGTAAGCGATTGGGCGGCGGCGGTATAGGTTCCGGCGGATTGGGTAAAACCACCACTGGTGGTTAGAGACCGCTCTTGAGTGATAGTGCCACCGTAACCGGCGTTGATGGAAAGGCTGGTAATGGTGCCGGCAAACGAGGCGTCGATGGTTGAGTTGTTGGAGGAAGTGCCGTCAAAAATAACGGCGTCGCCAGATAAGGGGACAGTGTTGTCTAACCAGTTGGCGGCAGTTGACCAATTGGTGTTAGCCCCGCCACCGCCATCCCAAGTGCGGTTGGCGGCATAAGCCTTTTTGGCGATAAACGAGGGGAAGAGAAAGAAAAGAATAATGATAGTAGCTAACTGGCGGAAGTTCATTTGAATCAGAATCGGTTTATTATTAGAAAGAGTATACAGAAAAATGAGGAAAGTGTCGCGTTTAGGCCTATAGTTTGGCAAATTTAACGCAAGTATGTATTTGATGTGTGTTTTTTTGGGGCTTAAAATTAAAATCTACCCCTATCCCCTCCTTTGACCTGTCTGAGCCGGACTTCGCAACGCTTGCAAGTTTCCAATCCCTCTAAATCTCCCTTTGATCCGTCTGAGCCGGACTTCGCTACGCTTCGCAAGTTTTCAATCCCTCTAAATCTCCCTTTGATCCGTCTGAGCCGGACTTCGCTACGCTTCGCAAGTTTTCAATCCCTCTAAATCTCCCTTTGACAAGGGAGACTTTAGTTTATTTAATAGTTTTAATAACAAATGGGGCGTGAGATAATAGGAGGAATTTTGGCCCCATTCCGCCACAGGCGGATAAACTCTTAGTGGCCGTGCACCTTTTTAAAATTAGTTTTGGCCCCATCGTCTAGTGGCCTAGGACACCTGGCCTTCATCCAGGTAATCGTGGGTTCGACTCCCACTGGGGTCACCAAGTTTTTTTGCCTACTCTTACGTTAAATTTCTAATAATGGAGTCGTGGGTTTCCGTCTGAGCCCTGTCAGTGGACAGGCGCAGCGGACACGGCGACTCAACTGGGGTCACCAAGTTTTTTTGCCTATTCTTACGCTAAATTAAATTTGAGTTCTATAATAGCGGTTATTGGCTTACACTTAGAAAATCTTTTTTAACTGAGGCTTATTGAGGTATTTATCGACAATATCTTCTCGCTTGCCGTAATCATACTTTTTGTTGTAGGTGGCAAGATGGATGATTTCGTGAACGATGGTGTTAAGGAGTTCTTTATCTCCACCATTTTCTGGGAAGCGGACATGGATGGAATTGTTGTTTGTATTAAACCAACCTTCGCAGGACATTCCATGAAGAAAACAAGGCATTTCTCCCGGATCTTTGATGCCAAGATCCTTGAATGCTTTTTCTACTGCCGGTTTTGCATCTAGCCAGACTTTTTGGGTATGTTTAATTGCTGTATTTTTGTTTACAGCAAAGGTGAGAATAGATTTGAATGAAGGTTTGATGAAGGAACGGAGATTTTCGTACTCACTTAGGTTTTTGAGTACATTAACCGCTTCTTTAAGTTCTCCAGTGAGGGAATATTTAATTATTAATTTCATATTTGAAAAGAAATGGTATGGCAGTAATTATATGTTACTGCCATACCGGAATTATAGGGAAAGGAGGGAAAGTTACTTGTCAATAGATGTTTTGTGCGGTATTGTACGGATATATTATTGTCTAATCGCGAGATGTATGGTATTATGAGTTTAGGCTTAGCAGATTGTTGAGCCGTCGGCATTTCGAAGGTTGTTTGCCCTGAAACTAACAGCCTTCACCAAATATCTCCCCTATTTTTTTGATTATTTTTCCGTTTGATTTTTGTTTGTCTATCCTGAAATAATTACCTTGTTCTGTGACTTTGGGGTGTTTTTTTTTTATTATTGGTCTGCATATAGCTGGATTGGTTTGGCGTAAAGATTTTTTTGGAAACCAAAGAAGATTGCCCTAATGTCTTCGACATTTCCGAGTGATTGTTCGGCGTTGGCAATGGCGTGATATTTCAAATTGAGTAAAATTGGTAGTTTATCCTCATCGAGCTCTTCGACTCCTTTTTCCTGATATTTTGATAAAACAAAATCCAAAAATTCTTTCTGTTTACTTTCCAAACCCTCAAATATTTTTTGTTTTGCCGATTCGACTCTATCGATTCGAGAAATTGGCGGGGTGCAAAAAGAAACATAAGTAAGGACGTCGAAAAGGTCGGAATTTTCCGCCTCAATTATTTTTTGTAAAGTTTCTAATTCATCCTTGCCATAACCAATTTCGGCGATCTTCTCCAAGAATACTTTGCGGGTGGTGGGGTTTGACCAAATGGTTCTTAATTCTTCTTCTGATTTGAAAAATTCGGGCATAGCGCCATACATGTTATTAATAAATTCTTGAATGGTGATTGGTTTACCGTCGGCGCTCCAAAATGAGGTGGCGATCATATGTTTTATTTCCCTCTCTTTACCATCACGTAATTTTATTTTTAATTTTTTCTTTGGTGGGTTTTTTTCACATTCACAGGGTTCTTTGCCACAAATAGGACAAATCTTTGGCGGTGGATCCCCTCCTGGACCATCTTCTCCTGGGCCACTCGGTCCGTCGGTAGTCTCATCAATTGGTTCCCCGTCCCACTCTGGATCGGAAAAATGCTTATAAGCATCGACGAAGTCGTAAATAGTAAAGTATTCTTTACCATCAAAAAGCCTAGTGCCACGACCAATAATTTGTTTGAATTCAATCATGGAATTGATCGGCCTCATTAAAACAATATTGCGAATATTGCGGGCGTCGACTCCGGTTGAGAGTTTTTGGGAAGTGGTAAGAATGGTGGGAATGGTTTTTTCGTTGTCTTGAAATTCGCGCAAGAATTGTTCGCCCCGATCGCCGTCGTTGGCGGTTACGCGGACACAATAATTGGGGTCTTTGCTATCTTTCATCTGATTGACTAAGTCGCGGACAGCAAGGGCATGATCTTGGGTGGCGCAAAAAATAATTGTTTTTTCGCTTTGATTGATTTCGTCTAGGACAATTCGAACTCTATTGGCTTCGCGTTCTTTAATGACAATGATTCGATTAAAATCTGGTTCTTTGTATATCTTGCCTTCTTCCACTTCGCCCTCGATAATTTGATCGTCGGAGGTGTAGACATAATCATCGAGAGTGGTTTTAATGCGTTTGATTTTAAAAGGAGTTAAAAAACCATCGTTAACACCGTCTTTAAGTGAGTAAATATAGACTGGATCACCGAAATATTTATAAGTATCGATATTATCTTTTCGTTTGGGGGTGGCGGTTAGACCAAGTTGAACGGCGGGAGAAAAATAGTCGAGAATTCCTCGCCAATTGCTTTCATCGTTGGCGCCACCACGATGACATTCGTCGATGATAATTAGGTCGAAAAAGTCGGCGGGATAGTCGCCAAAATAGGGGCTGCCGTCTTTACCACTCATAAAGGTCTGAAAGATAGTAAAAAAGACACTACCGCTTATTGGTACACCGCCTTTTTTGCGAATATCTAGAGGATTGATGCGAACCAGAGCATCTTTGTCAAAGGCGGAAAAAGCATTGAAGGCTTGGTCGGCTAAAATATTCCGGTCGGCTAAAAATAAAATTCTTGGCCGGCGGTTACCGTCACGTTTTAAATTCCAGCGAGTTTGAAATAGTTTCCAAGCAACTTGGAAAGCAACAAAAGTTTTTCCGGTGCCAGTGGCGAGGGTTAGAAGAATTCGATTTTTTTCTTCGGCGACGGCTTTAACGATATTGTTGACGGCAATTTCTTGATAGTACCTAGGTTTTTTGCCGGTGCCACCGTCTTCAAAGGGGATATTGTCAAATTGTTCTTGCCATTGGTTTTGATGGGAAAAAGTTTTTTGCCACAGTTCGTTTGGAGTGGGAAAATTGGGAACAATCCCCTCTTGGCCGGTTTTTAAACAGATTTCGTAAATTTCGTGGCCATTGGTGGAGTAGGCATAATCGATTTGCAATTTGGTGGCGTAGGCTTTGGCTTGGGTGACACCTTCGGTGACTGAAAGATTTTCGGCTTTGGCTTCAATAACGCCGATTCTGCGGTTTTTATATACCAAAATATAATCAGCGATTTCCGGTTTACCGCGAACACCACCGGTTTGGATTCGGCCGTCGGTGATATGAAATTCGCGCGACACCTTTGAATCTTCGACTTCTCCCCAACCACTGGCTTTAAGCTTGGGATCAATGTATTCGGCTCGGGTTTCGGCTTCGTTCATGATTGTATTATAAGCCAGCGCCGAACAAAATGGGGTTTAATTGATTTTCAAGGCCTTTGGGGCGTTTTCAATTGTGTGTACAAGTAATTTTAGAGCTGATTCAACTTGTTTGATATCGCATCTTTTTGTACGGGCTTTATTAAGGTGAAAAGTATTTCTAATATCATTTAATTCTAAAATATCGGAGGCGGTGCTTTCTTTTATGAGTTTTTTTCCTCTAAAAAATTTTATAAGTTCGTACAGACCAACCTGACTTTTTTCGATTTTTTCTTGGACGGCAACAACTATAGGCATATCTTTTTTTAGAGTGTGAGTATAACTTTGCGGAAGTTGATTAATATATTTATATTCAAAAGATTCGATTTTTTCTCCACGTTCTTTGTAAAAATAAAAAAGTACAGCTTCGATGACAGAAATTACATACAAAATAATGACTCGATATGTTTCTTCTTTATATAATTGCTTTTCTTCTCCGTTTTTTGCCCGTTCGTAGAGAGTGTAGATGTATTCGATGGAGTTTTCGAGCGTCTGGCGGAGTTCCTTGCTTTTTATAAATTCAAAACCACTCATAATCGTTTGGACTATTTTCGAGTCATTTTTAGGAGTTTGGAAAGAGAGGGTAAGCCTTCTTTTTCCAGTACGGTGTGAAGCTGGGCATCTGATCGATATTTCAAGTCAACACCGTATTTCTTCTCGATAGTTTTAACCAGTGTGTCACCTCTTTTTTTGGGTATAAGCTTACTCATGCTTTAAGTTTACCACGGCTATAATTCTCCACTAAAGGCCTTGCTTAATATGGATTTTTTCAGTTCTTCTAAATCGGCCAATTTTTGCTTATAAATCACCTCCAGATTTTTCGTCTCCCCTGCCAATGTGTCTAACTTGGCCACAATTGCCTTTTGTTCGGAAATTGATTTTGGTATTGGAATTAATATGTTTCCCAATCTGGTTAAGGCAAGTTTAGGCATTGCGACTTTTCTTGTATTTAGTCCCGCTTGTTTAATAAATTCGGTGCTTTTAGTAAAAAAGTAAATATATCGGTTATAGATATTGTCTTTAAAAACCAGTTTACAGGAATTTTCTGTTAAATTAGCTCCTTCTAATTCTTGGGGAATTATGCCTGTTTTACCTATCGTACCGGCAATACTTATATATAAATCTTTTGTTGAAATGGTGTAATTTTTAATTTGCTCATAAATGTTTTTATCAACATATTTGATGTTTTCGAGGTCAATGTTGCCATGGTTGTTAAAATCAGCTACTCGAATATACGGATATTTAGTTTTTTCATTTTTTAACTTATATCCTCTTGGAACTCTTTTTCCGCCTTTTATTTCAGCAATGTCTTTGATTTTTTTATTTTCAAAGTTGCCGTTTGGATTATTAAAAATACTGTCTAAATATGATTCAAAAAGGTCTTTGAAATTTTGGAGATTCTTTTCAGTGTTTTCTTTAACTTTTTTTATATCCTCAAATACATCATCCAAAATTTCTACAATGTGGATCTGTTCGGGGAGAGGTGGAAGAGGAATGATCGTATTTTTTGCTTTTATTATGGTGTAAGTTCCCACCGTAGCTCCTGCACTATTATCTATTTGCTTTCTCAAAAAGTCTGATTTAAAGGCATATTCAACAAATTTGGTGATGACATCACTTTTCTTTTTTAACCAGATGATGTTCCCATCTTTAAAATAAAATTTATCGTTATTTTTAACTACATAACAAATTCCTAGGGTGCCTACTCCTGTAACCATTATGTCTCCTTCCTTTGGTATGCCGTATTTTACGGAATATTTGTCAAACATCTCTTTTGAGATGAACAATTCATTGTTAACAAATCCGTTTTGTGCTAATTTAACAATTTCTCTGGCTCTGTAAAAAGGTATCCCATTGCTTTTCCATTCCGATTTAAAAACCCTTTTGCTCGAGGTAATTTCATATAGATCCACAAGTCTTTTGGTTGGCCAATTAGGTTTCATGTTTGATGGTTTTTAGTTTAAAAAGGCATCTCATCGATGGTTGTTTCGTTGACATATTCACCGGAACTTTTTAGGTCAAGTTTATTGTATTTCTTTTCATAAAAACTAATCAAAAATAATCCGATTGAAGAAACAATGTTTACAATAAAATAGGCATACAGGGGATCATCGACAATATAATCATTAGCTGACTTGCCATGAAAGGTTGTTTTATTACTTCTCAAACTTTCTATGTTTTGGGATAGATTTAACAAACTGCTCCCGATAGTTTTTATCTCTACCGGGATTGATTTGGTTGGAAAAAGAGAAAACTCTTTCAAAATATCCTGGGTTAGTTTATAAAGGGTGTCTTTTTTGTTGACTTTTTTTGAAATATTACTATTATCAGAAATGTGTTTGATAATACTTTCTAAAGTGGAATTTGCTGAACCAATAGCTAAATCTGGATTTTCTTCAATTTGATCAATGGCTTTTTTAAAAGTATCAAAAGCGGTTGGAAAATTATTTTTTAAAACATTTTTAATTACTGGGACTGATGGAATAAAATCTGGAGTTTCAATACCCAGATCGACTGCAATTTTAATTAAATTTTCGTTGTCAATTGAGTGGAGGGTGTCTTTTAAATCAATTTTGTTGTCGATATACGATATATTGAAATTTGCATTACCAAAGCTGTCATAGGTTTGCCATTTTTTAATGTAGAAATTTACATTTTTATAAGTTTCAAAAACTTGCCAAATTTTTGCATCAATTTGTCCAACTAACTTCATTAAATAATTAGGCGATACGTCCATTTTTTAGATTAAATCTTTTATCTTTGCTAATATTAATTCAGATTCCCGACTCAATTTCTTCATCTCATCTAGAATTTCTTTCGGTTCTCTGTTAATTGGCCCGGGGTCGGTGTTGGGATTTTTGGGGGAGAGGTCGAAGGTGGATTGGTCGATGGTGGAAACGTCGACATTCCAAGAGTTGGGGCTAGTGGCTTGAATTTTTTGGAGTTCGACAAATTCGGCTAAATCGGCTTCATTTAAAGGATTACCTTTGCCCAAATTGCGATCAAGATTAAGTTGATAAAACCAAACTTTTTTAGTGGCCGCACCTTTTTCAAAAAACAAAACAACAGTTTTAACGCCAGCACCTTGAAACGCGCCGCCGGGTAAATCAAGGACAGTATGGAGATTGCAATTTTCCAAAAGCAGTTTGCGTAAACTTACTGAGGCATTGTCGGTGTTAGAAAGAAAAGTATTTTTAATGACAATGCCGGCCCGGCCACCAGCTTTGAGAATTTTGATGAAATGTTGGAGAAAAAGAAAAGCGGTTTCACCGGTTTTAATGGGAAAGTTTTGTTGAATTTCTCGGCCAATGCCGGCGCCGAAGGGCGGATTGGCCAGAACAATATCAAAGCGGTCTTTTTCTTGGATATCGTTGATATTGTCGGATAAAGTATTCATGTGGCGAATATTTGGGGCTTCAATGCCGTGCAAAATCATATTCATAATGCCGATGATGTAGGCGAGAGATTTTATTTCTTTGCCAAAAAAGGTGGTGGTTTGGAGGGCTTCCATTTGGCTTGAGGACAGGTGGGCTTGGTCTTGGGTTAGATAGTTGTATGACTCGACTAAGAACCCGGCACTGCCGCAAGCGCCGTCGTAAATTGTTTCGCCAAGTTTGGGGGCGACGACTTTGATAATAGTTTTGATGAGGGGGCGGGGGGTGTAGTATTCGCCGCCATTGCGGCCAGCGTTACCCATGTTTTTGATTTTGGCTTCGTAGAGGTAAGACAATTCATGTTTTTCTTGGTAAAGACGAAAGTGCATGTCATCGACGATATTTAAAATTTCCCGAAGTTTGTAACCACTGGAAATTTTATTTTTTAATTCAAAGAAAATTTCGCCGATTTTGTATTCAATGGTGTTTCGGTCTTCGTTTTTATCGGCTTTAAATTTTTTGAGATAGGGAAAGAGATTATTGTTGACAAAATCTCTTAAGTCGTCGCCGTCGAGGGCTTTGTTGAGGTCTAGCTTGTTGCTACTATTTTTGGGGCAGGCCCAAGAATTCCAGCGAAACTCCGGAGACAAAATATAATCATAATTTTTTCCGGACAAACTGGCTGATTTCTTTTTATCTTCTTCTAAATCATCAAGATATTTTAGGAAAAGAATCCATGAGGTTTGCTCAACATAATCAAGTTCAGTGGCGCAACCAGAATCAGTGTGGAGAATATTGTCGATGTTTTTAAATGATTGTTCAAACATAGCTATATTCTACCTCACTTCAGCTCAAAAAGGGGTAAAATTGGAGAGAAATTATATGAGATGGGATAAAGGAGGCCAGAGAGGACAGAGTGGTGATTACTTATTCATTCTGCCGACGTATTCGCCGGTGGTGGGGAAATTATTTTTATAATCGGTGATGAGCTTGGGGGTTAAAAGTTTTGGCAATAAATTGGCGGGAAGATTATTGATGTTGAGCCAGGTGCTCCAGACAGAACCGTCGGGATGTTGGGGGTCTAATTGGTGTTCGAGTTCTTCAAATTTGTTGATATCACCGAGGATAAAAAGCTCGACACTATGCTCGTTGTCTTCGGGCATTATAAAGTCGCGGATGTAGAGTATTTTTTGGAAAGTAAATTTAGTGCCGTCGCCACATTCTTCAATTATTTCTCGCTGACAGCCGTCTAGGACGGTTTCGCCATATTCCAAGTGACCACCGATATAGAAATAATAATCGTGTTTTTCGGTGTATTGCGTCAATAATTTACCATTTTTGATAATAACCATTCTTAAACGAACATTGATTTGGTGATTTTCCATATGGAGAGAATTATAGATGGATTTTGATTAAAATAGTGAGTTTTGGTATATAATTTCGATCATATAGACAATCTTTGGAAATCAACTATCTTTGGCTTGGATCGAAGGATTTGTGGAGAAAACCAAATCCCAGCTTTGTCTTTTGAGAAATTAGGTGGCGACAAGGAAGAGGCGGTGGTTTTAGCTTGGGATAGAATAAAATTAGCAATAGCGACCGGAATAGAAATTTTTGGACGTGGTTTGGCAACTTTTGGCCTTTCTTCAAAGGCGCCACCAGCAATATTTGGATTGAGCGCTGGTTTAATTGTTGCCAGTGGGATGTATCGAATTCATGAAAAAAACAACAGCGGATCGCGCTGGAGTTTGTTGTTGTTGAATAAGGTTTCCGGACTTGGGCCACATAGAAGGGCAGTTGAAGCGACTTTGATAAATGCCGGGATTGCGACGGAAGAGGTTGAAGGGCTTTTTAATTTATCAAATAATGTGTATAACGCCGAATTGGCAGGAGTTAATCTGCAAAAGTGGCGTGATTCTTTAATTCCAGTAAGTAGCGGGGTGGCGATGAGCATGTATGGAGATTATCTATCGGCTTTGGTGGTGACAATTCTTGGATTGTCTTCTTTTCCGTTGGGGGAAAAATTTTATCGGGAATCGAATGTTGTTCGGGCGGCAGAATCGAGAGCGGGAAGATCGGCAAAAATCGGGGAGTATATTAAAAAAGTCCAACGGGAACATATTGCCATGACGGACAAAGTAAATTTTTTATCTTATACCCCGGAGTTGCTTTTTGCTTTGAAATATCTAACAAAAAGCGGAAATGCCCTGCCGGCTTTATATGGCTTTCAGCAAGGATTGCAAGGTTTGACGGGGGTTTTGAACTCTCAAAGAATACGTGAGTCGACCAAAAGAACGACGGAAATAGCAATGCATTTAGTGGAGGCGATAAGTAACCGGCCGTTTATTGCCACTCCACAACGTTGGCGGGAGCATGTAAAAGAAGCCCGAGATAATGATTTGCCAGGTGTTGGTTTGAGAAATGGTTTGGTGATAAGAAACTTTACTGCCCAACTGCCAACCGGAGAAAAAACGGGGTTGGCGCCAATATCAGTTGAGGCGGCTTTAAATTCGGCAGTAATTATTAGGGCAGAGTCAGGGGCGGGTAAATCAGTGACATTGATGGGGATAATGCACTTACTGGAACATGCAGGGTCGATATTTATTATTAAGAAAGGGAAAAAAGTAAATGTTCATTCTTTGAAGGGCCCAGAAGAAGTGGCTCAAGAAATTCTTTTGGTGACAGATGAGGGAGTTAATGAAAATGATAGAGTGGCTGATTTGTTTAAAGAATATTTTCTTGAATCAAACGAGGGTATGTATGAGGCGCATAGACGAAAAAACGATCCACTATTGACTGAATTGGCATGGAAAATGGCTGATAATTTATTGGAAAAAGAAATAGAAAAATTGGAGAAATCGGAAAAGGGAGTTTTTCCAAAAACAATGGAGAGTGTTTTAAGAGAAATCCGCGACCAGAGGAATCTATGGGTTTCTGGTTGCCTGAGTAAACAAGGTGGAAATATTGCCAGTGAAGGTATAAAACCGGAACGAGTATTTTCAACACTTTCGGCGGGAGAAAAACGGAGGATGTTGGTGGCGGTGGCCGAAGTGGCAGTTTTGAGCCGACCGCGGACAGCGGTGATTTTGGATGAACCATTGGCCCATTTGGATAGCAAAAATCGAGAACTACAACTTAGGGCCTTGAAGCGAATTGAGGAGGGAAAATCGCCGGTAGCGTTGTTGATTGTTTCTCATGAAAATATTGAAGAACTTGAGTCAAGTTTGAATAATTGCCAAATGGTGGAAATAAAAAAGGAGGCCATGGATGGAAGTAAAAATTGAGGAGAGTTGGAAGAAGGCGCTGGGAAAAGAATTTGATGAGGAGTATTTTGAAAAACTGGCGGAATTTGTGAAGGCGGAGTACAAACAGGCGACGGTGTATCCACTGGCTCGGTTTATTTTTCGGGCGTTTGAACTGACACCATTTGATAAAGTGAAGGTGGTGATTTTGGGGCAAGACCCGTATCATGGGCCAAATCAGGCCAATGGATTGGCTTTTGCGGTGCGGGAGGGGGTGGCTCTACCGCCATCTTTAATAAATATTAATAAAGAAATTAAAGCGGATTTGGGAGAACCAACAAAAAATAAAAATGGCGATTTGGAGGCTTGGGCGAGACAGGGGGTGCTGCTTTTGAATGCCACACTGACGGTGCGGGCGGGGGTGGCCGGGTCGCACCAAAATAAAGGCTGGGAGAAGTTTACGGATGCGGTGGTGAGAGTATTATCTCAGCAAAAAGAAAATTTGGTGTTTATTTTGTGGGGCAATTACGCCCAAAAGAAAGTCCTTCGACAAGCTCAGGATAAATTGATTGACGAGAAGAAGCACTTGGTGATTCGGTCGGCTCACCCGTCTCCCCTATCGGCTTACAATGGCTTTTTTGGCTCAAAACCATTTTCCCAAACCAATGCTTATTTGATTTTGAATGATAAGGGGATGGTGGAGTGGTAATTTATTCCTCTTGATAACCTTTGGCTTGGAGGCGGTAGGAGTGGGCGTAAACCCCTTTTTGGGCTAATAAATCCTGGTGACTCCCCTGCTCGACAATTTTGCCTTTGTCGATAACGAGGATACGCTGGGCATTTCTAACAGTGGAGAAACGGTGGGAGACGATAATGAGGGTTTTGCCCTTGGTTTTGGAATAGAGGCGATTGAAGATCTTGGCTTCGGAGACGGCGTCGATACTGGCAGTCGGCTCGTCAAGGATGATGACGGGGGCGTTGCGATAAAAGACCCTGGCGATGGCAATTTTTTGCCACTGGCCCCAAGAGGGCTCTTCGCCACCGTAGCGCTGACTTAGTTTGGTGTCGAGGCCTTGGGGGTATTTTTTGTAAAATCGGGCATCGGCAAGATTGAGGGCTTTGATGACATTGTTGTGGTTGACGGACTTGGGGCGGGCGATGGTGACATTTTCTTTGAGACTTAGATCGCCATAAGTATTGAATTCTTGGGGCAAAAAGGAGAGCGAGCGATACCAGGAATCGAGGTTGATGTTTTTGAGGTTGATGCCGTTGATGAGAATGGCACCGGCGGTGGGATCGTAAAAACGACAGAGAAGTTTGATGAGGGTGCTTTTGCCGGCGCCATTGGGACCGACGATGGCGATTTCTTCGGCGGGACTAATGACGAGATTGAGATGGCGATAAACGTAGCGGGCGGAGTTGGGGTAATGAAAGCTGACGTCAACAAATTCGATTTTGGCGGGACTCACGGCAGTAACTCTTTGACGACCGCTGATAATTTTGTTTTTGAGATTGATGACCTGGCGGAAATTGCCGATGTGATAGCTGTTTTCGGTGATACTAACGGAATTGAAGACGAGGCCGCGGAAAAAATCACCAGTCTGGCGGATGGTTTCAAAATAAAAAGTGAAAAGGCCGATGGTGAGGAGGTTTAGCTCGAGACCTTTGATGAGGGTGAAAAGGCAGAAGCCATTGATGAGGGCAGAAAAGATAATTAGAGCGACCTCGGAGGGGGTTTGGCTGATGCGGAGGCCAGTTCTTGTTTTGACAAAATAATCGAAAATATCGCAAAATTTTTGATACAAGAAGCTGGTGGCATTATTGATGCGGAGTTCGGAGATGTAATTTTTTTCACGGAGTTTGTAGTTGAGGTCCCACATTTGTTTATTTTTTTCGCTGTTTTCTTCGTGAATTTGCCAATCTTTTTGGACCCAGTACCTTTGGATAAAATATTGGGGAATTTGGCTGACAAAGAGGACGACCCAGATGACAGGATATCTGGGAAGGAGAATGATGGTGACGGTGGTGAGGCTGATGAGGTTGGCGAAAATGCCATTGAGATCTTCGATGGTTCGTCGGGTGCGCCAGCCGAATTCTTCGTCGACTTTAGAAATGAGGTTGCCAGTGTCTTTGCCCTCGAGATGTTGGTAATCTAAGCCCGAGACCTTACCAATAAACATCGTTCTTAAGAACGCCTGGAATTTAGTGTCTTGGATTCGGGAGAGGTGATTTTGAAGGAATAGGAAAAGTGAAGTGATGGTAACTGCAAGCAAAAATAAAATAAACGATTTTTCCCAGGGAGCCGATTGGTGGCTTGATGGGTAGACAGCACTATCGATAAGTTGTGAGAAAAAGCGACTTCGGGCAAAAGGAAGAGTGGAGGCGAGGACTTGAAAGAGATAAATACTAAGAAAAATGACAGGACTACAATTAAAGGCTAGTTTAAGGGCCCAAAGAGCGTTTTGAAAAATTTGTTTTGGAGATTTGAATTCTGGTTTCATAGAAATAGATACAGAGGCCAAGGAGTATAAATATAATACCGAATAATTGACTAATTTTGAACTGGTTGATGATCCAAATGTCTTGACGGAAGGTATCAGTGGCTAGGCGGATTGCACCATAGCCAAAAAGATACTTGGCGGTGGGATTTTTGGGAAAACGGTGGATGATAAGAAACAATAAGAGATCGAGAAGTGATTCTTGCCACCAGAAAGGATTTTCTTGGTTGACCCAATTACCGAGTCGACCAATGGCTTGAGTGAGGGGGAGTATGGGTGTTATGGAATTAAGAATTGGTAGATAAGAGATATGAATTAAACGGGAGAAGATAAAGATATAAATTAGAGCAAAGATAATGGCGCCAAAAATTCCGAGACCGCCGTGCCAGGTTTGGAAAATTTCGAGTATGTTTTGAGAATAAAAGATCCAATGGTCCAGAACGTGGTAAATACGGGCGCCGAGAATATTGGTGATAATTAGGCCAATAATGAAAAATTTTTCGGATTTTTTGGGAATTAAGTGGTTGTGTTTTTGGAAGTAGGACAGACCCAGTGCTATAGAGATGCCGATAATCAGGCCATAGATGTGCATTATGTGAGCCCTGCGAGACTTGAACTCGCGACCAATTGCTTAAAAGGCAACTGCTCTACCGACTGAGCTAAGGGCTCTTAACCACCTTTTGGTGAAAATTATATCGTTTTAACTTTCGGATTGCGAAGGTAGTAGAGTTTGGCTCGGCGAATTTTGATTTTTGGTTGGCGGATTCTCTTAAGTGAACTAATCCAAGGAGAATTTACTGGAAAAATCCTTTCAACCCGGATACTGTCGGAGGCGTTTTTCTGAACAGTAAAGGTTTGATTCTCTCCCCTGCCTTTTATGGCGAGAATTATTCCATCGAAAGCTTGAAGCCTTTCTTTGTCCTTTTCTTTAATTTTGTAGCTAACCCGAATAGTGTCACCGATAAAGTAATCGGTTTCGGCTAAGGTGAATTTTATGGCCATTTTTTTGGTTTAACTTAACTTCTTGGGTATTTTATATTAAGTTGAATGAGTAATCAATGGCTTATGGGTATTGATTTTGGCTGAGGGAGGTAGTAGTATATGGGGTAACTCAATCATGATTAAGTTCAAACATTGGAAGTTACCTAGTAAGAAGTCGCCGGGAGGTGGCTTTTTTTTTATTCATCCGCCGTTTTGGCGGATTTTTTTTGTCAAAAAATTTAGAAAGCATTTATATAAGGAGGTGAGAAGAATTGGGACGGATGCAAGAAACAGATACAGAAGACTGGAGACTGATGGTTCAACTAATAGCATTGGGAATAATTAGAGAGATTGTTGAACCAATTTCGCCGAGAAATAGAGAAAATAACACAGGTGATAGTAATAATGACGGTAAAGGGCCGAATGTGTCTAGGGATATGAAAAGTAGTCCTGTTGGTAGAACTCAATTCTAGGCGTTCTGAGTTGGGACGATTCCTAGGATCGTTCCAATCTCTTTTTCAAGTTCGGGGGTATATTTAACTCCGTAAGGGAGAGGTAGATTTTTGCCGGTTTCCATGATGATTAAACCGCGGTGGCCATTAGGGTTGGTTTTAAGGAGATTGTTGAGGGAAATTAGCTGAGATTGCTTAGTACCTTTGGGGATTTTAATAACAAAGTCGTATTTGGGAGCGGTGTCGGGCGGATTTTCACTGATAAAATCGGCAATAATTGATAGGTTGCCATCGCGAACATTGGTTTTACCTTCAAGATAAATCGGTTTTTGTTCAATTAGGCTATTGACTGAGGTCTCGTATATTTTGGGAAATACGACCACTTCAATTTTGCCAGTTTCGTCTTCGAGAGTAATAAAGGCCATTTTTGAACTGTTCTTTTTGGTTAGGATTGTTTTGGCTTTAGTGATGATGCCACAAATTTTGATATTGGCATCTGGAGAAGAAGGAAGTGAAGAAATTTTAGTGAGAGATAAGGTAGAAAAAGGTTCCAGAATTTTGGCAATTGGATTTTCAGTGACATAAATACCTAAGAGTTGTTTTTCCAAGGCCAATTTTTCTTTTTGGGGCATAGGAGAGACAGTGGGGAAAACATCGGCTGGAGCCTGGGTAATAGCGGGTTGGCTTGGGTCATCAAAAAGGCCACTTTGGCCAGTACTCTTTTTGGCATTGATACGGGCAACAGTGTTTTTAATTTGATCGAGACCAGCAAGCATAGCATTGCGTTCGCCGAATGCATCAAAGGCACCTACTCGAATTAGACTTTCAATAACTTTTCGATTAACTTTTTGGCCGTCAACACGAAGACAAAAATCAGTAAAGCTTTTATATAGTCCATTATCTTGCCGTTCCTTAATAATAATGTCGATGGCGATATCACCGACATTTTTGATGGCTGACAAGCCGATGCAGATACCCATTTTGTCAAGCGATTGATCATTTTCCTTCATTTCAAAACCCTTCTGTGAGAGGTTGATGTCTGGCGAAGAAACAACGATGCCAAGATGACGGCATTCCTCAATACCATCGGTTATTTTTTCAGTGTCGCCGGATTCGGCGGTTAATAAAGCGCACATATATTCAACGGGATAGTTGGCCTTCATGTAGCCGGTTCGATAGGACAACATACCATAGGAGGCAGCGTGGGCTTTATTGAAACCATATCCTTGGAAGGGAACAAATAATTCCCATATTTTTTCGGAGCCATCTTTAGTCATACCAGAGTGTTCAACACAACCATTGACAAATATTTCATGCTGTAGGGCCATTTCTTCAGGTATCTTTTTACCAATAGCTTTTCTTAATTTGTCGACGGTCACCCAGTTGTAGCCGGCAATTTCAATGGCAGTGAAGAGAATATCGTCCTGATAAACTAAAACTCCGTAAGTTTTACCAAGGAATTTCTCCATATTTGGGTGGAGATATTCCGGCTTTTTTCGGCCGAATTTACAGTCAATATAGGCAGAAATATTGTCCATGGGGCCAGGGCGATAGAGGGCAACCATGACCATTAAGTCTTCGACTCGATTGGGTTTAAGTTCTTTAAGCCATTTAGTCATGCCTTCACTGCCAAGCTGGAAAACGCCCATAGTGTCGCCTCTTGAGAGCATGTCGAAAGTTTTTTTGTCGTCAAGAGGAATTTTGCGTAAGTTAATATCAATGTTTTTAGTTTTACGAACATTGATAATTGACTGACCTAAAAACGATAGGTTTCGAATACCAAGAATATCGTACTTAATTAAACCAACGTCTTCGGCAGCGTGCATTTCGTATTGGGTAATGATTTTGTCGCCACCACTTTCAATCTGGGTGGGAGAGAAATCATTAACAGTTGTTGGAGAGATGACAATGGCGCAAGCGTGAACGGAAATATGGCGAGCGCAACCTTCAATTTGTTTGGCAGACTCAAGAATTTTTTTGGCATCTGGGTCGGTGTCGTAAAGTTGTTTTAGGTCGGGGGTAATTTCGAGGGCCTTGTCGATTGACATGGGAAAACCCTGCTTGCCCATGGGAATGGCCTTAGAAATTCTGTCACCAATGGCGTATTCATAGCCTAGGGCGCGGGCGGTGTCACGGACGGCGCCTCTGGCCATCATCCTTCCAAAAGTACAGATTTGGGCCATGGCATCTTTGCCGTACTGATCAATAATGTGATAGAGCATGGCTTGGCGTTTGTCGTCGGCAATATCAAGATCAATATCGGGAGGGGTGGGGCGATCTTGGTTAAGAAACCGCTCGAACGGGAGCTGGTAAATTAAAGGGTCGACAGAAACGATACCCAAAACAAAAGATACAAGAGAGCCACCAGCCGATCCTCTAGTGTTGGTAGCAGTGTCGTTTTCCTCACACCATTGGATAAAATCAACCATGATTAAAAAATAGCCGGCGTAGCCTTTAGGACAAATGATACTTAACTCAAAATCTAGGCGTTCCTGAACCTCGGAGCTGATCGTACCATAGTGTTCTTTAGCCTTTTGATAGGTTATCTCTCTAAGTTTATCTTCGGGAGTAACCCCCTCTGGGAGTTTAAACTTGGGGAAATACCACTTACCAATTTCGATTTCTAGGTTGCACTTATCGGTAATTTTTTGGGTGTTGTTGATGGCGTCTGGTAAATCGGCGAATTGGGAAATCATTTCTTCAGGACTTTTGACATAAAAATCAGGAATGTCAGCCATGGAAAGCCTTTTTTTGTCGTTGATAGTGGTTTGGGTGTTGATCATAATGAGAACGTCTTGAGCAAAGGCGTCTGAAGGTTTGAGGTAATGAGAGTCGTTGGTAGCAACCAGGGGAATGCCGATTTCACGGCTGATTTTGATTAGACCGGCGTTGGCGGTTTCCTGCTGATCAAGCCCTGGGTGGCGCTGAATTTCTAGGTAATAATCTTCCCCAAAAAGTTGTTGATAGTTTTCGGCTTTGGCTTTGGCTTGGGTATATTTGTCGTTGATGATAAGTTGGGCGATTTCACCTTCGGCGCAACCGCTTAAACAAATAAGATCTTGATGATATTTTTCTAAAATTTCCCAATCAATTCTCGGCTTATAGTAAAAACCTTCGAGGTGACCAAGGGAGACTATTTTAATCAGATTTTTGTAACCGTTTTGATTTTTGGCTAAAAGAATTAAATGATTGTTTTTGCGGTTTTGACTGGTTTTTTCAAAACGACTACCCTGACAGACATAAATTTCTGAGCCAATGATTGGCTTAATTTCGGCCTTAGTTAGGGTTTTATAAAACTCGATGGCGCCATACATGTTGCCATGGTCGGTAATAGCGCAGGAATTCATACCAGTATCTTTGAGAAGTTGGGCCAATTTTTTGATCTTGGTTAAGCCATCAAGAAGAGAATATTCAGTATGGAGATGGAGGTGAGTAAAAGGCATTGGACAATTATCAGTTATTAGTTACGAGTTATCAATATCGGCAAACTAAATCAAATCAGAAAAGTACTAACAAAATGCGGTAATTACATCATCTTTTCTAGGGCGGCGATACGTTCGGCGATGGGAGGATGAGTAGAAAAAAGCGAACCAAGCTTGTTGCCTTTAAAAGGATTGTTGATATAGAGTGTAGCGGTGGCGGTTGAAGCTTGGGTAAGACGAGACGAATCGGCGCTGATTTTTTTTAGTGCCTCAATGAGACCACTCGGTTGGCGGGTAACCATGACGGCTCCGGCATCGGCTAAGAATTCGCGCTGGCGGGAGATGGCTAGTTGAATTAATTGAGCAATAATAGGAGCAAAAATAATTAGGAGGAATCCGATGATAGCGAGAACAGAGTTAGATTGATGGTTATCGTTATTATCACTCTTTCCAAAAAAAGAGCGGTTGTAGCTCATATTGATAAGTATCGATAGAGAACCAATAAGAACAGAAACTAGAGTCATGAGACGAATATCGTAGTTTTTGATATGGGAGAGTTCATGGGCAATAACACCTTCAAGTTCGGTTCGATTTAGTTTGTCAAGAAGGCCGGTAGTGGCACAGATGTAAGCGTGAACAGGATCACGGCCAGTGGCGAAAGCATTGGGAGCATTAGATTTAATGACGTAGATTTTTGGAGTTGGAATTTGAGTGGCGATACTTAGATTTTCGGTAACGGTGTAGAAGTCAAAGTGGTCTTGGCGTAAGGCCGGTTTAGCGCCGTTTAGGCTTAGAACTATTTTGTCGCCAGCAAAATAACCACCAAGTGAAGTAAAAAGGGACAGGATCAGGGCCAGGGGGAGAATATCTGGCGAGGAAGTGTAGTTACCTATAATGTAGCCACAGATGGCAATAAAGCCGACAAAGCCAGTGAGAATTATTATTGAGCGACGTTTGTTACTGGCAATTTGTTCGTAGACATTAACCATAGAGAATAATTAAAATTTAACCTCGGGACTTTTGGTTTCAGCTTCGGTGACAGTGGTAATCTCGGCAGTGTTGGGAGTTTTAAGGCCACCTTGGGCTTTGAAGCCAAAAGATGGAGCCAACCAAATTCCGGGAACAGTGGAGATTTTGATGTTGAAATCGGCAGAGAGATCAATAAGGGTCCGGCGGGAGTACATGAGTTTATCGGCGGTATCGCGGAGTTCATTCATGAGATTTTCAACTAAGCCGGAGGCTTTGATTTCGGGGTTGGATTCAACAATGACATTGAGAGACTTAAGGATTTGGGAAACGGAGTCTTGAGCTTTATCGAGGCTTTTGGGGTCGTTGGTTTTGACGGCTTGGTCAATTAGTTTGCGAGCGCTGGTTAGTTCTTCAAAAATACTTTTTTCGTGCTTAAGATAACCTTTAACTGATTCGAGAAGGTTGGGGATGAGGCCAGCTTGGCGTTTAAGCTGGTTGCCGATTTCTTGGATTGCGGCCTCAATTCGGACTTGAGAAGTTTTGAGGCTGTTGTAAAAACCGACAAGATAAATAACAACAACTAGGATTATGGCTGGTATGATCATCATGGGTTAATTATAGCAGTTTATAGTCTTCAATTTCCGATTTACCGAGGCGATATTGGGGAGGTATAAATTTGAGGCCGAGAAAATTGTAAAAATTAACTTCGGTAGAAAACCGTTTAATTTTGCCTGTTTTTAAGTTTTTTATACCGTATTCGGAGAGGCTAAATCCTAGTTTTAGGGCGTGTTTGCGTAATAAAATATTATGAAGTTTGTTACCGGTAAAGTGCTGGAGGAGGGATCCAAATGAGGATGGCGGTTTGATCATTAAATCAACATGGACATCGTGAAGAAGGCGGAGGCTGGCTTTATTTTTGCCGGAGGTGATGGTTTCGACTGATTTGGGATAAGCAAGGAAATAATCAATGATGGGTTTGGGGTTATCGGTGGCGGTGGCTAGATCAATGTCGCCAACAGTGTCTGATTGACGGCGGAGGCTGCCAAGTGGCATAAATTCAATTTTGGGAAATTTTTGGTGAAGATAAGCAATAATTTGGTTGGCTAATTTTAGGGCAGTTTTGTAGGGCATGCGATTTTGCCGGCCCAAAAAAGAGAGGGTGTTGTCAAGAATTAGTTTTTCTGATTTTTCACTAAGGCCGGGAATTTTTCTTATTTTGCCGGTTTGAGCGTATTTAATGAGTTGATCGAGGGCTAAGCTAGGCGTGTGACTAAAACGAAGGTGTTGTGCCAACTTTTGAGCAATGAGTGGGCCGACACCATTGATGGGGGTAAAAGCAAAAACGGCGGGGTGGATTTTTTTGAAAAGTGGCTTTAGAGATGGGTAAAGTTTGCCGTATTTGAAAAAATAGTCGATTTTTTTGAGAATAGAGGGGCCGATATTGGGAACGGCATCGAGTTGTTTTGGATCCTTAAGCCAGAGGGTATAGAGGTTCTCGGGATAATTTAGAATGGTGTCGGTGGCATTTTCGTAGGCCACGATGCGAAAGTGGCCTTTTTGCAAAATAGTGTAAACAGTGGCGATGTTTTGAAGATAAGTGGCGACTTGTTGATTAGAGTATTGATCGTGGCTCACAGAATAATTATATGCTATATTACTGGGGCAGACGCTTGGGTCCATGGTGCAGCGGTCTAGCACATCCGCCTGTCACGCGGAAGATCGTGGGTTCGAATCCCATTGGACCCGCCAATTGGTAGGTTTTTATTTCTCTCCGTTGATTTGGCTTTCCAAAAACATATTTACCAACTTTTTAAAAAGATTTTTGTTGTTGAGATATTGATCAAAAATAATGTGATCAATATTGGCGTTTTGGGCAAACTGAGAATCAACTTCCGAATCACCAAAATATATAAATTCGTTGGCAGGAATACCAGATCTTTTAATCAGATCAATTAGACAATAGGGGTTGGGTTTTTTGTAACCTGTATCGACACAAGAAATAACTTCGTCAAAATATGGCAGAATTTGATTGGCATTGAAGACTTCAGTCATCAAATCTTTTGACCTATTGGTACAAACATAAAGCCTCTTATGATTACTTTTAAGAAATTCTAGGATGTCAACTACTCCGTCAAAAAGTTTCATTTTATCTATATTTTCTTTTTGAATAGAGTGGTCGTGTTTCAATAATTCGGTAACATTGGCTTTTAAATTTAGTTTTTTTATTACGTAAAGATATAAGTCTTCAATAGTCATTCCTCTAATTGATTCATGGATTTGAACAACGGTGTCGAAATTAATCGATGGATTAATATTGGTGATTACCCTGGCGATGGTTTCTCCACAGAATTGACGGCCGTCAACTAAGGTGTCGTCAAGATCAAAAACAAAGGCGTTTTTAAAAGATCGAGTGTTATTAGTACTTTTAGTACTACCATTAAAAAAGGCTGAAACAGGAACACCGACGAATTTGGCGATTTTTTCTAGTTGTTGGATTGAGGTTTGGCTGACACCGAGTTCGTAACGGCTAATCATTATTTCAGTACAACCTAAGCTTTTCGCTAGCTCCTTTTGAGTTATATTTGCCTTAGTTCGTAGTTCTTTGATTATTTTGCCAATTTGGTTTTCCATGGGGTCGAGTATACATTAGAGTACTAGTTTATGTCAAATAATTTGAACTTTAATACTAGTTGATTTGTGACATAATAGAATTAGAGATGAGAAATTGGACGATGGTAATTTTGGGTTTAGTGGTGATTAATGTGATTACTGTGGATGTGTTAATTGCCAAACTTTGGGTAAAACCTAATGTGGTGGAGACGAAAACGGTGGTGGAAACTAAGTATGTTTATCCAACGCCTCAACCAACGGCTTTAGTCCCCTCCCCTACGATTGAACCGACGAAAGTGGTGGTCGTGTCCAAGAAAAATAAGAGTACGACAATTGTGCCGATTCCGGGAAGTGGGAGTACTGGCGAAACTAAGTGGACGGATTTGACGGGAACCGAATTTAATTTAGATCCGGTAGACTACCCGGGCTTAAAAGAGGCATATTTAGAAGTAAACATGAAATTGTTTAATGGTAACGGAGAGGCGTTTGTGAGATTGTTTGACGTAACGGCAGGGGTGGAGGTGTGGGGCAGTGAGGTGACGACAAAGAGCCAAAATTTTGCGGTGGTAACATCGGGAAAAATGACCCTAAGAATGGGGAATCATTTGTGTCGAGTTCAGGCAAAAAGTTTGACGAGCGATACGACGGTGTATAACTCGGGAAGAATTAAAATCGTGACGGAAAATTAAGAGTTATAATAAATTATGATATTAATATTTGGAGCGATATTTTTGGCAGGATTTGTAATTTATTTGTTCTTAAAGAACGGGAAACCGTTTGTGGCCAAGACTAAAGACGACAAAAAGGAAGGGATTTCTTAGGGAGGTGGAGAGACGAGAGGTTGGAGGAAGTAATGGGAGAGAAACGGCGATTTTTGATGATTTTGGTGGCGGTGACAGGGCCAAGGCCGGGGATTTTCAGAAGTTGGTAATAGTCGGCAAAATTTAAATTTATGGGGAAGGTGGCGGGGTGGAGGTTGGCCCAGAGGGTTTTGGGATCGGCAGATTCGAAAAGGTTACCGTTTTGGTCGAGTTGTAGATCTTGGGGAGAAAAGCGATAAAAACGCATGAGGAAATCGGATTGATAAAGGCGGTGCTGGCGGGTGAGCGAAGAGGCGGGAAGATTTTCTAATGGGGTGTTGGGGATGGGGCGGAAAGCCGAGAAAAAGACGCGTTTAAGGCCAAAAGAAGAGTAGAGAAGATTGGTAGTTTTAATCAGATCAAGGTCGGAATCGGTATTGGCGCCAACAACAAATTGGGTAGTAATACTGGGAGTTTTGAGGCCATAAAATTGAAGTTGGCGAATTTGTTTCTTGATTTCAAAAAGGGTTTGAAAAAAACCATTTTTGAGATTTTTTTCCGGGGAAAGATTGGCCAGGCCGGTTTCGGTAGGAGATTCCATATTGAGGGAGAGGCGGTTGGAAAGTTTAGCGGCTTCTCGAATAGTATTACCCGAGCTCCCCGGCATAATTTTGAGGTGGACATAACCATGGTAGCGATATTTTTGGCGAAGGAGGGTGAGGGTATCAAGCATTTTGGTCATGGTGGTTTCAGGATTGGCAATGATGCCGGAGGATAAAAAGAGACCGTCGACGAGACGGCGCTGGTGGGCGGAGGAAAAAGCGGTGGCCATTTCGTCTGCGGAAGCTTCTGTCCTAGCGCAGTTTCGGTCACGGCGGAAGGCGCAATAAAAGCAATTGTTTTGGCAAAAGTTACTTTGAAGAACTTTGAAGAGCCGGCAGGTGGCCGAACCAACTTTAGCGTGGTAAACACCGGGAATATTGGTGGTTTGGCCAAAATCGCGGGGGCCACAAGTGTCGTATTGGGCGCCGGGGCCAAGAATGGAAATTTTTTGGTAGAGGTCCATTGGGTATCAAGATGATACCCGAAGAAAACGCGAAGTGTCAATACTCTAATTTTATTCGAGGATGCCGTCGAGATTGGCGTCGTAGATAATTTCCTCGGCAATTAGTCGATAATTGAGAATTTCTTCTGGCTTAAACCAGAGAGGAATTTCGTTGTTGGCTTCATCGACAGTGCCGGAAGCGTGAATAATATTGCGGACTGATCTTTTGTCGCCGTCGGCAGCACTGTAGGAATCAATGGTGTAGTCGCCGCGGATAGTTCCAGGAACTGAAGATAGGGGTTCAGTGGAGCCGGTGATTTTGCGAACAATACCAACAGCATTCATCCCTTGCCAGACCATCGGGACAACCGGCCCGCTACTCATAAAATCAAGAAGAGTTTTTCTAACGGCCTCAGCCAGTTCAACAGGATCGTTTGTGGGAGGTGTTAGACCTTTAGCCTTCCAGGCTTCAATTGATTTGGTACCGGTTTTAAAGGCCCAATCTGGATCAACAGAATAGTGCTTGAGGGCTAAGTCGCGACTGGGGATAATCATCTTGAGGGCGACAAGCTTGAGGCCACATTGTTCGTAGCGTTTAATAACTTCACCGATTAAACCTCGCTGGACGCCGTCGGGCTTGATAATGACTAGAGTTTTCTCTTGTTTGTTGTCGTAGTTATTCATATTGGATTTATGATAACATATTGATAGTTAACGATATGGATAAAATATTTAAAATATTGGCTGATAGAAGCCGACGGCTGATTTTGACCTTATTAAAAGAGAGGCCAAGGGAGGTGGGAGAAATAGTTGAGAAGATGGTAATTGGCCAGGCAACCGTGTCAGCCCATTTGGCAAAAATGAAGAAGGCTGATTTAGTGATAGTGGAAATAAAAAGGAAAAATAGAATATATAAGATAAATGCTGAAGTTTGGAATAGTTTTATAAAAGAGATAAATAGGTTTGGATCAGAGACGGCGCCGTATTTGAGTGATGAGATAATTCTACGGAGAAAAATGTAATATTGTCTTTGACTATAGGCCCTCAATACTGTAAGGTGGTGGTATGAATATAAAAAATAATGAAGATGTCATAAGTATGTTTTTGGGATTGTTAGTGGTGGTAGCAGTAGCCGTGGTAGTGGTTAATTATTTTCAAAAACAAAGGGGAAGTGTGTCGGTGCCGGGAACGACAAGTGAGTTGGCTTTGGTGGGAGAAGGGTCATTGGAGGAAAAGGTAGAAGAGAAAAAAGAAGTCAAGTTAACAGCCGGAGAATATATGGTTAAAAAGGGTGATAGTCTGTGGAAAATTGCGGTGGCTCAACTGGGAGATGGTTATAAGTGGACGGAAATTGCCCAAATTAATGGGCTAAAAAACCCTAGTTTGTTAGCGGTAGGCCAGGTGTTAAAAATAAGTGCACCGGCTGAAGAGATGGTAGATTATCAAGTCAAAAATGGTGATAGTTTGTGGAAAATAGCGGTAACCCAGTATGGTGATGGCTTTAAGTGGACGGAGATTTGGAATTTGAACCGAGTGGTAATTCCTAACCCGAATATGATAAGGGTGGGGACGGTGTTGAGGATGGTAAAATAGACTGGTTGCGGCTATGGTTTAGTGGTAAAACGAGTCCTTCCCAAGGATTAGTCGAGGGTCCGATTCCCTCTAGCCGCTCCCATCCTACGCCCCTTTAGGGCTACGGAATGGTGTTTGGCCGGTGTAGCTCAGCTGGTAGAGCAGAGCTTTCGTAAAGCTAAGGTCGGGAGTCCGACTCTCCCCACCGGCTCTTGGGTGAAAAGTATATAAAATTACGATTGGTATATGAACGGAAACATTTTACTTAATTCGGATTCACAATATCGGTCATTATTTGAGGATCCGAAAGAAAAATTAATTACCTTGGCACACCTTTTTGATGCTGTTCTTAAGTCTAGTTTGGTGTCTAATATTCAAGAAATATTGAAACAGCCTTTACCTGTGAGAGTTTTAATTGAAGGATCGACTTTTCCTAGAAATATCGATGTGGTAAAGACATGGTTACAAAAGAGGAAGAATCCGAAAGATTCCATTGTTTTAATAGATGTGTCGCCAGTTTCTATAAAATCTCACAAAGACCATTGCGAAGATGGTAGATATTCGAACGTAAAAATTTTACAAGGGGATATGAACGCGATCCCATTGGGGAGTAATTCTATTGATGTAGTAATCAACGATTGTGCTGTCAATTTTAATCAGACAAATAAGGACAACGAAAGGACACTTACGGAGATTGGCCGTGTTCTTAAACACAATGAATCGTCTTTTTCTCTTTTTACGGTGGCTGTCGATAAAAAATATGATGGGATTAAGTATGGTGAAGACCAGGAACTGGTACCACTAAAGGCGGTTGGGATACCTGGTTCTTTTACTTCATTTAAAACAAGGGAGGATGGGAGTATAGAATTGATCCAAGGGACGGAAAGAAAATGTTGGTCAGTAAAATATTATGAGGATCTTTTCGGAAGATGCGGATTTAACTACGTTAAATTTGATGTGGAAACAGGAAAAAAATATTTTCCGAAGGAAAGTGGTCTATCCTTTAGACGTTATGTACTTACTAAGAAGAGGGGAAAGTCGATTTTTGTGGGAAAGATAAGTCGTATTAAAATGCCAACAAACCTTTTCTAGCTTTGTTAAAATATATATAAATATGGCGGAATTCAGAAGATCAAGATTAGAGAGGAAGGAAGAAGATCAAATTACCAGGAAAACAATTATCTTGGGAGTGGTGACATTGCTGGTTTTTGTGTCAGTTTTGGTCTTTGGCTTACCACTTTTGGTTAAGTTCTCGATCGTGTTGGGTGAAGTTAAAAGTCGAAGAGAGAAAATAGTGGAAGAGAAGGTTATTCCACCACCGCAACCTCGGTTGATTGTCGCTTATGAAGCAACCAATAGTGCTACGATCAATGTAGGTGGAGTTTCTGAGCCTGGATTGGAGATAGAGCTATTGAAAGACGACGTTCTTTACGACAAGACTAATGCTAGTGAGACCGGTGAGTTTGTTTTTGAGCAAGTGTCACTTGACAAAGGAAGTAACTTATTAACGGCAATTGCGACATCGGAAAAGAGTGGTAGTAGTGAACCATCTAAACCTACCACGGTGATTTATGATGATATGCCACCGACTTTGACAATGACTAATCCCTCAGAGGCGACTTTGACGGTGGATTATGCTGACTTTGATATTGTTGGCCAAGCAGAAAAGGGAGCAAACGTAACAGTTAATGGCCGGCTGGCTATGGTTGATGACAGCGGTAATTTCAAACTTAAGTTTCAATTGAGTCCAGGGAAAAATCCGATTTTGATTTTAGTTCGAGATTTGGCGGGAAATGAAGCCAAAAGAGAGATTGAAATTACTTACGATATTTAGTCAAACCAAAATAAAGAAGAGTCCAGGGAAAAAGTAGAGAATTGCTAAAGAGAGAGTGAACCAGGAGGCAAATAAGTAGTGATTGAGACAACAGGTTGCCGGCTTTAAATTCAAAAAATAGTCCAGAGAGAAAAAGGGATAAACCAATTAGGCCGGTAGTGATAGCAACATTTAAGAGACTGCCGTCAAAGCCCCATTTGGCATGAGAGGTGGGTTTAACTTCGGGGCGATGGAGGCCAATAGTATTGTAGCCGATGCCAAAAATTGGCGACTGTTTGAATAATTTCAAACCTTGGCGGTAGTTTTCGATTTTGGCGGTGATAGTTGAGGTGCGGGCAAGACGGTTGCCTTCTCCGGCTTTTTGAGGGAGAAGAATCAGAGTTAATAAGATAGTTATGGTGGTGGCAATAAAGATTGTAGGACGTGATAATTTTTTGGCAATAAAAAAACTAACAACAAAAAGGCTTAAAAATCCGGAGCGATTGTAAGTGAGGGCAGTGGCAAGATATGTAAAAAAAATACTAAGGTAAATTAATTTTGTTTTAAATGGATTTAGGGCCAGTCTTAGCAAGAAAAAGAGATAGAGAATAGCGGTGAAAGTGGGGTCGAAAAAAGAGGCAACTAGGCGGTTGAGGTGGGGATCCCAATCGGTGGCATCCAGGTAAGTTAAGTTTGGCCAGACAAAATATTGGATTAGGCCGAAAATAACAAGGGAGATTAGGCAGAGATCAAGAAAGTGGAGATTTTTGGAGGTTATTTTGGGAGAAGTGATAATTATGGTCAATAAGGATGTGAGGCGAAGAAGATAGAGAACGGGGGTTAAGGTAAAAGACTTTTGAATAATAAGATTTATTAATAGAATTACCCAGGCATAGGCAATGAACTTCCACCATGGATGAGAGAAATTAAGAAGTTTTCTTTGACTAAGGAGAGAGGTTAGGGCAAGACAGATAATAATAATGTCAACCAAGGGGAAGTTGAAACCAAAAATAGTTAGTCGGGCTAATTGGCCGAAAACAAAAGTGAGGGCGGCTATTTTCAAGATCGTTGAGACCAAAGGTGCCATAGTTTTGCCCGAACTAAAAATGAATGAAAGCTCATACCTAGGGCTAAAATCATGCCGGCAGTGGAGTCGAGGAAACCGAGACGAAAGATGTAGTTTTGTTTAAATTTAAGGATGGGGTAGAAAATAATTTGAAAAATATTGGTTTTGATTTTTTGCTGATAAAGTTCTTGGGCCTTGATATCAGTGTAAAAATTAATTTTTTGAAAAAAACCAGTGAGATTTTGATGGGGGAAATGAAAAATGGGAGAATTAACTTTTGAAATAGTTAGATTGGTTGACCAAACTTCGTGGACGGCGCCAACAAAATGGCCGGAGTTTTTGAGGAAAAGGCGGAGAAAAACCTGATTGGCGGTTTCGCCGTGTTTTAAGATTTGGCCTAAGAATTGGTCTTGGCGGGGGAAAGAATAAATAACTTTTTCTAAAAATTGAGTTTTGTTAATAAATCGAATTAGTTCTGGTGATGGTTTCTCGTCGGCGTCAAGCCAAAGAATCCAGTTATTTTTAGCTTTAGTTAGAGCGAATTGGCGTTGAGCAGAAAAGTTGTTATCGAGGTGGCGTTGAAAAACGTCAACTTTTAAATTTTTAGTTTTTAATTTACTAATTTGAGTAAGAGTGTCGTCGGTGGAAAAGTCGTCAACAACCACTATTTGGTTGATGTTAGGGCACTCCCCTACCCACCCCCAATACTTCTTTATATTTTCCGATTCGTTTTTAGTGAGGAGAAGGATGGTGATTGGGGACATTAGTATTCTGGGGTTTTTCTTAATTTATGGAAAATTTTTAGTAAATAAAATTCTAGTTTGAATATCATCTTTATTATAACCGCTTCGCTATTATTTAGGTGTTTTGTGAAGTAGTAGTTTCTAGAATCATACCAATGTTTCAACTCTATGTTATATCGGCTATTACTGCTTGCGCCACCCTTGTGAACAACTTTGGAATTTGGGTCGAATATCACTTTTAAGCCATTGTTTTTTATTTCGGTGCCAAAATCTAAATCTTCTAGATATAAAAAATAGTTTTCGTCAAATCTTATTTTTTGTTTTTTTATTTCTTTTCTGAAGATTATGAATGCTCCACAGAGACTCTCGACTTCTATGGGTGATGAGATGTGTTTATCTTTTTCTGGCCAGAATTTTTTTGTGAACCTATTGTTAGGAAATATTTTTTTCAGTATTGTAAACTCAAAAATGGCGGTTAGCGCAGTTGGTTTTGTGTTTGCAGTGGGTTGTTCGTTTCCTGTTTCTTCTGATATTAATTTTCCTCCGATTAATCCTATATCCTTATTGTTACTAATTATTTGGATAGTGCTTGATATTGAGTTATCAATTATTTGAGTATCTGGATTCAATAGTAATATGAGTTTGTGTTTTGCTATTTTAATTCCTCGATTTACGGCTTTAGAAAATCCAAAATTTGTTTGGTTTTTTAGAATTATTACTTTACCTACTAACCATCTTGGTATGTTTAATATTTCTTCAAAAACCTTTGAATCGTTATCAATGATTATTATTTCGCCGATATTTGTTTCTATTTTTTGCGTCGATTTTAGTAATTTGTTTAGGTGCTTGGTTGAGTTGTAATTAACGATTACTACGGAAACATACTGATTATTTTTGCTTGACATGGAGGTTTTAACTGTTTAGCATGATTAAGTGCTGAAGGAATTTTACCTCTTGAAGTTGATTCCGTGTTTAATTTTCTTTTTTATCGCCCTTTTTGTTTCTTCAAACGACGTATTTGGGGTGGTTTATTTTCAAGATAACTTTGAGTCTGGTAATTTAAATAAGTGGGATTATTACGACGGTTATGGCTCAGTTTCTAGCTCTTTTAGAGTCGATGGTGGAAAAATGATTGGTGAGGTGGGTCGAGGTGAGAGTTCCTTTGTTTACGCTAAGGGGTTTACTGGCTCTGACTATACCGTTGAATTAGATGCGATAAGTGTTTCTGGGGTAGACCAGCAGTACATGTTTAGGGTTGCTCCTGATAAAAATACTCATTATTTAATCGATTACAGATATTTAGATCAATACTGGCCTCAAGATTGTAATAATTTTTCTCTATTTAAATATAGAAATGGTGTTTATTACAATTTAGCTGAGGTAAAGGCTCCTTCTGTATCCCCTTCCGTCAGCCTTAGTCAGGGTGTCGTACATAAGATAAAAATAAAGTTGACTGGTAATAAAATAGAAACTTTTTTTGATGGAGTTTTGTTTTTAACATTCGTTGATAACGATCAGATTTTTCCGAAAATTATGAGTGGTGGTTTTGGTTTGCGAAATTGGGCGGGTGACTATTCTGCTAGAAAGGTAAGGAATGAATTCGATAACTTGGTTATATATTCGGGGGAGTTAACTCCTGATCACAACAAAATCATCCTCATTCCTGGCATGGGGGCGAGTTGGAGTCCAAGGGCGATGGTGGCGGGAGAGACGGTGGGGGCGGATGAGTGGAGCATGACGCCGTTTGTTGGCAATTACGATGCTTTGATTAAAGCCTTTGAAGATAATGGATTAGTTAAAAACACTGATTTTTGGGTGTGGAATTATGATTGGCGAAAGCCAATTAGTGAGACGGTGACGACTTTTAATACCTTTGTTAATAGTAAAGTTTTGGCGGGAGAAAAGGTGGATTTGGTGGGGCATAGCATGGGCGGATTGGTGGCTAGCGACTGGGCGAGAATTAATTCCAGCGATGCGCGACTAAATAAAGTGATTACTTTGGGAAGTCCGCACTACGGGGCGGTTAAGGCTTATGAGGCTTGGATGGGAGCCCAGGTTTCTGACAAATTTGATTTTGGCTCAATTGCCCTTAAGGTTTTACTGACCCTTAACCGAGGGAAGGACGAATCGGAATTAGCTACAGTTAGGCGAATTGCCCCATCGGTTAAAGATCTGTTGCCAACCTTTAATTACACTAAAGTCGGCTCTCGAGTAATTCCGGTGGCTAATTTATCGGCCCAGAATCAGTGGGCTTTAAGCCACAGCGTTTTGGGGCCAATTTTGACTAAATTGAAAACAGTGGTGGCGATAGGCCAGCCAACTCTGGAATGGTTAAGTTTGGGCGAACCAAGCGCTTATGAAAGAAAGCTTGGTTACTGGCCGGATGGCAAGCCAATTAGCCGTTCTTTTGGCGAGGGGGATGCAACGGTATTAAAGAAAAGCGCCTTAGTTTCCGGGGCGGGATTAATCTCGCTTACCAGTAATCATGGGTCGATGGTGGATGGGTCGATTAATCAGGTACTGGCTGAGTTAGGCTTAGGGGTAACGGCAGTGGTAACTCCAGTTGATTATTCGGCATCTAAACTAGTTTTCTATTTGGGCTCGCCGGCGACAATGGCAGTAATGTGTGCCGGAATGACAGCGCCAGTGTTAGACACTGACGGCTGGGTAGTCATAAATAGTGGTCCTAGCCAGTGCCAGGTGAATTTGACGGGAACCGGAACTGGTGGAACTTATCACTTGGTAACAGGGAGAAGTGATAATGATAATTTATGGCAGTATTTTGAGGAAAAGATTGGGGTGGGAGAGACTAGAAACATGATACTAGATACAGGAAAAATGCAATTGACTGGTAGTGTTGGAATAGATTATTTGTATGGGTTGATTAAAGGTGATAATGATTTGTTGCTGGCCAGCTATCCTGGCAATATTGATTTATTGGCACTTTCCGGCTGGGTAACGGCTAGAAATGAAACTAAGTTAATGGAGAGTTTGTTTAAATTCAGGAAGATAACTAAAGAAATGGTCGTTAGTCCGCGAATAATTGATAACCTGGCAACTATTTTGGTTTTGAAGAATAGTTCAATGTCGAAGGCAACGGCTGACGTGGCCAGGAAAAAGGCAACTGATTTAAAACTAAAAGTAGACATAAACACTAGGCTTTTGGGAGGAAGGAAAATTTATCCGAGTGTGTTTGGGTCGACTAGTGGTGTAAAAGCAGAAAAATTATTGGCTGTAACGGGCGATAATGCCACCATTTGGGCAAATGCAACAATGGCTTATCAACTATTGGGAGAGGTGTGGTAATGAAATTAAGAATAAAGAGAATTGATAAAAGTTTGCCGTTGCCGGAATATGATAAGGGTGCGGCTTGCTTTGATTTTTACTGTAGAGAAGACATGGTTGTTGATCCCGGTAAAATCGTGTTAATACCATTAAACGTGGCAATACAGGTTCCTCATGGTTATGTGATGTTGTTATTTAGCCGAAGTAGCACACCTCTTAAGACCGGGTTAATCGTGCCACATGGAGCCGGAGTGGTTGATCCGTTTTATTGCGGAGATAAGGATGAAGTATTAATGGAGTTTATGAATCCTACTGATAAATCGATGAGTATAACTAAGGGGCAGAAATTGGTACAAGGAATGTTGGTTAAAACAGAAGAGGTTGAGTGGGAGGAAAAAGAGGAATTTTTGGAAAGTGGAGTAGGTGGGTATAAGTTGAGTGCTTAAGATGGTGGTAAATACACTTGGTCTGTCTTATTACTTATTGGGAGAGGTGTGGTAGGAGGAGAAACGATGTTTTATTCCCAACTTTGAACGGGAACTATTTTACCACTATCACTTAAAGCGGGAGACAATGGAAGATTTTGGTCCGTAGAGAAGGATATACCAGCGATGGCAGTAGCTACTAGGTTGTATGTTTGTACATTGAGACTTGCTAGACGACCTGTTGGATTAACCACAAGAATCGGACGTGATACTCCTGCTTCATCGTAGGTAGAACCAATCGGTCTATCGGGTTGTCTATCTTGTCGGAATGGATTCCGATTTTCATCTAATAACTCGGGGTGTGCTCCAAAATCTGTATCCATATATGTGTGTTTATAAAAGGGGCTCTGTACAGTCAATTGACATGTTTCTTCCTGTTGACCAAGAATACCTGCGACTTCCAGTGCTGTTCTTAGCTCAGCCTCTAGAACACTTGTAGGTGTCGTACCAATCTTTAAGTTAAAGATTACTCTTAATCCAGGACCTAGACGCATACAATCACTTACCATTTGTGTAATTTGTTTATGTTCCTCTGTCCTGTATAAGTCTGCTTTAGGGGGGAGTTCTGGTTTGTTAGACATTGTTTTTGTTATTTAATGAATATTTGTTAGCGAAGTATATCAAAATTGAATAATGCTTGCAGGAATGTGGTCGTTGAGGGACTCGGACCCCCGACAACTGCAATGTGAATGCAGTGCTCTACCAACTGAGCTAAACGACCTAATTTTTAATCTACCAACTGAGCCCGTCAGTGGCGGGGGCTCCTAAACGACCTAGTGGTTGACCGCATTTCGATTATAGCAAGAAAGGGGCTAGAGGTATAAAATGTTCCTTATGAAAATGAATAATAAATTCGAGAATCAGGCTGGGTTTTCGGTGGGAGGGTTTATTTTGGAGTTTTTCCAATCGATAGTTTTGGCTTTATCGGTGTTTGTCTTGGTCTATTTATTTGTGGCCCAACCAAACGAGGTTAAAGGAAATTCAATGTTGCCCAATTTTACGAATGGAGAGTATCTGCTAACTGACAAAATTAGTTATCAATTGGGTGAGCCTCAAGTGGGTGATGTGGTGGTGTTTAAGGCTCCCCCATCAGAGCCGTGTTCAGCAGAAGAGTGTGAATATATTAAAAGAATTAGGGCCAAGGCCGGGGATACGGCGATGGTGAAAGGGGGTAAGCTGTATGTTAACGGCCAGTTGATAAACGAAACATTTTTACCGGCTGAATATGTGAGTGAGCCGGGAAGTTATCTTCAAGAAGGGGTAGAAAAGACGATACCTCAGGGAGAGTTTTTATGTTTGGGTGATAACAGGTCACATTCCCGGGATGGACGGGAGTTTGGCCCGATTAAAAAGAGCTTGATTGTGGGGCGGGCCTTTTTTAAGTATTGGCCGGTAACGTCGGTTGGTTTGGTGCCAAAAATTAGAATCTAGTCAATTTCTTTAAGTTCTTGATGGCAAAGGTTTTGATAGAGGGTTTTGACGTGTTCGAAACGATTATCGATTTGACCGTGAAAAGTAAAGGTGATCCGGGTAATGATTTTAGTTTGAGAAATTTTAACTTTGGCAGTTTTATCATCAAAAATTGATTCAATATCAGTGCTAATTTGGTCAAGCTTGGATTTAAGGAATTGGGGGAGATTTTCTTTAGTAATGGGAATGGTGCCGTCTTCAATTTGTTGACGCATCCGGCGGGCGATTTCTTCGGCCCGGCGAACTGAAGCTTTTTCTTTAAGAATTATTTTATAAGCCTCAATCATTAGGCGAGTGTCGTCGATTCCTGCTAAAGCTCTGGCGTGGCCTTCGCTAATTAACCCCGACAGTAAACCATCTTTAATGGCGTCTGGTAGTGTCAAAAGACGGAGGCAATTAATGACATAGGGAACACTCTTACTAACTTTTTTGGCGATAGCATGGTTGTCAAGTGCAAACTCCTCTTTGAGTTGAAGAAAGGCTTTGGCTCTTTCAATGGGGTTGAGATCTTTTCTTTGGAGATTTTCAACAATGGCCATTTCCAACATCTGTTGGGGGGTAGTTTCTTTAACAACACAGGGAACATGCTCAATTTTGAGAAAACGAGCGGCTCGCCAGCGACGTTCGCCGGCAATTATTTGGTAACCGGCGGGAGTTTTGGCAACAATCAAAGGCTCGATAATACCATGCTCTCTAATTGACTCGACTAGCTCACTGATTGATTCTTGGCTGATAATGCCCCGTGGTTGAAGGGGGTTTGGTTCAAGCTGATTGGTGGGAAGTTCGGAGATGCTTTTCATGAAAAAAGATTATCATGAAAAAGTGCCGTGAAAAAGTGAGATGTTGTGTATCAGGCCTTGACTACCGAAACAAAGGACTTGCCGAGTTTTTTGAAAAACTTGACAATACCATATTGGACAGCGTAGATAGTGAAGTCTTTGCCGGTTTTGGTGCCCGGCCCGGAGTGAACCTTGGAACCAACCTGGCGAACAATGATTTCACCGGTGTTGATTTTTTGACTACCAAAAACCTTTACTCCCCGGCGCTGACCGGGACGATTAGATTTCTGATTGGTTTTTCCTTGGGATTTAGTGTGGGCCATTCTTTAGTTACAAGTTATAAAGTTTATAAAGTTTTAGATTTAATTTTAATATCAAGAATTTTAATGTCGGTGAGTTGGGCACGGAAGCCTTGAGTTTTATGATACCTTGATTTTGATTTATATTTAAAGACTTTAATTTTTTTGTCTTGGTAATGTTTGACGATTTCGAAATCAACAGAAGCATCTTTGATAGTTGGTTTGCCTAGTTCAACTTTTCCGTCTTGGGAAATAAGCAGGACTTGGTCGGTGGTAACTTTATCACCTTCTTTACCCTCAATTTTGTCGAGAGTGGCAGTTTGGCCTTCAGTAACTTTGTATTGGCTACCGGAAAGCGAGATAACGGCGTATTTCATACTTTGGCAATTATATCAGGTGGAGTGGATGATTCCAAGCGAGAAGAGTAAGGCCATAATGGAAGATCCACCAACAGATAAAAATGGCAAAGGAATACCGGTAACCGGGAGAAGTCCGAGATTCATGCCAATATTAATAGTTACTTGAAACCAAATCTGAATGGCGATACCAAGAGTAAAGACGGTATAAATGGGTTTTGAGTTAACCAGGGCTTTGACAATTAGGGATTTAATCAGGAGATAGTAACAGAAAATAATAGCAACAATGCCGATAAATCCCCTCTCTTCGGCGGTGGCAGCAAAAATGAAATCGGTGTGTTTCTCCGGCAAAAAAAGTAATTGTCCTTGACTGCCTTTACGGTAACCCCGACCAAATAGACCGCCGGAGCCAATGGCAATTTTTGACTGAATAACGTTGTAACCTTGACCTTTTGGATCGGAGGCGGGGTTTAGAAATTGAGTAAGCCTATTTTGTTGATAAGGATGAAGAAGGTAGTGATAAGCCACGGGTGACAGAAGAAGAAAAATCGAAATGCTTATTATTCCAGTAATTAGGTATTTTTTATTAACAATGACAAGCGGAATAAGTAGGGCGAAGACGGAAATGGCACTGCCCAGGTCTGGCTGAAGAGAGATAAGCAAAACCGGGATAAGATGAAGGAGAGGCATTTGTTGATAAGAAATATTGGCCATTAAGAGAGGTTTGGAGATTTCTGATGGTTGGAAAGAAATGGGGCCGATGTCAATCCAGCGACGTGACCCGCGGGTAATTTGATTTAAAAGTATGGGAAGTAAAATAAGAACACAGCTAATAATGAGAAGTAGATGCCGGTAGCGGTGAAGTTGGTAAAGATTTAGTTGCCGACCAACAAAGAAAAGACCTAGGCCAATGGCCCAGGCAAAGATTTGTTTGGCGAGATTTTCAGGTGAAACGGAGCTAATCGTTAATAAATTAAAACCAAAGAGGACGAGGATGGAAAGCCACATGGTTTAGTTTAGCTGATTTTTTTGATTTGGAGGGAGGTGTCTTGAACAATGGAGACAGCTTGGGTTTTTTTAAGAATTTCAGCTTCAAAACTTTTTGGCCAAGTTGGGGCGAGGATAGAAATTTTATCAGCCGGAGAAAACCCCGATTCTTTGCGAATAACTTGAATTTGGCGAACAAAATCGCGAAAATCACCTTCTTCTTTGAGGGCGGGGGTGATGACCGTGTCAAGGGAGACCTCGATTGAGGATGATTGATTTTTTATAAGAGTGACGGTTTTGATGTTGGTTTCTTGACAGATAATGTTGATAAGTTCGGGTTGAAGTTGAAATTTGCTGGTGACAGTGGCTGAAGATAGTGGTTGACGAACTTTAATAGCGGTGGCTTGTCTTTGGCCATGAATAAGTTGACAGATTTGACGAACCACCTCCATCTCTTTTTCCAATTCGGAGTTAATAGTTGAGGTTAGTGCATTAGGCCAATTTTGGAGATGGACAGATTTATTTTTGGTGGGATTAAGGTTTTGATAGATGGTTTCGGCAAAAAAGGGAACAAAAGGAGAAATAATAACGGTAAGGGTATTAAAAATTTGATAAAGGAGATCGAAATTATCGACTCGATCGCGGGAGCGACGAATATACCAGGTCGATAAATCGGAAACAAAACTTTCGATGCTGGCAGTGGCAAGTGGAGTTGAAAATTTATCCAACGCTTTGGTGACTTTATTGATAGTGGAATTCAGACGAGAAACTATCCACTGATCTAAAATATGAGTGGTGGGGTTGGTTGTTTGTTTTGGGCTCCAGTTTTCAAGATTGGCGTGTTGAGTAAAGAAGCGATAAGAGTTCCAAAGAATAAAGATAAAATCCCGTTTAACCTGATCGGCAATATCGTAACCAAAGTTAACTGAAGTGTAAGCTTTTTGTTGACAGTAGAGCCAACGCATGGCATCGGCGCCCATTTTAGGGATGGCTTCGTCGTAGGGAATACCGTTCTTTTTTGTTTTACTCATCCGATTGCCTTTTTCATCACGAACTTCGGCGTAGGTGACAACGTGTTTGTAAGGTGGAACATCTTCAAGAGTGACACTCATGAAGAGCATGGAGTAAAACCAAAGGCGGATTTGTTCGGTCATTTCCAAAACCAAGTCAGCCGGGAACCACTTTTGCCAATAATTTTTATCAGAGAGATATTTGAGAGTAGAGAAAGGGATGATGCCGGCATCAAGCCAAACGTCACCAACATCGGGGATTCTGGTGACATTTTTACCACACTTAGAACATTTTATCTCAATAGCATCAATCCAGGGGCGATGAACTGATTTTAATTCCTCGACAAGCTTGGGGTTAACAGCTTTGGCTTTTAATTCATCTAGACTGCCAATAACGGTAAGGTGGCCACAGGAGCAGGGGTAAAAAGGCAAGGCTAATCCGTAAAAACGCTTACGGCTAATCATCCAATCCTCCATAGAGTCAAGCCAGTTTTGCATTCGACGACCACCATACTTGGGATGCCAATTAACTTTGTCGGCAGCGGATTTGAGAAGCGGTCGGATTTCATCGGCGTCCATAAACCAGTTGTCCTCAAGACGAAATAAACATTTGGTTTTACAACGCCAACAGTGGGGGTAGCGATGGGTAATCGGTTCGGTTTTGAATAGAGCTTTTTTTGCTTCGAGATAATCAAAAACTTGTTGGTTGACGTGGTGGGCGTATTTGTCGGTTAATTCTCCGTAACCTTGGGTAAAATGGCCGGTCTCGTCGAGAGGGGCAATCATGTCACTATTTAGTTTTTTACCTAATTCATAGTCTTCTTGGCCACAACCGGGAGCAATATGGACGACACCAGTGCCTTCAATTGGATCAACTAGGTCCCAATTGGTAATGTAATGTTTGACACCGGATTGGGCAGGGATATCGTAAAGAGAATCATAAGGAATATTAAGAAGAGATGACGCATCGATTTTTTCATAATCAGTTAGCCCCAGCTTTTCAGCAGATATTTTGGCCAAATAAAGAATTTTGCCTTGATGTTTAGCTTTAACATATTGATGTTGAGTGTTGATGGCCAAAAGAACATTGGCAGAGAGTGTCCAGGGGGTGGTGGTCCAAGCTAGAATATATTCATCGGAGCGACTTTGAAGTTTAAACATAACATAGACTGAAGTGTCGGTAATTTCCTGATAACCATCGGCTTGCTCGTGTTGGGAAAGACCAGTTTCGCAACGAGGGCACCAAGTGGTGGCTGATTTTTTCTTTACAAGCCAGCCCTTATCGTTTATTTTTTTTAGAAAATGCCAAATGTAGAGATTATTTTCGACAGAATTGGTGTAGTAAGAATTGGGCCAATCCATAAACATACCCAGACGTTGTGACTGTTCAGTTTGAATGGTAGAAAACTTGTTAACTCTAGCAAGGCAAGCATTGGTGAAATTTTCCAGGCCAAAATTTTGAATGTCTTTTTTAGAATTGAAACCGGCTTCTTTTTCAACTTCAACCTCAACCCATAATCCTTGACAGTCGAAACCGTTTTGAAATCTTTGAGCAAAGCCACAGGAATTTTTATAGCGTTGAAAAACGTCTTTAAGTGTTCGGCCACGGGCATGATGAACGCCCATGGGCCCGTTGGCAGTGATGGGGCCATCAATAAAAGAAAAAGTTTTCGGCGAATTATCGTTTTTGTGGAGATAAAGATTAACAATATCGTGTTCTTGCCACCATTTAAGAGTGTCTAACTCTATTTGGTTTAAATCAGGGTTTTGATTGAGTTCAGAAAAATAGTTCATGGTTTATTAAAACAAAAAATCCTTCGAAGTGAAGGATTTTAATGCCCCGGGTGGCCGAAGTAATTCGGCTCCTGGAGCTAGGAAATAATTAAAATAGTATTATTTGCCATTGTTGGTTTTTATTATACTACTTTTTTCTTAAGAAGGCGGGGATGTCAAATTCATCGACAATATCAATCCCTTCAGGTATTTCCTGGTCGTTCATTAGTTGTTGAACTTGGGGAGATGGGTGGTTTTCTTCAATCAGTTTGATTGGAGCTTGAGAATAAGATTTTGGCCTATCGGTGCTAAAACCGGTGGCGATAACAGTAATTCTTATTTTACCTTTAAGCTCGGGGTCAATAGTGGCTCCGAAAATAATATTGGCGTCGGGCGAGGTGCTATGAGTAATGGTTTGGGCAGCATCTTCAATTTCAGCCATAGTCAGATCTGGTCCACCGGTGATATTGATAAGAACGCCCCGAGCGCCTCGGATATCAACATCAACGAGGGGTGAGTCGATGGCAGCACTAACAGCTTCCCTGGCTTTGTTGTCGCCTTCAGCTTCTCCGACTCCCATCAGAGCGGTGCCGGCGTTGTTCATAATTGACTTTATATCGGCAAAATCAAGATTAATTAGGCCGGGAGTGGTAATAAGGTCGGCAATGGCCTTGGTGCCCTTGTTGAGAACCGAATCGGCGATTTTAAAAGCATCAATCATGGTAGTTTGGCTATTAACAACCTCCATGACTTTCTGATTAGGGATAACTACCAAGGTGTCTAGGTGTTGCTTGAGTTCCCGAATACCTTCTTCGGCTTTGGTCATTCGGCGGGTGCCTTCGAAAAGAAAAGGTTTAGTGACAACACCGATGGTTAAAATACCCAATTCTTCTTTGGCGATTTTAGCAATTATGGGGGCGGCGCCGGTGCAGGTTCCCCCACCCATGCCACCGGTGATGAAAACCATATCAGCATTTTCCAAAACTTCTCTGATTTTGTCTTTCGATTCTTCGGCGGCTTGTTCGCCGATTTGGGGGTCACTGCCAGCGCCAAGGCCCTTGGTTAATTTTTCTCCAATTTGAATTTTGATTGGTGCCTGAGAGTTTAAGAGGGCCTGGGAATCAGTGTTAATGGCGATAAACTCTACCCCCTGGATATTGTCGAGGCTAATCATGGAATTGATGGCATTATTGCCACCGCCACCAACTCCGAGAACTTTAATTTTGGCAAATTGACCGGCAAGGGTTTTTATGAGAGCCATTAGGGAAGAAGTGGTTCAATAATGTTTTTTAATCTACCAAATATGCCACCAATATTGACCCTACTTTTCTTGTTTTTAGTGGTTTGCGGTTGCTGATTGTCTTTAACATAAAGAATCAAGCCGATAGTACTAGTAAAAGCAGGGTTGGATATTTCATCAACTATTCCGCCAATTTTGGGGGGGGAAGCAAGACGGAGAGGTAGAGGAATAATTTTGCCACAAATATCTCTGGTTTGAGTGGTTAGTGATCCTCCACCAGTTAGGACGACACCGGCGGGTATGGATTCAGAGAAACCACTGGCTTCAATTTGTTTCCAAACTAGAGAAAAGACTTCTTCAAGCCGGGGTTTGATAATTCCGCTAACGGCGGTTTGAAGAGAAATTTTATGATTTTCATCGGTGGTTATGCCAAATTGAGATAGTTCAATTTCGTCTTGATATTTTTTATTTTCAATAATCCGACCGAGGCGGAGTTTAATTTTTTCAGCTTCGTCAATTGATAATCTCAGGCCAATGGCCAAATCGTTGGTGACATTGTTGGCTCCAACGGGGATAACAGCCGAGTAGGTTGGGGAGCCTTCTTGGTAAATAGTGATGGTGGTAATTGATCCACCGATATCGACAATAGCAACTCCAAGCTCTTTTTCGGTTTCAGTGGCGGCAGCTTTAGTGGTGGTAAGGCCGGAGTAAATAATGCTGATAGGAGTAATACCAATTTCTTCGAGGCATTTGTGGAGATTTTTGAGAGCTGGAGTTGAGGCAAGAATAATGTGGGCTTCGAGCTCCAGTCTGATACCGTTCATACCAACGGGATCAATGATGCCATCTTGACCGTCAACGGTATACCTTCGGGGAATAACGTGAATAATTTCTTTGCCGGTTGGTAAAGAAATAGCCTTGGCAGCTTCAATAACTCTGACAATGTCATCTTTGCCGATTTCTCCGTTAGGATTACTAATGGCGACGACTCCTTGAGAATTGACGGATTCAATGTAGTTGGCGGCGAGGGAAATATGAAGGTTACTTATTTCAAAGCCGGCCATTCTTTCGGCAGATTCAATACACTGATTAAGGGTTTTGCTGGCCTCTTCAAGATTGACGATTTGACCCTTACGAAAGCCAGTGGCGGGAACTGAGGCGACAGCAACAACATTCAGTTTGTTTTCTACTTCAAAATACTGGCTGACAATGGCGGTAATTTTGGACGTGCCGATATCCAATCCGCTAATTATTTTTGAGTGTGGCATATGGTTTTTCCCCGCCGAAATCTATAAGGTAGGGGTATTTAAGTTTAATTGTAGCGATTTTAGTTACCTTTTGTAAGAGCATAAGCTGTTGCTCGATGGGATGATCAAGATTGAAGTAAACAGTGAATGATGGGGTTTCCTTGGTGTTTGAAATTAATACTTTAGCTTGATTTAGGGAGCTTATATCGATCGTGTGGATTATAAAACCGTTTGATTCCAGGGCGGACTTGAATTTAAGATACTGACTAAGATTGTTTGAATTTGGGGAGATATTTTGATAGTGAAGTGACAATCTAAAGAAGAAGAAAGAGGCGACAATAAAAATAATGAGAAGAACTTTAAACCATTTCATTGATGAGATTGATTAGAGGATGGGTTGTTTGGCCCGCGATTGTTTTGTTGTTTTTAATTTTGGAATTAAGGTGTTTAAAAATCGCCCTTGTAACTAAACTAGAGTTGGCTTTTGATTGAGGAATAATAGTGGTTAATTCCGGTAATCTTGATTTAAGCCACTGGGCGTTTTTTATTTGTTCGTCTTGTTGAGTTTTGGGATGAGGAATAATAATTGATTGATGGTTGAGAGTGGCAATTTCCTGACAAATATTAGCCCCGGCTCGGCTGACAATTAAAGAGGATTGGTGGAAAACCCAGCCGATATCTTCGAGGTCAATATATTCGGTCTGGTGATAATTGGGATATTTGTTGTTTGTTTGAGTTGGTTTTGGCCCGGTTTGATGGATAATTGTGTATTGGCTAAGTTGAGGTAAAATACTAACGGTTAAGTCATTAATAAATTGGGATCCTTGACTGCCTCCGGTGATATAAATTAGTGGTGATTTTTTAATTTTTGATTCAAGACTTTGATATTTTTTTGATTTGGTATCGAAGATTTGTTGGCGAAGAAGATTGCCAGTGACGATAGTTTTATTGTTAATGTCAGGACCAGGAAAAGACAGAGCAACTTTTTGGCAGAAGTAACTATTTATTTTGGTAGCCAGGCCGATAGTGAGTGTTTGTTCGTGGGTGATTGAGGGAATTTTGAGAATCCAAGCAGCAATAATTACCGGAACAGAAACATAACCACCAAAAGAAACGACAATATCTGGTTTTTCCGACTTAAGAAGTAATAAAGATTGAAAAATGCCAACGATTAAGAGTGGTGTTTTAAAGATGGACAGAAGTGGTTTTTGACGGTCGAATTTGTTGCATTGAATTAGATGGAGGCTGACATTGAGTTTAGGAATAATGGTGTTTTTGATGTGAGTCTCAGTTTGATAGCTGTGGGTTAAATAGCTTATTTGCCACTTTTGGGGTTGCTGTTTTAGTTGGCGAATAAGTTCTATGGCTGGAGTATGGTGATTGCCGGTAAGGCAGATTACCTTATTATTTGGCATATTTTGATTCTATATTTTTTGCTAGTCCAAAGGCAACTATTAGACTAACAAGTGAAGATCCGCCGTAGGAAATTAAAGGCAGAGGGACACCGGTTAAAGGAACCAGAGAAGAAACAGCAGCGGCATTAACCAAAGCCTGGAAAGCAAGCCAACAGGCGATGCCGGCGACGAAAAGAGAATATGGGGCAATAACTTTTTTTGATAATTTAAAGAGATGGCCGATTAAAGTTAGATAGAGGTAGAAGATGGCAACAATACCGACAATGCCCGTTTCTTCAGCAATAACAGCCATAATTGAGTCGGTAGAAATTTTGGGAAGGAATTGAAATTTTTGATTAGAGTTAGTTAGACCTTTACCAAACCAGCCTCCGGCAGAGAGGCTGATGATTAGTTGTTGAGAATGGTAGCTTTTTTGGCTGTCGGGTGAAGTTAGACTGTTGAATCTGGCTAACCTATAGGGTGAAGTGACAACAAGGATGCAACCAGAGGCAAGGCCGATAAGGCTAAGGATGACTAAATCGTTGAGACTAGCTCCGGAAAGGTAATAGATGGAGATAGTAATAGCACAAATGAGAACAACGGCACTAAAGTTTGGTTCGAGGAGAATGAGAAGTAGTGGCGGACAGAGAAAATATAAAAGATATTTGAGTGACTGATATTTGGCTTGAGAAAATATTTGGCTAAAAACAATGATTCCAGTTAGTTTGAAAATTTCGGTTGGTTGAATGCCAATTTGGCCGAATCGGAACCAACGGCTGGCTCCAAGAGCTTGATGGCCGAGTTGAGGAATAAGAACGATTATTAGTCCGACAATAGAGATTAAGTAAAGCCAAATAGAGTGGCGAAAAAGTAAATTAACAGGAATTTTGGTGGCAATAAAATAGAGAAGGAAGGCAACGATTGCCCAAATAAATTGTCGTTCCAGAAAATAGGTTGGACTACCAAAACTTTTGGCTTCTGACGGGCTGGCAAGAGAAATAAAGAATAAGCCAATTATGGTAATACTTATTGGTAGCCAAATTAGCGGGCTAATCCTTGATAATAGGGGAAGTCTGGTGGTATTGGGCAATGGTTTTACCGAACTTGTCTTTGGGAGTTATTTCGGTGCCAACAATTAAAGAGGAGTCAGTTCTTGACTGTTCTCGATCAAAATCGACCTGATAATCAAGGTTAAGAAATTCGGCTAAGTGAAAGAGGAAAAGAGGGGTGATATTGTTATCCGTTTCGAGTTTAGTGTAGAAACCAAATGAGGCGGTTAATCGGGGATTAATTTCAAGAATCATAACTCGGTTTTGGTGGACAAAAAAATCTATTCCGAAAAAACCACGATAATCGTATTTTTTTAGCAATTTGTCGGATAGTAGTTTAGTAACCTCAACCACCTGATTGATAACAGATTGAGGAGCAAGAGAGGGCCACTGACGTCCAACAGTGGCAAAAGGGTTTTGGGTATATTCTTTAAGGCCGGTAAGTTGACGGCCAACTGGGCTTTGAATTAGACCAAATTTTGTTTGACAGCAGTTGTTAATGAGAGTGTAGCCCTCCAGGTAGGGTGAAAACTTACAAAGGGTGTTTGGGGAAATTTTATTGGCGATTTCCTGATAACTTTCAAAATAAAAGGTGCTATTGCCGGCCCAGCCGAAGTGAGTTTGAAGAACGAGTTTCGGGCCAAATTTTTTTTGAGCCAAAAGAAAATTTTCTTGATCGAGTGGAGCGACAAGATGGGGGATGGTGGGGAGTTTGTGTTGGTGGCAAAGTTGGCTGAATTTTATTTTGTCTTCCAGTAGACGATTTAATTTGGCGGGATTGCTTAGAACCAGCCAATTTTGCTTTTGGCAAATTTTTTCGGTTTTGGCTGATGGTTTGAAAGGCATGATGGCGATTGGCGGTTTAAATTCCTGACTTATGAATTTCAGGTTTGATTTAAGAAATTGGCCAGTATTTTTTACTGTTTTTGATTCATTTTTGAGAGAATGAAAGCAATTAAGTTGGGGGAAATCAATTCCGAGGAATTCGTCGACCTGAGGATAAATGATAGTGTAGCCAGAGTTGATAATTAGTTGGATTAGTTTTTTCATATTTGGCGATTAATGCCAGTTAATAAAATAACGGGGTAGTCTCCAACTTCAAATTTTGTTTTGGCTTGATAATAGCCTGTTAAAGCAAGAGCGCCTTCGGGAGAAGTGTTTATTTGATGTTGATGGAGTTTTTTTAGATTATCTAAAACGGCTTGGTTTCTTACGATGATATTTGACCCGTGATGTTTTTTAATAGCTTCGGCGACTTCTGATTTAAGAGGGGTTAGTTTGACAGATAGTGCGTCGGTGATAGTTTCTGATTCTTGGCCGTAGCGAGAGGCCGGTTCTACGGCGAATATTTTTACGTTTTGGGGTAAATTTTTGGAGACGCCAAGGAGAGTGGTTCCGGAGCCAACAGGTATAAAGATGCTGGAAACAAGAGGGAGCTTGGAAACTATTTCGGTGGCAATAGTGGAGTAACCGATTTGGGCAACAGGGTCGGTTGATTGACGCAGGAGATATGAATGGTTAGTTTTGGCGTATTTAAAAGCCAGACTATTGGGAGATGGAGTAAGGGTGACATCCTGATGTTGAGAGAGAATTAATTTTAATTTGTAAGGATCAGTTTGTGGAGAAAGAAAGACTTTGAGAGGAATATTTAGTTTTCGACAATAAAAGATAGCAGAGATGGCGGCGTTACCAGAAGATGAGATGACAGCTGATTGATAGTTTTTAGCAAGAAGATTTTTTAGTTGCAGTGGAAGGCTTCGATCTTTGGCCGACCCGGTAGGGTTTTGATCTTCCCTCTTAAAGTAGATGTTTTCGAATTTGATTAAAGGTGTCATATAATAGGTTAGTTAGATTTTATTTTACTCTATATGGACCAAAACAAAAAAATTATTTGCCCAGATTGCGGAATGGAGATTAAAAAAACAGAAGGATTGCTGGAAGTTGGCGACATTTTAGAGTGCCAAGAATGTGGAACGGAAGTAGAGATATTATCTTTAGACCCATCTAAATATCGAGAACTTATAGAGGAAAAGTAATATTTTTCCAGCAATTAAGGCGATATATGCCGTCCCCGGCTTTGGAGTCAGAAAGTTCCTGATATTTTTGGTGGTTTTTAGTGACATCGGTCCAATCTTGGTAAAAAAGTGGTTTTTGAGGGTCAATTATTTTGATATAGCCGGTGTGAACTCCGGAAACTAAAGTGGTGAGACTACTGTGAACATAGTTGAGGCGGTTGTTCTTTTGGCCGGTAATAAGGAGAGTGTGCTTGCCTTGATGATGGCGAATTAAATCTCCGAGCTGAACATGAGAATAATTGGTGATGGGGTAAGAATTTATAGAATTGGTGAGGCTGTCGGCTGATAGTGACCTAACGCCATATTTGCCATGATTAGGATTAACACTGACAACTTTAAATAGAATGCCATTTGCGCCAATATTTTTATCGATGAAATCGAGTAGGTGGTAGACGAGACCGGAGCAATCGATGCCGATCTTGTGTTTTTTTTGAAAATTATAGAGTTCTTTGGGTGATAGAGAGGTGATGTCAACTTGGTATTTTTCTCCGGCGCAAGTGGTGGCGTAGTCAATTTCCGGCCAGGTTCCTTTGCCACCAAGAATAGCCTCTTTAATTAAGAGGTTGTTTTTCCAGTAGTTTTTAGCATACGGAATTCCTAAATAATGATTGACCTCTTCTGTTAGTAATTTTTCTAGTTTAGTCCGAGCCATAGGCCAAAGATAGCGAGAATAATACCGGCAAGCCAAGCACGAAGAACGATTTTTGGCTCTTCCCAACCAAAATGTTGGAGGGTGAGGTGGATGGGAGCGGCAGGGAATATTTTTCGATTAAAATATTTCTTACTAATAATCTGGATAGCACTGGAAAGGCCTTCAATAATGAAGGGTGAGCCAACAATAATAAGAGGGACAATTTTTCCGAGAAGAATGGCGATGACGGCAAAGGTGGCTCCAAAGGAGAGAGAGCCGACGTCGCCCAGCCAGATGCGGGCGGGAAAGACATTGAAATACAGGAAGGCAATTAATGCTCCCAGCCACAGACTAAGAAAGAGAGAAATTGGAGTATCCAGAGAGTTGCTACTAAGAAACCAAAAAGCAAAAAGAGAAATCATTAAAAGCCCGCAGGAAAGGCCGTCAAGCCCGTCAGTAATATTGAAGAAGTTGGCGAAGGCAACGATAATAACACTGCTTATGGGAATAAAAAACAGACCAAGACTAACAGCTCCAGCAAAGGGGATGTAAATAAAGTTAATTCCTAGTTGGAAGTAAATTAGACAAGAAATAACGGTGGCCAAAAAAATTTGGAGAAGTAGCTTTTGGCGCATCTTCAATCCAAAAAAGCCTGTTTTTTGGAAGCCGAAAAACTTGTGAACATCATCATATAGGCCGAGAAGAGCAAAACTAATGAAAGAGAAGAAAATTATGCCCAGTTCACTCTCCATTTGGTAGTTAGAGGAGATAAAAATACGAGCAAATTTTAGAATAGGAAGAAGAATAATGAAAAGAAGGCAGACGGAAAGAATAATGAGGAGGCCACCACCGACAGGAGTCCCCTGTTTTTGAGAGTGAAACTTATCAAATATTTCAGTTTTTTTATTCTGGAAGTCAACTGTTTTTTGGTTCTGACGTTGAAATTTAAGGCGGTAGAGAAGATTTATGAAAGGGACAACGAGAATGCTGGTGGTTAAAAAAGAAAAGAGGAGCAGACCGAGAAAAAGATGAGTCATTGGTTAATGTTATCGGGAAATTAAGTTTTTAGCAATCTTTTTTAAGCAAGTAAGGCCATTAAGGCCTCCGGAGCTAAAATGAATTAAGATATCCCCCTTTTGAAGTGTTTGAAGATAATGTTGGGAAATCAATTGGTAATCGGGAATGTATTCCATTTTTTTTTCAAGAATTTTTTGATAGTCCTTAATAGTTACTCTGTCTGATTTAGAGACACTTTCAGAAAATTTTAATGGCGAAACAATAATTTCAGTGGCTATTTGGAGAGATTCTTTAAGACCTTTAATTCCGGCTTGGTATTGAAGAAAGGAGGCATGAGGTTCGAAAAAAACTTTGATCGGACAGTTTGGATGTTTTTCGGATATAGCTTGAAGCGCTTGGCTTATTCTTACCGGAGATTGGGCGAAATCGTCGTATATCAATATGTCTTTGTGGTGGTAAATAGGTTCTAATCGACGTTTAATTCCTCGGAATTGATTAATGGCTTTGATGAATGCGATTTTATTCAACCCTAATTCTTGGCAGAGAGTAGCCACTGCAAGTGAGTTTTCGAAGTTATATTTTCCGGGAATAATCGGGTTTATGTTTAAAGAGTAGTTGTACGGTACTTTTTTGGCCGAAGAGTATTGGGCGACTGATGAGGCTGATTTGCTTTTGGGGTTATAGACAAGTAGGCCATTTTTAGGGATTTTACTAACCAGTTGAATAAATGCTTTTAAATTTTCTTGTTCGGTTTTAAAGGAATCTTTATGTTCCCAATCGGCGGATGTCAATATGACGTACTTAATTGGATAATATAGGAATGTTGACTGGGTATCTAGTCCGTTTATAGACTCACAGGCTTCGATAATTGAAAAATCAGACTGACCGAATCTGGTTGATTCGAGATGATTTACCGCTTGGCCACCAAACATATACGACGGGTCAAGTTTAAGTTTAAGAAAAACAAACGATAATAAACCAGTGATAGTTGTTTTACCATAAGATCCGGCAACAAGTATTGATTGTTTTTTAATAAGATTTCTAATTAGGTACTGGGTGTAAGACATGGTGGGGATTTTAAGCTTTTGTGCCTGTTGGTATTCTGATTGACAAAGTTGGAATGATTTAAAAGAGTTGCCGACAATAACCTGATCAATTTCTTTGGTGATGGGAGTGGAATTGATAGGGATTTTGTTTTTAGCAAGCAGGGTACTGATGGGGGGAAAAATTTGTGGCTGATCAGAACCACTAACTTGGTGGCCCATTCTTTGCAAAAGAATGGCAAGGGGGGCTGTTTTAGTTCCGGCGATACCTAAAATGTGTATTTTCATGTTGTTAGTGGCGGTAATCCGACCAGATTTGATTTTGATAATGTTCAAATCCGGGAAAGTTGCGTTTGTAATGACTGAAACGACCAAGATAACAATATTTTAGCCCCAATTTTTGACTATCAATAATGGATTGAAGAGTCAGCCTGATGGGAAGATTGGTTCGGGCCAGACTGGGGTGATAAAAAACGTAGGCGATATGAGAGATGTTTTGATCAAAATAACAGACAGAATAGGCAACAACATTCTGACTGCCTGTTTTTTTCCAGAGGTAAAGATAATTGAAGATGTGGTGAGTAAAAACATTTCTAATTGAGCTTTTGGGAAATTGCCAGTCCAGGGTCTCAGACCAGGTGTTTATGGTGTTTAGGAGACTTGATGATAGGTTAAATTTTAATAAAGGTATTTTTTCGAATTCAAAATCGCCGGTTAATTTTATTATTCTTTTGTTTTCTGAGGAAAGCTTAAATTTTGAAAGATTAGATCGGCAACTGGTGTCCTGATACCAGAGGTGGGCCACGTTTCTTTGAGGGAGTAAACCAAGAGCATAGTTTGTGGCAGGGTCTGGACTGGATGGTTTTAGATTATATTTAGTCATGTTTTTGACTTCTTAGTTTGAAGGCGGTTTGAAAGGCGGCGGTTTCAGACCAGGGGTATTCGATATTACCGAGGAGAATGGTTTGTTCGTGACCTTTGCCACAGGCGATAATGATGTCGTTGGTTTTGGCAATACTAACAGCATAATTAAAAGCCTCTTGACGGTTTTCGATTTGATAATATTTGAATTTCTTATTTTTTGTGATTCCGGAGATTATTTGACGATTAATGACGGAGATGTTTTCACTTCTGGTGTCGTCGGAGGTAATGATGGCAATATCAGACAATTCAGAAACGACCTTGCCCATAAGCGGACGTTTGGATTGGTCTCGGCCACCGGTGGCTCCAAAGATAACAATTATTTTGCTCCCCCTTTTTTTCTTGAGAGATTCAAGAGTGTTTTTGAGAGCATTGGGGGTGTGGGCAAAATCAACAATAGTTTTGAAACCAAAACGATTGTTGACCTCTTGTCTGCGTCCGGAGATGTGAGGAAAAACGGCGATATTTTTTTGAAAACTTGACCGCTTTAGTTTGAAAAGGTCAGAGATTATAAGACTTGGAAGAATGTTGTAAATTTGATAACGATAAGGGCTGTCGGTGACTATCTTTAGCCTATTGGCGGTAAAGGTAATGGAATTTGAGGTAAGATGGATATTTTTAGCCTGATATTTACAGGGTGATTTAATACTGTAGGGAATGATTTTTTTTGGAAATTTTGCTTTTATTTGCGGAAAAGACGGATCGTCTTTATTGAGAATGGCGGTTTGGCAGGAGGAAAAGAGACTAGCTTTGACGGCGGTGTAATTTTCCATGGTTTTGAATTCGTCGAGATGTTCGTGAGTGATATTGGTTAAAACTCCAACCTGAAAGTGGCAACCCCAGAAGCGAAATTGGTCAAGAGCATGGGCAGTAACTTCGAGAATAACATGACTATAACCCTGGTGAAAATAGTCAGATAAGACTTTTTGGACAATTAGCGAGTCAGGAGAAGTGGTGTGTAAACCCGGGCTGGTGACAGTGGTAATCAGCCCGACTTTAATTCCTGATTTTTTTAAGAGATGGTGAATGAGGGTGGCGGTAGTAGTTTTGCCATCGGTGCCAGTAACGGCAATTAATTTAAGGTGGCGACTGGGAAACTGATAAATGATGTTGGCAACAACGGCTTTGGGTAAATGCCAAAAGATATTTTTTATTTTTCTAATAGAAGGCATGATATGGCTAAATTATAGCAGTTTGTCTATTTTTTCCGCTAACGAGAACCACAAAGGGGCAGCAGTACTTGATCCCCAAGACGAGCTTTTGGGATTGGAGAGGGTTATGAGTAAAGTAAATTTGGGATGGCGACAGGGAGAGTAGCCAATATATGAGGCGATGAAAGAGTTGTCGGAATATTGTCCGTTTATGGCGACCTGAGCAGTGCCACTTTTTGCACAAACATCAAGATCTTTTGGTTTGAATTGGGAGACAACTCCGTTGTTGACGGCGTAGGAAAGAATCTGATTTATTTTTTCGACGGTGTTTTCAGAGTAAACTTTGATGGGTGGCTTAATTGGGTTATTAAGATTGATGTGAGGATGAACGATTTTGCCGGAGTTGGCCAGAGAGTTGAAGGCCTGAATCATTTGAATGGGGGTAACCGCAAGCCCTTGGCCGAAGGAGGCGGTGGCCAGATCAATGTCAGACCAGTATGATTTGACTGGAGAGATATTTTCACTGGGGAGGTCAATGCCGGTTTTTTTGTCCAAACCAAGAAGGTTAAAATACTTAAGAAATTGTTTTTGGCCGAGAACAAAGACAATATTACTCATACCAATATTGTCAGAATTTTTGATAATGTCTTTAATGTCAGTGTTGGGGTGGAAAGATTTGTCCCAATTGTTGATGGAGAAACCGCTGGCAATAAATGGTTGATCGCATTTGGGGCAGACATAATCATCGCTGATGGAATTGGAATCGAGAGCGGCAGCAACAACTAATGGTTTGAAAATTGAGCCTGGTTCAAAGAGATGACTAATTGGATCAATTAGCTTTGAGTTTTGGTTAGCAGAAGGGCTAGACTCAAGACTGACGAGGCTTAAAACGGCTCCTGACTGAGGGTCCAGAACAATTGCCATTCCCGAGTCAGCGGAATATTTATTGATGCCGTCGGCGATGGTGGTTTCAGTTAAATACTGTATTCTTCGGTCAATAGACGTAGATAGATCGAGACCGTCAACTGGTTCGATATATAATGAATGCTGAGTTAAAACCGGTAATCCGAGAGCGTCCTGATTGGAATAAAAGTATCCTGGTTTTCCTTGGAGTTGTCGGCGATAGTAGCTTTCTATACCAAAAAAGAGATTTTGAGACAAATCCGACTCGGGGTAATAACGACTAGTTTTTGATTTGAATTCGAGGCCGGCAATGGTGCTTATTTTTTGATATTGTTCCTTGGTGATCTCGGTTTCAAAGTCAACCCACTTGAGGTTTGGTTTCTCCACAATTGAACGGAGACGAATTTTATCTTGAGGCAAAAGGTTGGTGATCTCCTTTTCAAGGATTAGACGGACATCTTCAATTGGTTTATCTAGATTTGGTTTATAAAGAGATAATTTGTATACCCTTTTGTTTCCAGCCAGGAGAGAATGGTCTTTGTAGTATATTTTTCCTTGATTTTCGTCTATTTGGTGATCACTATAGTTTTGGCTGGTTTCTTGACGACGAAGATTGGTTGGAGTGTAAAACTGCCAGTAAATAATTCGGCCTAATATAACAATAAAACTAGTGATAATGGCAACAGATAAAGAGCCAACTCTAGTAGAGAACATTGGTTATTGGCTTTAAATTTTTAGCTGAACTACTGGCCAAGAGAGATTTGATTGAGGTAATTTCTGATAGTTTTTGAGTTAAATCAAGATTGAGTTCGTTGGCTTGAGAAACTTGGCTTTGGGATTGTTGAAACAGCCCGTTTAACTCAACTATTATTTGAGAATAGATAATAGAGAAGGTCAGCTCCAGAATAAGAATAACGACAAAGGTGATCTTAATGATTTTACTCATTTTGGGCTAAACCATCTTAATATGGCCGATCGAGAGAGTGGGTTTTGGTGGATTTCCGAAGTTGACGGTTTTTTAATTTGTCCGGTTGGGAGATTGTTTTGGCGAATGAAGTTTTTTACAATCCGGTCCTCTCCGGAATGAAAACTGATGACGGCGATAGTAGTTTTGGGAAGTCCGATTGATAAGCAGTCATTGAGAGCCAGAGATAGCGATTCAAATTCCTGATTAACGGCGATTCTTAGGCCGAGAAAAATAAGAGTGGCGGGATGTTTTGAAGAAAATATTTTTTTCTGAAGATAAAATTCTTTTACGATTTCAGATAGCTCTTTGGCGGTGGTTATTTTCCTGTGTTGCCGACGATTGACAATGGTTTGACATATTTCTCGAGAAAATGGTTGTTGAACATATTTTGAAAATAAGTTTTCAAGTTCAGTCTGGGTGAGTTTGTTGATCAGGTCGGTAGCTGTAGGCGAAGATTGATCTGGGTTCAGTCTCATATCGAGAGTGTCGGTATCGTCAAAAGAAAATCCGCGATTTTGTTGTTTAAGTTGATAAAGATTTAGACCAAGATCAAAAAGTATGCCGTCAAGTGGTTGATTGATTTGGATTTTAAAAATTTGGCCAATATCTCTAAAGTTTGCATTAATTGGGTGGAAATTGCTGTTTTTACCAATCCTTTTTTTGGCAATTTCAAGGGATAATGGATCGGCGTCAAGTCCGTAAACAATAGCTCCCCTTTCGAGTAATTTTAGGGTGTGTCCGCCGTGGCCGAGAGTGGCGTCGATGAATATTTTATTAGAATCAGGAGAGAGTAATTGAACTATTTCATTGGCTAGAACAGATTGGTGGTAATCCATTAAGGTCCGAGATATTCGCCACTAATCAGATTGAGATCGGTTTTAGTAAAGGTGGATGGAGTGATGGAGATAACTTTTCCTTTACCGGAACCGCTACTGAAAACGGAAAATCCGGGGCGGTAATTTTTAAGTAGGATGAAAAATTCTGAAGCGGGATTATTGAGACTAATAGAAAAATTCTCGGTTGGAAGGTCCAGAAGTTTTGTCTTTTTTAATTCTGATCCGGAAACGAAACGAAAAGGTGTTTGATAGGTGGAAACTTGAGAATTTTGATTAATAAAAGTAAGGGTTAGGGTTCCGCCGTTGATGTTGGCATCATATTTGTATTTACAGCCGTTGGTACAACTGGCAGTTCCCAATAATAGATCTCTTTCCAGGTTGTTACCGGTAACTTTTATGGTGTCCCCTACTCCTTTTTCTATTTCGTTGCCTTCATCGGTGGCGGTGTAGAGTAACTCGTACTCAATTTGAGAAACGTAGCTTGGAATTTTGTCTATCTTAAGTTTGAGTTCGTGGCCGTCCACCCGGGGAATCAAGCTGATATGTGGCCTATCTTCCGCTGGCATCTCAACAACTCTTGGGATGGGGGTGGGGGTAATTGTTGTTTCAATTTTTTTGGCCGGTCCGCAACCTGAAAGGGCCAAGCCGGAGAAGATAACCAGAACGAAGAGAGTTATTTTTCTTATATCCATAGTTTGATTATAGATTAAGATAGTTTAGTTTGTAACCAAGAAGAAAGATCCTGACTTGAAAGCCGAATTTGTTCCATGGTGTCGCGGTCACGAATAGTGACAGTGTTGTCGGTGATGGTTTGGTAGTCAACAACAACACACCAAGGGGTGCCAATTTCGTCTTGGCGACGGTATTTTTTACCGATATTACTACTATCATCAAAATCGATAGAATAGTTTTGCGATAAAGTTTGATAAATACTTTCGGCTTTGGAAACTAACTCTGGTTTATTTGAAGCCAGAGGGAAGATGGCGGCTTTATAGGCGGCGATTTTGGGGTGGATTTTGAGCCAAGTGCGGATTTCGCCGGATTCTAGTTTGTCTTCCCGATAGCTATCAAGAAGGAGGAAGAAAAAACTACGGTCGACTCCTCCGGAAGTTTCGGCAATCCAGGGAAGATACTTTTCGTGAGTAATCGGATCAAGATAAGACAAATCTTGGCCACTAAACTTGGAATGTTGGGTAAGATCGTAGTCAGAGCGCCAATGGATACCTTCCATTTCAGCCCAGCCCCAAGGAGCATTAAATTCAATATCAAAGGCTTTTTTGGCATAAAAAACTAATTCGTCTGGTTGGTGTTGGCGGAAACGTAAATTGTCTTGTTGATTAAAATATTTTTGGTACCAAGACATTCTTTGACTTTTCCAATATTCGTACCACTTGTCCATATCGGAGGGGTGAACGAAATATTGAATATCCCATTGCTCGAATTCGCGGGTGCGATAAAGGAAGTTTTTGGGAGTGATTTCGTTTCTAAAGGCTTTCCCTATTTGGGCGATACCAAAGGGGATTTTTACCCTGGTGCTATCGACAATATTTTTGAAATCGAGATAAATGGTTTGGCAGGCTTCTCCTCTTAGATAGGCAGGGAGTTTTTCACCTTCAATAACCCCAATTTCGGTATGAAAAAGAATATTGTATTTGCGGGGGTCGGTAAGTTCACCATTACATTCAGGACATTTGGCGGCATTATTAATAAGGTCGGGGCGAAATCTTTTGTGGCAGGATTTGCATTCGACCAAATCATCAGCAAAATTTTTAACATGGCCGGAGGCTTCCCAGACACGGGGGTGAGTAATAATTGAACCGTCGATCATGACCACGTCTTTACGACTGGTGACGTTGTCATGGATCCACGCATCTTTCCAATTTTTTTTCATTAAAGAACCAATTGGGCCAAAATCATAGAAACCTTGAACCCCGCCGTAAATCTCGCTATTTTGAAAGATTATTCCCCGACGTTTACACAGGGATACTATTTTACTGACGGTGTCGTCTTGGTTTTTATTTTGTTCCATGGTCTCTAATAATTAAATAATTATCAGAGACGAATTTCGAATTATTTTCGAAAGCCGCGGTTCCACTCTGGTTGTCCGATAGTTATCGGACCACTTTGTTTAGCAACTCCAAGATGCCAACCTTTTCATCGTTGCAATCTGTTAGTTTACCATAATTTTAAACTTTGGAATTGGTAGTTGGTGAGAGATTCGAAATAGGCGGTAATTAGCTGTTGGCAGTGACGATATTTTTTTTGATCGAAAGATAAAATTATCTCTTCGGGTGGGCCGAACCCAAGAAGATCAAGAAATTTGATTTCATTGTCAATTAATTTGGCAAAAGAATTTCTTTTGATGTTATCGACAGCTTGCTTGATGGTGAAAAATATCTCCGGTTGATTGACTTCGGTGGGGAGAAGTCGATTGCTAACTTCTAGGATAAAAAAGAGAAGGTTTGATTGTGACAGGCTGATTTGGTTTTGGAGAAAGGCTGATTCGACGATGCTTTCGGATAACCAAAAGCTGTTTTGATGACGATAGAGATGGGCGTTGATAATATTGCCGAGTTGAATTTGGCCCAAACGACGACTGGTTATCTTTTGGGCCCCATTGGCTTTGACGTAAATCTTACCCAGTTTTTCGGTGAGAAGAGTGATGTCAATATTATTTTCCTTGGGGAGACGATTGATGACGATTGCCCTTGTAACAACAAATTCGGACATTATTAAAGAGAGAGTTTGATGATCTTGTCGGTTGTCCAGGAAAACTCGTCGTATTTTTGACCATTGACCCAAAGTTCATAGGGAATAGCCTTGGTTCCGGGTTGTTTTTGGAGGTAGAGAGTATATTGACTACTTGGGGCGACTGATGATTGGTATTGGATTGATGTTTTAAGGCTACCTTGAGCATAAAGAGGATATTTGTTGCCATAAAATCCTTCAAAAACTTGCTTGCCTAGTTCTTCGTAAAGAACCGGATCAACTTCAGAGCCGGTCATTTTAACTAATTTGGAACCGAGGGGAACATAGAACCTAAACCAATCACGATATTTAGGGGCGTTGAGACAAAGGTCTCCTTTTTCTAGATTACAATTACTAGCTTTGGACGGATTTTGATAAGTAATGGTGACTTTATGTTCGACGACACCGTTTTGAGAAATAATTTCGTGTTTAATTTTTTGTTTTAAAAATAAATTTGTTTTGGCACTGCTCATATTGGCATCGTTGAGATGAAAATAGTCCATCTTAGCCGGTGATTGATAGATTGAGCCGGAAACATTGGCAGTAACGGCTGACTGTTGCATTAAAGGGTCAATAAAATAGAAGAGGATATGTTTCTGGTGAATATTATTAACGGCGGCTTCTACCAAGAGAGGGATTTTACTTTTTTCTGACCCCATAGCATTGCTTAACAGGGCTTGCATTAGAGGGCCAAGAAAGCCCTTGCGATCAGTTTCAATGTAATTTCTGGGCCGGCCGGCAATCCATTCAAGTTGATAGATAATTTGAGGGCAACCATCACAGCGTTTGTCGGGGTCGGCAGAAAAGTTTCCCCAGCCGGAAACACCAACTCTACCCAAAACCTTAACAAGGTCAACCAGAACTTGGGTGTCAATGGCGACGACAGCGTCTATTTTGTCTTTGTTGCCAGATATTTTATTGTAGTATCCTAAGAAAGTTTTGATGCTTTCAGGAAAATCTGGAGAGATATTCATGTCCCGTAAATTCCAGTAAGGGACGTTGAGATGATAGGCCTTGATCGGGCGAGGGGCAGGAATGGTGCTTTGAAATTTGGCGTCGAGAGCGTAGATATCATCAGAGATTAGGGGTGTAACTTTGCCATTATCGACTTTGAGAATACCGTAGGCGGTCCAAAATCCCCCAGTCGGGCGAAGTTCCGCATCATTTTGAAAAATGAGAAAGTAGTTTCGGGGTTTATCTTTGCCAAGTAGCCAAGCAGTTTTTTCAAGTAACGGACGGCTGTCTTTAAAATAGCCGTAGGTTTCGTCAGTCATTTGTTTGGCCTTCATTAGGTATGAGCGAAGCGGGTAGCCACGAAGATTTTCAGGATATAGATTGGGATCAATTTTATCGAGGTCAGATTTGATTTGGCCAAATTTGGTTTCGATGCTATTAAGGTGAGGAATCAGGCTTTCAACACTTTGGGTTAGGAAAGCAATTCTATCTTGGGTGGTTTTAGCACTATCGGTGCTACTACCAGCAAGTCCAAGAAAATCAGAATATGGCTCGATGGCAGCGATAACAATATCGCCAATATCAATAGAATTACTGGCAATATCAAGAAAAGTCTGCGAGTCTTGATAGTAATATTTTAATCGGGGTAACTTTTGAAAAAATTTAAATTTTTCTGTTTTTTGACTAACTACCTGGAGTTGTCGGCGGACGTCGACTAATGTTTCTTTGGCCAGTTTAAGATCTTTGGAGCTAATAGCCTGTTGGAGTGTTTTGGTCTTATCGACTGCGTTTTGAACTGATTGTTGAACTTCCTTTCCGGGAAGATAAACAAAAAAGAAGCCGAGGCAACTAAGAACAGTGCCAAGAATTACTAGAACAGAAATAATAGAAATGAGAATGTTTTTTATTTTCACTTAGTAAGTCTAATGGAAAAAAGTTAATATTACCAGCGAGAAAGCATGGCGAGGGGTGTTTTAAGAATAATTCTCATATCTTGGCGAAAAGAAAGATTGCGGGCGTAGTAGGAGTCAAGCTCGGCTCTTTTTTCAAAGAGTAGTTCGTTTCTACCCGATGTTTGCCAGAGGCCAGTGATGCCCGGTTTAATCTGACGGAGATCGTCGATGTGTCCTTGGCTTTGAGGGTATTTTTTGGAGTACTCCTGGAGTTCTTCTTCGCGGTAAGCTCGAGGACCAACCAAGCTCATATCGCCAATGAAAACATTGAAAAGTTGAGGAAATTCGTCGATGGTAAATTTTCTGATGAATTTGCCGATGGGGGTAATCCGCGGATCTTCTTCAAGCGGGAGTTTCCAGTCAGAAGCTTTGTATTTTTCCCATAGTTTTGGGTGTTCTTCACGAAGTCTTTTGTCGTTGTCGCCGATAAACATTGATCGGAATTTGTACATCCGAAATGGGCGACTATTTTTACCAACCCGAAGTTGACTAAACAATATCGGCCCCGGGGAGCTAACTTTAATAATAATAGCCGTAATTATCATTATTGGTGAAAATATTAGGAGGAGAAAGAGAGAACTAAAGATATCAACTAACCGTTTCCAAAGGTTAAAGAGGATGGTTCTTGTTTTAACCAGAAATTTGGATTTTTGGTTGATCATGGAGAATTGTGTTTAGTGAATGAGTAAAGTTTAACATAAAGCGACGACGACTAAATTTAAGACTTTGTCTTCGGCAGTCTAGAACTTCGAACTTAGTTTTAAAAAATAAATTAATGGCTTCAGCCAATGATTCGGTTGTTTGTTTGGCAAATAAAATGCCGGTTTTATGGTTGATAATGGTGTCGGGAATACCACCTTGGTTGTAGGCAATAACCGGTTTGTCACAGGCCATAGCTTCAAGTGGGGTTAAGCCAAAATCTTCTTCTTGAGGGCAGATTAGAGCCAGACAATTTTGGTAGAGGGTTAATAGTTTCTTGTCTGAAACTTGACCAACAAACTTTATAAATGGAGACGAGGGGATAATTTCTTTAAGGCGGGTTTCGTCTCGGCCGGTACCGGCAATAACAAGCGTTTGTTTGAGCTGATGACAAGTGCGGATAGCCAGCTCAATTTTTTTATGAACAACCAGACGGGAGACAACGAGAAAATAGTTTCCTGGTTTGGGGTTTTTTGGGGGGCAAAAAAAATCAGTGTCGACTCCGGGGTGAATAATTTCTGCTTCTCGGCCATAGGTTTGTTTGATTCGATTTTGGACGGTTGGAGAAGTGGTGAAGTAGTAGTCTGGCCTTTGGGCAAAGATCCAGTCTATTTTTTTGTAAAAAGAATAAATATGTTTAAGTAAAGAGTGAGAAATTTGGTAAAGATAGCGGTTGGGGTTTAAGTGATAGCAAACAAAAGTTGTATCTGGTGGAGTAAGGAGACAGTGGCCGTTTTGGGAAGTGAGAGAGATAACTAGTTGATAGTCTTTAAAGTTAAATTGTTCCAAGAATAAGGGTTGGAGAGCCAGGCTTAGAGGTGAGTTTTGGCGAAAAAAAGAAAAATTATTTAGTTTTGAAACAAAGACTTTGGTGGAGCTTGGTAACCAAGGTGTTTTTGACTTGTCCCAGATTGAAGTATAAAGATTAGCATTGGGGAAAATAGTTAAAATGTCACCAAGAAGACGCTCGGCCCCGCCCCATTGATTGAGCCAATCAAAAAAAATAGCAATCTTGAAATTTTCAATTTTCAATTTTCAATTTTCAATTAGTATTTAAGAGTTTTTTATAGACCGCAAGGGTTTGTTTGGCTGTTTTGGACCATGAATATTTTTTAACTTGTTGGTAGCCGTTGGCAATTAATTGTTGACGAAGACTGGGCTTAGTAGTGAGAAGATTAATTTGTTTTACTAAATCATCTGGGTCTTTTGGATTAAAATAAAGGACAGCCTGTTGGTAGATTTCCGGAGAACAGCTACTATTTGAAGAAATAACCGGGCAATCTAAGCTCATGGCTTCGAGTGGCGGTAGGCCAAAACCTTCCATGAGACTGGGGAAAACAAAAGCGAGGGCTTCTTGATATATTTTTTGAAAATCATTGTCGGGGACGAAACCTAAAAATTCGACTTGTTTTTGAAGATGGAGTTCTTGAATGGTGGCCTTTAGACGATCGAGAAAAACTGAAGGCTTGGAAATTATTTTTAGTTTGAGATTGGGTAGTTTGGTAAGGGTTTGAAGGACAACGTCGAGATTTTTATGAGGGTAGAGATTGCCAGTATATAAGAGATAGTTCTTAGTTCTTAGTTGGTAGTTCTTAGTTTTTAATTTTAGGAATTTGGGGTCGACGGCTTCGTGGGTGGTGGTGACCTGCGAAGCTAGAAGGTGGTAATGAGAAATAAGATAATTTTTCCAATAATTACTGGGAACAATAAGAGAATTGAATTTAATGGAAAACCAGCTATTTAGAAGATAGGCAAATTGTTTGATCCAGTAGATACCGATATTTTTGGTGGTAGTTTCCGGGCCGGTAGAAAAGTTTTTAATCAGGTCGTGGATAGTAACAACACTTTTACTGAAATAAAGAATCGGTTTGTCAATGTGGGTAAAGTGGACGAGGTCGGGCTGAAGATGGTAAAGAATAAAGGGGGTAATGATCTGGTCGAGGAAAGAATAGTGAGTAATGTTGGTGGTGACAAAATTAATATCTAATCCAAGTTCCGATTGAATGTTTTTCTTATCTTCCGGGTGAATTAAGAGAGTTAATTTAATATTTTTCTGAAAGTCTTTAATTTTGATTAACTCTAAAATTAAGTTTTGAGTATAACGGCCAATACCGGTGTGTTTGGGGCCGTACCATCGGGCGTCAATAACTAGGTGTTTCATAAATATTTGGCTTTGAAAAGGCGTTGAAGTTCTAGCAATTTAATCCCAAAGAGAATTATTTTTTGGGAAAGTGGCGAGTAATGGTGGAGAAGATTTCGGCGATAAAAAATTCTCATGGCGTCTGTAGAGGCCTTGGCGATTTTTATTTTAGTAGACCGAGAGGCCTTGGAGGTGGCATTGTTAACTCCGGAAGAAATACCTTGAAAATGGTGAATTTGGTATTGGGGGAGATACCAGAGTTTAAAACCGTGTTGTTGAATTTGGTAACAAAGATCAAGGTCTTCGCCGTAGAAAAAATAGTCGGGACACCACCAGCCAACAGTCTCCCCTACCCTCTTTTTAAGAACGATGAAGGCGCCAACACAGGCGTCAATAATTTGAGGTTGATTAAAGTCAAGGTGGCCAAGGAAATAACCATTAAATAATTTAGATTTGGGAAAGATTTTAGGAAGAAAAGGAAGAAAAAAGTGGAAGAAGGCGTTCCCAGGACTGGGGAAACCGCGATGACATTCGGGTTGAGTTTGGCCGGTTTTGACAAAAACTACATTGACGGTGGCGGCGTCGATTTTAGGGTGAGAATCGAGATAATCGATGGTGCCAGAGAGAGTGTCGGAATTGACGGTGGTGTCGGGATTTAGGAAAAGAACGTATCTACTTTGAGGGTTGACTAATTTAATTCCTTGATTGTTGCCTTGAGCAAAACCCAAATTAGAATCTAGAATCAAGAATCTAGAATCTAGAATTTTTTTGGACTTAAAATCAAGTTTTTTGGCTTGATCGATACTGTCATCGGTGGAGGCGTTGTCAACAACAATAACTTCTATTTGATGTTTAAGTTGGCTTTGGTAGATACTTTCAAGACATTTTTTTAGATAGTCACCGGTATTGAAATTCAAAATAACAATAGATAGGTCGGGGGTCATTTGTTTATAGTTTAACAATTACAAAATCTTTATTTTGGATTATGACAGTATTTGATTTGATAATTTTGTTGGTATAGTCATCAAAGTTTACTGAAACCAAGAATAATGGATTATTGGGGTGGAGATTTTTGATTGAATCAAGATCGTAAATATCGATGGGATAACCGGAACGATTAATTTGATAAAGAAAGCTTGTGTCGCCGTTGTAGGGGGCAACAACAATAGCATCTTGAGGAAGAAGTTGATTGGCAATTTGGCCGGCTTTAATAATATTTTGATTATTAATATGGTAATAATTTTTGATTTGAGACCAGCTGATGACTAAGCCAATAGTTACGGGAATAAGAAATAGAAAAAAGGAATGTTGCCGAAGATAATAGAGACCAAGGCCGGTGGAAATAGCAATTTGAGGAATGATAAGAATTTGATAATAGTCGTGCTGGATATTGCCTTGAGCAACGATAATAAAATAGAACATGGTTCCGAGAAAAAGTGAAAAATTAGTTATTTTTACCTGACGATGACGATAGGCAAAACCGACAATAAAAGGGACAAGGCCAAAAGAACCGAGGATCAGCTGATTGATGCGGATGTTGAAGAGCCAGTTAAACCAACTGGGACGGAAGGCAACCAGATGGTTGATGAAGGTTAAATTATAACCACGATACCATTCGGGAAAAATTGGCTTATCGCTGTTGTTAAACAACCAGGCAGAGGCGGGTATGCCTTGAGGAAAATGGGAAATATGTTGACGCCAGAAAAAGAATGGCAGGATCGCCAGAACAAAAAAGATGAAAAGCTTTAAAAGTGGTGGACGATGGGAGAGGGTTAAATAAATTAGGGCCGGAAAGACGATAAAGCCGGTAAATGGCTTGACAAGAAAAGAAAGTCCGAGAGTAATCCCAGCGACAATAAGATTTTTTGGAAAGAAATAGAGGCAGAGGAGCATAAAAAAAACGGCCACGTTTTCGGGAAGAATTGCCCGAGAATAATAGATACTAAAAGGCAAAAATAAAAAGACAGCAGTAGAAAGGAGAGATGGCCAAAAAAGATTAGTAAGACGGCGGACAATGAGAAAAATAATAAAGCTACTACCAAGAGAGAAGAGAATTGAGGTTAGACGGCTACTAATTTCGAGACTTTGCCCAGTAATTTTGACGGTGATTAGGGAAAAGAGATTGTAAAGAGGGAGCTCAACCATGCGGTAACCTTGGGGATTCTCTTGGCCGGATTGAAGATTACTTAAATCATGATAAGTGGGGGTAAAAAAATTTTCTAAATTTTGAGAAAGATTACGGGTGACCGAGGCGGTGTCAGCTTGGCGGTGAGAGTGCCAATCAGCGAGGGGAGAATCGATTTTGTAAAGACGAAGAATTAGACCAATAACTAAAACGGCAATTAGACTAACCTTTTGAATCATTTAAAGTTTCCGATTTATAAAAAACAGCCATCATCATCCAAAAAAGGTAGGCGGTTTTTGAAGCTTCGAAAATATCGATAAAAATGGCGTTGACCAAGACAATGAGAATGGCGGTGGCAAAAACAAGGTTGAGGGCAGTAGATTTTTTGATTAGATTGATAAAAAAGTAAACAAAGATGAGGCAAAAGGTGACAAAACCAAGGAGTCCGGTTTCGCCGAGACTGCGGAGATAATCGTTGTCGGTGGCTAAAGTAATAGAGCCGGGGGCGGTTCCCAATAGTTTATTTTTATTAAAAGCGGTAATGGCCCGGGGCCATTCGACATTAAAACGGATTTCGCCACTTCTGGCAACGCCGGCGTCAGCATCAACTGGAGGAAACTCTTCAGGTTTGTGGCGGAAAACGGTGGGTATTGGAGAGATCTTAGATGTTAGATCTTGGATTTTAGATGTTGGAATTGGTGTAAGAACTGGGGTAATAGTGGGAATGGTTGCTGGAGTTGGTTTGGCGATATTCTGGGAAAAATAAGGCTTGATACTGGGGATGGTGGCAAGCAGACGTTGGTTAAGATCTTTGGAGCTAACGATGCTTAGAACCACCAAGAGACTGGTGGGAATAATCCAGAAGAAACGTTTGAGAAGAAGACAGAGGAGAGTGACTCCGCCCCAGTAGGCAAAGGTGGAGATTCTGGCGGCAGTTAAAGTGAGTAGGTAGAAAGCCATTAACCAAAGGATGAAAGAAAAGAAGCGATAAAGTTTGTTTTTTTGAGACAAAAAGACACCAAAGAAGATGACGGAAATGACACTTAAATAGGCGGCCAGATCATAATGTCCGGCAAAAGTGGAACTGATTCGACTCCAAAAATTCATTTGGAGGAGTTGGCCTTTGGCGAACTCAAAGTTCATGGTGGAAATAATGGGAAGGTTAAAGTATTTTTGGCCAATGCCATAGGCAAAGACACCAATAAAGGCAAGGCAAGTAAAAAGATAGATAAACTTAAAATCACGGCGGGTTTTAATGGCTTCAAGGGTGACAAAAAATAGGGAGATATATTGAAAACGTCTTAGGAGATGGAGAAGAAGAATATGGGTGGGGGTGGTTTGGTAAATTAGGAAAGCATTAAGACTACTTAAAGTAATGGCGATAAGGTAGGCTAAAATTACCCAGGTCACCTTTAATTTTAAAATTGGAAATCGGTTTTTTATCTGATTAACGAGGTAGATTAAAAAAACTAGAGCAATGATAATGTCGTCAAGACGAAAAGCGACTTGAGCGCCTTGAGCAAAAGACAAGGGGAATTTTGGATATAGGGGAATAAAAAGAAGGAGGATGGCAAGGATTGGACGAAAAAGATTAAAAGTCATAGTTGGGAAAAAATTTGTTGATAAAGCTTGGCGGTTTCCGGTTTCTTAATAAGATAAAGAAGATAATGACAGAGACAGTTGAATTTAATTAGTAACTTGGCGAGAGGTAATTGCCAAGAGGGTTGATGTTTTTTAAAGAAAGCGATAATACCATGATATTCATTAATAAGTGGATTGAGGCGATTGACAGATGAACCGCCACCGAGATGGGTTATTTGAGGGCCGATAAGGTACCAAAACTTTTTTAAAGGAAAAACTTTTTTCAACCGATAACAGAGTTCTAATTCCTCGCCGTACATAAAGTAGTCTTGGTCAAATCCACCAACTTGATCAAAGGCGTTTTTGCGGAGGAGAATACAGGCGCCGGTAAGCCAATCTTGGGAGTGGTCTTGGAGATAGAATTTTGGATGAGTATAAAAAATAGGACTGTGGGGGTGAATGGGCTTAATAAGATCGTTTGTCAGGGGTAGGTCGTCGAGGTTGGTTGACCAAGTAAAGAGATTTAATAGATTGGGAAAAAAGCCACCTGATGGTTGAATGGTTTTGTCGGTGTTGAGAAGTTGGGCAGTGCAACCAAGAGCTTCAGGGTGACTAGATAACCAATCAAGAGATTGGCTAATTGAGGAATGGAGGATGACAGTGTCAGGATTCAAGAAGAGGAGGTAGTTGCCCTGGGCTTGTTTGACGCCGAGATTATTGGCTTGGGAAAAACCTTGATTGGAATGACTGATTTTTAATTTGAAATTTGAAATTTTTAAACAATTTTTAATTTGAAAATTTTTAATGATCGAAACGCTGGCGTCGGAGGAATGGTTGTCGACGATGATGAGCTCGGCGGGGGTTTTGGAATTCTTAGAGTCACCATTAAAATCTAGGTTTTTGTCAGCAAAAATTGATTTTAAACAATTTTCAATGAAAGGAGCAACATTATAGGAAACGATAATGATAGATAGTATTGGTTTAACTGGCATTTTTCTTGAAGACTTTAATGTAGTAGATACTAATTATGGCTAAAATTCCAGCTTCAACGATGAAGAAATTAACGAGGCGGTTTTTGATACTGACAGGAAAACGACGAATAGTGATTTTAGAAAAATACTCTTTGCTGTCGTAAATAAGTTTATTTTTAAGTCTGTTTTCCAGTTTGGTAAAAACATCGTTTTGCCACTCATAACCATTAATATATAGTGTTTCTTTAAAGGGGAGAATAAATTCTTCGAAATAATAGCTTGGGATAGTGTCAACAATTACCTCTCTAGCTTTTTCTGGAGGGTGATTGAGAATAATGCGGAACGGGCCGGTATAGTTGGCTTTGTAAAAATTAATGACTTGTTGCCGGGTTTGGTTGGTAAAAAAGCCGGAGACATTGGAAACTTGAACGGTGTCGCCGGGGAGATTGGATATAGCGCTGTTGGCTAGGGGTGGAAGGCTGGGGGTGGGAGAAAGAAGATAAGATAGAAATAAGAGATTAGAGACAAGAACTAAGATTAGGATAATTTTTTTGATCATTGGAAAAGCATGGGCCGACCGAGGCGGTAATTGTAGCTTTTTAGACCACGATCTTTTATTTTTTTGGCTGGAACTCCGCCCCAAATTTCACCTGGAGGGATGCTTTTAGTAACGACAGCGCCGGCAGCAACGACGGCGCCTTTACTGATAGTTACGCCAGGAAGAATAATTGAGCGGGGTCCAATGAAGACATAGTCTTCAATAATTACTGGAGCGAAAGAATTGCCGAAATTTTCTGAATTAACATCGTGTTCATCGGTGTAGATCATAACTTCTGAGGCAATATCAACATGGTTGCCGATTTTAAGTTTTCCTCTTCCGTCAAGAAAAGATCTGTAGCCGATAATGGTGTTTTGGCCGATAGTAATGCCTTGAGGAGTGAAAAAGTTGGCGCCAAGATGAATGACAGAACCAAAAAAGGGCATTTTAATACCGGAAATGATGTAAAAGAGATTGCGGATAGTATGGCTAGGAATTAGGCCAACAAGACGTAAAACATATAACCAGAATTCGAGAAAGATAGTTTTAGTTCGGTTAGTAATTTTGGGAAGAATATTGCTGATGGAGACTGGTTGGCCAACGTACTCATTCATAGTTTTGATTATAACTGATTAAAGAGGTTGATTAAGGTTTTAGCAGAGTTTGTCCAGGTGAATTTTTGACTTTGGGAAAGTCCGGCAGTAATTAATTCTTTCCGAACTTTGGGATTAATGATTTCATGCATTTTTTTGGCTAGGTCAAAATAGTTTTTGGGGTCGACGAATAAAGCTGATTTGTCGAGTATTTCTTTTAAAGATTCGATGTTGCTGGCAATAACGGGAGTGCTGACTCTTTGGCTTTCGATGGCCGGAATACCAAAACCTTCATAAAGGCTGGGGATAAGGGTGGCCCTAGCCTGAGTGTAAAGCCACCATTTTTCGTTTTCGCTGATGTAATCGGTAAAAATAACTTTAGATTCCAGTTTTAATTTCTTGACAGTAGAAAATATTTCGTCAAAAAGCCAACCCTTTTTGCCGGCAATAACTAGCTGGTAGTTGGGTTGCTTTGTTAAAAATAAAGAAAAAGCTTCGAGTATATAGGGAATATTTTTGTTTGGTTTAAGGGTGCCGACGGAGAGGAAGAAGGGTTGATTAATTTTAAATTTGGTAATTGGTAATCGGTAATCGGTAATTGGGGGACTGTCTACTCCGTTGTAGACGATGGAGATTTTCTGGGGGTCAAGATGATAAGTTTTTATAAGCTCATTTTTGGTAAACTCAGAAACAGCGACAATGTATTTAGCTCGAAAAATAGAAGCTTTGGTCCAATAAGTTAATTGGAAAAGATCTTTTTTGGTAAATTGTTCGGGGTAAGTGAGATAACCAATGTCGTGAACAGTGGGAATGGTGGGGCAAGGAGAGAAGATAGGTGAATATTGGTTTGGAGAGAAGAAAACATTAGGTCTGGGGAAGTGGGTAAAGAGATAAACGGGGAGGGCAAACTTAGTCCAGAGTTTTTTGGGGCCGAAAACTAGATAATGCCAATTTTTGGAGGTCTTGGGCATATCAGAAAGAGGTTGGTCTTTAAGATAGATAAGATATTGGTTTTGCTGATCAAGTTTGGCTAAGTTACAAAGAATATGAAAAGCATATTGGCCAACACCGGCCCTAATTGGTTGATTGGCTTCGTTGCCGTCGATACCTATCAGCATAGGAAATTTTTAATTTTTAATTTTAAATTTTTAGTCAATTTTAAATTATTAAATTATTAAATTTATTTAATTAGGGATTGATAAAGGGAAAGGGTTTGGCGGGCGGTAATTGTCCAACTAAACTTTTTAGCTTGAGCCAAACTTATGCTTTTGAGTTGTTGACGAAGGTTGCTTTGGGTAATTATTTTGGTTAGGGCTAAGGTTATTTCTTTGACGGAGGTTGGGTTGACCAAAATGGTGGCGTTGCCAGCGACTTCTGGAAGAGATGAGGTGTTACTGGTAATAACAGGGGTGCCAACCTTGAGGGATTTGATAACCGGAAGGCCAAAACCTTCATAGAGGGATGGGTAGGCTAAGCAAAGAGCGGCGGAGTGAAGCGAGGGCATATCTTTTTCGGGAATATATCCTAGAATTTTGATATAAGAATGTTGGGGGTGGGTAATATCTTGGCCCCAGCCATATTTGCCGGTAATGGCTAATTCAGTCTGGTTTTGGGGATGGAGTTCTTTGAACTTAATGAAGGCTTTAATAAGTCGATCAAGATTTTTTCGTGGTTCCCGAGTTCCTTGGGCAAGAATAAAAGAGTTGAGTCCGTAGATTTTTTTAACCTTTTGGATTTTATCTTTGGTTTGGGGGCAATATTTGTCTTCGGCGGCTTCATAGATAATAGTAATGTTTTTGGAGTTTATGTTAGGGAATAGTTTAAGAAGATCAGTGCGGGTGTTTTGGGAAACACAAATAAAAGAGGTGGGGTGTCTGGTGGCTTGGTTAAATTTTCGTTTGAAAGTAGTAATGGTTTTGGGATGTTGCCATTGAGGATAGAGAAAGGGAATCAGGTCGTGGACGGTGGTAACAATTTTGGCGTTAAGTGAGGGAGGTTGATACCAATCCCAGGTGTGAAAGACGTCGCATTTACCGATAAAAAGCTCGATGGGTAAAACATAAAGCTGGTTCCAGATTACCTCAAGAAAGGTTGGTGGTAGACGAAAGTGGAAAACTTTGACATTTTTCTTTCCTTTAAGTTCTTGGATTTCTGGAGGTAGGGGCTGGCGGAGAGAGGAGAAAAAAAGTTTGTAAATGTTAGTTTTATCAATACGGAGCAAATGACGAACTAAATTCAGAGTGTAGCTACTAACACCGGTACCATAGGGAATGGCGGAAACATCAATGCCAATAATCATTAATTAAGTTTGAAAGTTATAAAGTTAGAAAGTTATAAAGTTAGAGGTAGAGGTAGGGTTTGACCGATGGTTAAGTTTAACAGTTTTGCTTGGCCGGCATTGAGCTCGATAACGTATTGGGCATTTTTTGTTGAGGAATAAGTTTTGAGTTTGTTTATGGGTGTATTTGGTTGGGGGTTGGCAGTGTGAATAGTAACTATTTTACCTAATGTATCAATAAAAATTATATCGAGAGGGATAAGGGTGTCTTTCATCCAAAATGTTTGAATGTGGGATTCTGGGAAAACAAACAACATACCGCAATTTGGGCATAAAGATGAGCGATTGGACAGGCCCCTGCTTTGTTGCCAAATAGCGGAGGCAACTTCTAGGGAGAAAGATTTATCACCGATTTGTAAGCGGATTTGACGGATATCGTTGTTGTTTTTTAAAAATAGAAAATAGAGTAAGAAAAAAAATGGTATGAAAAGTAATGCTAACATGCGATTTTTTGGCATAGCCTGTCCCCTATTTTATCCCAAGTGTAGTGATCTTTGATGTATTGATATCCGGTTTGGGCCATTTTTTGAGAAAGAACGGGTGAACTAAGAAGTTTAGAAATGGCTTTAGTAAGCGAAGGAATTGATTTGGGTTTGAAAGTAAGACCACCACCGGTTTGGGCAATAAGTTCCGAAACCGGTCCAATATCGGCGCCAATAACCGCTCGGCCACGGGCGAGAGCCTCAATGAAAACCAAACCAAAACTTTCGTGAATTGAGGGTAGAACTAGAAAAGAGCAATTAGATAGGAAGTGCGCTAGTGCGCTAGTGCTATAGCGTTTAGGATATATTTTAATTTTTTGACGAATTGAGAGAGGGAGTTTTTTGAGAGTTGCTAAAATTTTAGGGTAGTAGAGAGTTTTTTGGCCGGCTAGAGTAAGGGTGAGATGGGGATATTTGGCTAAGAGAATAGCAAATGATTTGATGAGAAGTTCGGCTTGTTTATGAGCGGCAAAGTTGCCAAGAAATAATAAATTTTGTTTTTTGGGCTTAGTGAATTTACTGATAAGAAAAGAGTGGTCGATGCCTGCGCCTAATACAAAACAGTTGTTAGATTTTAGATGATAGTTCCTAGTTAGAACAGAAACTTCGTGGTGGGTGAGGGTGCAGAGAAGATCGACTTGGCGGAGGGCTTTGATGATAAAAAGGGAGGTGAATTCTGAATCTTTTTCGTGGAAGCAAGGAATAAAAATTAATTTTGCTCTAGTTAAAAACTTTATTAAGATGGCGTAAAAAATAATAGTAGTGGGGAGTGGGCCAGCAACTATGAAATCAGGGCGGAACTTGAAACAAGAAACTAGAAACTTGATAAAAGAAGCAATCTTAAAAACCGGTTTGGGGAGACGGCGATGGAGGCGATAGGTCGGAAGAAGAAAGAGATTGTTTTGAGTAAACTTGTTAGCTTTAGGGTTGGATCTAACAAAATCATCAGTAGAATAAAGATTGGTGGCCAGGGACAAGGTTTGGTGGCCGTTATTTTGGAAATAATCTCTTAGTTTCCAGATTATTTTTGAGCCACCGTCAACTCCAGGTGGGTGGATGTGAGAAACAAACAAAAGTCGCATATACTGATATAGTATAGGTTAGCTTTTATGAAAGATAAACTAAAAATTGTTTTGGGGTCAAAGTGGATAAGATTGATTTTTTCGGCAGTTTTAATATATTTTGCTTTTAGGAGAGTGAATGTGGTGCATTTGATTGGTGAACTGAGATTAGTGCCGATTTGGTTTGTGGTGTTGTTTTTGGTGTATTCGTCGGTAATAATGTTGATTGGCGGGATTAGATGGGCAACGCTTCTGCTCGATAAACCAAAGTTTGCCGATTATTGGACTTTTACTAAAGCAACTTGGGGCGGGGGTTTTTATAGTTTAGTGTTTCCAACGGCGGTGGGAGGTGATTTATTTAAATGGTTGCCACTAATTGAAAAATATCCGGAATTGTCAAAAGTAAGAATTGCCTCTTCGGTGATCATTGATCGAGTAATTGGCTTTACGGCTTTTTCGATAGTGGCTTTAGTGGCCTTGGTGGCAGGAAAGATTTTGGGGTATAAATTTCCGGAATTTTTATTATGGCTATTTGGAGCTTTAAACATTGGAGTAATCGGTTTTTATTTATTTGTCTACTTGGTTGATTTTGAGAAGTTAGTGATGAAATTGCCGTTTGGTAAAAGAATAATGCAGGTAGTTAGCTTATTAAGAGCAGAAAATAAAAGGAAAATTTTTAAATGCCTTTTAATATCGCTTTTGGCCGAACCAATTTGGATGTTGCCAGTATGGTTTTATTCGTTGGTTTTTAAGGCTGGGATTGGACTTTTAGATGTCTACATTTTTATGCCGGTAATATCATTGATTTTAGTTTTACCAATATCAGTGGCTGGCTTCGGAGCCAGAGAGCAATTGTTTTTATTTTTCTTTTCTCAATTAGGAATTGCTGATGAAAAGATTTTACTGGTGTCGACCTTTGGCGGAGTAATGGGGATAATCGGGGCATTAATTGGCGGAGTATTTTTATTAATTAAATAAATTATGAAAATTTTAGTTACCGGAGGAGCGGGTTACATTGGATCACATACTGTTTTGACGTTATTAGAGAAGGGTTACGAAGTGGCGGTGATTGATAATTTGTTTCGAGGTTATCAGGAAGTAATTGATGTTTTGCTGAAAAAGTACGGTAAGGAAAAAATTAGTTTTTATAAAGTTGACTTAAGAGAAAAGCAAAAATTAGATGAAATAATTAAGGAAATTAGCCCAGCAGGAGTATTGCATTTTGCGGCGCTATGTTTGGTGAATGAATCGATGGAACAGCCGGAATTGTATTTTGAAAATAATGATTTGGGGACGCTAAACTTATTAAACGCACTTAAAAATAACAATGTTAAGAACTTGGTTTTTTCCTCAACTTGCGCCGTTTACGGCGAGAGTCAGTATCTGCCAGTGGATGAAAAGCATCCGACTAATCCTAGTAATCCTTATGGTGAATCAAAACTAATTGCCGAAGAAATGATTAGATGGTTCGGAAAGATATATGGTTTAAAATACACGATTTTTAGATATTTCAACGTGGCTGGGGCGGTAGAAGATGGCATAATTGGCGATAGCAAAAAACCATCGCAACTACTAATGCAAAATGCGGTGCGAGGGGCCTTGGGAATTGAGCCGTTTAAACTAACTTGCCCCCAAGTGGAAACGCCGGATACAACACCAATTAGAGATTACATTAATGTTTTGGATTTAGCCGAAGCTCATGTTTTGGCTTTTGAATATTTAAGTAATGGTGGAGAGAGTCAATTGTTTAATTTGGGAACAGGTAGAGGAAATTCGGTAATGGAAATTGTTAATCAGGTGAAAGCGATAACAGGAACTGACTTTCCAATAGAAAGAGGTGAAGCAAGGAAGGGAGAATACGCTGAAATTTACGCTAATATCGATAAAGTAAAATCTGTTTTGGGTTGGGTGCCAAAAAGAACGATTGAAGATAGTGTAAAAGCGTTAGTAACTTGGTATAAAAATAAACCTAAGGGATGGAGTTATTAGACCTGGTGATTAATTGAATGCCAAGGTTGGGGGCGCAAGGGAAAGTAGAGCCAAGAGAAAATGGGCCAAAAAGATCGAGTTCATAATAGTGAGTTTTTTGAGAAAAGGTGGCAGAATCGAGAACGACAGCCATGGTATTGGCGCTAGATGGTTGTGATTCTATGTTTCTAACTAGGCAACCGTTTTTGGCCATTAGATATCGAAATTCCGGGCCGTAATGGTAAGGATGAAGACTTGAGGTGACAGTGACAAATAGTGGTTTGGGATATTTTTGGCAAAACTGTTGAAAACATTGATTGGTTTGAGTAATGGTTCTGGGGGCAGTTTTGAAATAAGAATTAAGGTGAGATGGCTGGAAATAAATTAAGCTAGAAGTAATTAAAATTAAAAGCGAATAAGGAAAGGGAACTGAGGCTAAAAGTAGAAAAAATAGGATTAAAATACCAAAGATATAGTGGGCTTGGATGGTTATGGGAATTAGAAATGTAAAAGCTAAGGTAATAAGGAGAAGTATTGATATGAGTTTTTGGAAATGGCTTTTAGATTTAAAAATAAAGAAGAGCGAAGTGGTGATGATTAAAATTAAGATGATTAAGTTTAGTAAGTAACTGGAGCTACCAACGGTAAACGTTAGGAGATTGTTTAATTTAGATAAGAATTCTGTGTCGGCTTGAGGTGGCGAATGTTTGGTTAATAGGGCAGTGGTTAAGAGGAACTGATGGCGAAATTCAAAAAAAATAGTGGGTAGATTGATAATGGCAAGGGAAGTTCCAAGAGAAAAAAGAATGGAAATAATTTTTTGTTTGAAAATAAAAAGAGAAGTAACAATAAGGGCAATAAAAAGTGGAGCGATAGAATAGCTTAAAGAAAGAGCCATGCTCAGACTAAAAGAAAAAAGCCATAAATATATTTTTGAATATTTTTGGCTGAGGAGATAGAAAGATAAAAGTGATGGAAGTAAAAATGGAGTGACAAACGAAGGGTTCCAGATGTAACGGTTTTGGATAATAAATTGAGGGTGGACACTTATGAGAAAAAAAGATACTAGTAACAAGAAACTAGATTTTGGATTGTTGCGGAAAAAATAAAGACTGAAGATAAAAGAGGAGATGTAGAGAAAAGCGTTGGCGATAAGGGCGGTGTAGGGCGAGGCGTTGGTGAGTAAATAGAAGGGGAAAAGGATGTAAAAATAGATAGCCGATTGATTGAAAGGGAGGGCGCTGGTTTGAGGGCCCAAAAGAGGAGGTTTGCCGGTTTCCTGCCAAGTATATAAAACCAACATGTCCCGGCCCATGTCGTTAAAAAAGAAAAGAGAGTTTTGGATTTTGTAAAAACGGAGAAAGAGGAAGAGGAGAATTATAGAAACCGATAAAATAGTCTTTAGCACGGTCATTTCAGGTTTTGGTAGTTGTTTAGTTTTTGATAAAACTGTTCGGCTTCGGCTTTTGATTTTTGCCACCAGTCCTGATTTTCGGTATACCACTTAATAGTTTTTGTTAGCCCTGACTCGAGTGATTCTTTTGGTTGCCAACCGAGCTCTTGATTGATTTTTTTCCAAGAAACACGATAGTTGTCGTGAGCTGGCCTGTCGGCAACATATTCGATCATTTCCTCTCCCCTACCCATAATGGTTAAAACTTTTTTAACAATGTCAATATTTCTAGTAGCTTCTTTTAGCCCACCAATGCAGTATGTTTCTCCTATTTTTCCTTTTAATAAAACAGTTTCGATGGCAGAGCAATGATCGTCAACAAAAAGCCAGTCGCGAAGATTCTCTCCTCGACCATAAACGGGTATTTTTTTATCGGACAAAATATTTGTGATAAGACGGGGAATAAATTTTTCCGGATTTTGGTAGGGGCCGTAGTTGTTTGAGCAATTGGTAATGGTTAAAGGCAGGCCGTAAGTTTTGTAAAAAGAAAGGGCAAAAAGATCAGAACTAGCTTTGGAGGCGGCGTATGGTGAAGTTGGGTTAAAGGATGTGATTTCAGAAAACTCTTCGTTGGTATTTGGGTCGACGGTACCATAAACTTCGTCGGTGGAGATGTGATGAAAACGAGTCTTTTGTTTTAGGGCAGCTTTAAGAAGAGAGTATGTTCCCAAAACATTGGTTTTAACAAAAAGGAGAGGGTCGTCGATTGAGCGGTCAACGTGCGATTCAGCGGCAAAATGGACAATAGTGTCAACTTGGGAAACAAGATCGTCGACAACCTCCTGATCAACAATATCTCCCTTGATAAACTTATAGTTGGGGTTGGTTGATAAATTAGCCAGATTGTCGGGGTTGGCAGCGTAGGTAATTTTATCGAGGTTTATGATTTGATCGTTTGGGTGTTTGGTTATCCAATAACGAATAAAATTGGTGCCAATAAAACCAAGACCGCCGGTGATTAAAAGTTTCATGATTTAAGTATATACTAAGATAATGAAAGGTATAGTTTTGGCTGGTGGGAAAGCCACTCGGTTGAGGCCGTTAACCAAAATCACCTCAAAACAGTTACTGCCGGTTTACAACAAACCGATGATTTATTATCCGATTGAAACTTTAGCTAAAGCGGGTATTAAGGACATCTTAATAATTATCGCCCCCGATTATTCCGGTCATTTTTTGAACTTATTAGGATCGGGGAGAGATTTTGGGGTTAAGTTTTCTTATGAAATTCAGGAAGAACCGAGAGGGTTGGCTGACGCTTTTAGAATCGGAGAGAACTTTATTGGTAACGATAATGTAACCATGATTTTGGGAGATAATATATTTGAGGATGATTTTTCGGAAGCTATAAAAACTTTTAACAATGGCGCTATGGTGTTTGCAAAAAAAGTTCCAGATCCGGAGAGGTTTGGAGTAGTTGAGTTTGATAAAGAAATGAGGGCAATTTCAATTGAAGAAAAACCTATTAAACCAAAAAGTGACTATGCCGTAGTCGGCCTTTATACTTATGACAATCGAGTGGTCAAATTTGCCAAAGATTTGCAACCATCGGCCCGGGGAGAATTAGAAATTACCGATCTTAACAATATTTATTTGCAAAGTAGTGAGTTGACAGTAAATATTATTGATGGTGTCTGGGAAGACGCTGGGACATTTGATTCTTTGTTGCGGGTAAGTAATTTTATGGCTAAGAAAGCGTCTGAAGCTGCTCTTTGATTTTCTCTAACCCTTGAGACAAATCGGAAAAATTGAGACCAAGAGAAGTGATTTTGGTGTTGTCAATGGTAAGATTTTTTTGCCATGGGCGGGATTCGGGCGGTTGGTTTTTAATATATTCGGAAAGAAGTGAAGGCCTGATTAGGCTTGGGTCGAAACCGAAAATTTGGGCAATAGCGTTGGCGAGATCGAAGGGCGACTGTGAAGACGATCCAGTGAGGTGGAATGTGCCTTGTGGTTTGTTTTTAAAGAAATAATCGAGGCCATTGGCGATATCGTCCGTAAAGGTTGGAGTGGTAATTTGGTCAGTAAAAAATGGATTCAAACTATTGTTTTTAAAGCCGTCAATAATTTTTCTGATTAAATCTTTTTTTGGGGCGAAAACAGCACGATAGGGAAAAGAGATGCGGGTGATGGCGGAATCGGTTAATTGGGAGACTACTTTTTCTCCTTCGAATTTGGTTTGGCCGTACCATTCGATTGGATTTGGTAAATCGTCTTCGGTGTAGGGTTTATTGGTGGCGCCGTCGAAAACAAAATCGGTGGAGACGTAAATAAGATATTTCTTGTGTTCTTGGCAGAGGTTGGCGATGTTTTGGGTTCCAATTACATTAAGCTGGTAACAGAGGCCGGATTTGTCCCCTCTTTGCGCCCAGGCAATATTAGTATCGGTAAAAGCGGCAAGATGGATAACTAAAGAGGCGTCAAGATGTTTTTGGAATTCATCTTGGAGTTGTTTTTGATTGAGGATATCCACTCCGCTGTCGAGTGAAAAATCAATAAATTGATGTTGATTGCCCAATATTTCAACAATTCTTGAACCGACGAGCCCGGAAAGGCCGGTGCCAATTATTTTCATTTTAGTTTTTGAAAATAGATAATTTTTCTTCAACTTCAGCAATTCTCGGATTAATGGCATCCTTGGCAGATAGCTCTGGATTGTTTGCGGGCCAGGAAATATTAATATCCGGGTCGTTCCAGAGAACACCGATTTCCGACTCTTTAGAATAGTAGTTATCTACTTTGTACTGAAAGTCGACAATCGGGCTTTGGGTGAGAAAACCATGAAGGAATCCGGCTGGGATATAAAGCTGGCGTTTGTTGCTTTCAGAAAGCTCCACCATTTCAAATTTTTTGTAAGTAGGAGAATTTGGGCGGGCATCAACAACAACGTCCAAGACTTGGCCACGAGTGACTCGGACTAATTTGGTTTGGGCAAAAGGAGGGAGTTGAAGATGTAGACCGCGAAGAATGTTGTTTTGGGATTGTGAATGATTGTCTTGAATAAATTGGGTGGTAATTCCGTTTTCGGCAAAAACTTTGGCGTTATAACTTTCTAAAAAGAAGCCTCGATTATCTCCAAAAACTTGAGGTTCAATTAAGATTAATCCGGGGAGGGAGAGGGTGGTGAATGTCATGATTTATGATAGCATCTCCTATGAGCACGGAAGCTTTCAACGTATTAGACAGGTTAATTGCTGGAATGAGGCTGGTAAGGGTTGAAAAGTATATTGAAAATGGAGACAGGGTGTTGGATTTTGGCTGTGGCAGTCAGGGATATTTTTTGAGAAAAATTGCAGATAAGATTGGATACGGATTGGGAATAGACCTAGAGATAAACCCAAAAAAATCTAAGAATTTAGAATTTAAAAAACAAGATAAAAATATCTGGAATGAACTAAAACTAAATAGTTTTAATAAGGTAGTGATGTTGGCGGTATTGGAACACATTGATTTGGACAAAGTAAGTGATTTATTTGCTCAATTTAGAAGGGTGCTAAAGACTGGCGGTTTTTTGGTTATGACAACACCAACTCCACCATCTAAACCGATGTTGGAATTCATGGCTAAAATTGGGTTAATTGATAAAGCTCAAATTGACGATCATAAAAAATATTACGAAAGAAAAGATGTTGTAAAATTAGCCAAGGAAACTGGTTTCAAAATGGTGAGTTATAAATTGTTTCAGTTTGGATTAAACAGTGAAATTGTTTTTGAAAAAGTTTGAGTGGTGGTTGTCACTTTTTTTATTGGTGTTTGGTTTAGCTATCCCTTTTTTGATTTTTTTAAATCGAGTTTTTATCCCCGATGTGTCGGCAGATTCGTTGAATTATCACTTGTATTTAGGTTTTAAGGGTATTAATTGGGAAAACAATAAATATGAATTTTTTCCGACCGGGATTCACAACTTTTCGCCAATTTTGGATATGGTAGGCTTTGGGTTCAATGCTTTATTGGGCTATAGATTGGGAACATTTTTTTCGGTGCTGGCAATATACTTGGGGATTTTGGCGATTTATAAAATATATAAATTACTTAACCACAAGGGAAAAATTCTGGGTGATTTGGGATCAACTTTTCTATTGGTAAGTAGTTTTTTGTCGTTTGAACTATTTTTGGGAGTTGGATCGTATTATGTTGACGGCTTGGTGGCGATGGCGGGCTTGTGGGTGGTTTATTGGTTAATTAAGGGCAATCTATTTTTGGCTGGTTTTTTGCTATCAGTGTTGGTGGCGGGGAAGCAAACGAATTTATATTTGGTTCCGGCCTTTGGGATGGTGGTGTTGTATCAGTGGTTTAAAAAGAAAATAGCCACGAAGAAAGCATTGTTGGTTTTGGGAGTAGTAATGTTGTTGCCCCTGTGGTGGTATGGCAAAAATTGGCTAGTCACGGGTAGCCCGATTTTTCCTTTTTATAATGCGGTTTTTAAATCTAAATATTTTGCTCCGGTTAGTTTTCATGAACCTCAATTTGGTGGGGAAAATTTATGGCAAAGATTGGGGTGGGGCTATTATTCGGCTTTAAAGCCGGCAAGACTTGGTCAAGTCCACGATTTGTTTAATGACTACAAAATAAATATTTATTTTGTAATGGCAATTTTAGCGTTATTTTTGGCGCGATCTTGGTTGGTTAGTTTTTATGTAGTGGCTTTTTTGGGTTGGGGGTTAAGTTTCGGTTATTTACGATATGGGTTAATTCTGGAGTATTTAGGAGGCTTAATAATTCTATTGATTTATTCAAAATTTCAAAATAAATCTTGGAGATATTTTTTGTTTTTGCCTTTGTTTTTGGTACTTTTGGTTCAAAATAAGCGGGTGGTTAACTTGTCTTTGGCTTATGATATTGGCTTTCGGCCGGGGTATTTTTATAACCGGGAAAGTTATCCAAAGGAATTTAAAAATATTTTAGCAAGCAAGATTAAGGCCGATAAATCTTTGGTTTACAAACCGGATATATATTTAAATTGTGAGGTTGGGGGGATGACTTATTATGTTCTCTCTCCTTTTACTAATTTGCCGGTGCTCAATATTGGCCAGAATGCCTATAGTCAAATGACAAACAATTCGAATTACAAAGAGGAAAGTAAACTTAGGTTGGAAAAACATTTGAGAGCAAAAGACCGGGTAAAATTTGTAACGATTGCTGCTAGGAGTGGGATGAATACGGAATATGAGTCTTGTTTAAAAAATATTACAATTAGAGGATTTATGGTGGAGTCAGAAGAGGAGACAAGTTTCTTGGGTTATGAACGGCAAAAATTGGTTATAATAACGGGTCATCTATGAAATCAATAAAAAGATTATCGATAGTTATTCCGGTATATAACGAAGAGAATACGATTGAAAAGATTATTAAGAGAGTGGCGGATGTGGATTTGGGAGAAATAAAGAAAGAAATAATTGTGGTTAACGACGGGTCAACTGACGGTACCGGGGATAAATTAGGAAAAATAATTAAGTCAAAAAAATTGCCAATTGTTTTGGTTAATCACCTTAAGAATCAAGGCAAAAGCATGGCTTTGAGAACTGGGTTTAAAAAAATGACAGGCGACGTGGCAGTAGTTCAGGATGGAGATTTAGAGTATGATCCAAACGATTTCAAGACAATGTTAGCTAAAATGATGGAGAATAAGGTGAGGGTGGTTTATGGTTCAAGACAACTTGGGGGTCGAAAAAACCATTATTCAGGAATTGGTTTTTATTTGGGAGGCCAAGTATTAACTTTGTTGACCAATCTTTTGTATGGTGGAAATATCACTGATGAGCCAACTTGTTATAAAATGTTTGAAACAAAATTATTAAAGTCGATAAAGCTTGAATCAAAAAGATTTGAATTTTGCCCGGAGGTAACTGCCAAGATTTTAAAAAGCGGAGAAAAAATATATGAGGTGCCGATTAGTTACAACCCGCGCAATAAACAACAGGGTAAAAAAATTAAACTTAAAGACTTTTGGGAGGCGGTGTGGATGTTGGTGAAAAATAAAATTAATGTTTAGAAAAATAATGAGATTGTTTTTGGTGGTTTTTCTCTTGGCGGAAGGATTGTTGTTGACCCTTGGTTTACCGCCGTTTCAAAAGTTTGATGAGACGGCTCATTTTACGAGAGCGGTGGCTTTAAGTTCCGGGCAATTATTTTGTCGAAATGGCCATTTTATTATTCCTAAGGTTTACGAAGATGTACAAAAAAGTTTTAATTTCGAGAAAGTGCTACTGGAAAACCAAAAATTTCCGCTTGGTTTGATTGATTTTAATAGAAGTTGGACGAAAGATGATTTAAAAGAAACAGTGAATATTGGAGGGTGTGGTTTGAACTTTTTAGGTTATATTCCTAATTCTCTTGGTGTATGGCTTACGAGTTGGACTAATCAGCCGGCAGTGATTTTTTATGCCGGTAGATTGTTTGGATTTTTGTTTTTGCTTTTAATGCTTAAGATTGGGCTAAAAATAATTAATAAAAAATTTGAATATTTGCTCTGGTTTTACGCTCTAATGCCAATGGTGGTCCATCAGGCTACAGCCTATAGCTATGACGTGGTAATTTTGGGTTCAGTGTTGCCACTAACAGCCTTGTGGTTTAGTAAGCACAGAGGTTGGCTGGCTTATGCAATAGTATTGCTAATTAGCATAATTAAGCCGGTTTATTTGCCGTTAATACTACTGTTTGGGTTAGACAGACGAAAAATTATAGTAATTGGACTGGTAACAGTGATGGTTTTAGGAACGGGAAAATTGGGCAAAGGAGAAAATAATTATCCGACTTTTGTTAATCCGAAATTACAGCTTGAAGTAATCAAAAATGATCTAATATATTTCTTGGAAGTAGTTAAAGATACTTGGGTAGAAAAATTCTTGCCCCATTTTGAGGAAATGGTTGGGGTAATGGGTTGGAGAAATATGCCGATGATAAATAATTATTTATATTTTGCATTTGTAATATTGGCGGTTTTTGTGGTGGCTAGACTGGCCAAAGACTTAAAGAATAAAATCAAATTAAGTGAATTGGTGGTAATCGGTGGGGTGATATTTTTAGTAACTTTTTTGACAACTTTGGTGATGTATCTGATGTGGTCTTACCCAGGGAATAGTAGTGTGGAGGGAATACAGGGGCGTTACTGGCTGCCGTTGGTGCCATTGTGGTTGGTGCTAATTAGTGGATTGATGGTTTATTTTAAAAACATATTATTAGGGTTACTTTTAGTTGGGGTGTTAGTAAATATGGGAAATAGTTTATGGAATCGGTATTTTGATTGGTCGGGAAATACAGTAAATAAATTAGAGTTAAAAATGCCGGCAGATAAGTTATTATTGATCGACAAAGAAACAAATTTATTAAAAGAGGTGGCGGAGAAAAATATTTCTGGGTTGGCGTTAAACTTGGATAACAGAAACAAAAAGATAATAGTCCCCTATCGGTATCAGATAATGAATAGTGAGTGTAAAAAAATATATAGACATGGTTATTTAAAGCCTTGGGATGTTCAGGGAGAAAGACAAATGATTTTAGAGTTTAAGCCGATAGTGGTTGGTGAAGATTGGCTTTGTTTAAAGTTGACTCCCCTGCTAGTTGATTCAAAAGATTACGCTGATATATTGACAATTAAAGTTACTAATGGACAACCGCAAATGGAGTGGGTATATTTTGACAACAAATGAATTTAACAATAATTATTCCGGTATATAACGAAGGAAAGAGGGCGGTAAATACGGTTGAAGCAGTTTTGAAGATACATGACGGTGAGGTGGTGGTGGTTGATGACGGGTCGGCTGATAATTCTTTTGAATTATTAACCAAGAGTTTTGCCGGAGAACATCAGATTTCGCTATTAAGGCACGCGATTAATTTAGGCAAGGGAGCAGCAATGAAGACCGGGGCAAAATACGCCTTTATAAAAGGGGCTCAAGCGGTGTTATTTCTAGATGCCGATGGCCAACATAACCCGAGATACATTCCCGAATTTAGGAAATGTCTGGCTGACTACCCGGTAGTTTTTGGGTACAGAGAGTTAAATAAGGGAATGCCCCTAATCAGAAAGTTGGGGAATATTTTTGCGGCCCACTTAGTTAATGTTTTATTTGGAATTAAGAAAAAAGATCTACTTTGTGGTTATCTGGGGTTTAGAAAGGAGGTTTACGAAATAATTAAATGGAATTCGACGCGGTATGGGATTGAAACGGAAATGGCAACCAAGGTGGGGAAAAATAAAATTGCCTTTAAGGAACTAAAGGTTGATACAATTTACATTGATAAGTACAAAGGGGTGTCGCTTTTTGATGCGATGAAAATTTTAACCCAAATCCCCTACTGGTTCTTCATAAAATAATTATGAATATATTGGGAGTTCAATTAATTGCCTTTATTTTTTCTTTTTTCATGCTTTACAATGTTTATTTGTATTGGAAGAAAAAGGAAATTGGGGCTAAAGGGGCAATGGTGTGGGTTACTGTCTGGGGTGGATTGTTGTTTATTACCTCTTTTCCAAAATATTTAGAGCCCTTGGTTAAAGAACTGTTCTTCATTCGTTTGTTTGATCTCGGTAACGTAATGGCTTTGATAATTTTGGCTTATGTGATGTTTGAAAATCATATCAGGATAAATCGATTGCAAAAACAAATTGCTAAGTTGGTTTCGGAAATGGCAATTAAGAAGGTCGTAAAAAATGTTAAGTGAACTGGCTTGGGTAACACTCTTTTTAGTTTTTTTTGTATTGATTACAAGTAATTTAGGGAAGTTAATTTTAGAAAAGATAAAGTGCAAAATTGAGTTTGAGCCCGAATATTTGGTGTTGTCATATCTAATCGGATTAGGTTTCTTTGTTAATGGATTAATATTTATCGGATTAATGGGTTGGTTTACAAAGCTGTATTTGTGGTTTTATCTTGGTTTATTGGGAATAATAGTTCTAATTTTTGAATTTAAAGAATTAAAAAATAGTTTTAAGATAAGGAAAATATTGACGGTGGGGAATGTTAAGTGGTATTTGTTGGGGATTTTAGTTTTTTTAAATTACACTGTTTGTTTTATGCCTCCCCACGCATGGGATGAATTGGCATACCATTTACCAGAAGTTAGTAGAATAGTCGACGACAGTAAGTTAAAACTACCGTTGGTTGGTGGTTTGTTTTATGGAAACTTACCAGCCTCAATGGAAGTACTTTATGCTTTTGGATTGGCTCTACAGGGAACTTCTTTAATGCACGCACTCCACTATACTGTATTTGTTTCGTTGGTGGTTTTTGTCGTTGCTTTTGTAAAGAGGAGGTATGGTTTACGATCAGGGTTGTTTTCTGGGATTTCTTTGTTTTTTCTAGTGGAATTAATTGATAACGCGGTTAGTGGTTATATTGATGCCGCTGCCGTGAGTACGGAGGTTATTGGATTGTTTATGATGTTGTGGTGGGTTGAGAAAAAAGAAAATAAATTTTTAATTTTGACTGGAGGATTATGGGGCTTGAGTTTATCAATTAAGTATTCGGCAATTTATACAATTCCGATATACGTTTTAATATTGGGAACATACTATCTTCTGAAAAATAAGGAATGTTTACGACAGATAATTCAAAAGGCTATTTTGGCAATTATGGCAGCTTTGGCGATGGGTGGGTTTTGGTATGTCAAAAATTTTGTTCAATTAGGGAATCCAATATATCCATATTTTTTTGGTCATAAAGGTTTGCCAGATTCAGAAATGTATTTAATTGATAGAGCGGTTAAAGGATTTGTTCGAGAGAGGAATTTGTTGAATTTTTTGTTGATTCCATACAACTCTTTTATTCGGGATAATTTACATATTAGAGGAATGGTGGTGGGGTTGGCTTTTTTGTTGGCACTTGTTGGAGGTTTTGGGCAACAGAAACGAATGGAAGTAAAGATGTTGTCCCTTGTGGTGATGGTAAATTTGATAATATGGTTTTTCTGGATAACACATCAGACTAGATTTTTATTATCAACTTTGGTGGTAATAATTATATTGGCTAGTATTACTTTAAGTAAATTGAGTAAGAAAATTACAAGTGTATTGGCGATAATTATGATCGTATTTTTTGTTTATAGGTTGAGACCGTTGAGTATAACTAAAGTGTTGGCGAATTTAACGATTGTGAAACTTTCAGAAAATATGACAATGTTTGGATTAATGGAAAGAAAAGAATATCTTTCCAGAGTTATGGGAAAATCATATTTAGTAACTGACTATATTAATCAGAATTTTGAAAACACTGTAGTGCTTAATTATTGGAATCATAATGCGAAGTATTATTTAGTAAATAATAATAAGTACTCTACTGAAGTTCCGGGAGAAAGTTTGGGATATACAAAATTTTTGAAAGTTAAGAAAATACAATATTTTACGATTGATTATGAACTAAAGAATAGTTTTTTAAATAGTTATACATGGAAAGATTGGGCTCCGCCTCGGCTTGTCTTCGAAGATTATTTGTTAAAAAATTCCACAAAAGAAGTTTGTTTTGATAGTTACTGTTTATATAAGATAACTAAGTGGTAATTTTGAGCCAGATTGCAAATGTTTTAGTGTCTTTGACGATATTTATTGATAGTGCTTTTGCTTTGGAAAAGGTCAGATTGGTTGAGCGCGGATTATTGTTTTGGATTTTAATTGGGATTTCAAACGTTGTTTCAGTAGTGGTTGTGATGATGAAAATAAAAAAGATTCAAAAAAAATATATTAGGGGCAATTTGGGAATAATCGTAATTTTAGTGATTAGAAGTTTAATCCAAATCCCTTTTTTGAATTACACCCAAAGATGGGATGCTGGATGGTATTGGAGGTTATTACATTCAAGTATTGAGTCCTTTGACTTGACGATAAACACTTTTTTACCAAATTTCAATTGGTTGGGACACTCTTCGATGGGTTATTCAGGCCTAATGGCAATAACTCAATTTTTTGGGGGTGAGAGCAAAATTTGGTTAAGTGTTGGGAATTTGTGTTTGTCATTGTTAGCAATTAAGGCTTTTCATGAAATTTTAAATTATTTTAATAATAAGAGAAAATCTGTTAATTTGTGGATTACTCTAATTTTTGCTTTAAATCCTTTGAGTATTGCCACATCAATAAGTTTTAATATCGACTTTCCGGTGCTTATTTTTACAGTACTAATGTTTGAAAGTTGGCTGTACAAGAAATATATTTATTTTATTGTTTATTCAGGACTGATAATTTTCTCGAAAGAAACCGGTTGGTTGATTTACTTATCTTTTTTGGGAATTAATATAGTTATATTTGGGGTGAATTATCTAAGAAAAATGGTGGTGAGAAATGATTTGTGGAAGTTATTGGTAATATTTTTGCCAGTGGCGTTAATGATAGGATACTGGTTTTATTTCAAAGGGAACTTTTGGAGTAATGGAATTATTGGGGGTGGTAAATTGGAACTTCAGTGGAATAATAGCTGTCTTTTTTGTTTTGGTTTGGAAAAGGGTAATGTAATCACCAGATTGTTTCAGATTTTTGGGCTAAATTTTTCATGGATATTATCGGCGGTTACTTTATTGGTATTATTAAAATTTATTGTCAGAAAAGAAATTAAATTTAATTCATTTGTGACAAATAAGAAACTTCAGGAATTTATAGTAATCCTTTTTGTTTTTGTAAGCCTACTAATTTTTAATCTGACATTTATTACAATGACTTTTGCTAGATATATGGTTCCCTTGGTATTTTTTACAACATTATTTTTCGGTTTAGCATTTAATTATTTAGTAAAAGACGGAAAAAGAATTAGAATAATGTTGCCAATAATATCAATTTTGTTCTTGGGGCAGATTTTTCGATCAATAGACATTTTACCCAAGAGATTATTTGGAGGTAATTCATTGAATAGTCGAAGTTCAGCGATATTTGGGTACTATGATGGATTGGTGTATAACACTGAGTTTGTGTTTGTTGATAAATTAGCTAAAAAAATCAATAAATTGATTGGTGATAGTATAGTTTACGGAGATAGTGGGTCAGAATACCTTTTTGAGGATATTAAAATTTTGGGTGGGTTGGATGACGCTGGTGGATTGAGGTCATTTAAATATATTCATGTTCCTTGGTTGGCGGAAAAGAGTGAGGTTATGGAAAATATTTTGAAGAATTATTCTATCGGGAAGCAAGAAAGGATCGGGTATAATGGTTATTATGTTGAAGTTTATGATCTAGGGGTTAGATGAAAAGATCGGTTATTAAAAATGGGGTGATTTTATTATTGTCATTAGTAGTGGGCTGGTGTTTGATTGGTGTAAATCTTGGAGCTAAGTGGGGTGTGATCGATGATCATGCAATAATGACGTTTTTGGGTAACGATGGAAAAATATCGGTGTTTGAAATTCCTCGGATAATATTAGGTACTGAAGTTGGTCAGTACGGAAAAGTGAACCGTTTCCGACCATCATTTTGGTTGGTATATTTAATAGAGTGTAGTTTATGGGGGAATAATCCAGTTTTGTGGTATATGAGTAAATTTATCCTTTTTGTATTTATGGTGTTTACGGGTATATATTTGCTAGAAAAATGGATAGGTATAAGCATGGCTGTCGGGATAGTGCTAGTAACTTTGTTATATCCTGGATGGTCAGATATCTGGACAAGGCTTGGGCCAGCAGAAATTTATGGAGTTTTGGGAACCTCGATGGTTTTAATGGGTTTGTATTGGGTGTGGATGCGTGGTAAGAGTGGTATAGGGTATGGATGTGTTTTCGTGGGAGGATTGATTGCTTTGGGAACAAAAGAAAATTTCTTTATCTTATTGTTACCGATTTGGGGACTAGTAGTGTATAAATTGACTGGTAAAAATAAAGATTGGTGTCTTTTGGTGGTGGCTTTGGTGTTAACAGGGTTTGAGATGTGGATTTGGTTTGGGTTACTAAAATATTTTTCTACTAATAGTTATGATCTTTACGGAAATTCGGTGGAAACAGGCGGAAGGTTGAATAATTTAATAAACTGGATAGTAAGAGTTTATGGCAAGATACCAATTTTTTTAAAAATGGTTTTTACTTTAATAACAGTTTTCTTTGGAGCGGTTAGTTTATATATTTACAGAAATAACCAAAAAAACTGGATAGAATGGTGGAGTGTTTTAAAAATACTGTTAATAACAGTGATATTGGGAGTAATTGTGATTGGTAGTCAGGTGTTTTTTTATAATGGGAACTGGCCGGTTTTGTCACGTTATGATTATCCGGGGATATTGATGTTGCCAATGTTGCTGGCAGTGATTTTTTATATGGGTAAGCGGTTGATAGAAATATTGTTTACAAGAAAGTGGTTAGATAGTTTATATACTTTGGTTTGGTTGGTAGCCATGGCTTTAGCGATTAAAACGGTAGGATATGGCGTAATTGTTGAAGCAGGTAGAAATAATGCAGTTAGGACAAGGTTGTTTACTGATAAGGTTCAGATGATTGTAACTGAAGCTAACAAAAATAAAGAAAAAATACTATTGTTCGAAAGTGACGATCCTGGAGATTATGAATCGGTGTTGTCGATAAAGAGATTCATTGAAGCCTATGGGGTAAAAAATGTTTTAGGGTTTAGGTGGAGAGGTAAAAGCGTTGAGGAATACGATAGTTTTTTGGAAAGAGATTTAAGCGGTAGTTTAATCAATATATCAAAAAAAGGTGGCAGTGGTTTTTTTGATGGTTTTATTGCGGGTGAGTTGATTGAAGAGAAGAAATGTATAACTATTTCATTTATGGACGATAGAATAAAAATTAGCTGTGACCAGATAATAAAATAGTTGATGAGTCATAGTAGAATAAGAATACGATGCCAAAAGATAATGTATATACAATTACACCACCCAAGAATTTGGTATGTCTAGATTGGGGAGAATTGTGGCGATACCGTGAGCTTTTATATACTTTTGCGTGGAGGGATGTTAAAGTGCGCTATAAACAGACAGTTTTGGGTGTAGGTTGGGCGATATTTCAACCGTTATTTACGATGATAATTTTTACGGTTTTTTTTGGCAACCTGGCAAAAATTCCTTCAGAGGGTGTTCCCTACCCTATTTTTGTTTACACTGGATTGCTTTTGTGGAATTACTTTTCAACATCTTTATCTTCGGCAAGTTCTTGCCTGGTTGATAATGAAAATATTATTAAAAAGGTTTATTTTCCGAGATTGTTATTACCGTTGTCGACGGCGGTAACTCCATTGGTTGATTTTGGATTCTCTTTGATAATCTTTTTTGGATTAAGTTTAATTTTTGGTTACGTTCCTTGTGTTATTGGGATATTGCTTTTGCCAGTATTACTATTTTGTTCTTTTTTAACTGCCTTGGGAGTAGGATTATTTTTGGGTTCGATTAATGCAAAATATCGCGATGTTCGTTATATACTACCGTTTTTTATACAATTGTTAATGTATGTTACTCCAGTAATTTATCCTTCTTCGATTATCCCGGAAAGTTATAGGTGGGTTTCGTTTTTAAATCCAATGGCGGGGGTAATTACTATGGCCAGAGGTGGGTTTCTCTATGGAATTATCGATTTCAATTTGTTGGCGATGACTTTTGGAATTAGTGTTTTATTTTTTATGTTTGGATTAGCTTATTTTAGAAAGACGGAGAGATTTCTTGCCGATACACTATGAGTGATACGATAATAAAAGTAGAGAATCTGGGAAAAAAATATCAGATAGGTGCTAAAGAACCTTATTATTCTTTGCGTGATCAAATTGCTAATTTATGGAATTTTAATAAGAAAAAGGCGGTTGAAGAATTTTGGGCGTTAAAAGATGTAAATTTTGAGGTTAAGCGAGGAGAGGCGGTGGGAATTATTGGGCGGAATGGAGCTGGTAAAAGCACTCTACTCAAAATATTGTCTCAAATCACTCCTCCAACAACAGGAAAGATTACGATGAATGGCCGGGTGGCGTCATTATTGGAAGTAGGAACAGGGTTTAATCAAGAATTAACAGGGAGAGAGAACATCTTTTTAAATGGAGCAATTTTGGGATTAAGCCGGAAAGAAATAAGAAAGAAATTTGATGAAATTGTGGCTTTCTCGGAAATTGAAAAGTTTTTGGATACTCCAGTGAAGAGATATTCTTCGGGGATGTACGTTCGATTAGCTTTTGCTATAGCGGCAAACCTCGAACCAGACATCCTTATCGTTGATGAGGTTTTAGCGGTTGGTGATGCTCAATTTCAAAAAAAGTGTTTAGGGAAGATGGATGAGGTATCAAAGAAAGAAGGCAGAACGGTGTTATTTGTAAGTCATAATATGGGGGCGATTGAAAAATTGTGTAAAAAAGTAATTGTTTTAGATCAAGGTAATATTAAAGACGATACAAATAATGTATTAAAAGCTATTAAAAACTACTCTTACAGTAATAATGAAGGTGTCGGTAAGAAAAATGCTGAATGGTTAAAGAGGGAAAAGCAATTTGCGGGTGATTTTATACCATTAAGATATTCGATAACAAATGAAAAGGGGCAGTTGAGGGATATGCCAGTTAGGAATGATGATGATATCTGGATTCAGATTGAAGGTGAATGTAAAGCAGACGATCTGAATATAAATTTAAGTAATGTTATTTATGATGCGGATAACAATGTTGTTTTTGTGTCGACTACTTACGACGGAGACGAAGATTCTTGGCCAAAATTTATGAAAGGTAAAATTAGATTATTGAATAAGATTCCAAAACATTTTTTAAACCAGGGGGAATATCGTATTGTTTTAACCGCAAAGTTTAATAAGGGGGATTGGATTATTGGTTTATCAAACGATTGTCCTACGGTAAATCTCGAAATCCAAGGAGGATTAAGTAATTCTCCTTATTGGATTGATAGAAGAATGGGGATGATGGCTCCAATATTAGAATGGAAATCAATCTAAATGCAAAAATATATTGACAAAAATGGTCTGTTAAAAAACATTAAACAGAGAAAGTATTTAGCAATTGAATTGGGTTGTGGAGTAAAAAGAAAAGATGATTTTTTAGGTATAGATAGATTGGATTTGGAAGGGGTGGATATTGTATCTGATTTGGAAGAGGGTTTGGGTTTTTTGCCTGACGACAGTGTTGACTTGATTAAATGTAAAAGCTTTTTTGAGCACATTGAGAATTTTGACATGTTGATTCTTGAAATTCATCGAGTTTTAAAAAAATCCGGAAGTTTGGAGTTGTTTGTTCCACATTTTTCAAATCCATATTTTTATTCTGACCCGACTCATAAACGTTATTTTGGATATTACACTTTTTTTTACTATGCTAATAAAAATAGTATTAAGAATCTATACAGAAAAGTACCTGAATTTTATGGAATAAAAAAGTTTGAGATATGTAGCATTAAATTGACATTTGGATTTTACTTTCCAGTTATAAAACATTTATTTAATTTATTGGAAAAGATTGTCAATAAAAAAATGATTTACCAAGAGTTATATGAAGTACTGTTTTCATCTGTTATCCCGTGTTATGGTATTAAAGTGGTAATGAAACCTGTAAAGAGTGATTTACTGTGAGTCGATAATTTTACGACAGATATTTATCCAATGATGTTTTTCCATCATTCCCTTGAGTTGTAATAAGTAATCTCCAAAAAATGGGATTCTGTATGGACTAATAATGCTCATATTTTTAATATATTTTGCTTTACCCAAGGAAGAACCTCGGCTAAAATGAGAAGAAAAAATATTATTATAATCAGTGTCTAAATAATATTCAGCACAAATAACATTTTTAAATGGACCTGAATGGTAAACACGGGTGTTTCTCATTTCAATAATTTTTCCTAAGAAATGATTTGACAGATATTTTTCTCTTAGTTGGTATCCGGTGTCTTTAACTATGTCGGATTTATCAGGTCTGAAATCAATATTCAGATTTTTAAATGTTTTTGTCTCAAATAAGATAGAAAACATTATGGGAAAATCTTTTGGTTTGTTTGAGTCTAGAGCTACTTGGGTACCAATTGCTTTTACTTTTTTGTTAAGTTTGTTGATCAATATTTTATCCCAGTTTTTTATCAACCAGATAGCATCGGCATCTAGTATTGAAAAATAAGGAGTGTTGATATTTTTGCATAAATAATTTAAAGCAGTTCCATGGGCTAGACTGCCACGAAGAGGTGTATGGCTACGAACAACTTTTGTGTTTGGATACTTGCGACAGATATTTACTAGTTTTTGGTAATCTCTTAAGTTTGAGTTGTTGTCACGAATGACTACTTTGTAGGGGTAGCCAGATAGTTTTGATAAGGCGTATAAACTTATGTCAATAAAATCAGCGGAATTGTAGTTGACAATGAAAACAGTGACGATTGGATTTGAATTGTTCATTATTTGGTAATTTTATCTCGTAATTTTAACCAATATTTTTCGAAATAATTATAAGATAATCCAGAAATAAGAAATACAACCATTAATGCAAACAAAAAAGTAAGTCCGGAAATCAATATATTATTTGTTGATGAATCAATTTTTAAAAATAGTGAAAAAACCTCTGTGTGTACAAGATAAGCCGAGTAACTAGTTAAACTAACAAAAGAAACCAATATTGTGAAGAAATTTTTCGATGAGATGTTAGTGGTAATTTTTTCTAGACCAACAACAAATATACTAGAACTAATTGCTACAAAACTAAAAAATAGTGTACGAGCAAAAAATAATTCATTAAATTTTCCGAACTGTATGGGAACATAGTAAATAAAGCTGATTAAAAAACCAACAAGACTGGTAATTAAAAAGATTTTTCCTTTTACCAAGTTTTTAAATATATTTGGATAAAAGTGACGTAAACCAGCGAATAACATACCATAGGACATGGCGTCAAAACGAAATAATATTTGTTTTCTGACACCAAAATCAAAGGATGGGTCTGAAAGTGTCACTAATAATATTCTGGCTATTGGGGAAAATATGATAAAAAACAGACAAACTCCAAGAAAGGAGCTCTTTGTCTTTCGGGTGGATTTAATAACTAGGAATATGACTAATGGAATAAAAAAATAAAACCATTCTTCTATTGAAAGTGACCAAGAGACGGCAAAAAAATTTAACGACTTATGGTCAAAGTTTTGTAAAAATAGTAAATTTTGCCAGGTAAAGGTGTCTCTGTTTTTCAAAAATAGCACAAAGACTACAATGTAATATAGCGGTAAGGTGCGAAACCATCGTCTTAAATAGAACCTAAATAAGTTTACTTTTTTTGAATTATCAGAATTAAAGACATCTTTTAAAAGGATTCCTCCAATTAAATATCCGCTTAAGGCGAAAAATATCTCTACTCCAAAAAACCCCAACATTATTAAATTGTTTAAGTTAGTATTATATTTCCAGAAAAAAAGTGTACCGTGAGCGATAAGTACAAACAGGATGGCAACACATCTAGCAATATCAAGGCCTAGGTTTTTGTGATTACTAATTGTGGTTTGTTTCATGTTGATAGAGTTAAATGAGTTGAAAAGCTTGTGTTGGTTTTATTAGTATTACTGCTAATTTTTTGATGGTTGTAAGAGATTGTTTTGCCTCACAAAAAAAAGATACATTTCACTACCGTTTTTTTTGGTTTTACTTTTATTCCATTCGTTTAGGGCTTTTCTTGTAAAATAATTGTCAAAAGGTATAAATAGTTTTGAAGGTAGATAAAATAGATAGGTAAAAAATGAAGCTGATCTTTTATATTCTTTGGCTAAAATTCTTACGGCTGAGACGAAAAGCATTTTTATTAACAGAAGAGTTAGCGTAAATTTTGCTTTTACATCTTTACCCTTGATAGGATTGAACATTTTTAGTATTAGAACTGGATGAGACAAGCTAATCCAGTTTATGGCTCCAAAATGTTGGTAACAGTAATAGTCGTGTTTCAGGGTATAATTAAATTCTTTAAATAAGATTTCACATTGATTGGTTGTCAGGCGACGAACGTGCCCTTCATCCTCGTAATAAAAACGATTTTCCCGGTTAACGTTAATTCCATCGGATCTAAGTGCACATAATTTATATTCGTAACTATCGGGATTTCCACAGGGGAATATATGAAGCATTGAAGATTTTTCTTTTAATCTTCCATTAATTTGATTGACCAAGTCCTTTATGTTAAAAACGTGTTCTAGGACATGGTGGGTAAAAACAAAATCAAACTTTTTTAAGGCGTATTTCTGGTCGTTATTTGTGAAAAATTTACATTTCGGAAATCTTTTTGAAGCAATTTGGATAGCCGTTTCACTAATATCACAGCCACATATAGTCCAATTGGGAAGAACGTGTTTTAAAACATCACTAAAGATTCCCTGACCGCAACCGAAATCTAAAGCTTGGCCTTTCTCGGGAAAATTTAGAAGTTTAATTATTTCAATAATTCTTAATTTTTCTTCAATCGGCCAATCGTCCATGTAATTTTTAGAATAACGAGATTCGTAAAATTCTTTTGAATCTTTCTCGTTGTTTAAATTCAGTTGTTTCATGATGAGTTTTTCTTGAAATTTAAAATCGGTATTTTAATATTATATTCGCTTCTAAAACAGGATATAATACTGATGTAATTATATGCTATTTATTGACACAAAAAGAAGTTTGAGATTGATGTTTCGAGTAAGGCTTTTCTTTGATAGGATGATAGATAATGAATGTCTTAATTTGGATAAAGGAATGCATGTAAAGCACCGATTGACCAAATATCATGATTTTTTCTGTAATAAGTTAAAGAAGAATGAAATAGTGCTAGATATTGGCTGTGGTAACGGATTTCTTGATTATGACATGGCGACAAGGGTTGGAGCAAAAATTATTGGAATAGAGCTTTCAAAACAAAACTATAACATAGCAGTAAAAAGGTATCCCCATAAAAATATTGAGTATGTGTTGGGTGACGCTCTTGCATATTTACCGAGTACAAAAATTGATACTATTGTTATGTCAAATGTGTTGGAACATTTAGAAAATAGAGTTGATTTTTTAAAAAAGGTTCAAAAACAGATAAACCCAAAGAGGTGGTTAATTAGGGTGCCTATGATAAACCGAGATTGGCAAACGGCGTTAATGAAAGACTTGGGGATTGATTACCGACTTGATCCAACGCATTACATTGAATATACTGAAGAGTCTTTTAGACGTGAAATTAAGAAAGCCGGATTGAGAGTTAATGAAATCAAGATTAATTGGGGGGAAATTTGGAGTGAGGTTGAAAGTGTATGATAGTATGGTTTAAGAAATCGATGGGGAAAATTGGCTGGGTAACATATGAGTCATTTGTAGGTGGAAAAAGAAAACTTGAACAATATGGTTACAAGGGGGTGGTGTCGGAGGTTAGGTGTAAAAATATAGCCCTATGGTTAAATAAAAATAGTGAATATAAGAACGAGGTTTATGATCCGAAAAAAAAGTACGATATTGTAATATTTGTAAAAATGATGGACGAGAAGTGTCAAGTTGAAGCGAGGAAGATCAAAAAATATGGAAGTATGACGATCTTTGACGCGAATGTAAATTATTTTGAGGTATGGGGAGACTATTTTGTTCCTGGAACAAAACCTACTTACGAACAGAATAGAGATGCTATTGCTATGGCTTCTATTTGTGATGTGGTTATTGCTGATTCTAGTTATATAGCTTCAGTAGTTAGAAAATATAACAACAACGTTGTGATGATTCCCGATGCTGTAGATATGAATTTTTACAAGGGTAGAATAAATTACGTTGTTGATAATTCTGTAAATTTAGTCTGGAGTGGTGTGGCTAAAAAATCGGCTCATTTAGAGATAGTTGTAGATGTTCTGAAGAAGTTATCTGAAAAATATCGTTTGAAGTTGATTTTAGTATCAGATGAAAGGCCGGAAATTATGGGTGTTTTTCAAAAGTTTATGGAATGTGAATGGGTCGAGTTTAGTCATCAAAACTATCTGCGAGAATTAAAAAAGAGCAATATTATCATCTCTCCCAAAAAGTTAAGTAATGCCTATGAAATGGGTCATACTGAGTATAAGATTACTTTGGGAATGGCATTGGGACTGCCTGCTGTAGCTTCACCTCAAGGATCATACAAAGAAGCGATCGGATTTTTAGGAGGTGGAATAATTGCGTCGACTGAGGATGACTGGGTGGACGCGTTGGAAAAATTAATAACAAATGATTCTCTTATGAAAAGAATGGGGGGAAAAGCGAGGGATACTGTTGTGAAAAAGTATTCGGTAGAGGTGATATCTAAAAGATACAGGAAGTTGTTTGGTGATTTATTGGTTAAAAATGCAAATGTTAATTGAAAACATTAGAAATTGGCTGTTGGGAAACGAAATAGTTTTCTTTCATGAATTTGTAAAAGGGCCTTATGGTGGCTCAAATACCTTCATGAATGCCTTGTTTGAAGAATACAAAAAAAACGGTATATCGGTAGGTAAAAATCGTGTAAGTAGAAGGACCAAGGCTGTGCTATTAAATGCCTTCTTGTTTAATGTAAGAAAGCTAAGAGCTTATAAAAAACATTTTCCTGGCTTGAGGATAATTCATCGGGTTGATGGCCCAGTTGGGATTTATCGAGGAGACAATTCAGGTATCGATCAGGAGTTGCTTAATCTTAATTTAGAGTTTGCTGGCGCGACGGTATTCCAATCAAATTATAGTTATAAAAAAAATTTAGAACTGGGGCTGAAGTTCATCAACCCTTCAATAATAACGAATGCTGTTGATTCGAGATATTTTTATAAACTTGAAGATAAGTATCTCAATAAAAAAGTAAAAATTATCGCTACTAGTTGGTCTGACAACCCAAAAAAAGGTGGAGCAACATATAAATGGATTGAGGAGAATCTGGATTGGAATAAGTACGAGTTTACTTTTGTGGGGAGAAGCCAGATAGAGTTTAAAAAAATAAGACATATTCAGCCGGTGGCTTCAGAAGAGCTGGGAAATATATTAAGAGATCATGATATTTATATAACGGCTTCGGAGGATGATCCTTGCTCGAATGCTCTGATTGAAGCGTTGTCATGTGGTTTACCGGCAGTGTTTTTGGAGTCTGGAGGGCATCCAGAACTGGTGAATAAAGGTGGAGTTGGATTTAAGACAAAAGAAAAATCTCTGGGAGCAATTGAAGAAATAGTACTGAATTATGATAAATATCAAAAAAATATAAAAGTAGCTGATATGAAAGAAGTGGGTGGTAAATATTTAAAAATACTTTTAGATCAATGAAAAATATTTTCAAAAAATATCAAATTAGGTGGCAAACGGCAACTTATTGCAAGGAAGGCATAAGTTTATGCTATGGAGGGGTGATTAATAAAAATAAAATTTATGGTGGTGGTGTAAAACTTTTGCATTTAAATAAAAAGTATCCGGAGAATAAAAAAAATTTCAATATCCTTTATTTGGTCAGTAGTTATTTGCCATTTGAGGTACAAGAGTGGATAAATAAGGCAAAAAAAATTGGAGCAAAAATTGTCTGGAATCAAAACGGAGTGGCTTATCCAGCTTGGGCTGGAGAGAGGGCGGAAAGTATTAATCGACAAATGTCGGAATTCATGCATCAGTCAGATTATGTAATCTATCAGAGCAAGTTTTGTAAAACAAGTGCAGATATCTATATAGGAATCTTTGAAAAAGAGAGTTCTGTCGTGTATAACAGTGTGGATAGTAAGTTATTTAATGCCAAAAAACTGGATTTAAATAAAAATATAATAACCATGTTGGTTATGGGTACTCATTATTTTAAAGAAAGAGTTTTGGGACCAATTAAGGTTTTATCAGAGATGATAAAAAGTGGACATGAGGCCAAATTAATTATCGGCGGAGGGTTAGTTTGGAGTAATGGTGAAAATGAAACGAGAGAGAAAGTTAAAGAACTTGGTTTAGACAAAAAGGTGGAAATTTTGGGACCATATAACCAAAAGGAAGCTCCGATTATTTACAAAAAGGCTGATATATTAATTCATTTGCAATATAATGATTCTTGTCCGACAGTTCCTTTAGAAGCGATGAGTGTTGGTGTACCAGTGGTGGCTGGAGCAAGTGGAGGTTTGCGAGAACTGGTAGGAAATGATGGCGGCATATTGATACCGATCACACAGAGTTATGAAAAAATGTATTATCCAACTTTTAAAGAAATTATGGATAGTGTTTTAAAATTAACTAAAAATTACCATAAATATTCGAAAGCATGCGTAAAGAGAATTAAAAATATCTTTGAAGTGAACTTGTGGCTCAAAAAACATGAAAATATTTTTGAAAAGTTGCTAAATGAATCCTAAGGTTACGGTTTTAATGCCGGTATATAATGGCGAGAAATATTTAAGAGAGGCCGTTGAAAGTATCTTAAGGCAGACTTACAGGGATTTTGAGTTTTTAATCATTGATGACGGATCGAAAGATGAAACTGAAAAAATATTGAAATCATATGGAGATAAAAGAATAAGAATTGTTCAACACAAAAAGAATATGAAGTTGGTGGCGACCTTAAACGAAGGAATAACCTTGGCTAAGGGGAAATATATTGCTAGGATGGACGGAGACGATATTTCTGAGGATTGCCGATTGGATGAACAGTATAAGTATCTGGAATTGCATGCTGATGTTGGGCTGGTGGGATCTAACTGCAAAGTGATTGATGCCGACGGAAAGTTTGTCGATAACTATTATTATCCTAAAAACGATTGGCTTATTAGGTGGAATATGATGTTTCAGTCTCCGTTGGCCCATCCATCGGTGATGATGAGAAAAGCTATTATAGAAAAGACAGGAGGCTATGGTTCAAAAACAATTGAAGGCAGAGAGAAATTTTCCGGGGAAGATTATGACTTATGGGGAAAAGTTTTGAAGATATCGAAAGCGAGCAACATACAAGAACCATTATTGAAGTTAAGGAAGCATGGAAAAAACTTAACAATAATAAATTTTGACGGCCATATAAACAATACTGATTTAATTGAACAAAAATACATAAAAGATAATGTTGGTTTGGATTTAGGGTTAAAGTTGGTAGAAAAACTAAGAACCCTAAAGACCGAAACTAAAGACGAATACCAATTAGTTAATGAGACAATCAGAGATCTTGAGAGATTGTTCTTAGAAAAACATAAGCTGGGTTTAAAAGAAAGAAACGATATTCGTAACGATAAAGCTTATAAGTTATTGCAGTTAATAATTAATAGTCAACTAGGATTGTCTTTAAAGATAGTTGAGTTAATTAAGCTATATGCTACAAATTTTTGTTTTATATTTGATACGATTTACAGGTTCCGAAGACACTTGTAAATGAAAATACTTATAGTTAATGCAACCAAGCTAGGTGGGGCGGCGGTGGCCGTAAACAGACTTGAGACTCAGTTGACTAGAGAGGGTTTGGAAGTAAAGCGCGTAACTGTTAATAATTATGGTAAAGGAAAGATTGCTTCTGTGATTTTCTTAGTAGAACAACTGTTTTTAAGGGTATTGAGGGTTGATAAAGGCATCTTTTATTCCCCGGCTTTGTTTTCAATAGGAATAAACGATGAAATAAAGGAATTTAATCCTGATATAGTTCACTTACATTGGATTAATGGGGCACTACTGAAACCAGAGGATTTAGCAGAGTTTAACAAACCGACTGTTTGGACAATGCATGATATGTGGCCCTTTTGTGGTGCTGAACATCATAGTAATGATAACAAGTATAAAGAGGGGTACAAAAGTGAGAGTAAATTCAGCCTAAATAGATGGTTATGGGAAAGAAAAACAAAAACTTATCAGAAAATTAAAAAAATGGTCTTTGTATCTCCGAGTAGGTGGCTTAAGAAAAAGGCGGAACAAAGTTGTTTAACTGAGGGCAGGGAAATTGTTTATCTCCCCAATGGAATTGACTTAAAGAAATATTATCCCGAGGACAAGAAAGTGGCAAAAAGTAAGTTGGGTTTGAAGCCGGACGTCTTGGTGGTATTAGTTGGAGCGGCATTTGCAAATGGTGATAAAAATAAAAACATAAATTTAGCAGTTAAGATATTGTCTAAAATAAAGAAAGATATTGTGGTGGTGGCTGTTGGCAAAGGGGATAAAGATAAGGTTAAAAAAGTCTTTGAAAAAAGTGGTAAAAGACTTTTGTATTTAGGGTATATTGATGATGAAGATAGAATGAGGGAGATATATAGTGCCAGCGACGTGTTTTTGATGTGTTCAAAAAACGAGAATTTACCCAATATGGCAATAGAATCAATGGCATGTGGTACGTCTGTAGTGGCTTTTGATGTGGGCGGAGTTGGCGAGATTGTTGACAACAAAGTAAATGGATTTCTGTCTAGCTATGGTGATATAAATGATGTGGTTAAAAATTTGAATATGTTATTAACATTTAGCTCAAAACAAAAAATAGAATTTTATTCAAACTCCAGGAAAAAAATTGTTCAAAACTATGACTTGAAGAAAACGACAAAACAAGTAATCGAAGTCTATAAAAAGTTAATCAGTTAACTGATATATGCCGTAATTTCCCTGAAGAAATAGGGTTCTAACTTTAGCTGAAAGTTCGGGAGATATCTCTAATCCGTCCATTTGGGAAAAATATAATCCCTTATCTTTGATAGGATCTGAGATCTGACATTGATTAATTGCCAGCTGATCAATTGAGATGTAGTTGGCATACATAAACACTCCATTACCATTGATCTTACAAGTGTATGTTTTTATAGAAGGACCTTCATTAGAAATTTGCCAATTAAGAAAATTGAGATTTTTAAAATAATCCTGATCGCTTTTAATATTTTCAAGTTTTATGTCCAGACCAGAGAGGGCGTATTTGTAAGTATTAAGGAATCCAAAATTTAAATTGTAAAAAAAGGAAAAAATAATAGTGAAAGGTAGAATAATAATTAAAATAAAGTTATGTTTTGATTTAAAAAATAAAATATAAATGATGGAAAATACCGAGAATACAAGTAACATGTAGCCAATGGATAAAATATTATCAAGATAGTATTGATTGTCTCGGTAAAGAGGAATAATGTTACTAACATGTAAAAGAAAAAATTGACCGTTAAAAATTACCATCATAGACATAAGACCAATAAGAAAAAAGAGTAGCAAAGATATATTTTTGGGAATTTTATTTAGGCCGTGACAGAGGTTTTTAAATTGTGATGAAATTATAATTGCTAGTATAGGGATAAGCATGATGGTATATTTGGGACTGATGTTGAGAACATAAGAATATCGATTTGGGTTTAGGTTGAACGGGTCGAAAAAAATGGTGCAATACAATAATAAAAATATAAGTAGCAGGCGGTTGAAAGAAATGGAGACAACAGATTTAAAATTAATAAGTAAAACTATAAGGAAAAATATAATCACAGGTCCATAGAATTGAATTTGAAATAAGCCTTGAAGTTTGCCTTTGATTAAATAATCAAAGTTACTATCTTGAAGTATTTTGTATCCAGACGACTCTGTGTTCTTAGATTTTTGACCATCGATGATGGCTGTTGTCATTTGGGAAATAAAATAGTGAGTTTCTCGAGAGATTTCTTGATAATTTGATTGAGGCGGTAAATTTGATTCGTTGATAATTTGAGTGTCGCTTTTTGGTATGATTCCGGCTACTACCCAGGAGAGGAAAATTATTGGTTCACAGAAACTAAAAAGCATCAGGCTGATAATTAATACTGAGACATACTTAATTTTAATAAGCAAATTTTTATGGACGTAGAGGAAGTAGATGATAATAATAATCGAAGATAAAACTGACCCGGAATAGTTGATGAAGCAAACTAGGCCAGTAGTAATCCCAAGGATTACTGGTTGGATGATTGAAAGGGTTTTTATTGAATTGAAATAATATATGAGATAGAGGGATAGTAAGGTTAAAGCCATGAGAGATGGCTCCTTGAAACCATAGATAGTAAAATTGATAAGGTAGTAACAAGTTAAGATAAGAAACAGAGTAAGCTGTGGAATAGTTCTGTTAGGCGAAAAGATAGATTTGGCAATACTGTAAGTGATACCAAGAAGAGAAATAAAAAACCAGACAATCATAAATTGGCAATAATATTGAACAGTTCTGATGGAGTTGGAAAAAAAGAATCCAAGGGAAAATATTATTGGAAGAGCTGGTCTAATCGAAGCGTTCATTTGATATTCGATTTGGTTGTCTTTGTAAGGGATGAGTTGATATAAAGTGTGAGCCGATTGTGTCTGGTGATAGACATATGACTGACGCAAATAGAGTATTTGATCATCCCAGTTGATGGGCCAAAAGACGGTTCTAACAATTGTGGTTGAAATAATAATTAGATTGATAAGGATTAACAGTTTGTTGGTTGGGGAGGATGGCAGGGACAATCCTTTTGGTATCTGTAAGGTGGGTTTCCCAAAAAATTTCAATGAAATAATGGAGATAAGGAAGGTAAATGTAACTAAGGCTAATATATAAAATATATCTTGATGATTGGGGAATATATATATCAATAAGTGGTAAAAAAGAGAGATAAATAGCGGGGAGACTAGAAGAGAGGTAAAAAACGATAATAGTTTATTGTCAATGACCTTTTGAATTGGAGAGAAGAGAAAATAACTCAGAAAAACAAAGATAATTAGTGGAGTAAAAGTAAAGATAATTTCTATCATCGGTATGTTTTATTAAATTTATTGATTATGAAAAGGACAAATTCTGAGAGAAGGTACATGGGGTAACTTAAATATTTTTTATGGATTTGGTGATATTCGAAAATTCCTCTGGAGCGATTTGATATCTTTGATGAGGTGCTGTTTTGGCTAATTCCATAATTTGAAACGATAATATTGGTAAATTTCCACCTAGTTACTTGATGAATCTTCATCCAAAAATCATAATCCATGGCAATCTTAAAGTTAGTGTCGAATAATCCAAATTTTTTAAAGACTGATTTTTTTATAAAGACGGCTTGGTGGGGAATAAAGTTGAACAGTTCCAAAAGGAATTGAGAGGCAATTTGGAATATCTTACGATTGGGGAAAGTTCCGATATTTTGATTTATATCTTGGTCAATAATATTAATTTTTCCGTAAACCCAGTCAAGGTTTGGATTTTTTAGCAAATAATCATGAACGTCTTTAAGTACTTTTGATGAGAAAAACGAGTCGTCACTGTGAAGGTGAATAAGATACTTGCCCTTAGATTTGTCGATTCCAATATTCATAGCATCTGAAATGCCTTTGGAGGGAAATTGAAAAAGTTTAACTTTATCTTGATTGTTGCATTTGTATTTATTAATAATATTTACGGTGTTGTCGGTGGAGTTACCGTCGATAAAAATATGTTGATAATCAGTAAAAGATTGTTTTTTAACAGAGTTAATGGTGTTGATAATAGTACTTGATGAATTCTTAGAACAGGTGATGATGGTAAAAAAGAGTTCACGTTTACTCATAATATAGAAAAAATACGATGATATACAGCCATGAAAAGGTAGCGGGATAGATTTATTTTGAAATGATGTTTTTCGGTAAAATTATCATATTTGATGTTTATTTTTTGATTTTTGGGATGAAGTAAAGGAAAAGTCATTTTATAGGTTTCCATATTGGCAAAGGAGGAGTGTTTGTTGTAAGTGTGAGTGGGATTATTACCAAACCCAATATTTGAGATAAGGTTAACAGAAGGTATGATGGTAATCCCATTGTTTTTCCAAATACAATATAACCATTGATAATCCCAAGTATTTATTTTATTGTTGTGGACAAGGTCAAAAATTTGGTACCAATAAAATTTTACTATCATGTTTGGTAAAATTTTTTTAAAAAGATCCTTTTTTCTTGTTTCTGGCCAAGTTGATATTTTTACGTCATAGTGTTTCCAGGCTCTGGCCCATGAGGCCCACCCCCAAATGTGGGAGTATTTAGAAAAATAATAACTGTCATGGCTTTTTTCTATTTGAAAATTGTCACCACTGATAGTCATAATCTTTTTATCGTTGGCATACTTGTCTAGAAGTTGGCTGCAGTAAGGAAAGAATGAGGGGTTGGGGAGACAGTCGTCTTCAAGAACTATCCCCTGTTTCACATTGTTAAAAAACCAGGTTATGGCTGTACACACAGCCATTTTACATCCGAGATTGTTATCTTGGAAAAGGGTGTTTACTTTACAGGGCCAGTCTACAAGTTTAATGATGTTTCTTGTCTGTTGACATAAATCTTTTTCGCTTGGGCGTGACAAACGAGGACCATCGGCTGCTACATACAAATATAATGGTTTAAGTTTACGGATGGCTTCAAAAACCCGCTTGGTGGTGTCGGGACGATTAAAGATAATGAAAAGGATGGGGGTATCGAAATTCATTTATTTTTTGGTGATTATTAGGGAGATGTTTGGGGTTAGGATTCTGGAAAAGACTCCACCGTTAGATATTGATGTAAAAAGTATGATTAGGTGAGTTAGTTTTTGGAATATAATTCTAGTTTGATTAATTAATGAATAAGTGGGAATGTTGTAAGGTTGGACCTCTGTGATAGTATTACTTGGTAAATTGCAATAATTAGGCAACTCTTTTAATGAGTTTTCAGTGAACAATATTTCGTGAGTTAGGTCAGAATATCTTTCGACAATGTTGAATGGATTTCCTCCGTTTGGAACTGTAATTATTATTTTTCCGTTTTTATTTAGATGTTTGAATAGGTTATTTAATAATTTTTGATAATTATTTTTTGGAATGTGTTCGAGTACTTGTAAAAGAAAAATAATATCGTATTGTTTTTCGATTACAGAAGTTAAAATATCAGAACAACATATTTGGCGAACTTTATATTTTTGTTGAATATTTTTGAGGATATATTTATCTTGGTCAATTATGTCGATTGTATTAATATTCAGTTTATTTAAATAATAGATAAATTCTCCTAAACCTGGTCCGATTTCTAAAACGGAAATATTATTGTTATTGAAATATTTAGAAAAATTGTACTCGATGTAATCAACTTTCCTGCGAAAATTTTTAGAGCTTTGGATTTTTTGAAGATACTTAAGATAATTGTCCATAGTTTAGAAATGACTTATATAAAACAATTGTTTTGTCAGCTGATTTTTTCCAGCCAAACAGTTTGGCTCTTTGAAGACCGTTTTTAACATTATTGTTTCGGAGGATTTGGTTTGTTAAAACTTTTTTTATACCAAGGAGGATGTTTCTACTTTTTTGAGCATTTATGATTACGGCTGAATTACCGACAACTTCTGGTAAAGAGGCGGAATTGGAAACAACCAGTGGGGTTCCAAGTGACAATGATTCCAAAGCGGGAAGGCCAAAACCTTCGTACAAAGATGGAAAAACAAACAATCTGGCTTTAGACATTTTTTCTAAGTTTTTTGAGTGGTCTAGCCAGCCAAGAAACTTTACCTGGTTGGTAAGTTTGTTTTTTATTAAGAAATTGGTAATATCATTTTGTCCAATTGAGGGAAATCCGGAGATGATCAATTTGAATTTTTTAAATTTTTCATCTGTTATTAAAGTATTAAATGCTTTAACTAAATTTAAGATATTTTTATGGGGATGAGTTGCGGCAGAAGTCATAATGTAGTTTCCTCTATCAAGATCCGAGACAGGTTTGTTGACTATCTGACTAACCCCTCCATAAATTACTTGTATTTTCCCAGGATCGACTTTTAAGTTTTTGATGATTTCATTTTTTGAAAAAGTTGAAACAGTAATTATTTTATCGCATGTTTTGGCAATTAATGGAATTAGAATTAAATAGATGGTTCTGTAAAATTTAGAAATAGTATTGGGAAAGCTAATATATTGCGTGTCAAAAATAGTAACGATTTTGGGACAGTTAGTAATAATTGGCGAGGTATATCCCATCGAATGTAATAAATCGATTTTGTCTCGAAGCAAGACAAATGGAAGAATTAATAACTCGTAGAATAATCGAGACATTTTGTTAGAGAAAAAAATCGGACAGACGGAAATCTTAATGTTTTGGTAATTTACCGTGTTGGCAAATTCCTTTTGGCAATAAACGACAACTAGGTTTTCTTTGGCAAATGTTTTGTCGACTATTTCAAGTAATTTTCTCGCAAATATTTCAGTACCGCCGACTTTACCTGGAAATAAAAAGAGCAGGTTAATTCCGATTCTTTTAAAAGAAGACTTGAGCATTTATTTTATTTTTTTGTAAATATGACTAACCAAATATTTACCGAAATCATGAAGTTTTCTTTCAATAATATTTGGATAGTAGTTATTTAATATTATTCTGTCTTCAGTAAATTGGGCGATGAAACCTGTATTACCTTTTGACTTTTCGTGAATGCGGAAAACGGAAAGACCGTTAAAAATTCTACTTGGTAAGCCAAATTTCAAACATCTGAGCCAATAATCATAATCAAAGGCGTAGTGGTAATCGGAGTTAAACTTACCAACCTTATCAACTAGTGGTTTTTTTAGAAAGACGGATGGTTGGTTGATGGTATTAAAGACATATAAGGCGTCTTTGAAACATTGGATTGGCCAAAGATGTTTAAGGAAAAACGTCCAGGCGAGACGAGGGTTGGAGACTTGACAATTGCCAACTAGCCAGAGGCTTTTGGGGTGGCTTTCGAAATATTTGGCAACAGTATTAAAGGCGTTGGGGAGATAATAGTCGTCGGAGTTAATGTAGGCGATAACATCGCCGTTGGTTTTGGCTAGGCCCTGGTTAAGAGCGTCAACTTGGCCACTGTCTTTCTTAGATTGCCAATAAAAAGATATACGCGGATTTTTGGATAAATTCTTGGAATATTTTTTTAGGATCGCAACAGTGTTGTCGGTTGAGCTGCCGTCCATGATGAAATATTCGATATCAAAATCACCCTTTTGACTAATAACGCTATTGATAGTTTCTTCGATATATTGGCCTTGGTTGTATGAAGGAGTAACAATGCTGAATTTCACTTTGTTATTTTACATTATTATTTTGGTTATAATTGAATATGAAAATGAACATATTGGTAACTGGGTCATCTGGGTTTATTGGCCAAAAAGTTTGTCAACAACTGCTAGAGCGAGGTGACAGTGTAGTAGGGGTAGATAATATGAATGACTATTATGATGTGAGATTAAAAGAATACCGATTAGGTTTATTGACAAAAAATAAAAATTTTAGTTTTAAAAAAATTGATATTGAAAACTTTGATGATTTAGAAGGTCTATTTAGAAAAAATCAATTTGACGGAGTTATTAATTTGGCGGCTAGAGCTGGGGTGAGATATAGTATGGAGAATCCTTTTGTTTATATGAGAACAAATGCGATGGGTACTTTAAATTTGATGGAGTTAATGAAGGTGTATGGGGTTAAGAAAATGGTGTTGGCTTCAACCTCTTCTTTATATGCAGGTCAGCCGATGCCGTTTTTGGAAACACTGCCAGTCAATTCACCAATTTCTCCATATGCGGCATCCAAAAAATCGGCTGAGGTTATGGCTTACACGTATCATTATCTTTATGGGTTGGATATTAGTATTGTTAGATATTTTACTGTTTATGGACCAGCGGGTAGACCGGACATGGTTATTTTTAAGTTTATTAAAAATATCATTGAGGGAAAACCGATTTATATAAATGGTGACGGAACTCAAACTCGGGATTTTACTTATGTTGATGACATTGCCAAAGGTACGATTATGGCTTTGAAACCTTTGGGTTATGAAATTGTCAACTTGGGTGGTGGCTTAGCCTCTTACTCGCTCAAATATCTGATTGACTTAATTCAAAGATATTCTGATAAAAAAGCAGTTATTGAGTATCGAGAATTTTCGAAGGCAGATATAAAAGACACTTTGGCAAATGGTAACAAAGCAAAAAAATTGTTTGGTTGGGAACCGTCTGTTGATTTTGATCAGGGAATTAAAAATTGTGTGGAATGGTATCTTGATAATCGTGAATGGGCAAATAATTTATCTTGTAAAGATGGTGAATAATCTTTTGTAGGTTTTCTCTGTTATTAATTTGGTTATAATTAGGCGTGAAAAAAATATTTTGGCTGTATTTGGTGGTGCTGGGGTTGGTGATGGTGTGGTTGGTACCGCCGTTTCAAAAGGCTGATGAGGTGATTCATTTCCAGAACACGGCAGCAATAGTTAGCGGAAGGCCTTGGGAAGCTCAAGTTCGATTTATCAAATTACCAGAAAAACTTAAAGTGATTGATGTGGCCTTTAGATATGAGAAAAAATTTGACGGTAAAAGGGTGTGGGAGAAAGATTTTAGTAAGGAGATGGTGACTTTTGGTTATTTGCCTGATTGGAGAAGTTATATTAGTTATTTTCCAGTTGAGGTTGGGGTGTGGGCGGGATCTTTTTCGGTTTATCCGGCATTATCGTTTTATTTGGGGAGAATGGCTGGATTAATATTGTTTTTAATTTGTGTGTGGTTGTCGTTGAGGATAATTCCAGATAAATATGCGGACCTGGTTATGGCTTATGCCATGATTCCAATGGTAATTCATCAGGTGACGGGGGTTAATCACGACGTATTTTTGTTGTGCTTGGCGCCTTTGATATTGGCAGTCTTTTTGAAGAAAAATTTGGTTTTGCTAGCGATTTTGATGGCGCTGTTTATTTTTGTAAAGCCTGGGTATTATCCAATGGTTTTGCTATTACCGGCAGTTCTTTGGGCTAAGTATAAAGAGGTGGTAATTAGAAAACCATGGATTGTGGCGCCAGTGGTGCTGGCTTGTGTGCCGGTGGTTTTGGCATTTATTGAATATTTTACAAATAATATAAGTGGCGGAACTTCTGGTTTGATAAATGGCGTGTATCAACTAGAAATAATTAAGCATGATCCATGGCAAGCAGGACGAATATTGGCGGATACGTGGGTGGCGAAGAGAGATTTTTACTTTAAGGGTGTGCTTGGCTATTTTGGCTGGCTTGATTATGAATTTGATTTGTACCAATTCTTTATTGTTGTAGGGATTGTATTAACTTTTTTGGTGGTGACTATTCGTAAGCTAAAAAAACCTATAATTGGTTGGGTTGGTTTTGTCTCGATTGGAAGTATAATTTTCTTAACCTACACCTTGATCGAGATGGCATTTTTAATACAATGGACAGTGGTGGGGTCGACCGTAGTTGAGGGGGTGCAGGGGAGGTATTTGTTGCCGTTGGTGCCGTTATTATTGTTTTGGGTTAGCCAATTTTGGCTATTGGTGGGGAAGAAATGGGCAAACTTGATGGTTTTTGGACTGGTGGCTTTGGTGTTGGTTTTGGGGGTGGTTGACAAAATAAATAAGCGCTATTACGACCTTTCAACAAATTTTAGAAATAAAGATGAATTTTTAAAAGAAGTTGAGGAACCAAGTTACTTAAGTTCCAAAAGCAAGTTAATAAAAATGTTTCACACCTCGGACGGTGATGTGATTGGCGGTTTTGAGATGGTGATAAATAAGAGTAATGATGATTTAATACGGGTCCCCTACCGCTTTGCCATAAAGGATGCCGAATGTAAAAAGGAAATGAGGTGGGGCTATTTGGATTTGGAAAAAATTGGCAAAGAAAAGGTGTATTTGCAAAAAATTGAAAGACTTGAGAGAGATTGGGGTGATGTTTGTTTGGAAATTGAGCCGATAGTGGTGAATGACAAGGAAAAATATTTTGACTATGTCCAGTCGTGGGACGAGCCGATGGTACGGTTGTTGTTCTTATCTAGCGAGGTAAATTAGGATTGTAGAAAGGGTCGTTTTCAATTAGCTTTGACCATTTGGAACGGAAGAGTTCTTGTTCGCGGGCAAACTGGACCTGATCGCGATTGGGGGAAATAGAGGTCGACTCGAGGTGGTAGGCGACGGCGTAGGGGGTGTAGAGGGTGCGAAAGCCCAGATTATTTAGTTTCAAACAAAGGTCGACGTCGTTGTAGGCAATAGAAAGGGACTCATCAAAGCCGCCAACTTTACCAAATTTACTTTTGGCAACCATTAGACAAGCGCCGGTGACGGCGGAAAAGTTGTTAACAATGTCTTTGGCGTTGAGAAGGGGGAATGGCTGACTTATGCTATCTGGAAGACGATAAAAGTTGTGGTTGGCAACACCGCCGACCCCCAAGATGACTCCGGCGTGTTGGACTTGGCCGTTTTTGTAAAGTAATTTGGCGCCAACAGCGCCAATATCTGGCCTTTGGGCATGCTCAAGCATGTTTTCAATCCATTCTGGGGTAATAATTTCAATATCGTTGTTTAAAAATAAAAGATAATCCCCCGTTGACTTGGTTACCCCAAAATTATTGACGGCAGAATAGTTAAATTTTTCAGAGCCATTATTGACAGTGGTTATTTCGTAATTTTGATAAGTAGTATTATCGATGATAGTTTGAAGACAGTTGGTTAGAAGACTAGCATTATTGGAGGGAATAATAATCGAGACTAAAGGTTTTTTTAAAATGGAATAAGAGACGCGAAAAGTACCAAGTTTAAGCCCATTTTGAACTGTAGCCTTGATTTTCTGGCGTTTAAAATGGTCGGTTAGAGCATTGGTAGAGGCTTGGTTGGCGTAGCTTTTGATTGAATAAACAGAGGCAGTAGAATTTGGAGTTTTTCGCCAGTGATAGAGAATATCTGGAATATGGGCGATATTTTTGGTGTTTTCAATAACTCTTAAAATCAAATCGTAGTCTTGAGAGCCCTCATATCCAGGGCGAAATCCGCCAATTTTATTGATGAGTGATTTGCGGATGACTGACAGGTGGCAAATATAGTTATTAGACAAAAAACGATCGAGGGCAAAATCTGATTTAAATGAAGGATCGCAGTGAATCCCCCACCTGTTTATTTTGTCTTCATCAGAATAGATAAGATCGGTTTTAGGAGATTTGTTGAGGAGCAGGACGATACTGGATAAGGCGTGGGGAGCAATTTCATCGTCGTGGTCAAGGAGAGCAATAAATTCGCCGGTAGCCAGGGTAATGGCGTCGTTGCTGGCTTGAGAAATATGGCCGTTTACTTTTCTAAAAGAGTATTTGATACGGGAGTCCTTTTTGGCATAATCAGAAATTATTTTTCTAATATTTGAATTGGGAGAACAGTCGTCAACTAGGCAAAGTTGCCAGTTTTGATAAGTTTGATTAAGAACTGAGTCGAGGCATTTTTTGAAGAAATTTTCAGGAGGGTCGTAAACTGGAACTATAATGCTAATTAGGGGTTGGTACTTTAAAATGGGGAGTTCTTTTTTGATTGATGTTTTTTTTTGGAACCAAAAAAAATAGTCAAAATTAGTTTTGAGGAGAAGTTTTTTTTGGATGAGCTTGTCTAGGAGTCGAGGCACTAGGATATTGTATTATATGAGAGTGAATAAAAGCGATTTTGATTGGGAGTGGTATGTAAAATTTTATCCTGATTTGGTTCCAGCGGGGATTGACGATGAAAGAAAAGCCTGTGAGCATTATCGAAATTTTGGGAAGATGGAGAGAAGAGGTGCGAACGAAACTGACTTAAAGAGAATAGTTGAGGCCAATATCAGACATCTGAAAAAAATAGAAAATGAGGGATTAAGTATCGGAGAGAAAATAAAAGGAATATTGATGAAAGAGAAGCCGTTAATTAATATTTTAACTAGAACGGCAGGTAGACCGGTGTTTTTTAAAGAGTGCCGGCAATCGGTAGTTAATCAAACTTATGTAAATGTTAGGCAAATAATTGGAATTGATGATAAAAAGTCAATGGATTATCTTGGTGGAATAAACAAAAGAGATATTATTGAGTATCCAAGATTGAAGAGAAAAAAAGAGGCAGATTTTCCTTATAATTTATATTTAAATAGATTAATTAAAGAAGTGAAAGAGGGGTGGGTGATGTACCTTGACGACGATGATATGTTGGTAAATAAATATTCCTTGGAAAAGTTGGCAACTTACTTGCTGGATGAGAATACGTTATATGTGTGGAAAGTGTGGTTTCCTAACAAAACTGTTCCCTCCCTAAGCTTTGGGAAAAAAATAGTTCGTGGAGATGTTACTGGAACTGGCTTTATATTTCATTCTAAACATAAAGATAAGTCTAATTGGACAAATAATATGTGTGGGGATTACGGCTTTATCAAGCAACTTAGTGAAAAGCTAAAGGTGAGATGGATCGATAAAGTCTTGACCCGTTCAAATTATGTCGAGGCCTATCATGCCAATAATGGCAATCGGAGGGATAAATGATGACTTTGGGGAAAAGAATTTGCACAATTGGCGGAGGGTCGGGGATGCCGATTGTCAATCGGGCATTGATTCGGGCCGGGTTTGAGAACATTGATTCGATAGTAACGCCGTTTGATAGCGGAGGAGATAGCGGCAGAATTCGGACTGATGAGAGAGGAAACATCTTGGCGTTTTCTGACTATTGGCGATCGATGATATCTTTATGGAAAAATGGGAAACAAAAAGAGATTTGGGAGGAAATGCTCAAATTTAGAGATGGCAGAGATAGAAATTTTGGCAACATATTTTTTCAATTTATGGCGGAAAAAGTAGGAAACTTGAGCCGTGTGGACACTTTATTTTCTCAACTAACCGGGGCTAAGATTTGCGGGAGAGTGATACCGGTGTCTTTGGAGCCAAGTAATGTTTGTTTTAAAACAAGAAGTGGAAGAAGTTATGAGGGAGAACACAGGCTGGATGAGCTAAGAATGTCTGATGATCAGGTTAAAGACGTATGGCTAAAGCCTAAAGTGGCAATAAATTGTGAGGTGATTGAGGCTTTAGGTAAGGCAGAGGTGATTATTGTTTGCCCGGGAAGTATGTATGGATCGGTGGTGATTAATTTTTTAGTGGAGGGGGTGGCCCAAGCTTATAGAAGATCGAGGGCCAAGAAGATATTGCTGACAAATTTAATGACAACGGCTTTTGAAAATAAAGGGTTTAGTCAAGAAGAAATTGTTGAGGTGTTTGAAAAATATATAAAAATGAAGAAACCGTTTGACTTGGTGGTTATGGCTGATTTGGGGATATTACCAACAAGAAAATTAAAAAAGGTGATGGATTTTTACCGCCTAGAGCATTCAGAATTGCTAAAAATATGCCAAAAAGCAAAGGTTAAAACGATAGTTGAAGATGTGGCGATGATTGAGGAAAAAAATATGCGACTAAGGCATAGCGAAGAAAAGTTGACGAGGCTGTTTAAGAAGATTTTTTAATAAAATTCAAAATTATTCGGTTGTTGTCGAGTAAATATTCTGCCTTGATTTTTGGATTGGTGTTTGAGGATTCAAGTAAGTCGAGGTTAAAAGACTGGCGAAAGTTTTTTAAGTGGGAAAAGTATTGAGAAATACCAAACAAATATTGACGGAGGAAGTAGCTGTTGTTTCCTATTTCTGGACTTACTAGTTCGTAGACAGCTCGCTTGGCGTCGGTGGTTAAATTCATATATTCAAGATATTGGTTGTTATTCATAGTCGGGAAAATAGATTTTAACTAAATCCTTAAATTTTCGCCGTTTTTCCGGATCTAAAATTTCAGAACTGGGATTACCCATCGATGGTTTGATGTTAGCTACGGCCTCGTAATCTATTTTTTTAGTGGCGAGATTGACTCCCCTACTCCAAATATGTTTATTTTCTGAAGACTCTTGATTAATTAATTTTTGTTCACAATCATGATGCAGACGGCTTCCACCATACAATATTTGCTTGTTTAAATCAGCAGAGAGTTTTATATATTCGGGAAATTCTTGTGTTAGAGCGATAACATCTTCAGGGCTTGGGATGTGGTCTATTTTTAAAATTGACATGATTTATACTATTTTATAGGAAATTATTTTTTTTGAATAAGGGCAGAGAGGGTTTGGGAGAAGACGGAAAAGAGGGTTTGAGGGAGTTTGGGGAGGGGGGTGGATTTAACAACACCGGAGAGGTTTCTAAGGCGTTCGATGAAAATGACTGGAGAATTGGCAAGGATTTCCCTGAAACTATAGTTTTTGGCAATTAATAAAATCCAATTTTTGAAATCCATCTGTTGGCGGAAGTTGCCCATTTTAGAAGAAGTACCGCCACCAAGATGATAAGAGATGGCGGTGGGAACAAAGAGGGTTTTGAAGCCGGATTTGTTAAGGCGGTAGGCGAGGTCAACATCTTCTTCGTAGGCAAAGAAACGTTCATCAAAGAGACCAACTTTTAAAATAGTCGGTTTGTGGTAGATGACTATGGAGGCGGAAGAACCCCAAATCAGATAGTTCTTAGAACTTAGATGATGGATGTTAGTTTTTGAAAAAGGGAGGCCGTTGGCGATGTTTTCGGCTTTGCCATATGGGTAGAATCTTAACCCCCTGCTCTCGATTTTAGTGCCATCTTTGTTGAGAACTAGACCGGAGAAAGTGGTGATTGGTTCGCTGGTGCGATGGTTCGCTGGTTCGCTGGTGCGCTGGATGGCTTTGACGATTTCGGTAAACCAATTTTGATCAACAGTAAGGTCGTTGTTGCAAATGCAAACGTAATCGAATTGGGAAGCTTCAATGCCTCTGTTGACGGCGTAGACGAAGCCGGTATTGCGACGGAGTCGCAATACCTTAGTACGCTGGTAAGCTGGTACGCTGGATTTAAAGATAGAGACAGATTTGTCGGTGGAGGCGTTGTCGACAAGGATTATTTCAAACAATATGTTTTTGGTTTTTTTGATGGAGGTTAATAGAGAGTTAAGGCAGGAGGGCAAGAAGGCTTGGCCGTTCCAATTGGGAATGACGATCGATATTCCAGTTGGTTGATTAATTTTTGATTTATTTGATTTTTTCCGTTTTTTCGGTATCATAGGGTATGAGTGCTGATAATTACATATTTATTAATAGGAAGAATTTTGAGGTAAAGTTGATGTGTGCCAGCGATGATAGCGTTATTAGCGATTTAGGAAAAGGAAAGGATTTGGAAGAGGCGGTAGACATTGCTTCAGAAAGTACTGATGAATTGGCAGTTGAGTATGGAATTTGGTTTGGCGAAAAATAGCTCGAAATTTTATTGGTCATTTTGATATTGCTGACAGACTTGAGAACTGGGGCCATCGGCGATTAGCTTTCCTTGTTTGATGTAGAGCACGCGAGTGCAAAAAGATTGAATGGTATTGAGAGAGTGGGAGACAAAAAGAATAGTGACTCCCTTCTTTTTGAATTCTTCCATTTTAGTGAAGCATTTAGCCTGAAAAGGAGCGTCACCAACAGCCAAAATTTCGTCAACAATAAGAATTTCTGGGTCAACGTGAACGGCAACGGCGAAAGCTAGGCGCATATACATGCCGGAGCTAAAGTGTTTGATGGGCTGATTAATAAATTCTTCAAGCCCGGCAAAGTCAACAATTGATTTAAAATGTTCGTCGATCTGTCTTTTTTTGAGTCCTAAGATGGCACCACTTAAATAGACATTTTCTTTACCGGTAAGTTCAGGGTGAAAACCAGCACCAAGTTCGATAAGAGGCGATACTTTACCGTGAACTTCAACTTTGCCGAAGGTTGGAGACATAACTTTGGCGACAAGTTTTAGAATAGTTGATTTGCCTGAACCATTAGGGCCGATAATGCCAATGGTTTCTCCGGCATTAATAGTAAAAGAAACGTCACTAAGAGCGGTGAAAGAATCGTGAGTTTTTTCACCAAGAAATAGAGCCGGCAAAAACTCTTTGAAAGTTTTTTGAGAGGTAAGATTAAAGTCTTTTTGGACATTAACAAACTCAATAATAGATTTTGTCATATTAGATATTATCAGCGAAGATTTTTTCGCGGGATTTAAAATAAGAAAGTCCTAATGTGAAAGTTAGTAAAGACAAAGAAAGGGCAATAAAGAGACTGGTGTAATTTGGTGGAGAACCACCTAAAACTACTTGACGGTAGGCATTAACAATTACCGAGAGAGGGTTGAGTTGGAAGAAAATTTTATATTGTGGAGGGACAATGTCGGCCGGATAGATAATGGGGGTAAGATACATCCAGAGAGTTAGAAGGAGAGTGAGAAGATATTGAATATCACGATAGAGAAGATTGGCGGCGGCGAAGAAAAAGGAAAGCCCGATGGTAAAGATTTGTTGGATTACAAAGATTGGAAAGACCCATAGGATATTTGTATTGATGGGAATTTGATAAATAACCATGTAACCAATGAGGATAATCAAGGCGAAAAGAAAGTCGACGATTTTTGCAACAATGGCGGCAACAACTAGAATGGTTCGAGGAAAATATATCTTGGTAATAAGCGAGGATGCGTCGACTAGAGATCGGGCTGAAGAAGATAAAGAGTTGGCAAAGAGATTCCAGGGAAGAAGGGCAACAAAAAGAAAAATGCTGTAGGGAATATTTGAAGCGGCGTTGGTAGGAATGCGTAAAATTAGAGAAAAAGCAAAGCTCATGACCAGCATTTGAGCTAATGGATTGAGGACTACCCAAAAGTAGCCGAGAATTGATTGTTTGTAGCGGGCTTTGACTTCCCGGCCAACCATTTGAAAGAGAAGTTCGCGCCACTTAAAAATGTTTTTGATTTCAGAAATTAGATCAAGCACTTTTGTATGATAGCATTTTGGGATGGAAGAGAGAGAAAATTATGATTGGTTGAGGGTGGTGGCAAGTGGGGCAGCGGTGCTATTGCACATCTGCGCCAAGGTGATTAATAACTATCAATTTTCAGACAGAGGATCAGTACTAATGGGGCTGTTGGTTTCATCAATGACGCGCTTTGTGGTGCCATTGTTTATCATGATTTCGGGGGCAATATTTTTGGGAAAAAGCTACAGGTGGGAAGGTGGTAAGGTGTTTTTAAGAAAAAGGATGGGGAGAATATTGCCGGCATTGATTTTTTGGAATATATTTTATTTTCTAGTTTTTAACCGAGGAAGTTTAGTGTCTGGATTAGAAACTTTTTGGAAGTATTCGCAAACTTATTACCATTTATATTATTTGATGGTGGCGTTGGGATTGTATGCAGTGACGCCAATCTTAAGAATAATTAAAAACAAAAAATTTGCTTTAGTGGTGTCGTTAACGTTTTGTTTTATTTATATTCTTGGATATTATTTGGCCTGGTGGCGAAAAGCTGATTGGCCGATAGTAATTTTTGTGCCTTATATTGGATATTATTTACTTGGCAATTTATTGGAAAAGATAAAGATAAGAAAAATATATTTGTTGGTGGTAGTTGCTCTAGGTTTGTTAATGTTTGCAGTGAATAGTCATGCTTTATATTTGCATGGGGCAACTGATGGGGGCCAGATAGCCTTCGATAGACTTTGGCCATGGGTTGGATTGCAGGCAGTGGCGGTGTTTTTAGCAATTAAAAATTTGAAAAAGAATAAACTTGGCCGACTAGTTAAGGTGTTGGGTGAAGTTTCGTTTGGGGTTTACTTAATTCACCCATTGATAACTGATTTGGTTTTAAAACAGAAAAATTCTTTTATGGGAGTTGGAATGACTTTTTGGTGGATTGTTAGCCAATGGTTAATGGCCTGGGGGTTATCGGTATTATTGGTTCTCATGTTGAAGAGATTGTCACTGATTAAGGTGGTTGTAGGCGGCTAGGAGATGATAGAATTTTGATATGTCACAGAAGAGGTTGAAACGAATAAAAAGAGCAGAAGTTTTAAAAATTGTGGACAGACCGGTCGAATCTTTTTTAGGAATTAGAGGGATTATTAAAGAAAACTGGAAGTTTTTGTTGGCTTTGTGTGTTGGTGTGTTTTTACTGTATTTTAATTCGCTGAATGGCAACTTTGTGTCGGATGATTATGCGGCGATAACTCAGAATTCAAACGTGAAAGATTTGTCAATTCTTTTTTCAAGTTTTAGAAGTTCTCCATCAGTAATAAACGCCATTATCGCTATGATTTTTGGTGTTGGTAGTAGTTTCCCTTTTCACTTTGCTAATACTGCTTTGTATTTATTGTCGATTTTACTGTTTTTTATTTTTGCCAATATTTCTTTCGGAAAAAACGTGGCAAAAATATCTGTTTTAATGTTTTCTGTTTTACCTGTTCATGTAGAAGCTGTTTCTTGGATTTCAGGCAAACCGTATTTGCTAAATGCGATTGGGATGTTTGCTTTATTGTTATTCTTTGCTGCTTATGATGCAACAAAGAATAAGAAATACCTTTATTACTTTTTTGCCTTTCTTCCTGTGGCAACATATTTTGAACCGGTTCGTTCCTTGGCCATATTCTTGATTTTGCCAATATACGTCTTGACCTTGTCAAAAAATATTAGTAAAGGATTGTTTATTAAGTGGTACTTGATCTTGATCTTTTTAGTTGGGTCGATTCTTTTTCTAATGCTGAAAAATGACATTTTTAATAGAATAAACGAAGTTAATTCAGGAACTAACGGTTCTGGTGAAATTTTTTATAATCCGCTTTTTCAATATCCGACGGCTGCAGCTAAGTATCTCCAAATTGCTTTGTTTCCGGCTGATTTAACGCTTTATCATACAATGTATATTTTTCCAGTTTGGTTAAACTGGTCCATATTAATTACTTACTTGGTGTCTTTGGTGTATTTTTTCTGGAAGAACAAAAAAATATTTTTTTGTTTAGCTTTCATTTTTGCGGCAACAGCTTCTTCAATGGCACCAATAAAAGTCAGTTGGTTGGTGGCGGAAAGATACATTTTTCTTGGGTCGACCGGAGTAGCTTTGTTGTTGGGGTATCTGTTTGATTCGATTATAGATGGTTTTGTAAAGTTGGGCCCCTTTTTTTTGGTAGTTATACTGTCTGTTTATAGCATTAGAACCTTCTATCGAAATATTGATTGGCAAACTAACCACAACCTTTGGGTTAATACCTGTCAGGTGTCTCCAAACTCTCACAATGCATGGAATAACATCGGTGATGACTACGACAAATTAGGGCAATATGACAATGCTGTTAGGGGTTTTACTCAATCGGTATTGGTTAAACCAAATTATGCTGATGCATATCACAATCGAGCGAATATATTTTTTAAAACCGGAAGATTAGACTTGGCCAGAGAGAGTTATCAAACAGCTTTGAGCCTTAATCCGGCAATGTTTCAAACATATTTATCATTAACTCAAATTGATTTGACGGAAAAAAGGATTGATTTAGCTTTAGTTCATGCCAAAAAAATAGTAGAATTACAACCAAATAGTTTACAGGCAATTTATGTAATGGGGGTAGTTCAGGCGGAGGCAGGCAACAATGAAGAAGCTAAAAAGATTTTTAACTATATATTGCAAGCAGTGCCAAACTATTCTCCGGCCAGAGAAGCGCTCAATAAATTATGAAAAAAGAGGTAAAAGTTGCGATTGTTTCGACGATTCAACCGGAAACTCACTATACAAGATATTTGTATAAGGGATTGGTAGATAGTGGAAGTAATCCTCGGTTATGGGTTGATTACTGCCTAGAAAATGTTGACTACGCAAAGAAGGAAAAGGATAAAAAGATCGTTGTTTTTTGGCAAAACAATTTTTTGTTTCCGTTTTTAATTTTGAAGAAAGCATTAGAAGAAAAAGTCGAGCTGGTTCATTTTCAACACGAATTTAATATGTACGGCAGACTTCTTGGTTTGTTTACTCTTCCTATGGCAATTTTGTTATTAAGAATTTCTGGCAAAAAAGTGGTGGTGACAATTCACGCTATTCCATCGATAAGGGAAATTGATGCTGATTTTTTAAAAATGATGAAAATTAAAGGTAATCCTGTGGTGGTTGGCTTGAGTTTCAGGGTTTTTTTTGGATTGGTTTGGAGATTATCAAATATGGTTATTGTCCACTCGAACTATACGAAAGAGGTTTGCCAAAGAGACTATGGGATGAGAAGTCGCGTCAGTGTTGTAACAATAGGAATAGAAGAAAGAAAATGCGGTAAAATTAAAAATCATTTGGTTTTATTTTTTGGCTATGTACTGGAAAGAAAAGGTTTGGATGAACTTATAATTGCTTTCGAGAAACATTTGAAAATCAGTCCGAGGGCCCGATTAGTAATTGCTGGCGGAGTTTTAAGTGGTTATGAGGACTACATGAAGCATCTTAGAATGGTGGTGGCGAGGTTAAAGTTAAAGAACAAAGTTGTCTTTACCGGTTTTTTGAGCCAGAAAGAAATAGATAAATTTTACGAAAAGGCCAATTTTGTAGTTTTCCCATATACGCGATCAATCTCTTCGAGCTTGCCTCTGTCAATAGCATTGGGTTTTGGGAAGGCGGTGGTGGTAGCTAAGATCGGAACGTTGTCGGAAGAGATTGAAGATGGTGTTAGTGGTCTGTATTGCCAATCTGGAAACATAGAAAGTTTAACCAACGTAATGAATCGTTTAGTGTTGGAGAAAGGGTTGAAAGAGAAACTAGAGAATGGGGCATTGAAAACGGCTAGGAAAAGAGGTTGGCAAGTAGTCGGACAGAAAACTGTTGACGTGTATCAAAAGGCCTTAAAAAATGACTAAAGAAATGATTACCGTAGTGGTTAATACCTATCCACACAATTATAGAGGTGTTGACTTGGAAAAATGTCTGGATTCATTGGCGCAACAGAGTTATCGGAATTTTAAAGTGGTTTTGGTTGAAAATAATGTTAATCAGATTGGTGTTGAGAAGATTGTTAAATTGTTTTTGAATAAAATTGAGGTGAAAGTGGTGGTCTGCTCGATAAAAAGATTATCAGTTTTGTTCAACATAGGATGGAAGGAAGTAAAAACTGAATATGTTGCTTTTTTGGCTGATGATGCAGTGGCTGACAAAGATTGGTTAAAAAATATCAAGATTGAATTAGATAAGAATGAGAGAATTGCAGCTGTTAGTGGGCCAGTAATTTCTAGTTGTTACCCAACCGGTGAAATGCATAGTTTATATTTAAAAATGAGATCCAGTGTACTGGGAAAAATGTTTATTGGTCCGTATATTTATCTAGCAATGGAAAATTGTCCTACGGTACCGGGAAAGTACTTTGGTAGTGGAGCGTATTCGTTTGGGACAGCCTTGCCAGAATCGATTAATTTTTCTCGAGCTGAAATAGATTTATTGACAACGACAAGCATGGGAATTAAAAGAGAGGTGTTAGATGAGCTTGGCGGCTTTGATGAGATATATAATTTTAACCATGCTGACGGAGATTTGTTCTTGAGAATTAAGCAAGCTGAATACAAGCTCATTTTTTCTCCTAAAATAAAAGTAAAACATATGGTAAGAATCGGACCATCAAGAAACGCCTATTACATAGGTAAAGACACCGGCATATTTCACCGAAAGCATTTACGACCAAAAAGTTTAAGATCTTTATTGGGAGCTGTCTTGAATATTTTAGTGCTTAATGTTTATTGGATGTATTCGGCTGTGTCTAAAAAAGATGTTTCACAACTTAAAGGTATTACCGGATATGTGGAGGGAATATTTAAAACATGAAAGTTCTATTTTTTCATCGTTGGGTGGGGGTTCATGGTGGCGGTACAGAAACGCATCTGTTGGAGTTAGCAAAGCGTTTTAGTCAATTAGGGCATACAATAACAATATTGACGAGAGAGGGCGAGAGGTTGACTGACTTAGATAAGGCAATCAAAGTTATAAGAATTAGTAAAAGTTATAGGGAAACAGATCATTCATATAACGACTGGCGGGTATATTTTTATACTTTACTTTTCATGTTTAAATCGATGATTATGCTGTTAAAATTGAAACTAGGCGGTGAAAGATATGATGTTATTTCAGTTCATTTTGTTACAGAAGCTGTAATAGCAAGGCTTTATCGATGGTTATTTGGTGTGCCATTTATCTTTATATTAGAGGGGTATACACCGATGGAGGCTCAAGCGGCGAAATTTGCCAATCAAAGAATCGCTATTTCAAAGTATGAAGCTATGATTTACAAACAAAGGCACGGTTTAGTTTCAAAACTGATTTATATCGGGATTGATTTTAAAAAATTTGTTTTAGATAAAGAGAGATTGGGGACTTTAAGATCAAAGTTGGTTAAGAAGGGCGAATTTATGATTTTAACGGTTTGCCGACTCGAACCGAGAAAGGACCTTTTAACCCTAATAAAAGCGGCCGATCGAATTAGAAAAATTAATGGAAAGATAAAGTTTATGATTGCGGGAACCGGGATATCAAAGGGGGAGATCGAGATAGAAATTAAAAAAAGGAAATTGAGATCGACCGTAAAGATGTTAGGTTTCGTGACTGATGATGAACTGCCGTATTACTATGGCGTTGCCAATCTTTTTTTATTGACCAGTAAAGAAGAGTGGTTTGGAATAGTTTTTATTGAAGCGATGGCGGCGGGATTGCCGATAGTGGCAACAGATGTTGATGCTTGCCCGGAAGTTGTGGCTGACAGCGGATTATTTTTTAGAAAGAGCGATAGTGTTGATCTGACAAATAAGTTAATTGAGGTTGTTGGTGATGGTAATTTAAGAAAAACATTGGCAAACAATTCAAAGAAAAGATCTTTGATGTTTGATTGGGAAAAACAAATTAGATTGTATGAAAAAGAATATTTAGAGGTGATTAAAAATGATTAAGAAAGTTCTATTTTGTATACCACCGTTTCCAAATAGGTATGGATTACCGACACATCCTCATACTGGTATCGGTTATTTATCACAGAGTCTTGAGGTTAATGGAATTGAAAGTCGAGTGGTGGATTTCCGATTGGGTAATGGCTATGAAATACTGAGAAGAACAATTGAAGAGTTTAAACCAGATTTATTTGGGGTGACGGTGATGACCTATTATCATAATTTAGCGTATGAAATAGTTGGTTTTCTTAAACAATTTGATAAACCCATTGCTGTTGGTGGTCCTCATGTTTCGACCTTAAAAGAAGTGGCAGTAAAAGAAAGTGGGGCTGACTATGGATTTATGAATGAGGCAGAAATCTCTTTAGTTGAATTTTGTAAAGGCAAACCACTAAAACAGATTGATGGCCTAATTTATAGACAGAATAAGAAATTGAAGATAAATCAGCCGATGATTATCGAGGAACTTGATTTAATCCCGTTTCCAAAATATAAAAATGTAGATATGAGCCAGTATACCCGGAAAAGGGTGCCAATAATTTCTTCGCGAGGATGCCCCTATCAGTGTATATTTTGTCCAATTTCGACGGTTATGGGAAAACGGTATCGTTTTCGTTCTGCAGAAAATATTTTTTCCGAATTGAAATACTGGTATGACATTGGTTATAGAGATTTTGACTTTCAGGACGACAATTTTACCGTAAATAAAGAAAGAGTCTACAGACTTTTTGATTTGATTGAAAAGGCTAAAATGAAAGACTTGTTTATGCAATGCGGTAATGGGATTAGGGCTGATTTGTCTACCGAGGAATTATTAAAGAGAATGAAAGACGTTGGCTTTAAAGCGATTGCCTTTGGAGTGGAGACTTTCGATTCAGAAGTGTTAGTAAGAGTTAAGAAGGGTGAAACGAACAAGCAGATTGAAAAAGCGGTTAAGATGGCGTTGAAAGTCGGCTTAGAGGTATCGTTGTTTTTTATAGTCGGTTTGCCCGGAGAAACGACGAAAACATTTAAAAAGTCAATCGACTTTGCGCTGAAATATCCAATAAGTACGGCAACTTTTTATAATCTTATTCCATTTCCCGGGACAGAATTGTTTAAATGGGTGACAGATAATGGCCTATTTATATTACAACCGAATAATTATTTGAACACAATTGCCCATTTGGAATTTGTGCCTATTTTTGAAACAAAGGATTTTACTGCCGAAGAGAGGAAAAAGGCATTAGTTTTGGGAAGTTGGGTAAATATGGAATTAAAAAGAAGGGATATGACGAGAAAGCTGGGCGGTTTGGCAATAGCTTTTTTGCTGTCTTGGTTGATATACAAAACTTTTTTAACTAAGGTTATTTTTAGGATGATAAAAATTGGACCGATTAAGCGTTTGATTAATTTTGTTTTATTGAAGTTAAAGTTAAGGCTCAATCTTTGATTATGAAAGTGTGCTTGATTAATAATTTTCCCCCATATTCCGGTGCAGGAAGAAACGCCTATGCTTTATGGATGATGTTTAAAAAAATAGATAAAGTGAAGGCTGACTTATTTTGTACGCATGTAATAAAAAAGGGGGAGCTAGGCTGGGTGGAAAATAAAGGGGTTAACTTTTTACAAAAGTTTGCCTATTTTGATCACCCGAATATCTCCCGGTTTTTAATTTATTTTGTGGATAGATTTAGGCTTCCTAAGGGATATGATGTTTATCATATTACTAATCAGATGTTGGGGTTTTTGGTCGATTATTATCGACCCAATGTGGTGACCTTGTTTGACGTGCTACAGTTTAAATATCATGATAAGTTAGGTAACAAATTTCTTGATGGAATTTATGGTCGGTTAATAAGAATGAGTATTCTTCGCTTGAAAAAGGCGGACGCAGTTATTTGCGTGTCGGAATATACCAAGTGCGAAGCTATAAAAATATTAAGTGTTGACCCGAAAAAGATAAGTGTTGTATATAGCGGAGTTAATCATGAGATTTTTAAGCCATATCCAAAAAATAGAGCTAGAGATGAATTGAAACTAGCAAAAAGCAAGAAAATTGTGCTTCATGTTGGCAATGAATTGGCGAGAAAAAATGTGCTTGGTGTGGTTGAGGCATTGGCGATATTAAAGAAAAAATATGATCTGGATGATGAAGTTGTTTTAATCCGTTTAGGAAATAAAACTAGTGAAATTGGTAACATGCTTAAGAAGCATCGTTTGAACAATAAAGTTATTTACCGAGAGAGTTTTTCCGAAAAAGAAGTGGCAAAATATTATTCGGCGGCTGATGTGATGTTTTTCCCTTCATTTGAAGAAGGTTTTGGACTTCCTCTGGTTGAATCGATGGCATGTGGTTGTCCGGTAATAACAAGTAACTGTGGGGCAATGAAAGAGGTCGTAAAGGATGCCGCTGTTTTAGTTGATCCAAACGACACTAACCAAATGGCGGAAGAATTGAATAAAATCCTTAATTTAAAAGGAGAAAAAAGAAGAGAGATGATAAAAAAAAGTATCAAAAGAGCGAAATGTTTCTCTTGGCAAAGGTTTGCTGAACAAACTCTGGAAGTCTATAAAAAGGTGGTGGGCAATTAGCTTTTTTTAAGAAGAAAGACATCAGTTTGATAATGAAAAAAAACATCATAAAATAGGATTAGAAATCTTAATTTTCGGCCAATTACTCCCAATTTTTCCAAAAATTGGCCGAGATTGCTTTTGGCAGGGTTTTGATACATAGTATTGGTGAGATTTAGAGATAGTTTGAGATAGCGAAGTCCACTGATTGATTTCAATGAAATTTGATCAAACATTTTTAGCCATTTTTTTCTGGGAAAAACACTGACGTGGGTTTTGTCGGCTGGGACACCGTCTTTATTTAAAATATTTTTAACTGGAGTAGTTAAAAAAACAATGCCGTTGGGAGATAAGACTCGCTTTATTTCCTTAAAAACAAGCTTGTGTTTAACAACATGCTCAATTACTTCACATGAGGTTACAAGGTCAAAATAACCATCAGGATAGGGTAATTTTTTTGTTTCGATATTGTGAACCCTAATTTTGGATTTAATAGCAGGATGGCCATGGGTTATAGCATAACGAGAGATATCGACTCCGTAGGCATCGACCTTCAATCTATGGAAAGCGAGAACCAGGTATCCTTTAGCACAACCAATATCAAGCATCTTTTTAGGGTTTAACATACCAACGAGAATATGGGCATATGAATTGAAGGCGGGATAGACATCTCGATAGTGATAACCACGGTAGTTACTGTGAGTTTCTTTGTGGAAATAGTCGTATTCAAACTTTTTATTATCCACGATTAATTGAATTAATAAAATTAATGTCTTTGACGGTAATACTCTTCCAGTTAAACTTACTGGCAAATTTTATTGATTGAGTGGATTTGGATTTATTGACATTGGAATTGAGAAGTTTAATCATGTGAGATGCTAATTTTTGCCAGTGACCAATTTTTGAAGTGTAAAGAAATTTCTTAAATATGGAAAAGGCAGGAAGATTGTAACAGACTGTCGGAAGACCACAGTACAATGCCTCATTCAGGGCAATCCCCCACCCTTCTTCATGGCTGGGAAAGAGAAATATTTTGCTTTGTTTCATTATTGAGATTGTTTCTTGATTACTTTGAGGTCCAGTCAAATAGACGTTTTTGGTCAAGTTTCGTATTATAATTTCTGATTTGAACTTTTTAATTATTTCATTGCTTCCGCCACCAACAATGGCGATCTTTGATTTTGGAAAATTTTTAATGACTATTTCCCATATGTTCAATATGTCCAAAATTCCTTTGCTATATCTTATTCCACCAACAAAGCAGGCGTCGTATTTTTTAAATTTACTTTTAACGTTGTCAATTTTTTCTCTATCTATACCGTTTTCGGTAAAATAAAATGTGATCTTTTTACTACCAAGAAGTAAGTGGGAGATGTGTCTACCTTCTTGAGTGTTGTATAAAAAAACAGAATCAAAATTGTTTTTAATCCACCAATAACTAAACTGTTGAGATAAGAAATTAAAAATATTGACCAATAAGTCGCCTTTTCGCTTTAAGGGGCTGGCGATGTGATGATGAATCATTGCTACGATTTTTTGGTGGTTGACTGTTTTAGAGATGGTTGCTGGGATAATATCGAAGAAAAAATCACTGGTGGAAAAAACGATATCGTATTTTTTAAGGTTAATAATCTTGTGTGTGGCGAAAATGGTGCAGTAAAAGTAGGAAAATAATCTTCCCAATAGGGTTTTTTCAAAAATTCTCGGCCACCATTTAGGTCTTTTAATAATGTTATAGTTGGTTTCTAGTTTTTCTTGTTGGGAGAAGATGGCATAACCGGATTCAGTGGTCATAATATCGAAATTAGAGCTTGGATAAAGCAACTTTGCATTTCTAACAATCTCAATGGCTCTTTTATCAGACCCACCAATACCGGTATTTTTTGAAAAACCAAGACCGTTAATTATAAAAAGGATATTGAGTTTCATGGGTTCATTTCTGGTTAATACAGGCAACAATAATGCTGGCGCCTAGAGTCGGAAAAACTTTGGCTAATGTTTTTGATCTTAATTTACTATCTAGTTTGTTGTTAAAGTTGATTGAATCCGATGTGTGGCGGACTGGTTTAAATTTGTTTTTAGTCAATAAAGAAAGCAATGACTTTTTAGTGAAGTAGCGAACATGGCCAGCATCAGTTTTTGATAATTCTGTTTCCAGAAAAGGACTAACGCCGAATAATAACATTAATCTTCTACCTAAAGAAGCGACATTTGGAGTAGACATAATAAGCGTTCCGTTTTTCTTTAAAATTCGTCTAATTTCGGCTAAAAATAAAGAGGTGTTATAGAGGTGTTCAATTATTTCGCCGGCGGTTACAACATCAAACTGATTATCGTCAAATGGGAGTTTTGATTCGAAGTTTGATTGGATGACGTTTAGCCCCTTTCTTTTGGCGGTTAATAAAGCCTTTTTTGATATGTCTACTCCAAACACTTTTGAATGTTTGGTTTGTAACATTTCCATAAAATATCCGATACCACAACCTAAATCCAATACTCTTTGATTGTTTCCAGAGAACTGAAGCATAATATTTAAGCGATGATTGGTGTGGGACAAAACGGAGGATTGATACTGGAAATCATTAAAATGAAGCTGTTTCAATAATATTGCAGTATCTAGTTTATTTAAAATCCCTGATTTTTTGGAGGTATTTGATGGCATAGCCAGTAAGAAACTTAATATCATAAAGAGACCGAACGGAAAGGATTTTGCGAATAAGAAAATTAGGAGTGAGAACACCCTTAAAAAGGCTAAGTATTAGTTTTTCTTGTTTTGCAGAGCTGATGGGTGATTTGATGATACTTTGGCGCATGTCATAATCCTGCCAATCTTTAGATAAAAGCCAATTATTTTTGAGGGATTGATTAAAGAGAACCGTGCCCGGATAGGGAATAATTCGGGTGGCTTGGATACTATCGGCCAACCCTTCTCGAAAAATTTTACGAGCAAGATTGAGAGTTTTGATGGCATCCGATTCAGTTTCCCAAGGATAGCCGATCATGACGGTGATATGTGGTTCAAGGCCGGCCTTTTTGGCCATTTGCAAGGTTTTAATAGCATCAGAAGTCTTTTCATTTTTATTAATTAAGTCAAGTGTTTTTTGATTAGCCGATTCAAGGCCATAAAGCACTAAACGAAAGCCGGCTTGTTTCATTAGATAGTATTGTTCTTGGTTCAAAGCACCAAAACGCATATTGCAACCGAGTTTAACTTTTTGACTTAACTTTTTATCAATTAATTGATGACATAAGTTTTCAAGCCATTGGCCAGTGGGAAGAGTGCCGGAGTCATCAAAAATTTCTTTGACACCAAAATTGTTAACTAAGTTTTCGATTTCAGAGATAGTGTGGTCGACGCTGAATTTACGGAATGTTTTTCCGGGAAAAAGAGATGTCCAAGAACAGAAAGTACAACTCCCCCACCAGCAGTCACGACCAGACATGATGTAGGCTCCAGGCTTATATTTATAGTTGGTGTTGTTGTAGGCATAAAGATGCCATTGGGTTAGTTTTCGGTCGATTATGGGGAGCGAATCAAGATTGTGTGTTGGGCTAACTTTTATAATTTTGTTTTTTGGTATTTTATTTTTGGACAAGAGATTAACTAGTTTTTCAAGCAAGAAATCGTAGTCACCGCCGACTAAAACGAAGTCGACGGGGGAATTTTTAATTGATTCTTCAGGGAGAGCGGAAACATGATCGCCAATTAAACAAATAACCAATTTCCAATTACCAATTTCCAAATTCCTTCTTTTTAGGTCTTTAATGATTTGCCAATGGAGTTTAATAACCGGAGTTTTGGATTCAATAACGATGAGATCTGGTTTTTGTCTGATAAGACGATTAAGCCAGGTTTGATAGTCAAGTTTTTGAACAATGGCATCGTCCCAAAATACTTGATGGCCAAGTTTTTGGAGGAGAGTAGCGGCATAAGCAGCGATAACCGGATAAATAATATTACCGGTGTTTGTCCACTGAAACTGGCGATTTTGAGAAAGAAAGGCAGAGCCCTTTGATGAATCTAACGGCGGATATGAAATAGCTATTTTCATAGGGGGATAAACTTTAGTTCATTTTTGAATAAACCACGGATGAAAAATATACCATAATAAAGGTGAGTAATGGGAATGGTGATAGTAGCCAAAAGAGAAACGATAAGGCTATTTTTTAAAATAAAATTGAAAAAAGTAAATAGAAGTAGAAGCAGATAGATAAATAGTGGAATTAAAAATGTCTTTGGCAATAACGGCAATAATAATAAATATATAATAAAGAGGGAGGGGAGAATGTAACCAATTCGAAGGCTAGTTTGGGGGTAGATTTTAGCAAAAAGACCACGATGAATAGCGTAGCGGGTGATTTGTTGAAGATGGGGGATTATAACTTTTCGGCGGTGATGGAAAACTTGAACGCTAGGATGATAGAAGATTTTTTTATGAAGTTTGTGGGTCAGATCTAAACAAAGAATAGTGTCTTCTCCCGGCCAGTGATGAGTATTAAAGCCTTTAACTTCTAAAAAATCACTTTTTTTGACTATCAAATTGACAGAAGGAAAATCGTCGACAAATCGAGGTTTGGCAATATTATTACGATACTCCCCTGCCCCACCACTGCCAAGAAAACTAGACCAAACGAGACCAGACGCTTGGCGAAAAACATCATCACTTGGAGGTGTTAAACAAGGGCCACAGACGGCAGTGATATTTTTGGAAAAGTGTTTTCGGGCGTTTTTGAGCCAATCAGAAGAAGGATAAGAATCGTCGTCGAGAAAGGCAAGATATTCTCCTTTGGCCATCTTGGCACCAAGATTACGCTTAATTGCCGGTGAGACATTACCGGCTATTTTGTCGGTAATAACTAGGAGTTCAAAGTTGTTAAGAGACTGCTTGTCGAGGGCCCTGACTGTCTCTTCAAGATAGTCGGTAGGATGACGAACGGGAATAATTACAGAGAATAGGGGTTTCATCGGCCGGTATTAATTCTCATTTGTAGGTCTTTATTAAACACCCATTGTCGCTTGTTGTTGTCATCATAAAATTTAATGATATTTAGACGATAAAAAACAGCTAGAGATTCAATAAAACATCTAATAATAGTTTTGTAACTACCGGCGTGAGTTAGACTATCAAAGGCATAACTAAGTTTAATGGGGGCCTCGAAGATACGATTAAAACCAAGGCGATTAGAAACTGATAATATTTCTAAATCAAAAGCATAATTTTTTACCAAAAGTCGAGGAAGAACCTTTACCAAAACTGATCTTTTGAATATTTTAAGACCGGCTTGAGTGTCGTGAACATTAATGCCGAGCAAAAATCTGGCGATAAGATGGGCGCCGAAACTAACAATTTGGCGATCTAACGGGTATTTAACTTGAGAGGCGGGGTGCCTTTTTGAGGCAACAATAATATCGGCGTTGTACCACTCCATGTGCTCGAGAATCATGGAAATGCCGTTAGGGTCGATTTCCATACCGGCATCAATAAAGGCAACATAGTCGCCCTTAGTTTTGGCCATACCAAAACGGACAGCGTAACCTTTACCATAATTGTTGGGGTAACCGTAAATTTTAACTTTGGGAATTTTGGCTTTCTTAAGAATTTGATAAGATCGATCGATATTTTTACCGTCAACTACGGCGATAATTTCGTAATCGTAGCGGATTTGATCAAGAGTTTTTTGAATATTGGTAATATCGGTCAAAATAGTTTTCTCTTGTTTATAGATAGGGATGATGACTGAAAGGAAGTGCTCAGTGATTTTCATGGTAGATTTGGGAATAAAGAGTGAGAGTTTGAATGGCTGTTAGTTTCCAGTCGAAGATTTGCGAATGTTTTAATCCCTCGATTGCTAACTTTTTCCTAAGTTCAGGATCTGACCAGAGCCTCTTAAGAGAATCTTTAAGACCGGCAGTAGAGTTAGGATCAAAAAAATCACCGTGATAATCCATAATTTCCTGACAAGTTGGCTCTTGACTATAGCTGACAGGACAGCCGGTTTTCATGGCTTCAACTAAGGGTAGACCAAAACCTTCGGAATATGATGGTTGACAGTAAATAGTGGCCAAAGAATAAATGACAGGTATATCTTCGTCGGGGACAAAACCAGTTAAAGTGATTTGATTGGAGTGAGATTGGACCCAAAGTAAATCTTGATTCCAAGGATGATCGGTAATATTTTTTCTAGTGGCGGAGCTACCGACAATAACTAATGGATATTTTAAATCGAGGCAACTACTAACAAGACGAGGAATGTTTTTATTCCAGTTAATATCACCAACATAGAGAACAAATTTGTCTGGCAGATTATATTTTTTCTTAATTTGATTTAGTTTTATTTTTGAAGTTTCCGGCTTGAAGTGGCTGGCGGCAGCTAGCCATGTGACGTAAATGCGATCAAGCGGATAGCCAGTAATTTTATGAATGATATATTTTTGAGAGTGAGCGATAGTGATAATATAGGGAATATTTTTGAGAAATAGTTTTTGTCGCCACCAATTGAGTGTGCCTTTGATGCCAACTGTGTAATGTTTTTTGTAAGCGATAGGAATTAAGTCAGGGACAGTAATGACTGTGGGTATTTGGAGATGAATAGGATAGGAGGGGGAGAAAGGGTTGAAGTAAGGAATATGGAGTAAATCAAAATTTCCAATTTCTAATTTCCAATTTCTAACTTCTGAAATTTTAAAGTTTTTGAAGTTGGGGTTGGAGGAGATTTGTGATTGCATGGCGGTGAGTAAGTTGCGGACATAATAGCCCATGCCACGGTTGGCGTTGCCATCTTTGAGGGGAGATATGTCAAGAGCAACTTTAATCTGTTTTGCCATTTTTTAATTCCCAATATTTGATAAAAGAAATAGGAAAGCGAAGAGACGAATACCAAGAAAAGATAAACCCGGGAAAACCATCAGCAAAACCCTTGTGGCGAAAATAAGTAGAAAAAAAGTTAATAATAGGCTTGAGAAGAAAATAATTTAGGCCGAAGAATAAATTAAGAGGAACTTTTTGGGATTCTAATTCGGTGGCAATTAGGCCAGTGTAGCGATTGTTGCGCATTAAGTAACGTTGAAAAGAAGGGTCAGCATAGTGGAGAAGGTCGGATTTAAGATGGCCAACACTACCAATTATTCTTGCCTGTTCGTGAACATCTTTACATGGTAATTTGCCTTTATTGCGACGATAAAGACGGATAGTTGGATCTGGGTAAACGCCACCTTTGGTTAAGAATCGTCCAAGAAAATAATTTTTACGGTCGATCCAAAAACCATTTTCTGAAGGGTTATTTGAAATGGTGGTCAAAATTTCTGACTTAAGCTCTGGAGTGACAATCTCATCAGCATCAAGCTGGAGAATCCAATCAGATTTACAAACGTCAATAGCTCGTTGCTTATTAATATGAAAGATAGGATGGTTGGGGCCAGTGATTAGTTTGGTTTTGGGGAAAGTATTAATGATTTTGACGGTATCGTCAATGGATTCAGCATCGTAAATGACGATTTCATCAGCCCAATCGACAACAGCTTTGAGGCATTGTTTAATGTTGTCAGCTTCATTGTAGGTGGCGATGGCAATGGAAATTGTTGGTTTTTTCATTTATTTTTGATAAATATTGAAAACAGCTTTGTTGGGTTGAACTTCAATTGTTTTAATTGGTGGAATTGGGGCTTTTTCGTCTGGAGAAGAAATAATTAATGAGTTAGTTGAAATTTTGTCCCACTCAATTTTACCAAAGTAGATGTTGTCGATTTGGGATACAGTGGAAAAACCGAATTTATCGGGCGGGGTGAGTTTTATTTGCGATTGAATTTTTTGCGGAGGATACTTTGAAAAGAAGAGATAGAGAATATAGGGCTGATCGTATTTGTTAGTAAAATAGATATTTTGATAGTTGTCTTTTTGGGAATTAAGGTAAGGAATAACTTGACTAAAGCCATAATTCCAGGCAAAGGGATAGCGTTTTTGATAATGATTGTGATAAGAATCAAGATAGAAGAGACAAGAGACTAGGTACAAGGTACAAGGTACAAGGTACAAGGTACGTGATAGGTGATACGTAAACCAATAAAAGCCGAGGGCGGAGAGAAAAGTGAGGGGGATAACCAGGGGTAGGGCGCGGAGGGCAGAGGGGGCTTGAAAAGTGAAAGAAGAGGCAAGGGGGGAGATTAAAAGCCAAGACAATACAAAGATCTTAGATTTTAGATGATAGATCTTAGATTGAAAGAAAATATAAATACCATATAGAAGAAACGGAAGTTGAAGAAGGTAAAGTTGGCCCATATCGGGAACTTTGGAACGGGGAACTTCATCACCATTAATAAAAAGAAAATTGAGATCAAAGTGGGAAAAATATTTTTGCCCCCAAGACATAAGATAAAGTACCCGACGATTATGAAGAATTCTTAAAGGCAGGGCGGTACTCATGTGGTGATTAAGAAGTTCTTCAGAACGGGATAACGGGCCGGTGTCGGCAGTTAAACCAACACCGCCAAAACGGGTAGTACCACCGTTTTTAAGAAATGAGAAAAGAACGGGGAAAGTGAGGAGAATACCGATAAGTATTGGGAAAATTAATTTTGATTTATGATTTATGAAATATGATTTATGAATAAAAAGATATGACAAGGCCAGAAGTGGGGCAACGATACGGGCAGAGTGGTAGAGATAGAGAGAGGCGACAAAAGTGAGAACAAAAAGAAAATAACGACGAACAAGAAAGTAGTAGCTACCAATAACTAAAAAAGCCAGAGCAGAAGATGATTCCCAAGCGCCACGGGAAAAATGGAGATGCCAGGGGTTAATGGCTAAAAACAAAGCTGAAATCAAAGAAATTTGTCGCGATTTGGTGAACAAAAAAGCTATTTTATAGAAATAAAGTATGGTTAAAAGCGAAAGCAGAAGATTAGGGAGACGAACGGCCAGTGGAGTAAGACCAAAGGTGGCAATAAAAGGGATAGCTAAATAGACGTAACCTCCGGGTTTAAAGTCGCCAAATGATTTAAAATGGAGAGGCCAGGAAGCGCCGTGTTCGTCTTTACCGGTTTGAATTAAAGAGTAAGCATTGTAACCAAGAGCGGCTTCGTCGGGATTAAGAGTAGGATAATTACCAATATTGTAGAACCGCAAGACGGCGGCCAAAAAAATAATGAGTAGTAACCAAAAATTGTTTTTAATTAGAGTAGGCATAGTAGGTGGTAATATTGCCAATAGTAGAAATAGGGGTTAATAATTTTTTATCTATCCCCTGCCTCTCTACTTCGTCAAAACTAAAAATGGCTAAAATTTTTTGAGGTTGATTTCTAATGAAATTGAAATCGGGTGAAGCAAAAAGAATATTGTCGATTTTTTCAACATGTCCAATGTCTGGCCCGGATAAACTTAAATGATTTTTGGCTTGGTATTTCTTGGGGGAATATTGGGAGTAGAAAAGATAGAAGATGTAAGGTTGGCCATAAAAGTCGGAATAATAAATACGATCGTAATTTTGTTGGTTGTTAATGACAAATTGGGCAACTTCCTTATTACCATAAAGAAAATCGAAAGGTGACTTTTTGACCATATGGCTGTAGTAGAGATCGGAGTAATAGATTAAAGATACTAGAAACATGATACTAGTAACTAGATACGTGAATCGTGAACGGTGATCCGTAATCCGGCGGATACCGAGGGCAGTGAAATAAGTGAGAGGGATGACAAGAAAGAGGGAGCGGACGCCGGAAAGGAGATCGCGGGTGAGAGAAGAAGGAATGGGGGCGATAAGAAGCCAGTAGAGGAATAATTTGGTAATTGGTAAACGGTAATTAGTAATCAGTCCTAAAATTAGGAACAAGGTAGAGGGGAGGAGGAGGACGCCGATGTAAGGGGCGCTATGGCGGGGAGATTGCCAATCGCCATCAAAGAATAAGAAACGGGGAGAAAAGTGATTAAAGTAACGGGTTAAAAACTGGCGGCCAAAATTTAGATATTTATTGTGGAAGAGCAAATAATCAAAGTTTCCCGTTTCGTTTTTGATAACTGATATCTCTTCCTGGCTTTGAGGATAGGAAAAGAGACTAACGACTTTAAGACGACCCGAGTCTTGAGAAAACAGAAGACCACATAGGAGCGGGAGAGAAAAGATAAGAATTGGGATGAGGAACTTGGTAAAGATAATTTTTGGGTGTTGTTTCAGAGATTGTAGAATCAGAGGTAAGAAGATAAAGGGAACAAGCATTTTGGCTGACTGATAGGTGTAAAGTGAAAGAGAAAGAATAAAAGCGGAAAGAAAAAACTTTTGGGAAAAGAAGAAATAGAGGCTAACAATAATTTCAAAAACCAATAGGTTAGTTTCCCAAGCGCCACGGGAAAAGTGGATAGCAAAAGGAGTGACAGCCAATACTAAAGCTGATAGTAAGGCGACTTTCTGTTTTTTTGAATCGATTTTATTAATAAGAAAGTACAAAAACAAAGGGGAAAGACAGCCGGCAATAATAGAAACCAGCCTGACAGATGTTTCATTAAGACCAAAAAGGAAGACAAAGGGAATAGAAAGATAAGAATAAATGGCCGGTTTGTAATCGCCAAAAGATTTGAGAATTAATGGAAAAAAGGCACCATGTTCGTCCCTTCCGGTTTGAAGAAGTGAATAAGCATTGTAACCGAGAGCGGCTTCGTCCCAAAGAAGCGGAGGATACTCCCCTATTCGGTAGAATCTTAGGAGAAAACCAAGTAGAACAATTAAGAATAAAATTATTTTTGTTTTATTCATAGCCGACAATGTCAAAAGCGACCGACTGATCAAGAAACTTAACTGCTGATATTTTAACCGGTTTGCCAGAATAATTTTGGGGAGAGGTTACCAAAAGACTATTGGGGGGGAAAGAATATTTGGTTATCTCCCAATCATTGAGGAATATAAATTTATCAAAGGAGTTGACCCAATACCAATAAGCATGATAGTCCCAACCTAAATTAGGATCATTCTGAAAGCTTTTGAGACTCCAAGGCCAAAAGAAGAGAATGAATTCATGGGGTTCGCCGTATTTTTTAGTAAAATAGATATGGTCGTACTTAGAGTAGATGGGTTTGATGATTTCTATGGCTTCTTGGTAGCCAAATTGCCAAGATTGGGAGTAATTTTGAGCGTAAGAGGTGATGTAAAGATAAAGATAATTAGAAAAAGATAAAAGTGAAGCAATAATGATAAGAATTATTGGAAGGGAGGAAAGAAACTGATTGATGCCTAGGGCAGTGAGAATAAGGTAAACAGGCATGGCAGTGGTGGCGCGGATGGAAGCAAAATCACCGGAGGTAATAATGGCAGGAAATAAGCCGACAATAAGCCAAAAGATTAAAAACCGATAAGATGGTTTTTGGCGATGACGCCAAAGAGATAACAATCCAAGATAGAAAAACGGAAGCCAAACGGGAAAGAGGAGACCCTTTCCGGCAACATTGAATTGATATTGGCCGGTACCAGTAAAAAATAAAGGAATGGGGTTGAAAAAATTCAAGAAATTAAGGGTAATTTGAGGGACGGCGTAAGTAACTTTATTGTGAAGGATCAAATTTAGAATTGGTGGGCCTTCATAAAGCCGACGTTGTTCGTTGATTAAATTGATGGCACTGGGGTTAATTAAAGAAACCCAATAACCACGGGCCCGGGATTCAGGAGAAAGAAGATTAATTAAAGAAGGGACGGCAAAAAATAAAAATAACAGGATAGGGAAAACTACTTTTTTAAATGATTTTTTGATTGACCAAAAAAGATAGACAAAGATCAAAGGGGCGATTAGCCTGGTGTTGTGGTAGGCGTACATGGATAAGCCTAAGAAGAGAGAACTAAGAAATATGAGATAAGATTTATGATGATAATAAAAATAAAAAAAGAAAGTAATGGCGGCGATAAGAAAAGTAATGGCGGTAGTTGATTGAAAAACAGCGCGGGAAGGGAAAAAGGACCAAGGGGCAATGGCAGTAATAAACATCGCGATGAGAGAGATTCTGGTTTGGCCAAACAAAATCTGACATAAAAAGAAAATTAAAGGAACGAAAAGAAAACCAAAGATGGCCGAAGGTAATCTAATAGATAAAGTGTTGAGACCAAGGATTTTAATAAAAGGGATAGTGAAATACATGTTGGCGACAGTTGGATAATCGCCGTAAGCACGAAAATTGAAGAGAGGAAATTTTTGGCCCCATTGATCGGCTCCCGTTTCTAAGATACTTTGAGCATTAACACCGTGACTAACTTCGTCCCAATTGGGGCTGGGAGGGAAATGATCTAACTGATAGAAGCGGATAAACGCGGATAGAAGAAGAATAACGACAAATAGAAATTTTGGCCACTTTTTCATAGTGGTAGGAGGGTTATTAATATAATAACTAGTGTTCCCAAAGAAATAATGTTACCTGCTTTTCTAATTGGAGTATCGGCAAAAGTTAAATTTATTTGGTTTTTACCGGCAGGAATATCAAGGTTTATCTGGCCAAGATCAGGGTTGACGATAATACTAGCGGGCCTAAGGTTGATGGTGGCTTTCCAGCCGGGAAAATAGACTAAGGGCAATTCGGTAAGTGTTGGCTTGTCAAAATTGGAGGTGAAATTTATTTGGTTTGAGGTTTTGGAGAAATTAGAAACATCAGTGGTGGCAGGAGCGGGTTTGTCTGGAAATTGATTACCGGATTTTGGCCAAAAATCACGAAAACCTGATTCTGATTTTTGAGTGAGAAAATCTGGATTTTTATACCACAAGTCTTCATGAAAGAAATTTATATTGGAGGTGATGGCCAAGACGGCAATGAGGATGATAAACAACCGATTAATTTTGATTAAACCTGAAGCATAAGAGAACAGAAAAACGGCTGGACCAATAAAACGCCAGGGAAATTGGAAAAAGGCCAAAAAAGGTATGGCTTGCCAAATAAAAGTAGAACGTTGGTGAGTGAGGAAAAGAAAGAAAAGAGCAAGACCAAGTAAGGGGATAATTTTGAGTTTAATCTTTTTTGGAGAAAATAAAAAAAGTAAAAATGGGATGATAAATTGAATTTGGCCAATAGTAAAACCCATGCCATCGCCTATTCCCCAATTGGAAGCACCATAACCCCAAAAGCGAGAGATAAAAATTTGATAAAGACTGACAAAGTGGAGATGATAATCAAAATAGTCGGTAAACATAGTGCTATTAGTAGTGAATCCCCTTTCGAAAATAGAGGGCAATAAAAAAAACGAAGAAAGACCAAGAGAAAGAGTTGAAATAGTTATTAATTTTTTAAAAGATATTTTTTCGATTAGGCAAAATCCGGCAATTATTGGCAGAAAGGCGATGATAGAAAGTTGATGAGTTAATAGGAGCAGAGTTGAAAAGAGAGTGGCGGAAGCAAATCTTTTATATTTTAAACTCAGAATTAGCCAAGGCAGAAGGCTTAGGGCTAGGTTTTCGGCAATAGCGCCACGAACAAAGGTGTTTAGGGCTTGGTAAGGGGCGAAAATATAAAGAATGGCAGCAACTGGACCGGCAAGAAAGTACATGCCTAAACCACGGATAACAGCAGAAAAAATGAGAAGGAGTTTAATGCTGTCGGCAAGAGAAAAACCAAGAAGATGAAATAATTCGGGAATAATATAGGAAAGAGGTGGGTAGAAATTAAAAATGGGTGAGCCGTAATTGAAAGAGGCAGTAGTGGAATAACGGCAGGGAATTTGGCCGTCAATAAGACACTGGTGGAATTCCTGTAAGCGAAAAACATGCATATCGTCTTGAAGAGAAAGAAAACCAGGACGCAACAACCGGTAAACGGAGAGAAGAGAGAGGCAGATTATTAAGACGATTGGGATAAGCCGACGTTTAGTTTTCATTAATGGGTTTGGCAAGAAGATAGGTTGGCTCTTCGATGTATTTTTTATCAAAAGTTAGAATTATTTTATAATTAGTGGCAAAATCGAAGTTGTTTTTAACTTCTTCCTGGGTAGTAACAACCAATCCTGATGGCGGCGGACTTGACCAATTAAGATGGCCAAAATAGTAGTGTTCTCCAAGACGGGCGCCATCAAAAAAATCAGTAGAGATATTTTTTATATTTTGGGTAATAGAAGTATTTTGGGGAAGATACCGGGAATAAAATAAAAAGAAAGGGAGAATTGGCTCGGGATTATTACTAAAGTAGATATCGGTGTTGGGGTAAAGACCGACTTGGAGAACGGTTTCTTTAATGCCAGTGTGCCAGAATCTAGCCGAAATTTGAGGATAATGAAGGGAATAGTAATGCCAGAAATTTAGAAAAAAGATAAAATAAATGGCAGTAAGAGGAATTAAAAGCCGTTTGTTAATTACAAGACCGACTTGGGAAATAAAATAGGTAAAGGGAAGTAAAAAAAGAATTAAACGGGTGGCGTGGGGCCCGAGGGAGTCACGGGTAAGAGAAAAAGGGATGGGAGAAAGTAGAAGCAGAATAAGAAAAAACTTGTTTAAATTATTTTTGGATTTTCGAAAAGAAATATAAATTCCCAAAAGTAAAAGGATTAGGTCTAGAGGATAAAGGAGGCTGGTATCAGCAAAGCCTTGACGAAGATTGGTGTCCCCTTTTAGGAGAAGAAAATCGGTGGAAAAAGAGGAGATGTAGTTTTGATAAAAATTTTGCCAGAGATATTGGAGGCGATTATGAAATATCTTAGAGGAGAAGGGGGTGACTACACCGATTTCTTGGGGGTGGTCGATGAGGATATCCTGATAACGGGAAAAATCTACTTCTTTGCTTATTTGGGGATTAGAAAAAATACTAATGTAAGAGAAACGGAAGCCGGTGCGGTTTAGTAGGGTGTCTCGAATAAGCGGTAGAGCAACAATAAGAGAGATGATAAGAACCTTGAACATATCTCTGGTTTTGATTTTAATAATATCGGAGCGCCAAAAAAAGAACTCCGAAACAATGATAAAAACGGCAAAAAGCTTAGCAGTACTGTAAAAGTAGGTAGAAAGAATTAAAAAAACGATCGAAAAAGTTAAGAAAAGGAGACGATGTTTTTTTGTGTAGTAGTAAAAAAATAGTAAATTAAGACTTAGACAAAAAAGCATGCCGGTGGCCTCAAAGCCAGTTCGGCTATAGTGGATTAACCAGGGAGAGAAGCTAAGAAAAAGAAAGGAGACTACTCCGGAAATAGGAGAAACGGCTTTATAGATAAAAAATGACATGACAAGAACAAAGCCAATACCAAAAATAGCCGAAGACAATCTGACGGAAATATCGGTAAAATCGGGGAATGCTGATTGAATAAGAGCGGTAACGTAGATAGTAAGCGGGGTACGCCAATCGGCGAAAGAATGGAAATGGACGGGGAAACGGTTGCCAAAGTAATCGGTTTTAAGGTGATTAAAGACAAAAGCTTGGTATTGGGCGTCGACTTCGTCGGAAAAAAGGGATGGGGGGAGAGAATTGAGATTAGTAAAGCGGGTGTAACCTAAAAGCAGGCCAATAAGAAGAGTAAAGAATGTTAGAATAAGCTTGAATTTCATTGGAACTTATATATTTTATACCAAAATTGAGTCCTAAGTTGTTTTATACTGTGTAAGATGTTTAACATATTGGCCTATCCACCAACAGAGGAACAAGTAAAGATCATGGGATGGGTTGGGCTATATGGAGAAAATTGGTTGATCGTTTTGAGAGTTGTTGCAACCTTGTTACTAGCTTTTTCTTTGTTCTTGTTGGCAAAAACTATTGCTGCTAGAACTAGCCGGATAGTGGCACTGGTGACTGTTTGTTTGCTGATAATTTCGCCGACACTTTGGGTTGTCGCACTGGCTTATCCTCTAACTGCGTTGATGCTATTTTGTTTAAGTTTGGTTCTTAATTTGAACTATAGATTTTTTTATATTGGGGTAATTGTTTTACCAATATTAAACGTCCTGCTGATTGGAAATCATCCGACCGTATTGTCAAAAATTGGTTTTGAGGAGATTCAGGAAAAGGTAAATAACCATTTTTATGCTGAAGACAGTTTGAGAGAAAAAATAGAAACACCTCTTTGGTTTAGGAGATTATCGGGCAATAAAATATTTTTTGATTACAAAGAGATTGTGACAGAGACATTACCTTTTTTTGATCTAGAAAGCCTATTTTTTGGAGAGATAAACCCAACTGAACAAAAATCGATAGTTATGTTTTATTGGACGGAAATATTCTTATTAGTTCTTGGTTTGTATTATTTGACCAAACAAAAAAACAAAGAAATTAACCATTTTTTATTGATTAGCGGATTGATAGTTTGGTTAGGCTTTGTTTTCAGTTCCGGTCCAACTAATTTAAGATTGATTGGCGCCATGTGGCCTATTTCTCTAATATTGGCTACTGGGTTGGTAAATATATCGAAATACATTGCCATACCTTTGAGTTTATTGATCGTATACGGGATTCTGATTAACGCCAGCAATCTTAGTAGGAGAAGCGAGTACTGGTTTGACAATCGACCATTGGTTTATCAGTTTTGGTTTGAAAATATTGATAAACTTGACTTAAGTAAATATAAAACCATTAGAGTTAGTGGCCGGGTGGGAAATGGTAAAGGTTATTGCTTTTATTACCTTGGTGAAAAGTGCAAAAAATATAATTTTATTTTTGAAAGTTTTGAGGTTCCTAAAGATGAGATAGAGAAAAATACATTATTGGCTGGTTTTGTGGGTGAATTTGCGGGTAGCCGAGAGGATAATCGTTTTCCAAACAATTGGGTAGATAAGGTTCAAGAAACTGGTATAAAGATACTAGCAAAGAGCAGTGTCAGGGATTCTGTAGCATTTCGGTTTGGTGAAGATATTGGTTTGGCTGAGATAGAATGAATAAGAAGATAATTTGGCCGATACTTGTGGTTTTAGTAATTTTGGCCGGTTTTTTTGTTAGGGTTGTGGGACTGGACAAATCTCCACCATCTTTAGGTTTTGACGAAGCGGCTTTGGGATACAACGCCTATTCATTAATGGAAACAGGTAAGGATGAATGTGGAAACAAGTTACCTCTGACATTAAGATCATTTAATGACTATAAACCAGCTTTGTACGCATATTTGATCATTCCTTTTTATAAAATTTTTGGCGTTAGTGATCAGGCTGTCCGTTTACCTTCGGCAGTGGCCGGAACTGTTTCTCTAATATTTAGTTTCCTGTTGTTAAAAATATTTATTAAAAATAAATATTTATTATTGGGGATATTCATTTTAATAGCTTTTCAACCTTGGAGATTGCATTTTTCCAGAAACGCTCTTGAGACTAACTTATCAGCCAGCTTTTTCTTAATAGCTACATGGCTATTAATTTTGGCCAAGACGAGATTCAGGGTGTTGTTATCAGTACTGTTTTTGGGTTTATCCGCCTATTCTTACCACTCAGCTAGACTTGCCGGGCCGGCGCTATTACTTCTGTGGGCACTAGACCCGTTAAGCTGGATTAAAAAAAAGAAAATTAGTTTGAAATTTTCTAGATTGCTTTATCTGACACTTTTGGTTGTAATTTGCCTACCAATATTAATCGCTAACAATAGCCAACTAGTACTGACTAGATTCAGACAGGAGAACGTGTTTAATAAGTTCTATCCTTATGCTCCGAAGGAACTATTGGATATTAATGGTAGTATGGCTTATTTTCTAATTGGGAGATTGGTGGGAAACGTTAGCGCCTACATATCCCCCATTAACCTAAACAACAGAATTTTTCATTGGGTAAGAGGTTCGCCCCAATATATTCCAGGGATGAGCATGTTGGGTTGGATTGAGGGAATAATGGTGCTTTTTGGTGTTGTTTATTTAATCAAGAGATTTGAAAACTCAAAGCCGACGAGAATAATTATCTATTGGTTGGTGGCGGGAATTGCACCGGCGGCTTCAACGTGGACGTGGTTTCATCCCTTTAGATCGTTAAACATATTTCCAGCTTTGGAAATACTATCTGGCTTAGGAATTGTTGTCAGCATTAACTATATAGACAGTAAAATAAAAACTAGATTACTGAAATATGGCTGGAAATTTGTGTTTTCAATGGTATTAGGAGTGTCCTTGGTCTTTAACGTAAACAACGAATTAAGATATAGCCCCTATTTAAATTACGGTGAGTATCAGCCGGGGGGGTTTAAGGAAGGGATGCCGTATTTTGCCGGTTTAATTAAAGATTATCACCACGTAATCATTGATTCACCTCATGCCCAAAATTATATATTTTTCCTTTTTTACGGCCAAATAAAACCAGAGTTGGTTCAATCTTATGCTTATTTAAGACCGAAGCCGGGAATAGAAGGGAATTTGAACTTTAATTTTAATAAATACGAGTTTAGAAAGGTTGATTGGCCAGTGGATAGTAAGCTAACAAATACTCTCTTTTGGACAAGACCAGATATAACCGATGAAGAAATACTGAGAGTTGACGGGGCAAAAATTGAAATGAAGGTGTCAAACATTCTTTATGAAACGGCAAAAATAATTACCACAAAATAAAAATGCGAAAAATAATATTATTGACCCTGACAGTTTATTTGTTTATTGCTCCGATTACCTATCATCCGGACACCAAACTAGTTTTGTATTACGCAACATTGGGCAATGAGAAAGTTTGGAACATATATAAATATCTTGATGAACATCATGATAATGCACCAAAGTTTCACTACCCTCCAGCAAATTACTGGATAGTAAAAGCAGAGCTACCGCTAGTGAAATTAATAGCTGGTAAAGAAATTGTTGGTTGGCTTGGTACGGGGAGCAATATTGCTTTTTTAGATGAGAACATCTTTTTATATAATTTGGCCAGCAAAACACCGATATTGTTATTGATTTTATTAACTGGTTTTTTGGTGTACAAGATAGTTTTGAAAGCTGGATATAAAAAAAACCAGGCCAAACTAGCAACTTTGATTTGGTATTTAAATCCGATTACGATTTTTAGCGGTGTCATAATGGGCCAGAATGACATTCTGGCAATTTTCCCTTTTATTTTGGGCCTTTATTTTTATTACGATAAGCCTTTAGTTGCTTTTATGATTTTTGGGTTGGCTTCTAGTATAAAAAGTTTTCCACTAATTTGGACTTTGGCATTGGCGGGTGTTTACCCAACAAAAAGTTGGCTTAAAAAAATCGGACTATTTGCATTGGGCTTTTTTGTTTATGCGATTACAATTTTGCCGTTTATCAAGTATGACTATTTTGTAAATGATGTCATGCGTTCCGGTTTAGCAATGAGAATGTTTGAAAATGTAATTAATATTGGATCAATAACGATGGTGCCCCTAGTACCGGCGTTGCTAACAGTTACAACTTTGTTTGCCATTAAAAATAAAATGGGTATAAATTTAGTTGGATTGAGCATTTTGCTTGTAACCATTAATCTAATGCTACTTGGTTTTTCGAACTTCAACCCACAATGGTTAATATGGTTTATGCCATTCATATCCATACTACTGGTGTTGCGTGGAGGTTACAGGAATTTTTTATTGATATTGATTTTGTTCGTTGGTATTACACTATTATTCGATGATAAATATCTATATTGGGGGCTGTTAACGCCGATCAATAACAACTTAATTAATATGCCATTTATTTCTGAAATATTGGTTAAACATAAAGTAAACGTGCACTGGCTTGATAGCTGTTTAAAGTTGTTCCTAAGCTTGACTTCAGTTTATTGGTTATATTTATGTGCAAAATTTAAAAAGTAAATCAAAGCAAGTTATCATTGGTTGGCTGTTGATCTTGGTTTCTTACTTTGGGGTTTTCTTTTTGGTTAATCTGATACCGTCAAAGTTGGCGATTGCTGATAATAGTAATTTAGAATTGACTTTTATTAGGCTGGCTGATATGTCATTGTTCAAATCGGAATTTGTGTCAAGTTATGACAATTTAAATCGGGTTGACGTATTGTTTAAGAACCCAAACTTGGAAAGTAGAGATCAACTCGAGATTGTAATCAGAGAGAGTGGTGGTTTGGAGATTTATCGTCAGTTATTTAGCGGATTCAACTTTGGTGATACTAGTCGAGCTCGGCTTGATTTTCAAACAATTACTAATTCCAAAGACAGAAGATACATAGTTGAAATTTTGCCTACCAAAATAGTTGATGGAAAATTGGCTTTCGGGACTAGGGGACAAAAGCTTGATATGGTAATTTACTATAAGTGGGGTGGTGATTGGCAATACGCTTTATCAAAGACTGGCCAACTAATGCAAAAGTCAATAATAATACTCCCTGTGTTATTGGTTGGGTTTTTGGTATGGTAAAAATATTGGCTAGGAATTGGGTATTAATTTTCACATTATTATTAGCCTTTTTACTGAGGGTTTATAGGCTAGACTACCTTGAGCTATTTGGTGACGAAGTCGATGCTGGATATCAGTCTTATTCGTTGCTAACAACTGGGCGAGACTATAAGGGAAATTTATTGCCAACGTATATTCATAGTTTTTCGGAATGGCGAGCCCCAGGTCTGATATACGCGATGATTCCCTTCATTAAGTTATTCGGATTAAATGAGTGGGGGGTAAGGATGACCTCGGTTTTTTTTGGGATGACAAGTATTTTGTTTTTTTATTTAGTATTGGGATTAATTGGGGTAGACAAAAAAGTCAAATTAATTAGTATCTTTTTACTGGCCATTACCCCTTGGCATATTCAGTATAGTCGATCTGGGTTTGAACTTACTCTATTAATGACAGTACTATTTGCCGGTATTCACTATTTGATTATGTCTAAAGTTACAAATAACACCCGTTGCCTTATTCTAGCTGGGATATTGTTTGGTCTTTCTTTTTATGTTTACAGCATTGCCAATGTCCTGTCTCCATTAATAATTTTACTAACAGTTGGATTTATCAGGATTAATCGTTCAAAAACTGCTTTATTGTTGTTGGTTGTTGTTCTGACCAGCTTGCCAATCGCCTATCACATTATCCAAGGACACGGTGCTGATAGATTTAAAACAATGTCGGTGATTAGCAATAAAGAGATTGTCGCTGAAGTGGAAAAATATAGAAATGCAACGGAGAACAAGCTTCTGGGTAAAATTTTTTACAATAAATTTACGTTATCGACAAAAAAAATATTGTTCAACTACACAAACGCTTTTAGTTCTGCCTTTTTGTTTGGACAAGGAGATATTACATTTAGACATTCACTGCATCAAGTTGGTAATATGTTTTGGATAACATTGCCATTATTGGTTTATGGGGTGGCTTATTTAATAAGAGCCAGGGAAAGTTGGGCTCGATGGTTAATTGGTCTGTTGTTGATTTCACCAGTAGCATCGGCATTGACAATCGATGGTTACAACCACGCTTCGAGATTATTTTTAATGGTTTTTCCCCTGGTTTGGTTGACTGGATATGGTTTTGTCAAAATTAATAAAATAGCCAAGATTTTTGTTGTATTATTATTATTCACTGAACTAATAAATTACCAATTTTATTATTGGAACCATTATCGAAACGAATCGTGGCGATGGTGGCACAGTGGCTACAAAGAAGCAATGAGTTATGTTTTACTAAACAAAGATAAATATAGGAAGATTATTATGGACAATACCTATGAGCCGACACTAGTTAGGTTTCTGTTTTGGAATAAATATGATCCAAGATTGGTCTTTGGAATAGACGATCAAGGTGATTTTTGCCTGGAAAAGAGATATTGTTTTGTTAATTTTGGAGACAGGTTCAACCCAAATTTGGCCGAAAGTAATACTCTGTATTTGGTAGCATATGAAAGAAATGGCTACGATCAACCGGAGGGCATCAAAATAGAAAAAGTGATATTAAATACCTATGCTAACCCTATATTTTATTTAGGTCATAAATGAAGTCTAACAGTATAAATCGATATGGACTTGTTATCATGGTGTTTGCGTTGGTTTTATTTACCAGATTTTATAACCTGGAAAAGCAGTTACGTTTTAACAGAGATGAGAGTTCTGATTTAGTTAAAATTCACCAGTATTGGGTTGATAAAGATATTACGTTGATAGGTCCAATGTCAGAAGATGGCAATATGGTTTACAGTAGTTTAAGTTACTACTTGATAATGCCTTTTGCCCTTTTATTTAATTTCACGCCGGTATCACCAACTATAGGTAATGCATTTATAAGTATTGTGGGCCTATTGATATTGATTATAACTACGTACTTAACAAACAAACGACTAACATATTTGGCTTGTCTATTGTTAGTTATTTGGTACCCATATTTGTTGTCGTCAAGATGGGCGTGGAATCCTAATCTAATTCCGGCATTGATGGCAGGGGGCTATTTTTTATTAATGTCTAAAAAAAATCTGTTAACTTTACTGGCAGGTGTTTTATTTGGTTTTACGTCACACCTGCACTATTTGGCAATCATACCATCGGCCTTGTTTTTGTTTTCAGCAAAAAACAAAATTCTATTTATCTTAGGATTTTCTATACCGATATTAATTTTCTTAACCTTCGATTTTTTTCACCCACCAGGCTTGTTTTTGTCTCGAACAATACTATACAAACAATCTTCAGCCACTCTTGATTTTAATTTTGAGGCTTTATCGGTTGGTTTGAAATTCTTGTTAACAAGAGCCTGGATATTGATCTGTTGTTTGCCTTTGTTGGTAAATGATATTCGTTTTAATAGGAAAAACTTACTATTATTGACACCAGTATTGTCGTTGTTTATTGCCGTTGGTTTTATAAAATCGCCTCAGGGCCACTATTTTATTGGAGCGCTGATCCCTTGGTATCTGTGGCTGATTTTACCAAGAGAAAAAATATGGCGATGGGTTCAACCAATTATATTCTTTCTGATGGTTGTCATCAATCTTCCCGTCTCTTTAAATTACCTATTTGGGAAGATACCGGATGACAGTGCTTATTTTGCCAAGCGCATAACCAATATAATTGCTCAAGACATTATTGATAATGAACTTAAGAATCCAAATTTAGCTGTTTTACAAAGTAATGATATAAATAGTTTTGGAGTAAAATATCGGGACATATTGTTGGTGAATGACGTTAGAATAAGATCAATAGACGAATACTCTGTTTCTGACAATTTATATGTAATTACTCAGGAGGGTGATGATAAATTATTAAGGGGTGACCCATCGGTACAAATGAGGCTATTTAATACGGGAGTTATTAGATTTGATCAGACCGTTTCTGGATCGAATTGGAGAATTATCCGCTTCGATAGGTATTGAAAAATTAAAAAATAATAGTAATAGAGTGATACAGAGATTAGTTAGGCTAATTGTTTTGATAACAATATTATTAGACAAAAAATCTTCTAGAGGATGGATGGTTGGAACCCACCACCAGTTGTAAACATTTAAAAGATGAGTGATTGTTAAAACAACAAAATATTTGATGAATTTTTTGTCGTAAAAACAAAGGATGAGGAGAGGAATTAGGGCAGGAAAGGTGTAGCGTTCATGCATTCTGGTCATAAAAACAAAAGTGACAAGGGAAATGTTTACCAGAGATAACAGGAGATTTTTAAGATTATAATTTAGGTATAGTTTACGACAGATAATAAGATAACCAATAAAGCATAAAACGATAGAAATCATTCTGGCGGAAAAACCACCAAACAAGATAATCTCGTCAAGTTGAGGCTTAAGACCGTATAGTAGAGCCCAAAAATTAAAGGCGTTGGCAGTAAGTTGAGGCATGGCACCGGGTAAAATCTTAGTGAGCATCGTTTGAAAAAACCAAATCAATGGGTTTATTCCTAATGGAGTAAATGGGAAGCTAACTAAAGATATAAATAATAGGAAAAATATCGTAGCTTTACATATTTCTGTTCGTTTTATATTATTTTTTATAAGTGAAACTATTATTATGGGAATCCAAATTAAAAGCGAGGACTTGTATAAAATTGATAGAAGAAAAAATAATGCGCTGGAAATGTATTTTTTTTGCCAAACAAGGTACACACAGAGCAGACCAAATAAATTAATGATGCTGTCGCCGCTACCCCAGACAGCGCTATTGTAGATAAGAGGAAGATAAAAAGTTAAAACAATGGCAATTATTTTTGCTTTTTGGCTGTTAAAAATCTTTAAAAAAAATTTGTAGCTTAAAAAAATAAGGAAGATGTCTGAAAAAACCATTGGCAGTTTGAGTAGGATTTGATTACCATTGATGAAGTACCATTGCATAAATTTTGATGGGAATAAGCTGATATGTGTGTTAAGAAACCAAAAGATGTCATAGAAAAATAAATAGATTTGTCTAACACTCCAATCATAATAAATGTTTAGCATTGGTTGATCAGGTCGACCATAGCCACCAAAATTAAGCCAGTCGTAATAGCCCCGCCAACCAAATTCAGAGGCAAATTTTCCCCACCAATAAGTAACAGTAACATCACCATGATAGACCCAAGGTAGCAATAGGAGCCTTATAATTAAGGCAGTTAAAATAATTTTAGTTAAGGTTAAGTTTTTAAAAAAGTTTTCTGCCATTTTTGGCCCGACCATATAATTAGGTTAATGAGGTAATGCAAAAATAGACCATGATAGATTTTTGAGCCATTAATTAGGCGACGCCATTGGTTATTGGCATTGGCGATATTGGCACCACTAGCACCATGACGATGGATAAAGCGGCAACTTGGAAAATAATAGATTGAGAATCCCCTATTTCTGGTTTGGCGACAAAGGTCCAAATCTTCGTAGTACATGTGATATTTTTGGCTCCAACCGCCAACACTTTGGTAATTTTTTTTAGAAATTAAAACAGCACCACCGGAAATGGCCCAGACTTTTTCCGGTTTATCGGTTTTTGGGAAATACTTAGAGAAGGTTTTTTGGTGTAACCAAAATTCCCTAAATGCATTGAGTGGAGTTTGGGGTGGGAAGACAGAGCCTTGGGGAGAGAGGTCAGGGTTGAAAAATTGTGGGCCGACTAGACCGCAATTAATATTTTTTTTGTAAAAATTGACCATGGCCAAAACTTCCTTGTCGATAAGTTCCATATCTGAATTTAAAAATAGAAGATATTCGGAAGTGGCTACTTTAGCGCCGGCATTGCAGGCAGTGGCATAACCGTAATTTTTGTCTAACTTAACATATTTAACGGTAGTTTTTTTTAAAACATCTTGGGTACTATCGGTAGAGCCGTTATCAACGACAATTATTTCGACTAACTTACCAAGATGTTTGACAATACTATTGACACAACGAAGGGTGATTTCGGCAGTGTTCCAGGTGGGGATGATGATGGAGAGAGATGTTTTATTTGGTGGCATAGATTAAAAATTGAGATTGATTATCGGGAGTTATTATTTCTTCAATTTGATTTAGTTTACCAATAGCATTAGCAACAATGGGATTAATGGTGGAAACAACATAGATCGATTTAGGCTGAATTTCTTCTACCATCCAATCAACGTGACCAAATTCGAATTTGTCAATTTTCATTCGACCGTTTTCGTTGGTTTTGGATTGCATGGCCTCGACTGGAAAAGCACCAAAATAGCCAAAGTACAAGTGTGGCACACCGACGAATTGACCAAAGCGACCGAATCTCGACTCAACAATAACATGTTGGTAGTTTTTGACCACTGGTTTTATCTTTTCCCATGATTGCTTGTATCCGAACTGAAAATAATTGCCAGAACTTTTTTGAAAATGAACGAAGATGGTGGGGAGAAAAATTAAAAGATGGAGAAGAAGTAAAGACGAGGTTAAAAGAAAAATTATTGGTTTGTGTTTTTTCAGATACCACCAGCCACCAGCTGTGATGATCGATAGTGGCACCATAATTGAGAGATTTCTGACGGCAGCAACCCCACCGTAAGTGGTGGCAGGGATAATTGGGGACAAAGCCATCCATAATAGAAGCCAATTTTTATTATCACCAAAGATTGTGTTAACTTTGATTAGCCCGACAATTAGCAATGGTAAACAGGGAAGTAAAAACCAGCCAAATTCAAGCGGTGAGGTTCGTTCGAACATACCCAAACCGTCACCAAAAAGGGTGTCAAAGCTGAAATGCTCAATATAATTATTGATCGGAGAAATAAGTAAGACGGCGATTTTTTTAACTTTATTGTCTGGAGAATTTTTGAGATAGTCATTAAGTTGACCATCTTGATACCAAATTTGCGAGCTGGCCCGATTGTGTGAGTCAGAAAGCTGGGTTTGGTAAAAATCAAGATAAATCGGAAAAACAATGACCACTAACAATATCCACGTTGGCCACCATTTGGTAAATTTGATTTTAGGTCTAAAGAGCATCGGTAAACAGAAAGCTAACATTGGAGCCAGACCCCATTGAGTATGGTAACCCCAGACAGATAATCCCAAAAACACCCCGGCGACAATGAGCCAAATGGTTTTTTTGGCAAATCGATAATAAATCATAGCTAAAACGCCAAAAGACATGATGGTTAAGGCCAAATTAGCCTCATAGCCTATTCTGGAAGCCATAATTGCTTTTGGAGTAATAGCAATAATAATGGCACTTAAGATACCGATGGAAGTGTTGGATGAAGTTTTTCCGAGAAGTCCAATAATAAGTATTAGTAAGGTGCCGGAAATGGCTGACAACATTCTGATGCCATACTCGTTATTACCAAAAATATAATTGAACGGGGTGTTAAGATAGGCGTAAAGAGGAGCCTTATAGCTTCGGTGGGACATGAAAGATAACGGCCAAGATCTACCATGTTCATCTTTGCCAACGGTTCTAATCGAATAGCTGTCAAAGGCAATAGAGATTTCGTCATTGCCCAAGTGCGGCGGGTTAGTGGCTATGTTTTTGGTTCGTAAGTAAAAACCGAACACGGAAATTAAAATTAAAAATAGGACAAAGTGTTTATTACTCATTTTAAGATGAAGTCAACAAAAAGTAATAGCCACCAATATTTTTGGATAGAAATAAATAGTTTAGACTTGAAACCCAGGATTACCAAATTTATTAGTATGGGTAGGGAGAGAAAAATAGAATTCCTGGTGTCAAGATTAATTCCGAGCCCGGAACTAAAAATTATTATAAAAAACCACCAGAACCAATATCTTGGTGAAAAATCATTTTTAATGTATTCGATAACACCTAAAAAAATAAGGATACTACCACTAAAACCCATTAACCTTACCCAAAATATCGGTGACAATAATTTTAAAACAGAACTGATCCAAACAAAAACGGTGAGCCATTGGCTATAAAGAAAGTGGCGGATTCGATAGGGTGTATAGACGTCGTCGTAGTAATATTGGGCTACTTTTTGAATACTAATTGGACTGGTGATGTTTATTTTTTCTAGATTGAAATCTGGTTTTAACTGACGACTTAGACCAAAAAGACTGTTAACATGAAGATTGACAAAGAATAGTACAAAAATGACTGGAAGTATGAATAACTTTGATTTGGAGGAGGCAATGTAGGCGAAGATGATGAGTAAATAAACCCAAAACGGGTAAATCTTGCCAACAAAAAAGGGACTAATAATGAAAATGAGATAAACAAATTTGAACAACATATCTTACCTTGAGTAAGTGTATCAATTTTTAAGCGTAAAAGAGTAGAATATCCGTCCAGAGAGATGCTGGATTTCGTTTTTATTGGTGGCAGTAAAATGTTAGACTAATGGTGGATGCAGAAAGGAGTGTATTTGCTGTTAGGATTAGTATTACTAGGAAGATTGTTAGTCTCAACGGTGGTGTTTCACTCGGATATATTATGTCAGGCGGGTTGGGGAAATTATATTTATAGTAATGGAGGAACTGGTTTTTATGAGAATCCGGTGTGGATTTTTTCTTGGCCGAATCACCCACCATTAATGAGCTTGATGTATGGAGCTGAAAAGTGGCTTTATTGGCAATTGATATGGGTGATTCCCCGCTTAGCAAATGGATTGTATACAGTATTTCCGCTAGAGATTTTTCGAGGATTTTACGTTTGGGGAACTAATTTTGAGGCGTTAGTGTCGCCTGAAATTCCATTTGAACAGGGATACTTATTTACGATGAAGTTATTATCTATTTTGGCTGACATGTTGATTGGGGTTTTGCTTTACTCCATAGCAAAGAAAAAAACTAAAAAACCGCTAGCTTGGCCGTTGGTTTATTGGCTCTCCCCTTTTAGTTGGTATGTTAGTAGTTTATGGGGACAAACGGATTCGTTGGCGTATCTTTTTGTTTTGACATCTTTTTTACTGATACCAAAAAATTTTTGGGGTTCGTTGCTTTCTTTGTGGTTGGCGGTGTCATTAAAACCAACGGCAGTATTAGTGGTGCCACTTTTTTTAGTTATTTGGCCAATGGTAGGTTTAAAACTAAAAAGTTTTTTGATGGGGGCGGTTTTGGTGACAGGACTAACTTTAGCCTATGTGATACCGTTTTCAGCCAAACAAAACCCTTTACAATATTCGATGGAAACAGTTGTTAAAAAGGTTTTTTATCGAGCAGAATTTAGACTAACAACTAACTCCTATAATTTTTGGCATATTTTTACTCTAGATAAGGCCTACAATCAAAATCAGTTATTTTTTGGTGTATCGGGAAAATTGTGGGGATTAATGTTGTTTGCTGGCTGTTATTTTTTGGCAATTAAAAAATTAAAGAAAGGGATTAGTCAAGAAGCGATCTTTAGTGCTTTGTTTATAGTAAGTGCCGGCGGGTGGCTTTTTTTGACGAATATGTTGGAGAGATATTATTACATGGGTGTAGTTACAGGACTAATTATAACCATTTGGAATCCGAAGTTATTCCGACCGTGGCTACTGATGAGTCTTATTTTTTGGTTAAACCTATTCCGACATTGGTGGTATCCCGGATTCTTGTGGCCGGTTAGGTGGGCACTAACCGCGGGTAATTACTGGGCTGGATTGCCTTTATCTTTGGTTAATGCGGGTTTATATGTTTGGTTTTGTTGGAGTTTGATTAAAAACGATAGTTTGAGAGTAAAAAGTTTATGAAAACATCTTGATTAAGCCTTGAACATCGATTCGGTGATGGTGAGTATTAATCGGATATTTGGCCATTTGGCGTTTGGCGGCGCGGATGATTTTAATATAATTGGGGCCAGATATAACACGACCGACCATAGCTAATTTATTTTGCCAAATTAACTTTTTGTCGGTAATATGGCGCCAGGTAAGAAGAAGGCGGTTACGCTCTTTAACATAATCCAGGTGGCGCTTAGGAAAGCGGGACATGGTGCTTTCATGACGATGTTCGATGATAGATTTTGGCTCCCAGATTAATTTATAGCCCTGCTCCCAAGTGCGGAGGCCAAGATCGGCGTCCTCATAATAAAAAGGTTCAAAGGCAGGATCAAAACCGCCTAGTTTTAGAAAACATTGACGTCTGACGATACAACCCCCGCCGGAAACCCAGGCGGTGGGGTGGGGTTTGTCAACAGGACTTCCGGATTCGTGTTGAATGTAACCTCCACTCCAAAAAATTTTTGCCCAATTTTCGTTGCCTAATTCGCAAAAACCAACCCCAAGAACTTTCGAGTCGGAAAAGTGTTTTAGAGATGCTTTAAGAAAGCCCGGATGGGGGGAAATATCATTATTTAAAAGAACAACCAGGTCGCCTTTGGCAAGGCGAACGGCACGGTTGCTATTAGCAGAAAAACCGAGATTATGGGGGGTAGTTAAAATACGAAGTTGAGGATACCGTTTCTTGATTTTTTTTAAGTATGCAATACTTGAATCAGTTGAAGCGTCATCGGCAACAATAAACTCGGAAACCTCAGGAGAATTTTTAATAACAATGAGAAGGTTTTTTCGGAGTAATTTTTTGCCGTTCCAGCTGGTAATAATGGCCGATATTTTCATTTGTTTTGTAAAATGGATAAAAGGTCAGACTCAAAGTTACTTTTAGAAAACTTTTTTGAATCACCTAAAGCCCTATGAGATAGCTTTTCTAATAGACCGCGATCATTAATTAATTTCATAGTTGATTCGATTGCTTGAGGAAAATCAGACCAAAGGTAACCATTAATACCGGGGTTAATAATTTCGGGAAGACCACCTTTATTAATTACCACCGGCACACAACCACTGGCCATAGCCTCGACAGCAACTATTCCAAAATGTTCAGTTTTTTGAGGTTCTTGATTCTCATCAACACCAAATCCGGCGGCATGCCAATAGATTTTACTTTTTGAATAGAGATTGACAAGATCAGCAAAGGGAGGATCGACGAGAAATTCAATCGGATAACCCTTTGCTTGATCAATAAGGAGATTAAGATATTTATTGTCTTGACTTTTTTGGTGGCTACCACCGGCTAAAACTAATTTCCAACCAGGAAGGCTGTTTTTAGTAATTAATTCTTTAAAAATATCTATTAATATATCTTGCCTTTTGGCGTTAAGGATATTGTCAAATCGACCAACAGAGAGAATTATGTTTTCTTTGACAGGACTTGGACTAAAACGATCAACGTCGACGGGAGGGTAAAGAACAGACGGCTTTTTTGAAAGTAACTTGGAAATAAAACGACTAGTAAAACGGGAATTGCAGATAACTTTATTGATGAGTTTTAACTTAAGATAATTGCTGACTTTCTGCCATTGGTTTGGTAAATAGTTAAACGGAACTTGAAGGTGTAAGAGATTTTTTTTGGAAAATAGAAAAGGCAAACTACCATCAGAAAGATAGAAGAAGAGGTCGTACTTGGAGGTGGTTTTGAATCTTTGCCAAAGACTGGCCATTTTACGATGGGTGGGATTAGCAAGAAGCATTCTAATGATTTCGGGATTGTCGGCAATGTCAGTTAAATTAGCAGGAGAAGAGAAGATGTCGGAAACCAAATTCATGTCGTCGAGATCAAGAGAAAACCTATCTTTAGCTTTGGCGATTACTTCTTTGTTTCCTGACCAAAAGAGATCGACAGTATATCCCTGTTTGAGTAAAATCTCGGCAACAGTAAGACAATATCTCTCCCCTCCTCCAAGAGTGTCAAGATAGGGGTCGTATATACCGGCTCTTAATTCCTTTTTTGTTGTATTTCCCATAATCTGGCATAAATTATAAAGGTGTCGAAGACTTCAAAAATGACGGAAATAAGACCAACGATACCGTCGCGCCACATTTGTTCCTTTACAAATCTTTGCCAAAATTTAGTGAACATCATCCGAGGAAATCGCCACCAAACTACCGGTGGATGACCGGAATCGTGAAGCATTTCGGCTTCAATAACAGTCCACTTTATGCTTTTCTCCAACATTGAAGTCAGATCGCGGTGGGTTAAATGAATTAAGTCGTTTTTTAAAACAGAGCTAGGACCAGAAATTTGAGGCTGTTCATGAAGTGAACCGACGTAACCGGAAAAACTACTTCTCAAGAAGAGCCTTTTAACGTAATCTGGATAAGTACCACCATATCTAACCCGCTGACCCAAAAAGTAATTGGCTCGGGGGATGTCGTAGTTAGTAAAGGGAACTTCTTTGGACTTAGTTATTTTAATAATTTCTTTGGATAGGGCCAAGGTAATTCTCTCATCACAGTCTAAATACAAAACCCAAGATGAACGAGCTTCTTTAAAGCCGATGTTTCTAGCGACGGCAAAATCAAATTTTTGTTGGTTAAGTTTGTTCTCTTTAATTATAACTTTAGGATAAATTTGTTTGGCCAATTTAATGGTGTTGTCGGTTGAGTTGTGGCAAATGATGACTTCGTCAGCAAAAGCGCAACTTTTAAGACAATCGGCAATCATCTTTTCTTCATTGCCGGCAACGATAATAACACTTAAACTATTACCAACTACCACGGTTAAGTTTATTTAAAAAATAATCAATAACTCCACGACGGTGCCAAGAGGATGGCGGATTAAAAAGAATGGCGATAGACTGACGGAGTAGGGCTAGTTTAGTTTTGAAATTGGCGTAGCGGAAACCAAAGACCAGACGATTGCGGCTCAAGAAATAATGATGAAGATTACCACCACTACTGGAAGATCCGGCATTAATATGCCAAATGATTGAATTAGGAACACAAGCCATTTTGAAACCGGCGCGAAGAGCCCTTTGACAAAAGTCAGCATCTTCAAGATAAAGAAAATAGCAGGAATCAAAAAGACCGATTTTTTGAAAAACCTGGTTTTTAACTAAAATAGCGCAACCGGAAATAAAATCGACAGTATCGTTAATCGAATTGTATTGGCCGGTGTCAACTTCATCGACTCCGACATTACTACCAATAACATTGCCCCAGTCGATATGACCGCCGGCAGACCAAATAACCCGGCCGAGGTCTTTTTTTTGATAACGGGATAAGTGAAACTCATGGCCGGGAGCAAAATAAATTTTAGGACCAAGGATAGAATATTGAGGATTACTTTCCGAAAATTTTATTAGGTTGTCGAGAAAATCTGGGTCGACTTGAACATCATTGTTAAGAATCAGAGTATAGTCGAAGTTGCCACTTAGCCCAAGTTTTATACCTGAATTATTGCCGTCAACATAGCCAAGATTTTGACGATGGAAAATAAGATTAACTTGGGAGTCAACATAAAAAGCTTTATTAAGTTCGGCTTGACAGTTGTCGGTGGAGCCGTTATCAACCAGAGTAATTCGGTAATGGAAATATTTATGACTTATTTTCTTAACCGAAGCAATAGTATCGAGGGTTAATTGGAGTTGGTTCCAGTTAAGAATAACAATATTGACTCTAGTCATTAATTAGAGATTTTTAGTAAGACGATTAATGAACTGACGAAAACGAATAAAGAAATTTTTAAAGAAATTTTGATTGTTTTCCTTAATGTAGTACCAGCTAAACCAATGGTTGAATTCGAAATTGGCCTCTTGGGCAGCAGAAACGAAAGAGTCTTTGGCAAGTGGCTTATCTGGGCTACCTGTTTTTTCCCATAGACGAATATAAATGAGACAGATCGCGAAAGCCTGAAGCAAACAAAATATTAAGCCATGAAGCCCATCTTTAAAACCTTCACCACGAAAAAAACGACTATTAAACTCTTGAATTGGTTTGAGAATAAAATCACTGGTCTTGAGCTTGTAGTCGGTAGACATAAGCTCTTCGGCCTGAACGGAAGAATAGCGAACAGCTCGTTGAATGAAACTATTAATGGAAGGATAGTTTTGATGACGAATAGCCAACTTTTCAGAGTCAAGAAGGTTAAGACCATTACCTTTAGTTGTTGGCTGAGAATGGATCTCTTTTTTCCAGGAAACATGGCCATTTTTAAAAAAACGAACAAGATAGTCAGGCCACATGTTGGAATGACGTAACCAGCGCCCGAAAACTAAATTTTTTCTGGGGATACGAACAAAGTCAACGTCTTTTCTTTGAGTAACACGCAAAAGTTCTTTCTTAAGGGTAGTGTTGAGATATTCATCCGGGTCAAGTATCAATACCCATTTGCCGGTAGTTTTAGAAAGGGCAAAATTTCTTACCGGTTCAACATATTTAACAAAACGATGAGAAATAACCTTGGCATTAAAATTCTTGGCAATTTCTGCACCATTATCGGTTGACTCCATATCAATAATAATTATTTCGTCGGCAAAACCACGGATTGAGCGAAGACATTTCTCGAGTGTCTTGACTTCATTGTGAATATTAATAACGGCAGAAATTAATGGTTTGTTCTTGGTCATAATAAGTATAAGTTTATCACCTTCTGACACGGTAAATCGTTATACCGCTTTGGTTGTAAATCTGATCAATTTCTAACTCGACTAACGAAAGTGGAAGATGTTGGCCAGAGAGAAGATAGATATAGTCAATTCGATTGTTTAGAAGAAAGCCACGGGCGAAAAACTTATCTTTGGTTAGAAAAAAGTCGGTGATATCTTTTCGGCGAGAACGCCAATTAAGACCTAAGATATCGGCGTTCATCTCGTCAGCCAAAAAACTTACCTTACCAGAGAAAGCCGAGACGTAAGCGGTAGTTTCATAAAGATACAAGGGAATGGGAGTAGTTAGGCCAGATTTAAGATAAGGATCATAGGGATAGCTTAAAACAATACCGGATGGTTGGTGTTTCAGAAAAGACAGAGCTTGGATCTCTGCTATGGGTAAGGACGACGGCGGAGGATTGCCAAAATAGTCTTTAAGAGTTCCAAGAGAAGTCAGGGCAGTAACTAAAAATAGTATTGAAAAAATAGCCAAACGCTTAGTTTGAATGAGTTTCGACAAAAAGATAGCAAAATAAATATTGGAAAAAATAAGGCCATAGTAAAGAAACTGAATAGTATTCCAAGCTGTGCCTTTTTGGATAAAAAAGAGAGGAAATAAAATTGATAAGAAAATGATAGTTTTGAGGATTAAAGATATTTCTAATTTTGTTTTAATGGAAAATACACCAAAAACTCGGGTGCCAAAATTACCCAAAAGAAAAACTACAGCTAGGAAAGTTTCAATAATAATGAAAAGCGGAAGTTTAATTAAAGACAAATTTTGAGATAAACTTTGACGGTAGGAGGCAAGGGAGGGCCAATACAATTTGTCAGTTGATTCAATTAAGGAATGAACAAACCAAAAAGGTTGCCAAACAACAAGGGAGCCGGAGTTTAGATAACCGAGAAATAAAGCAACAATAATGGTTAAGAGTGAAAAGGCTCCAAAAAGCCTAAGATAATATGTTTTGTTTTTAATATCTACAATAAGATAAAGAAAGAGAGAAAGACCAAAGAGGATGGCGGAATAGATTTTAATTAGAGCCAGCAAGCCAAAAATTGCTCCAACTAAAAACGGATTAAACTTTTTGAGTGTTAGCCATAAACCCAGAAACAGGAAAACCAGAGATAAGGCAAAAGGCGGGTTAATGAGAGTGGAGGCTCCTTGCATCGACCAAAAAAGCGACTCACCACCCAAGGATCCGTTTTGGAATAGAGTAATTAGCCAGCCTAAAGAGCCGGCGAAAAAGTTAAGGCCAATAAAAATTAGAGCACCAATTTTGTTTCTGGTAAGTTCGAAAAAAAATAGATAGGCAAATAAACCATAAAAAAAAGCAGTTAAAAACGGAATAATTTTAAAATAAATGGTTTGAACATTAAGAGCGGTGAGAGAGCTAATAAAGCTAGCAAAAAGATCGTAACCCCAGTGATAATTGGTAAGTTCTGCCCCGGAAAAAATAGGGTTTTGAGGGGGGATAGCCAGCCTCGACTGTTCAATTACGGCCAGATGCCAGATGGCGTCGTGACCGTTTGGACCCCAATAACCAAAACCATAAGAGTAAAGACTACCACTACGAATCATGGTGACAGAAAGGAGGATGGAACCGGCAACTAAGACTAATAGATGCTTAAGTGACATTAAAACTTTTTTTTAGTTGATTAATAAACCAAAGAAGATGCGACTTGAGAAAAAGGTAACTATAACTAAGGTAAAAAGCGGTAAAAATCAACGAACCGGTGATAATTGACATCAATGGGTTTTGGGGATAGGTATCAAGAATATATAAACCGATAGATAGAGCCAAAACAGAAGCAATGAAAGGGTGACCAACAACAAGATAGAGATTAACGGAGTAGATTTTATCGGCAAAATACCAAACTATAAAAGAACTTGAAGAGACAATCAAAGCAGCAATGGCTGTGCCAACGAAACCAAACTTAGCGGTAAGAAGAGGATAAAAAATCCAAGTGAGAACAGTCCACATGATCATAAATTTTGAAGTAAGAAAAATTTTACCAGTGGCATTAAAGGCGTTAGTTATGGGAGTAGTAATGGCGGCGATACTGTAGTTTAGGCAGAAAAGATACATCGGCAACAGAGCTGGTTGCCACTTGTTGTATTTGGGAATGAGATCAATAAAATGAGGGGCGACTAAAACTAAAAGCGACATAAGAGGAAAAACAAAATAGGCAATAAAAAAAACACTTTTTTCTAAAGATCGTTTAAGTAGCTCCGGCTGTTGGCGGAGGCGGGAGAAGGCAGGAAAAGTAACCCGCATGACGGCATCCATGAAGCTTAGGGGAATTCTCGGACCCTTTTGAGACCAAGAGAGAAAGCCGAACTCAACTCGGCCTAAGATACCGGCAACAACAATGGTTGATAACCGGTCCTTGGCCATAGCGATCAGAGAATTGAATTGAAAGGGAATACCATAACGAAAGAGTTTTTTAGCAGTGTGAAGAGAAAATGAGATACCGATGGGCCAAGGCTGATAATGGTAAATAAGAAAAAGACCAAGAGCACTTCTGACAACAGTAGCGATAGCATATGAATAAACCCCAAAACCTAGTAGGGCAAAAATAACGGCGACAAGATAAAAGCTGACATTTTCGACGATATCTACCAGAGAAATGGTTTTAAAATTGAGATGACGCTCAAGTAAAACTGAAGGGATGGTTTTAAGAGAGGCAGTCAAAAAAGAAAAACAGAGAGCAGTTAAGATCAGAGTTTCGGGCAGACCATAATTTTTGGCGACAGCCAATTTAGGATAAGAATAGAGAACTATCAAAAGAGCAATAATTACCAGACTTTGTTGGATAAAAAAAGTAGTTCTTAATTGAATTTGAGAAATTGGTTTTTTTTGTTGAATTAGGGCTGAGGCCAGACCGACATCTGAAAAATAGGCAAAAATTGCAACTGATTCGGCAACTATAGCAAAAAGACCAACCTCTCCGGTGCCAAGGAGAAGAGTGAGAATAAAAAAACCAACCAGAGAAACAGCCTGGAGGCCAAAGTTACGTAATGATAAAAAAATTACTGACGAAGTAGCTTTTCGGGTTATTTCCGAGGTGTTAATTTCAGCCACAGATAGCGAATTAAACAGATAAATAGACTAATCCAAGAGACAAGAGAAAGTAGATTGGCAAGAGTCCGGATGGGAGTATTTTGAAGCTTGGCAAAAAGCTGATGATTACCGGCTTTAAGATTAACTCCAATCCGACCAAGCTTGTTTTCAGTAAAATGGGGAATTGGTTGATCTTGGTCAAGAATTAAAAAGTTGGGAAAGTCCAGCTGACCAAAGATAATTTGAGCGTCGCTATTGAGATTAAAGTTTACAAAGAACCAATCGGTGCCGTGTTTTTCGTTCTTGATAGTAAGGGAAATGTCTGACGGGATTATTTCATCAATAAGCCCGACGGATGGCGACTTGGGGGCCGTTTCAGCTGACTTGGGGAGATAATCATAAATACTGGCGGTGATGAGAAGACGCCAGCTTTGGCCACTAAACTTTTGCGAATCAGTGACCGGCCCGGAATGAATCGGATAAAAATAACCAAGATTAAGAATAAGAAGACTGGTAATAATCAACACATAGAAAATGGGCTTCTTAATAAGATTGACAAGAAAGATAATACTGGTGGAAAAGATAAAAGTAGTTAGATTGAGGAAGCGCCAAGGAAATTGAACATTTTGAATAACGGGAAATATTTGCCAAAAGGGAGTGGAACGTTCATGAGACATGAAAGCAGAGAAAAAACCAATTAGAACCAGAGCCGGAGGAAATAAGTCTATAAATTTGTGACTTTTTTTAAATTTAAAAAGATAGGCAATAAAAACAAAGATGGGCAAAATCCAATGGAGGTAACCAATCATAAAGGACATTTTGTCCTCCGTGCCCCAAACCGATGGACCGTCGCCCCAAAAATTACTAATAAAGAGCTGTTTTATAGTGGCGAAGTGAACAGAATAGTGGTAATAGCCAGAAAACATGGATTCAATTTGAACAAGCTTGGTTTCGACCAAGAGAGGAAGGGTGTAAAAGGCAGAAAATAAAAGCGAAAGAACAACCGACATGGCCAAAGAGACAATTGTTTTTAAAAATTGTTTTTGGGAAATAAAAAGCCAGTAAAGAGACCAAAGAATGGCCAGGGGAGCGAAAATCAAAGCCATGGGGTTGTGAGACAGAAGAATAAGACCGAAAGAGAGGGAGATACCGAGATAATATTTTACTTTTGAGTCAAGGATAGCCCGCCTAATGAAATATAATACCAGGGGGAAAAAGGTGGCTGCCCAAGCTTCATTCATAGCACCGCGAATGTAAATATTGACAGCGTGATAGGGAGCATAGGTAAAAAAGAGAGCGGAAATCAAGCCCCCCCATTTATTGGTAAGAGAGGCGCCAAGAAGATACATAAAAAAAGCTCCGAGAATGATTTGGGTAAGGGCGGTAAACTTGACAGTGTCAGTAAACGAAGCTCCGACAGTTCGCCAGACTTGACCAACAATGTAGGGCAATGGGGGGTAGTAATTAAACAAGGGATAGCCGTAGCCATAACCTAAATCTGGAACCCAACGACAGGGTATCTGGCCATCAGTTAGACATTTCTCAAAATCAAGCTGACGAATAACCTGCATATCATCGTGCATATTCCAATAGTCTCCTGACCGAAAAAAGAACCTAGTGGCTGGCAGGACTAAAAGCAAGAGAAGAATAGGAAAAAAAAATTTATTTTTGAACATCGATTTTTTTAAGATTGACATAGGTCAGATAAAGAGAAATACCGGCAAAAACACTACGAAAAAGACTTTTGGTTTGATCGAGATTAATTTTTTGGGAAAGCAAATTAGCGGTGCCGACAAATTGGGCAAGACTGGGATTAAGTGGAGCGAAAAGGCCGATGGAAAGAGAATTTTCGAAAGTAAAAACAATAAAAACATAAATCAAAAACAAACCAAGATATAACCAAGGATGACGAAGACGATGACTAATAAATTCGATGATTAAAAAAGGGGCTCCCCAGATAAACCACTGAGGATGATAGTGGGTGACAGAAAAGAGAATAAGAAAAAAAGCCAAATAATAGGCCTTGATGGGCCGAAACGATTTAAGTGACGAAGCGAGAAGATAAAGGAAGGTAAGGATAAAGATAAATGGAAAAATGCCTTCAGAGCCGGAAAGTGGCCATTGCATAAAAAGCATTTTTTGGCTTTTGGGGCTAAAAACCATATAGCGATAGGCAGAAGAGAAGATATAGGGGAGGTTGGTAAGAATGAGAGGCAGAAACCCGACGACAATAATTTTGATTTTGGTAGATAGATTTTTTGCCGGAGCAATGAGAAAGGGAAGTAAAAAGATAGGGTACATTTTGAAGGCAATGCCGAAGCCGATTGATAAAGAAGCCCAAAGGAGATGTTTATTCTTGAGAAGGTAAAGCGAAAGAACAGTAAAAAAGACAGGAATAATATCAAAAACACCCATGGCAAAAGTGGCGTAAAGAGTGACAGGATTAAAAAGCCAAAGGAGAGCGGAAAGGCGCTTATTTTGGGGTTGATCAAAGTAACGATAAAGCAGGTAAACGACAGCCAAATCAAAAAATAAATAAGGTAATTTGAGAAGAAAAAGATAGAGATTAAGATTACTAATTTGATAAACATTGGCACCAGACATAAGAGTTTCGAGAAATTGACCAAGGCCAGTGAAGCCAAAAACTTTTTCGAAGGTGCCGAGAGTAAAGTAGGTTAAGGGCGGATAAATAAAAATGTCACTAATACCAAAGTTTTTGACAAGAGGGTGAGTTGGAGGTAAAGAAAGAAGATGGTCGTAAACATTGGTAACATTTTTAAATCCCCAAAAGTAGGTGGAAAGGCTTTGGCCGGCAAGATCGGGGTGGTAACAAAAAGCCATAAGAAAGAAACGGAGGAAAAGGGCGATGGTAATTAAGAAAATTAACCAAGGTTTTGACATAGTTGAGTTTAGCAGATCACAGCTGAAGCAATAATAAACTGTCGCCGTCTGGTTTGATCCATGACTGGATTAGTTTAAGTTTGGAAAAATCATCTGGAGTGAGCTTGAGACGGGAGGCATTAAAGAGGAGATAGACCTCATCACCGTAATTTTTGGCATTAATCAGCTCCGGAGGCACTTGATGAATATCAACACCGGTACCAATAACAGTAAGTTGGTTAACGTGGTCAGTATATATTTGCAGGCCATTGGGGAGAGTACCAAAAAAACCTTCAGTACCAACGATAATGTTGGCTTCTTTGGCCCTGGATTTAAAATAGACAGAGGCTTCTCTAATCCCCCACCCCGAAGTCCAATCGCGAAGATAACCGGATTCGGAAGGCGGAATTACGGCAGTAAATGGCCTAAAGGACATGTTTTTAATCCAGATAATATTAGGAATCAATATTATAAATAACAGGAAGGGAAACAAACGATAACGACTAAATTGGCTAACACCAAGAGCAATGAGGATAAGGAGTGGAGGAAGAGTGTAAAGAACATAGCGGGCGGTAAAAACTTTGGTAAAGGCGCAATCGGCCAATAGGGGCAGGATCCACCAAGAAAGTATTAACCAAAAATAACGTGAAGGACGATTGTTTTTAAAATAAAGAAATAGACCAAGAATAGCGGAGATGATTAGTGACAGAGACAAATAGTGATAGTAAACAGTGACCACGGCACCAAGATGGGGAATTAATGGGTCAAGGGGATGGGAAAGAATATCTTTTAGCGACCAAATATAATCAAGGTTCCTTGAGGCAAGAAGGTGAAACTCGGGACTAAGCCGAAGCAGGTTATAAAAGAAAAAGGCAAAGATTACGGGAAGAATAATCAAATGAATTTGCCGATAATTTTTAAAATTGAAGAGAAAAAAATTGGTGGCGGAGAGAACAATAAAAAAAACAGCCGGGGACTTGGTAATCCAAGCCAAGCCAAGAGTAAGACCGAGAAGCAAAGAAAGGAGTGGCCGGGGATGTTGGGCAAGAAGCAGGCTTATCAGAAGAGAAGCTAGGCCAAAAAACGAAAGCAGGTTATCGGCTAAGGCCATACGGTCAAAAAAGAAAGTGAAAGGCAAACACAAATAAATTATGGCTGTAATAAGCGATAATTGACGATTAAAAAAGTGTTTAGAAATAAAAATAAGTAAAATAATAGTGGCAAGTCCGGCGATAACAGAAATAATTCTGCCGGCAAAAAGAGGATCGGTAAAAATTCTTAAGGTGAGCGAGTTGAGCCACATAAAGAGTGGTTGTTTGCCGTCTGACAGAGGAACAAAACGAAGACTGGGAACATTTTTGATTAATTGAGCCCAACGGACATAGATGGCTTCGTCACCAAAAACCGGCATGGAAGTAAGATTAACAATACGGCTTAGAAGATAAGCCGTAACTAGAAGGAGTATTTTAGGCTTGGTCATAAACGCCTTTTAAGTCGTTTGATTTGACACGGTAGATTTCCTTAGCCATTTGAATTGATTCTTTACGATAGCGAGTGGCGAAATCACCTTTGGTAGTAGAGGTATCTTCATCTTGCCACTTGACTGGAACTTCTTTAATTTTATAGCCAAATTTTTGAGCCAGAAACAACATTTCAACATCATAGGCAGTTACCCGCCAACCGGGACCGGAAATCATTTTTATGGCGTTTAAGTGGGGAAAAACTTTTTTGGCGACCTCGGTTTTAATGGCTTTAAAGCCACATTGGGTGTCAATAATATCTGGGAGTAAAAACAGGCGTCTTATTCTAAGAAAGACATTAGCGCCGATTTTACGAATCAAACTATTGCCTTGGCGGTGAGTGCCACGTGAACCAATGACAACGTCATAATCACTAAAATGAGGGGTTAGTTTTTCTAATTCAACAAGGGGGGTAGATTGATCAATATCAGTCATTAGGCACCATGGATATTTAGCTTTTTGAATACCGTACCAAAGACCACCCGGCTTACCACCTTTCTGGGGAAGATCGAAAATAGAAAATTTACTGTCTTTTTGGGCGTGTTCTTTGAGGAGTTTCAGGCTATTATCGGTTGACTTATCGTTTGAAACAATAACCTCATGAGGATATTTAACAGTTTTAAGATATTCACTAACCTCTTTTAAAACCCCTCTTTTCAGGTTGTTTTCTTCATTGTAACAAGGGATAATGATACTGATTCCTTTGGTCATGGGTTAATTATACATAAAAAAGATGAAAAAGGGCTTTTATTGGCTAATACTGCTGTTGTTGGTCGGTTTATTTTTCAGAGTTTACAACTTTGAGAAATCTTTTAGTTTTGCTCACGATCAAGATCTTTATTCCTGGATTGCAAAAGATCTGCTGATTAACGGCCACCAAAGGCTGGTGGGCCAAATAACCAGCGTTGACGGGGTGTTTATAGGTAGTGCTTACTACTATTTAATGGCCTTGTTTTACCGAATTTTTGACATGAATCCTCTGTCGGCAATAATTCCATTAACTTTGATTGGACTATTTAACATATGGAGCATTTACTACATTTTTACCAAGCATTTTGGTAAAAAAGCTGGTGTTGTCGGTGGTTTAATCTGGGCAATGTCTTTTGGAATTGCTCATTTTGAAAGATGGTCGGTGCCAACAGAGCCGACCTTTACCTGGGCAATTTGGTTTCTGGCAACAATTTTGGAACTACTAAGGGGAAATTATAAATTTTTGGCTATTTATGCTTTTTTGGTAGCTTATATTTGGCAACTTCATATCGCTTTATTACCAATTACTCCCCTACCATTAATTGCCTGGATAATATCGAAAAATCGAGGAACACTTAAGAATGTACTTGGGGCTGGTTTAATTTTACTGGTCTTTATTTCGCCGTTATTAATGTTTGAAGTAAGACATAACTTTTCTCAAACAAAAAGTATCATTGGTGGGTTTTCAAAGGATATGGGTGGGCCAACCGGAGAACGAAAATTTTTAAAAGTAATTGATGCATCGGGAAGGGAACTGCAAACAAGATTAGCCTACGGCTTCGAGATAAAGCAGGTTTGGCTGTTTTGGTTAGTAATAAGTGGGATTAGCTTGGTGTTAATTCGAAACAAAGGTCTAAACGGGAGGCAAGTTGGATTGATATGGGCTTGGATAGGTTTAACTTTTTTGGCGCAGTTTACCAGTAAGAGGATAGTGTCGGAGTATTATTTTTCTAATTTGATACCACCAATAGTACTATTGGTATGTTTGGGGATATCGAAACTAAATAAGTCAGTTCTGATAATTATTTTGTTTGGGTATGGGGTAGTCAATATTGGCTGGTTAATAAATAAAACCGATGGAGATCAGTCGTATTTTTATCGAAAACAAATAGTTGGCGAAATAAAGAACGATGCGATAAAAAATAATTATCCTTGTGTGGCAGTTAATTTTATTGCTGATCCGGGAGTAGGGGTGGGATTCAGATATTTATTCTGGTATCAGGGAGTAAAGTTAGTGCGCCCAGGGGTAGTCGGGGTTCCGATTTATAACATTTCTATTCCCTGGCAAATAGTGGAAAAAGAAAACCCGATTCACTACGGCAGATTTGGAGTTTTAATTCCTAAAAAACCAAGCACGATTGCCGACAAGGCTGTCTGTGACAAAGAAGAGAATCAATTAGACCCGTTATTGGGGTATGTTGAATAAGGTGGCAAGCCGGAGGGATTCTTTGTTAGGCGAAAAATTTTGATGCCGTTAATTTCCCATTGAGAATCAATTTTGGCCCAACCGAAGGCGGCAACGGCCCATTCGGGATTGTTAATCGGATTGCAATCGATTTGAAAAGGCTCGCAAACGACAAAAAGTTGATCGGTGACTTTGTTTTGAAGCAACTCAACCGGAGCTTTTTTTTCTGAAAGAAAATAGCGATAACCGGGATCATAATTCATTTTGGCCAGAAGAGCAAAATTAAATGACTTGTTTTCTGAATTAGCAATGATGCTGTCAATAATTTGTTCGGTAGTGGCTAACTGCCTGGGAGCAGACCAACGAAGAGGATTTTCTAAAAACGAAAAGATGGCTATGGCTAAAATTATCGGAATGAAAAGTAGCCGAGGAAGAAAAGAAATAAGATAGCCAAAAAGGATAAAAACAACCGGAAACAAGAAGCCAAAATAATGATCATAAATGTGTTGTTTATAAAGAGCTAGGGCAATTAAACCGGTAAGATACCAAAATAAAAGAAAAACAAAGTAGCGATTAAGTTTTCGTTTTTCCTGAAAAATTCGATAAATAATTAAAAAAGCAAACAGAAGACTGACAATAAGGCCAAAGGTCTCGTTTTTGCCGGCAAGAAGCCGGGTATTAATTTGACTAAAGAGAGGGAAGATTTGGGGAAGAGCCTTATAAATTTTTAAATTGACAGTTGTTTCTCTTTGGGAAAAGAAAGTAATCAGAGCATTAACATTTTGGCCATGATGCTTAATGTCAAAAAGAATTTGAGGGATAAGGGAGATAAGGAAAATAAGAAAGGGAATAATGAATGATTTAAGTGATATCTTTGATTTTTGGCGATTGAAAAATAAAATAATAAAACCGAGAGGAAGAAGGGCTAGGGCCAGATAATGGGAATTTAGAGCCATGATGAAGGCTAAGGTGGCTAAGATTAGCCGAGAGCGGGTGAGAAAATAAAAATAGAGAAGAGAAAAAAGAGGCATAATATTGGGGTTCCAAGAAAAACTATTGTACTTAATAACCACCGGAGAAATGGCGTAAAGAAAAGCAGAAACAACGGCAACTTTTGAGCTAAACCAAAGAGCAGAAAAACGAAAAATTAGATAGGTAGTGAGAACGCCAATTAGAGCAATAATTACGGCCGGACCAACAGGATTAAAATTAGTAAAAAAGAGCCCGGGGGCGACAAAAAAATAATAATAGTAAGGGCCAAGATACATATTGCCAATACTGGTTTGAGGGCCGATAAAGAAAGGGTCGCCATTCTTGAGAAAGTTTCTAACAATAACCACATCACGGCCCTGGTCACCTAAAAATTCAGCATAGTCATTGATCCGATAGAGGCGGAAAAAAGCAGAGGTGACTAAAACCAAACAAAGTAATAGCTTGATTGATTTAGGCACGGGTAAAATTAATTTTGTACCAAAGTTTGAAAAGATCGGAAAAGCTTTTGAGAATGACTTTTAACTGACGGCCAGTGGCTTTGCCTTCCTTGCGAGGATAGTGATGGACGCCAACTTCGCTAATTTTGAATCCGGCTTTTTTAGCCTTAATTAAAAATTCACTGTTAACAAAGGCTCCTCTTTCAGCTTCGAGATCAGGAATAGTGTCAGCGACTTTTTTGGAAATGAGTTTGAAACCGCAGTCTATATCGGTTACCCGTAGGCCGTAAAGGATAAAAACTATTAACTCCCAAATCTTGGAGGTAAGAATAACCATTGGAGAGACCTGACGGGCAAGATAATAACCAATGACCATGTCTGAATGGGTCTTTTTTTGTTTAGCGATCAATAGTTTGATTTCGGAAAAGTCAAATTGGCCATCACCGTCAGTAAAAGCAATCCATTGATAGCGCGAGTTGTAGAGGCCACTTTTAAAGGCGGCGCCATAACCGCGGTTGACCGGATGGGTGACAATGCGGACGATTTTTGGATATTTTTTCTTGATTTTCTCCAAGACTAGGGCGCTTTTGTCTTTAGAGCCATCATTAACGATTAAGACTTCAAATCTTTGGGCGACCTGTTTGATAAATGGTAAGGCCCGATTAAAGGTGTTTTCAATATTGGCCTCTTCGTTGTAGCAAAGAAAAAAAACTGATAGCTCGGGAAGCTTGGCAGATGTTGGCTTGATCATAGATCAGTGTATCAAATTTACTTGACAGGGACAATTTTGAAGACTATAATGTCCTGTAATTAAAGATATACCAAATTAAATTAAAGCAGATGTTTAAAAAGTTAGCCATCGTATTTTTCTGGGGAGCGATTTTGGGGGTTGCACTAACTAAAGTTGACATAGGGAAAACAGAAAAAGTAATTGACGCCATCTCCTGTTCCACTAACGCCGAATGCCCTGCCGATAAACCTAACTGTAGTGATGGTGAGTGTAAAGGTGGTTCTTGTCGGGGTCCCGAGGACTGTGCTTGGTGGGAAACATGTCAGGATGGTGGTTGTCGTAGTCGTTCTGGCTGTACTAGAGATAGTGATTGTGCTGATGGTAAAAGATGTAACAATGGCACCTGTGAAGGTGGTACTCCTCCTACTTGTGATCAATGTAACTATCCCTCAGACGCTCCAGAGTCAAGGCCAATTTGTCGAAATAACATGACCATGTTCTGCGGTAATGACTATTGTTGGCATGGAGTATCCGGTGGAACTGCTTGTGCTGGTATTACTCCAGTTGCCCGACCTACTAATTCCTCTTCTTCCGGTTCTCCTCAATGCACCAGTTCTCCTGACAGTGGTTGTACCACTGGTGGCCGAGGTGGAGTTGATTGTGCTGGCTGTCGTCAAACTAGTGGCCAAGTAAAACAATGTAGCGACGGTGTTTGGTATTGTTGT